>UMGZ01043733.1_pt1 | contig 42091 bp, 28 predicted proteins | sample 1965421 | NCBI WGS metagenome assembly UMGZ01 (sample SAMEA4836087, study PRJEB28245) | human gut metagenome | biome: gut microbiome; material: fecal sample | place: Denmark | collected 2008
TTAATCAGAATTCTGTTGCATTTGCAAGTTGAATTCAGCTTTTATGCAAACGTCGGTCAACCGCCACCAGATGAATCCTGCGTTGCTCGATTCAGCTTACGTAGGCGTTCCCCTGCTCAACAACATCAACATCGGTACGACAGGAAACGTCGGCATGGCTGACTTTGTCTACAAAAGTAACAGGCCGGGCTACGATCTCACCACGTTCATGAATCCCGAGATCAGTGCGGGCGAATTTCTCGGCAACCTGCACGACAAGAACAGGCTGGACGTCTATATCAACTATAACCTCTTCTCGTTCGCCTTCCAGGCTTTCAAGGGTATGAACTCCGTCGAGCTGAACCTCAAATCAAGCACCAACGTGACCCTGCCCTACGAGCTGTTCGAATTCATGAAGGAGACGGGCGCCCATGAGCAGTACAGCATCGACAACCTCGGCATCCGCACACAGAATTACCTTGAACTTGCTCTCGGTCACTCCCACCAGATCACCGATCGCCTGAAAGTGGGTGCAAAGATGAAGTTTCTGATCGGAGCAGCGTACGCCGACTTCAACGTGGAGCACATGGACGTGACGATGAACGGCGACCAATGGTCCATCAATGCCGACGCCAAACTGGCAGCCGCACTTGGCAAATCGAATTTCAGTTATGACGACGGCAATGATCCAGCCACCATCGACCCCAACCGCGGCGGAAAGGTCGACGGAATCGACGATTACAGTTTCTCGCTTCCCGGTTTCGGACTAGCATTCGACTTTGGCGCCACTTATCAAGTACTGGACAACCTGACGGTCAGCGCTTCGATCACTGACCTCGGCTTTATCAGCTGGAAGGATGTCAACATGGCCAGTTCGCGCGGTGAATATACGTTCCACGGATTCACCGACATTTGGGTCAGCGGCGACGACGAGAGCAACAAGATCGGCGATCAGTTCGAGAACCTCGGCGACGACTTGAACCGCGTCTTCTCCATTTATGACGACGGCAAGGGGAAAAAGACCCAAGGCCTTGCCGCCACGCTCAACATCGGCGCCGAATACACGATGCCGTTCTATGACAAATTCCGTGTCGGTTTCCTCTATACTTCGCGCATACACGGGCGTTACTCCTACCACCAGGGGATGCTCTCGGCTGCCGTCCGCCCCGTCAAGTGGTTCGAGGCTAACCTCAACACCAGCGGTTCGAGCACCGGGTGGCAGCTTGGTGGAATGTTGAGCTTCTACGTGAACAAGTTCAACTTCTACTTGGCTTCCGATCGCATGATCTGGGGAAAATTCGGCAAACCTTTCATTCCTCTGAACCGTGCCAACACGAACATCAGCTTAGGTTTCAACATCCCCATGTAGTCCGCGGAAAAGCTATTGAATTTTACGCATCCCCTGTCCCCGTCGCACGAACGAGGGCAGGGGATGTGCCTTTTTCAAGTCGGCGACCTGGAAACACGGAAGCAGCGGTCGTTGACAACATCAGGCATGAAAAACGGGCTTGTCCCTTTCGGGCAAACCCGTCGTACCTCCGCCGAGAATCGAACTCGGATCTAAAGTTTAGGAAACTTCTATTCTATCCGTTGAACTACGGAGGCGTAAAACCGGGAACAAAGATACGTATTCCGGATGACATACCGCCGCTATCTCCGGCTAAATTTGTGCCGTCGGCTGCCGCCTGTGTTTCCACCGGCGGTGCGACCAAAGCCATCCGGCCGGCTGGCGGCGGATTGTCTGTTCAAGCAGATGCATGTATCGGTTTGTCAGTTCATAGTCGGGCACCGACCGCACGTCGTCGCTCATCAGGCGGAACGTCGCCCGGTAATATCCGCGCTTCACTCGCTCCATATCGACGTAATAGATGGCTGCATCGACTTTTTTCCCAATGCGCTCGGTGCCGGTAAACACAGGAGTGTCCTGATTCAGAAAAGTAGTCCAATCGTGTATGTTCTGGACACGCGGCGCTTGGTCCGAGATGAAACCGATGATCGTCGGGACGCCTTCGGCTTTCAGCCGCATGATGCGTCGGAAAGCATCATACTTCGAGATATTCTCGGCGCCGAAACGTGTGCGCAGGTGTTTGAAAAGACGGTCAAAAGCAGCGTTGTTCAACGGGCGGTAGAGCTGCGCGCCGTGAGTTGCCTCCCGTTTTGTCCACATAGGGATAGTCGATACCCATTCCCAATTGAACACATGGCCCAGGTAGAGAAAAACGAACGGATGGCTGTCAAGTTGTGCTTCCACTTCATCGAGCCCTACGAACTCCATACGCCGCCGTATGTCTGCTTCACCGATGCTGATGAGTTTCACTGTCTCGACTGCGTAGTCGCAGAAGCGTCGGTAGAAGTCCCGTTCGATACTTTTCAGTTCGGCTACCGACTTTTCGGGAAAGGAATTTGCGAGATTTGTACGCACCACTCCACGACGGTATCGCCCTACATAGTAAACCAAGGGGAAGCACACGTCGGAAAGAGCGTAGAGTACGCCAAACGGAAGGCGCGACAACGCCTTGAACCCCTGTTCGATAAAAAAGTCGGTCAGCTTGCTCATTCCGCCACAAAGATAGTGCAAACGAGCGGAACGGCGGGCGAAATGCAGCAGGTTTTTCATCAGGACGTCCCAGAACACCGCCCTATCTGATGAAAAGATAGTGCAAACGAGCGGAACGGCGGGCGAAATGCAGCAGGTTTTTCATCAGGACGTCCCAGAACACCGCCCTATCTGATGAAAAGATAGTGCAAACGAGCGGAACGGCGGGCGAAATGCAGCAGGTTTTTCATCAGGACGTCCCAGAACACCGCCCTATCTGATGAAAAGATAGTGCAAACGAGCGGAACGGCGGGCGAAATGCAGCAGATTCTTCAATCCCATGTTCCAAAGCTTGTACGGTGTTGTCAAACAAACGACCTTGGCAACATCGATCCCCCGACCTGTAAGACAGGTCGGGGGACCATTTTTTCTATCAGCCGACTTGTAAATCCCATCCGGCTGACAGGATTTCCTACTTCACTGACTGTTTTTCCGGCCTCACGCTTTCTGCGAACAGAAAGTCAAAAAAGACCTTTACTGTCCCTATACATATAATTAAAACGTCTTGCTGAATGAATCAAAACAGCCATTCCGTTTTGTTTAACCGATCCGGATGAAACTTCATGTTGGCTTGCGCTTTCCATTAAGCCATCACGTTTTTCCACATATAGAGTTATTCACAACAAGTTCTTTATTTTTTTGATGAATGAACTTGTTAAGTTTTATTTGAAGATATATGAAGAAACAATGCGTAGGATAAAGGCTGTGGAAACGGTGGATAAGTTTTGACGAAAAGACTTGCTCATTTTGGAAATAGTGTTTTATTCACCGGCGGAAGCCCGTTTATCCACTGCTTTCAAAGTATTGTTTTTTCTTTTGTATGCAGGAGTTTTGACGCAAAAAGCCCGATTTTATCCACATGCTGTGGAAAACTTTCCGCCCGTTGAAAAAAAATCTTCAGACCGGGGGATAAACTTAGGGGAAAAGGCGGAAAACCCCTGTGAAGAAGTGGAAAAGAAATCGAATAACCTGATACGTCATACGTTCGCCTCCGCCATAGTTTTTCCGATACTTTTCCAGCGCTTTTCCCGGCTTTCTCCACGATGTTATCCACCGGTTTTTATACGCATCTGTCTGATCGGAAAGGCGCATGAGGAAATGAGCATGCGTAAGACAGTCATACTCATGGCGACTGCTTAAAAAACAATTTTTTAAGTTAAGGGAGGCTTCTCATTTGGACGTTCCGGCGAAATTCTTTCGGCATTTCGCCTGCCTTTCCGCTTGTTTGCACTAACTTTGCCGCCGACAGAAAGAACAGCCTATGAACCAGTTGCCTCCAATCACCAAGAACCTGCTCATCATCAACGTACTTGTTTATCTCGCCCAGCTTGTCTTTGAACGCTATGGCGTCGATCTGACAAACTTGTTCGGACTTCATTTCATCTTGGCCAGCGACTTCAAGATCTGGCAGTTGGTGACGTACATGTTCCTGCACGGTGGTATCTTCCATCTCTTTTTCAATATGTTCTCGCTGTGGATGTTCGGCCGCATCATAGAGCAGGTGTTCGGTCCGAAGCGCTTCCTGCTTTTCTATTTCGTCTGCGGCGTCGGTGCGGGACTGATGCAGGAGCTCTTCCAGTTCGGGCAGTATGGCGTACAGGGCTTGGCGGCATACGAGATGGTGTCCATCGATGGTTACCTTATGCCGAAAGACATGTACCTCAACTTGTGGACCACGATAGGTGCCTCGGGCGCATGTTACGGTGTACTGCTGGCGTTCGGCATGACGTTCCCGAACGAGCGCATCATGTTGCTCATTCCGCCCATTCCCTTGAAAGCAAAATACTTCGTCATTGGATATGCCGCCATCGAACTGTTCTCGGCGTTCAGTTCAGGTGGTGGAAACATTGCCCACTTCGCCCATCTTGGCGGTATGCTTTTCGGTTGGTTGCTCATCCTTTACTGGCGCCATCATCAGGGACCGCGTGGAGGCGGTTTCACAGGTTGGGAAAACTACCAGCCGCCCCGTCGCAAGAAGTCGCATTTCGAAGATTTCCGTCTCCGCATGAAAGGTTTTTTCGGCCGTCTTCGCACCAGCCGGTCGACACGCAAGTTCAAAGACCGCACGGCCGATTACGACTATAACGCCCGTAAGAAAGCCCGTGAGGAACGTATTGATCACATCCTCGACAAGGTGAAACGCTCGGGCTATGACAGTCTGACCGCACAGGAGAAGAAAGATCTTTTTGATTACAGCAACAAATAACAACAGCTTCTTTTATGCCTGCCCGTAAGCCAAAACGTCGTCCTCTCAGTTGGTTCGCCCGGCTGATGGCCGGTGCGGGATGGTGTTCAGTCGTGGGACTCTGGATTGCCGCAGGTTCACAATATGTTTCGCCTGTCACGTTTCGTTACGTCGGCGTTTTGGGATTGACATTTCCTATGTTCCTCGGCGGTACAGTCCTGCTCTTTGTCGCTTCTTTGCTTTTTGCCCGGCGTATTGCCTGGATCACGTTGCTGGGACTGCTGACGTGCGTGATGAGCATACGGCGCTACGTACCTGTCAATATCCCCTCGCCTCCGCCCAAGCATAGCCTGCGGGTGCTCACGTACAACACGCTTCAATTCGGTAGCGGCGCGCACGACGAAAAAGACCGCAACATTGTGGCGCAGTATATGCTTCAATCCGGAGCCGACGTAATATGTTTTCAGGAGGGACACACGTCGCCCACCGAGTGGGACAGGCACATCACCCCCTTACTCCGTGATGCCTATCCTTACCGCGACACACTCAACCTCAACTTCAACAACAACCTTGGCTGCTTTTCGAAATACCCGATCGTAAGCCGTGAAGTCGTCTACCGAGTGGGTTTCAACGCGTCGGTAGCTTATGAAATAGTGTTGAAGCAGGGCGATACCCTGCTCGTTGTCAACAATCATCTGGCGTCGAACAAACTCGGCCCGGCTGACCGTGAGATGTATAAGAAAATAGTGAAAGATCCTGACGATGCTCCGATGAAACAAGGCATACGCCAGCTGGTTCCGAAGATAGCCGAAGCCACCGTGGCCCGCGCCGTGCAGGCTGATTCTGTGGCCCGCTACGTTTTTGCGCATCGCCGGGGCCGTTCGACTGTTGTATGCGGCGATTTCAACGATACTCCTATCTCGTACAGCCGTCATCGTATGGCCGAAGGACTGACTGACGCATACGTGGCCACCGGGCAGGGTGTCGGGCGTTCGTTCAACCGTGACGCCATCTTTGTACGCATCGACAATATGTTCTGCTCCCCCGACCTGCGTCCCTATGGCGCTTGTGTGGATAAGAGCATCGTCGTTTCGGACCACTATCCCCTTTATTGTAATTTCAAACGCATAGATACGAAAAAATAAGACTATCATTCTCATTACTACTATGCTGACACTCGATACAGTCTATAAGGCCACCACAGTGCTCGCCGATGTTGTGAGACACACTAGCCTGATACACACGGATAAGATAAATCCGCTTTGTGATGTATACCTGAAACCAGAAAATCTTCAAGTGACAGGTTCGTTCAAAGTAAGAGGCGCCGGTTTCAAAATATCTCAGCTTTCGGCGGAAGAAAAACAACGCGGCGTCATCGCTTGTTCTGCCGGCAATCACGCGCAGGGCGTAGCTCTGGCTGCCCGGCGTTATGGCATTCCCGCACTGATCTGCATGCCGGCCGGGGCACCCATCAGCAAGGTCGAGGCGACACGTGAACTTGGCGCCGAAATATGCTTGGTCGACGGTGTGTATGACGATGCTTACCGCCGGGCGCTTGAAATCAACGCCGAGCGCGGCATGACGTTCATACATCCGTTCGACGACGAGTATGTGATAGCCGGGCAGGGGTCTGTCGGGATGGAAATTCTCAACGACTTACCTAATCTCGATGTTGTCATCGTGCCTATCGGAGGCGGCGGACTGGCTGCCGGCGTAGCTTTCGCCATTAAGAGCTTAAAGCCCGAAGTGCGTATCGTCGGGGTGCAGGCTGAGGGTGCGGCGAGCATGGCCACGAGCATAGGGCACAACCAGATTGAATGCCTGACGTCGGTGCTGACTATTGCGGATGGCATTGCAGTCAAAGAACCCGGAAAAAACACCTTTGCTTTGTGCCAGCAGTACGTAGATGAAATTGTGACGGTCAGTGAGGACGAAATTTGTGCCGCTATCCTTGCGCTCATCGAACACCACAAATTGATTGCCGAGGGAGCCGGAGCGGTAAGCGTGGCAGCCGCAATGTTCAACAAGATTGAACTGGCCGGTAAACACGTCTGCTGCATCGTGAGTGGCGGCAATATCGACGTGACGATTCTCAGCCGGGTCATCAACCGTGGTCTTATGAAAGGCGGACGAACAACCGAGATGCTCATCGAAATGCCCGACCGCCCGGGTTCCTTGCTCGGTCTTTGCAATGTCATTGTCCGTTTCGGTGCCAACATCATCTCTGTCCATCATGAACGCAACGGCGAGAGTCCTGACGTGAACTCCTGCAATTTGCGCATTGTGCTCGAAACGCGAAACGCCGACCATATCCACGAAATCCATCAGGGTATTGAGCAGGCCGGTTACTACATCATACAAGAAAAATAGGCATAACAATGAATCAGATGCAGTCGAAAGAAACATTGAAGCAGGCCATCCGCGAATTGGCCAAGGAGAAAAATGCCGTTTTACTGGCTCACTATTATACGGAAGGCGACGTGCAGGACATCGCTGACTTCGTGGGTGATTCGCTCGCACTGGCCCAAAAGGCTGCCACGACGACCGCCGACATCATCGTTATGTGTGGTGTCCATTTCATGGGAGAGACGTGTAAGATTCTCTGTCCCGGGAAAACTGTCCTCGTTCCCGATGCCACTGCGACCTGCTCGCTGGCCGAAAGCTGTCCTGCTGACAAATTTGCTGACTTTGTCCATGCACATCCGGACCATACCGTGATTTCGTATGTCAACACTTCGGCCGCCACTAAGGCTGTCACGGATGTCGTAGTCACGTCGAGCAATGCCCGGCAGATTGTCGAGAGTTTCCCGAAGGATGCGAAAATAATCTTTGGTCCTGACCGCAACCTCGGATCGTATATCAACGCCATCACAGGGCGGCAGATGCTTCTTTGGGACGGAGCTTGTCATGTGCACGAACGCTTTTCTGTCGAAAAGATAATAGCCCTCAAACAGCAGCATCCCGGCGCCAAAGTCCTGGCTCACCCTGAGTGCCGGGGCGCGGTGCTGCGGCTGGCCGACGTGGTCGGCTCTACGGCTGCCCTGTTGAAGTATGCTGTTGAAAGCACGGGACGAGAGTTCCTCGTGGCTACGGAGAGCGGCATTTTGCACGAGATGAAGAAAAAATGCCCGGACAAGACGTTCATCCCTGTTCCGCCGGACGAACCCGGTTGTGCCTGCAACGAATGCAGCTATATGCGCCTTAACACGCTCGAAAAGGTCTATGCCTGTCTTCGTGACGGACAGCCGGAAATTCAAGTGCCCGCCGATATCGCTGAAAAGGCCGTCAAGCCTATCCAACGTATGCTTGAAATGAGCAAGTAAGGCCCGCAAGTTTACGAAAATTTGTCTGAATAATACGTAAAGCATCTTCCCCCGTGCAGAACGACGTCTGTGCGGGGGAAGATGCTTTAATGAACTGATGTGCAGGCGTGGTCTTACCCTCGCCCGTCCGTTTCGATGAGGCGGAGTAAGCGATCGACGGCCTCGGCTTCGGGAACGTTGCGCTCGACGCAGAGTTTGCCGCGATAGAGGCTTACTTTGCCACGTGCGGCGCCGACGTAGCCGTAATCGGCGTCGGCCATCTCGCCCGGCCCGTTAACGATGCAACCCATGACAGCTATTTTCAGGCCGACAAGGTGGGAGGTTGCCGCCTTGACACGGGCGACGGCAGTTTGCAGGTCGTAGAGCGTACGTCCGCATCCCGGACAGCTGATGTATTCCGTACGGGTGGTGCGGGCACGTGTGGCTTGCAGGATGCCGAACGCTATGTCGTCCACGCGTTGGGGAGCGATAGGACTTTCGCCCGGCTTATTCAGGTTGCAGAGCATAAGTCCATCGAGCAGGCCGTCAAAGATGAGGTTGCCAGTCTCTGCGGCGGCTTCGAGCATGAGGTCTTCCGTTTCGCTGGCCGGGTGGTTGAAATGTTGGAATACGACGACGGGATTTGTCAGTTGTTCACGCCAGAGTTCATGCACGAGGGCACGCAGTTCGCCTTGTCGATTGGCATGGTCGGATTGGGCAATGACTACCACTTCCGGGTGATGGCGAAGGCAGGCCCGCACTTCTTCGTCCATCGCGGGATAGGAGAGAAAGAGGAACTTGGCCGGGGCGGAGTTCATGGACAGTGCCCACAGCGTTTCGGGCGTGAAGACGGGATAAGTGTCGGCCTCACCCGTCCATGCAGGAGCGTCGACGAGGTAGGGGCAGCTCTCGCGGTCGGCTGCGGAAGGCAGCTGGGCGCCACAGTAAATATAGTCCGGGCTGACTGCTGCCGTGTTTGGATTTTCTGTCGCAGCGATAGGATTTTCTGTCGCCCTGACTGTTTTTCCGGCCAGCCGGACGCTGATGACGACGGGTACGTTCGTGCCGCCGATGTTCAGCACGGGGCAAGTCGGGCGGCGTTCGGGGCGGAGGTAGTCAAAGGCCGGGGCAGGTGTGCCGGGGATGAATTCGTGTCCGGCACGGCGCACAACGTATGCAGCCAGCTTGTAGGCCACAGGCACTTCCTGTTCGGGTTCCTCGCTCAACGAAACGCGCAGCGTGTCGCCTATGCCGTCGGCCAGCAGGGCTCCGATGCCAGCGGCGCTCCGTATGCGGCCGTCCTCGCCTTCGCCAGCTTCGGTCACGCCGAGGTGGAGCGGGAAGTCCATTCCCTCTGCCTGCATGGCGTGGCAGAGCAGGCGTACCGAGCGGACCATCACCACGGTGTTGCTGGCTTTGATGGAGACCACCACGTCGGCGAATCCGTCGCGCTGGCAGACACGCAGAAATTCCATGCAGCTTTCGACGATGCCTTCGGGAGTGTCGCCGTAGCGGCTCATGATGCGGTCGGAGAGCGAACCGTGGTTCACGCCGATGCGCAGTGCCGTGCCGTGTGTGCGGCATATGGTGAGCAGGCGGCAGAAACGTGCTTCTAACCTTTCGAGTTCGGCAGCGTATTCTTCGTCCGTATATTCAAGGTGTTTGAACCGGCGTGCCGGGTCGACGTAGTTGCCCGGGTTGATGCGCACCTTGTCCACTATGGCGGCCGCCACGTCGGCCACGTCGGGATTGAAGTGCACGTCGGCCACGAGGGGACGGTCGTAGCCGTCGGCGTGGAGGCGGTCGCGGATGGCGCGCAGGTTTTCGGCCTCGCGGACGCCTTGTGTGGTCAGTCGGACGTAGTCGGCGCCGGCGTCGAAAATGCGTTTGCATTGGGCCACACAGGCTTCCGTGTCTGTGGTGGCCGCTGTGGTCATGCTTTGCAGGCGGAGCGGATGGTCGCCTCCGAGCGGGCGGTGGCCTATCCGCACCTCGTGCGACGCCCGTGGCTGATAGTTGAAGATGGACATGGTTTGTTCGGTTTTCCCGTCACGGAGTCAGTCGACTTTGAAGTTGTACTTCACGGTTTTAAGGTCGGCATTGGCTTTCACAATCTTTTCTTTCAGTCCTTCTTTGTAGGCGCAGAGGCGGTCGGCCAAAGCTTCGTCGGACAGGGCCAGCATTTCGAGAGCCAGGATGGCGGCATTCTGTGCGCCGTTCACACCGACGGTGGCCACGGGGATTCCGGGAGGCATCTGAATGATAGAGAGCATGGCGTCGAGGCCGTCGAGCATGCCTTTGATAGGTACGCCGATGACGGGCAGCGTAGTGCCGGCGGCGATGACACCTGGCAGCGCGGCAGCCATGCCTGCGCCGGCGATGATGACCCGTACGCCGCGGCCTTTGGCTTCGCGGGCAAATTTTTCAACTTCGGCGGGCGTACGGTGTGCCGACAGGGCGTTCATTTCGAAAGGTACTTCCATTTTGTCAAGCAGGACGGCGGCCTTTTCCATGACAGGGAGGTCGGACGTGCTTCCCATGATGATGCTAACTAACGGTGTCATGCGTATGTATGTTTAAGCGTGAATAATGCCGGGTCAACAGATAAGTATGCAGGCAAAGCCGCACACAAATCCTACGAACGTACTGATGCCGATTTGCGTAAGGGTGTGCTGGCGCAGGATAAGTCGGCTCGTCCCTACTGCTCCGGCCAGGATGACGGTCAGGCATAGCCATCCCGTCGGGTCGAAGAGAAAAATCTGAGAATAGGCGAGCAGGGCACCCACTACGGCGCCCGACGCGGCAGCGTGCGTGCTCATCTTTGTCAGGCCGTTGAGCAGCGCGCAGACTACCTGGACTGCCAGTGCGCCCACTATGATTCCTTGAAGGAAGCGGGTGTGCAGACTGTAAAGGACGTACAACAGGAGCGCGTAGCAGGTGATGGAGAGGATGTAAGGCACGTAGCGGCGTTCGCGACGGCTGAGCTGGTGGCGTGTCCAGCCCTTGACGTGGCGGTAACAGAAGATGGCGAGGCGCGGGAGGACAACGGTGAAAATGTAGACCAGACCGAGCAGGAACAGCTTATAGAAGAGCGGAAGCATGCTCAGGTAGCTGAACATGAACAATGCTATGAGAGCCACTACCGGCAGGTAGAACGGCGAAAAGAGCATGGAGATAACCTGCGCGGTGAGTACGAGGTATTTATCTTTCATTAGTCCGGTTGAAACAGTTGTTCGTGATAGGGGTCAGCGTCGCAGCCGCGCCACGGGCAGGCCGAGTTGTTCGCGGTACTTGGCCACCGTCCGGCGTGCCACGGGCAGCCCTTTTTCGGCCAGCATGGCCGCGAGGTTTTCGTCGGTCAGGGGATGGCGTTTGTCTTCGTGTTCAATCATCTCGCGGAGGAGCAGTTTGATTTTTCGGGTGGAGTGTTCTTCGCCTTCGTCCGTTGTGACGGCGTTCGAGAAGAAGAATTTGAGCGGATAGACGCCGAAGTCGGTCTGGACGTACTTGCTGCCCGTGACGCGTGAGACGGTCGAGATGTCGACGCCAGCCCTGTCGGCCACGTCTTTCAGTATCATAGGGCGTAGCAGAACCTCGTCGCCGTCTTCGAAAAAGGGGCGCTGGAGATCGACGATGACCTGCATGACGCTCATCAAGGTGTGCTGGCGCTGGTGGATGGCGTCGATGAAGCCTTGTGCTGCCTCGACCTTTTTCTTGGCATAAAGGTAGGCGTCGCGCTGTTCGCGGCTGAGGTTCGGGCGGTTGAGGTCGTACTCGCGGAGGGAGTCGCGGAAGGCACGGCTGACGTGCAGCTCTGGCACGTGGCCGTTGTTGAGGTGCACGACGGGCTCGCCGTCTTCTTCGGTCACTATGAAGTCGGGCACTACGGGCGCCGCCCCGCTTCCCTCGTTCTCGCCCAAGGCGTTGCCAGGCCGTGGGTTGAGGCGCAGGAGCTCTGTCTTGATGTGTCCGAAGCGTTCTTCGTCGACACCGAGCTTGCGGCAGAGCGTCTCCCAGTGCTTGTGGATGAAATCGTCAAAGTATTTGTCGACCACGGCCAGTGCTTCTTTCTTGTAAGGGGAGCGGAAGTCGGGGTCTGTCAGTTGGAGGTGGAGGCACTCGCGGAGTGAGCGTGCGCCGATGCCGCGGGGGTCGAACGTCTGGAGCACGCCGACGAGGCGGTCGAGTTCTTCGGGTGTGGTGTCGAGGCCGTGGTAGATGGCCAGTTCGTCGGCCAGCGACGAGGTGTCCTTGCGTAGCAGGCCGTCGTCGTCGAGCGAGCCGATGAGGTATTCCATCAGTTCGGCCTCGCGCTCGGTCAGGTCGTGCTCGCTTATCTGGTCGCGCAGCCGTTCGTAGAACGAGGTCGAACTGCCAAAGGGGATTTCGCGTTCCTCACGCTCGGCGTCGGCCCGGGCCAGGAGGTAGTCGGGCACGTCGTCGCTTGTGAGATAGTCGCCGAGGGCATCGGCTGTCTCAGGCGCGGTGCCGGCGTATTCTTCGTCGCCGCCGGTCGTGGTTTCCTCCTGTGTGGAGGTTTCGGCGGCTTCGTTGTCGCTGTTTTCCTCCAAGGCGGCGTTTTCGAGCAGTTCGTTTTGTACGCGTTCTTCGAGTTCCGTCACGGGCAGTTCGAGCAGGCGTACGACTTGAAGCTGCTGCGGCGTCAATGTTTGCGTCTGCGTAAGTTGTTGTGACTGAACAAGTTTTTGCGCCATGGCTGTTTCTCTATTCGATGACAGGACAAAAGTACGAAAAAAACGGTGGAACGTTCGGCGGGCGCCGTGCCTTTTTTTCGCGTCCGTTTTTCGCGGCGGGCGGTCCGGATGTCCGTTTTTTCGCCAGTTCTGTCTGTGTTTTCGGAAAAGGTAGAGCGGAAGACGGGAGGTGCGCACGGTTTTCCGTATGCGCGCGTGCGGGGTTTCCAATATGCCCTGCGCAATGGTTTGCATACCCCGGACAAAGCCGCGTTCCGGGCGTCAGGAAAGTCGGTCCGGCGAATGGAAGAGACGGGATGGCTGACAGGATTTACCGGACGGCTGACAGGAAATTCTGGACGGCTGACCGGTAAAACGGTTTCGGCGACAAGCATGGCGGGCTCACCGGCAGGAGCGGCGGTGTTTTTCTTTTCAGAAAAAAGTCCTACCTTTGCCCGCAGTAAAGTAGCTATGGAACGAACATGAGTATCACATCCCTCATACGTCCCCTCTTTCTGTCGCGTGCGGAGCGCGTCCGCCGTTTCGCAACGCAGGCCGAAAAAATCCAGTCGGCTGTGCTCGAACGCCTGTTGGAGCGTGCGGCGCACACAGAGTGGGGACTGCGTTACGAATACGGGCGGCTGGCCAGCTATGAGCAGTTTGCCGAAGCCGTGCCGCTTTCCACCTACGAAGAGTTGAAGGGCTACATCGACCGGATGCGCCATGGTGAGAGCGACGTGCTCTGGCCCGGTCGCGTGAAGTGGTACGCCAAATCCTCGGGTACGACGAACGACAAGAGTAAGTTCATCCCCGTCAGCCTCGACGGCCTTCACGACACGCACTATGCCGGAGGCACCGACACGGTGGCCCTTTACCTGGCCAATCATCCGGCAAGCCGCCTATTCGACGGCCGGGCGCTCATTCTCGGAGGCAGCCACGCGCCCAATTATAACCTGCCCCACAGTCTTGTCGGCGATTTGAGCGCCATCCTCATAGAGAACATCAATCCGCTCGTCAACCTCGTGCGCGTGCCCAGTAAGCGGACAGCCCTGCTCGCCGATTTCGAGGTGAAGCGTGATCGGATAGCCCACGAGACCGCAGGACGCAACGTGACCAACCTGAGCGGTGTGCCGTCGTGGATGCTTTCCGTGCTCCACCGAGTGCTTGAAGTGTCAGGCCGTGAGACCATCTCCGAGGTCTGGCCCAACCTCGAAGTGTTCTTTCACGGCGGTGTGGCCTTCACGCCCTACCGCGAGGAATACCGTCGGCTCATTCCTTCCGCCGGGATGAACTACATGGAGACCTATAACGCCAGTGAGGGTTTCTTCGGCTTGCAAAACGATCCCGCCGACCCGGCCATGTTGCTCATGCTCGACTATGGGGTGTTCTATGAGTTCATTCCCCTTGACCAGCTCGACCAGCCGAAACCGCAGGCAGTGCCCCTGTGGGGCGTGGAGCCGGGACGGAACTATGCGATGGTCATTTCGACATCGTGCGGACTATGGCGCTACATGATTGGCGATACTGTCCGTTTCACCTCGGTCAACCCCTATAAATTCGTCATCAGCGGCCGCACCAAGAGCTTTATCAATGCGTTCGGCGAAGAACTCATCGTGGACAACGCCGAGCAGGCCCTGGCCTCAGTCTGTGCCGAGACAGGAGCGGAGGTGGAGGAATACACGGCCGCGCCGGTCTTCATGGACGAACAAGGGAAATGCCGGCACCAATGGGTGGTTGAGTTCCGCAAGACGCCTCCGTCGCTCAGCGACTTCGCCCGCCGACTCGACCAAGCGCTTCAAGCCATCAACTCTGACTACGAAGCGAAACGCTTTAAGGACATAACGCTCCAGCAACTCGAAATAGTGCCCGCACGCCGCGGACTGTTCAGCGACTGGCTGCGCAGCCGGGGCAAACTCGGCGGCCAGCACAAAGTGCCGCGTCTGAGCAACTCCCGCGAAATCATCGAACAAATCTTAGCCCTGAACCATACTGCCTGATGAAACAGCTGCTCTATCTGGTTTTCTTGTTCCTGCTTGCCACAGCTTGTGCCAACCCCGGTAGCGGACCCGACGGCGGCCCCTACGACGAGGAACTGCCCTACGTCGTGAGCACGACGCCTGCCTCGGGCGACAGCGGCGTGAAGGGACGCCGCGTCACCTTGCAATTCAACGAGTTCATCAAGTTGGAAAACGCGTCGGAGAAGGTCACTGTCTCGCCACCCCAGATAGAAATGCCCGACATACTGACCTCGGGAAAGCGCATAACAGTCACGCTCAACGACAGCCTGCGCCCCAACACAACTTATACGATAGACTTTTCCGACGCCATAGAGGACAACAACGAGGGTAACCCCATGGGGAACTATACGTTCTTCTTCTCGACCGGCCGCACCGTCGATACGCTCGAAGTCGGCGGTCATGTCCTCGCAGCCGAAGATCTGGAACCCATTAAGGGCATCCTTGTCGGCCTGCACAGCGATACGACCGACTCGGCCTTCCGCACGCGGCCTTTCGACCGTGTGGCGCGTACCGACGGCAGTGGCCGTTTCTCCATCAAGGGGGTGGCGCCGGGCCGTTACCGCATTTATGCGCTCAATGACGGCGACGGTGATTTCCGTTTCACTCAGAAAAGCGAGATGATTGCTTTCGGACGCGAAAGCATCTCCCCTTCGTTTTTCCAGGACACCCGCTATGACACCCTTTGGCGCGATACGGTCCACTACGACACTATCGTGGCGCGCCCCTTCACTCACTTCACGCCCGACGACGTCGTCCTGCGTGCCTTCAAGGAGGTTAATCCCGTCCGTCACCTGCTCAAGACTGAATACCCGGTGCCTGAGCAGTTCACCATCTTCTTTACGGCACCCTCGACGCATGTTCCCGAAGTGCGGGGTCTGAACTTCGACGCCTCGAAGCTGCTTCCGCGCATCTCGTCAGGCAACGACACGCTTACCTTTTGGGTGGCAGACACGCTGTTGGTGCGGCAGGACACCCTGACGCTGGCTCTGACTTATGAGGAGAGCAACGATTCGACACTCGAACTGTCCCTACGGACCGACACGCTTGAACTGTCGCCCAAGCTGACGTGGGCGAAACGCGACAAGCAGCGGCAGGAAGAATGGGAAGAGTGGGAGAAAAACCGCGAGAAGGCGTTGAAAAACGACCGTCCCTTCAACGAAGAGCCGCCAACTGTCTGGATAAAACTGACGCCCCGCATCGAGCGTCCGTTGGCGCCGGACCAAAATCCGGTCTTGGTGATCGACGAGCCGCTTGCCCGTTTCGACACGTCAGGCGTACACTTGCGGCTCATTGTCGATAGCACCGAGACAGAAGCGCCATACCTGCTCGAACCGCTGCCTGGGCGCGACTTCTCATTCCGGCTTATGGGCGAATGGCGGCCAGGGCAACAATACGTCATTGTTGTCGACTCGGCAGCGATGACCAGTGTGTTCGGCCACCGTAACCGCCGCATGGAACAGAAGTTCAATATAGCCAAGGACGACGAGTTCGGCTCCTTTTTCGTCAATGTGCAGGGACTGGACGGCGACACTACTGCAATCGTCGAGCTGCTCGACGGACGCGGAAAGGTGGTGCGCCGCTGCCGGGCTCCGCAGGGCAGGGCTGACTTTTTCTATCTCAAACCGGGTGATTACTACCTCCGGCTTCTGCTTGACCGCGACGGCGACGGAATGTGGACTACCGGCGAGTTCGAGACCGGGTTGCCTCCCGAGGAGGTCTATTATAACCCCGCAAAGTTCAATGTCCGTGCACGTTGGGACATTGAGCAGGACTGGAATTTCAGGACGCTTCCCCTGACGGAGCAGAAGCCTGCTGAACTCATCAAACAGAAGGCTGACCCGAAAAAGACGGTGAAGAACAGAAACGCCGAACGCCTGCGGCAACTCGGCCGAGGCTGACCATGCCGCCGTCGGCAGATACACATATAATATATATAGCGATGAAAAAGCTCATGACTTTATGGATTGCCTTGGTAGCCCTGACGGGATTTTTCCAATCGGCGTCCGCGCAGTGTTCCTCGCCGAACAATGCATTCAAGAGTGGAGAGACGCTGATGTACGACCTTTACTTTAACTGGAAGTTCGTTTGGGTGAAAGTCGGGTCGGCGTCAATGAACATTACCTCGTCGGTGTATCAAGGCAAACCCGGTTTCCGGGCGCACCTCATCACTCGTGGTTCGAAGCAGGCCGACAAGTTCTTCGTCATGCGCGACACCCTGCAATGCTATACGACACGCGACCTCGTCCCGCTCTACTACAAGAAATGCGCTCTCGAAGGGAAGAGTTACAGGCGCGACGAGGTGTGGTATTCCTACGCTCCCGGAAAAGTCACCACCAAGATGCGTCACCAGCGTAATGACCTCGCGCCCGAGTTTAACACTTACTCGTCGAAGTATTGCGCCTACGACATGCTCAGTATGCTTCTCCGTGCGCGCTCTTTCGACCCCAGCGATTACAAGGTCGGTCACAGAATCACTTTCCTCATGGCTGACGGGCGCAAGAGCGAATGGCAGAGTATCATCTACCGTGGCAAGGAAAACTTCACCGTCGAGAATACAGGCACCACCTACCGCTGTCTTGTTTTCTCCTTTGTTGAAAAAGAGGATGGTGAAGAGAAGGAAGTCGTGACGTTCTATGTGACGGACGACGACAACCACATCCCCGTCCGGCTCGACATGTATTTGAACTTCGGCTCTGCCAAGGCTTTCCTCATCGGTGCCCGTGGCCTGCGCAATCCGCAGAAGGCAAAACTGAAATAGCGTGACGTCCAGGATGAAAACCGACCGTCGTTCTCTCCGTATTGTAGCGGACGACAGAATTCCCTATTTGCAAGGCCAGGCTGAGCGTATGGGTACGGTTAGCTACCTGCCCGGCGCTGCCATCAGCCAAGCCGACGTGGCCGATGCCGACGTGCTCATTGTCCGCACGCGGACGCGCTGTGACCGCGCCCTGCTCGAAGGGAGCCGGGTGCGTTTCGTGGCTACGGCCACAATCGGCTATGACCACATTGACACTGACTATCTTGCTGAGGCCGGCATAGCGTGGGCCAACTGCCCGGGCTGCAATGCCAGTTCCGTAGGGCAATATGTGGCCACGTCGCTCCTCAGGCTGGCTGAGGCGGGTTATGTCCGCCTTGACGGCTGCTGTGTGGGCATCGTCGGCGTGGGCCATGTCGGGACGGCCGTCGACCGGGCTGTGCAGACGTTAAGGTGTCAGACCCTCCTTTGCGATCCGCCCCGGGCGGCCGCCGAGGGGTCCGGAGGCTTCGTGAGCATGGAAGAGGTCTACGAGCGGGCTGATGTCATCACCTATCACGTCCCCCTTGTCCGTGACGGGCACTGGCCCACCTGCCACATGGCCGACTTTCAGCGCATGAAGCGCCGTCCGGTGCTCATCAACGCCGCACGCGGCGAAGTAGTCGACAACATGGCTCTGCTTGCCGCACTCGACAGCGGGCAGGTGCGTGCCGCTGTCGTCGACACGTGGGAGGGTGAGCCCGCCATTTCGCTTCCCTTGCTCCGCCGTGTGTTCATCGGGACGCCCCATATTGCCGGCTACTCCGCCGACGGAAAGGCCACGGCCACCCGTATGGCCCTCGAAGCCGTCGCCCGTCATTTCGGCTTCGACATCAGGTTCGACATCCAGCCACCCGCGCTTCCGGCCGACATCGTCCCGGCGGCCGATCCCTTCGTGAGGATGCTTCAGCTCTATGATCCATTGACCGATACAGCCCGGCTGAAAGCCGAACCCGGCCGTTTCGAATACCTGCGGGGGCACTATCCCCTGCGGCGGGAGCATTTCTGAAACCTATCGGGCGCACCCGTAGAACAGTCAGGGCGACAGGAACTTCTATCAGCCGGATAGGATTTCCTGTCGCCCTGACCGTTTTTGCGGTTAGCCGTCCCGTTCAGCGTGGTGCCGACTCAGAAATCGCGGTAGCCGTGAGGACGGTGGAAGAAACTCGTGTAGTAGAGCTTGTGTGAGATCTTGTAGAACAGGGGAGCCGTCACGAGACCAGCGATGGCGTCGATGGCGTAATGGGCTTGGACATAGACTGTCGCAAAGCAGAGCAAGACGTAGAAAGGCATAAGGATGAAGAAGAGCGAATGCCGTGTACGCCACGCCAGCATCATGAGAATCGTGCTGATTCCTACGTGCGACGAGGGGAAAGCCGCCGTCGGGCGTTCGCCGCTCTGCTGCGTGGCTTCGACAAGGTCACGGAAGAATCCCTCGGCGCCTGTGGTGGGCAGCAGTTCGTGGTGATTGAAGAAATAGTCGCCTATGTTCGGATAAACGTGTGCGTGCAGGGCTGTCTCGCCGATGGCTTGGAAGTAATACTGCGGCCCTGTCACAGGCAGGAAGACGTAGATGATGTAATACAGGAAGAAGCTGCACACAATGATGAACGTCGACTTCTCGAAACGGCGGTAACACCCGAAAAGCGTGAACAGCGTCAGGCCGATGATCATCGGGTAGTACGAAAAATAGCCCAGGTTGAACGCTTCGCTCCATGCTTTCGACGAAAAAGCAGCCGCAAAGTCAAGCGAAGGCTGGCCGCCGAACAGTGTTTCTTCGAGTGCGGCGAAGAAGTAGTCGAGGTTAGGGAAGATGCGGTTCAGCTCGTAGGTGTCCGGGTACCAGTATGCCAGGAGTCCCATCTGGTAGAGCACGCGCAGGAAAATGGTGGCCCGGCTTGGCGCCTTGTGATAGATGGCGATGACCACCGCCATGCCGACGAGCACGGCCCCCCTTCCGGCCAAGAGCCGCACCGGGTCGGCAAGCAGGTTCCAAGTGATGAGGATGACAAGCGTCGTGATGGCCATGTAGCATAGCATGATCTTTTCGACGCCGATAAGGCCGGGACGCCGCCGTTGGGTGTGGAAGAAGTCTAAATCCATTTTTGTTCTTTGTACCAGTTGATTGTTTCGTTCACGCCCCGTTCCAGTGAGTAGCGGGGGACATAACCGAGGTCGCTGACAGTGGGGCCGAGGTCACACTGCCAGTTGCGCTGTCGCAGGATGCGGAACTTGTCGCTGTTGAGTGTCGTGGCGCGTCCGGCCATCCGGGCTATTCCGCCGCTTACCGCGCAGACCAGCTGGAGCAGGGCTACCGGAGCCGTCACGCGGACTACGCCACGCACGCCCATCGCCCGTTGGAGCAGGCGTGAAAACGTGCGGCTGTCATAGACTCCGCCGTCTGTCACGAAGTAGGCCGCCCCCCGCTTTCCGCGCAGGCAGGCCAACACGACGGCCTCGGCGAGGTCGCGCACGAAGACAAACGTGATTTCCTGCGGTCGGTAGCCCACGGCGAAGTCAACGTGCCGGGCGATGCTCTTGGCCATGAGATAGTAGTCGCGTTCGCGCGGTCCGTAGACGCCCGTGGGGCGCATGACGACGTAGTCGAGGCCGGCGATGGCCGCGAGGCTGCGTTCGGCTTGCAGCTTGCTCCGTCCGTAGTCTGTGTCGGGGCGCGGGGTGTCAGTGGCGCGGATGGGGGCGTAGTGCGGACTGCTTTTGCTGACGCGCTCCTCCCGGGCGGGTCCGAAGATGCTTAGCGAGCTTATGAAGACAAAGCGCCCCGCCAGCAGGCCGAGCTCAACGAGCGCCTCAGCCAGGCGCCGTGTGCCTTCGGCGTTGATGGCATAGAAAGCCGCAGGGTCGGCGCACTTTGTGGCGCCGGCCGCGTGGATCACATAGTCCCATGCGCCGTGTGTCTCGCCGTGGTGTGACAGTTGTGTGCGCAGGATGTCGTCGCTGCCAAGGTCAAGCTCGATGAAGCAGGTGCGAGGGTCGGTCAGGTAGCGCCGGCTGCTTGTCGGGCGTATGGCGGCCCACACTTCTGCACCGGCGTCGAGCATGCGTTCGACGACGAAACTCCCGATGAAGCCACTGGCTCCCGTTACCAAGACTTTTTTTCCGGTTAAAGTCAACGTCCTCAGTGTTAGTGTAGCGCCGACAAAGATACACGTTTTTCCTCGCGTGGCAAGGGGTGTAGCGCCGCAGCCTCCTTTTTGTCTGTGAGAAAGCGCCAAAAAGGCGACTATTCCGCCGTCCGGGCTCTTCCTCATTCCGCCCGGTGTGCTGTGCCGGCAGCTCAGGCCTCGTCTTCCGGCCTGAGGCCGTCTGGCAGTTGCGCGGTGGGGTTGAAGCCCTTTTTGCGCCAGCCTTCGAGCTGGCGGACGATGTTCCCGTTGCCTGTGGCGAGTTGCTTGTAGGCGTCGTGGTAGGTTTCGTCAAGGCGGCGTATGCTTTCGCCTATTTTGGTAAAATTGCGTGAGAAGTTGACAAACTTCGCATAGAGTTTTTCGGCCGAGTCGTAGATTTCCTTGACGTTGCGCGATTGCAGTTCGGTCTGCCAGAGGTTATAGGCCAGCTGCAAGGCCATCAGCAAGTTGGTCGGGTTGAGCAGGATGACGTGTTTGCGGTAGGCGTCAGTAGCCAGACGCGCGTCGTTCTCTACGGCAGCCAGATAGGCCGCTTCGTTGGGAATGAACATCAGGACGTAGCCGATGGCGCCTTCGACAACTCTTTCGTAGTGCTTGGCGCTGAGTTCGTCCACATGGCGGCGCACCGAGTCCAGGTGTTCGCGCAGGAATCGTTTCCGGCTGTCTGCATCGTCGGCCGCCGTATATGCCGTGAAGGCTGTCAGCGACACTTTCGAGTCGACGACGACCGCGCGGTCGCCCGGGAAGCGGACTACGACGTCGGGGATGAGCTCGCGTCCCTCGGTGTCGCGCGTGCGGGCTTGGACGATGAAGTCGCGGCCCGGCGTCAGCCCTGATGCTTCCAATATATTGTGGAGTACGGCTTCGCCCCAGTCGCCTTGCATCTTCGTGTTTGCCCGGAGCGCTCGGCTCAGCGCCGAGGCCTCGTGCCCCACTTTGTCGGTTTGCGCGATGAGGTCGTCGATGTGCTGGTTGGCGGCGGCGGTACCCGCCACGTACTGTTGGCGGAACGCTTCGATGTTCCGGCCCAGCGGATCAAGCAGGGCGTGTAGCTGTTGGGCGTGCAGGTCGCGCAGATGGCCGGCTTCGGTCTGGCTGAGGTCGTGCGCCACAGCCTTGAATTCGGCGCGGAGTGCGTCAGCTGCTGCCTCGCGTTCGCGCCGGCTGTGTTCCCGTTCGGTTTCGAGGCGTGCCTGAGCCGCCGCCAAGGCCGAGCGGCACTCGCCGAGTGCGGCCGACAGCTTCGAGCGTCCTGCGAGCCAGCCGGCGGCAAAGCCCGCCGCCAGCGCCAAAAGCGTGACAAGGAAAAGGGTCATATAGTCCGTTTTTCATGCAAAGGTAGTGTAAACGGGCGGAAAGAACGAGGAGTTGCCGCAGGAAACTCAGCAGAAAGCCTCACGTAGTGGCGCCATCCCGGACGCCCGGTGTCGGAACGGCACAAGCAGTCCGCCGCATGGCGGGCGGTGCGGGCGGGTGTTTGCGCGGTGAATGCGGACGACAGCAGTGTCATTTTGGCGTTTGCGTCGGTCATCCGGGCGTCATAAATGGCGCCCCTACGGTTTTTGGTGAGGCGGCAATGGAATGTAGGGCGACACTTGTGTCGCCCGGATGTCTGCCGCATGTGCAAATCAAGTCACCGCAATGCCGTGGCGGCGTCCGGGATGACACAGGTCGGCAGACGGGAAATCCTGGACGGCTGACAGAAATTCTTAAATCACTGACAGAACTTACGGGACGGCTGACCGGAAAAACAATCAGTCAACCTCGTCAGACAGGTTCCCGCTTCCGGCCTCCGGACAGTTGAAAGAAAAAAAAAGTTAAAGTGAAGTATTTTTCATCGTCCGCAATTGCGAAAACACGCGCGGATACACTAAATTTGCATCGTCTGTATACAACATTTGTAAGGCCTCGGAATTTCTATGTTTAACTTTAATAATTTCTCATCAATGAAGAAACTCTACCTGAGTCTGGCTTTGGCGCTCGGTTTAGCCGGTGCCACGCCAGCAGCAGCGCAGACGCAGGAGTTGGTGGTAACGAATCAGGGCACGGAGGCTACGAGCCTCGAACAGCTCAGTGAACTGGCCGCCAACGAAACGCCTGTGATGCTGTTCAACAGCGGCCGTCAGAAATTCATGGAGAACCACCCCATGACTGATGGTAGTCACAAACTGCTCGTCGGCTACGAATTCGAAGCCAACGCGACGGGCAACAAGAGCTTCCTTTGGAAGCTGGAAAGCGCCGGGGAGAACCAGTATCGTCTGATCTCCCTCGAGGACAACAAGTACTTCTGCATGTACCCCTCGGGGGGCAAGTATCCCACGACGACCGTAACGGCCGAAGCTCCTGAGGACTCTGTCGATGTTTACACCGTAACGGAAGGTGAGACGGAAAACACTTTCCTCTTTGCCAGCTCGTTGAATGAGGGTCAGTACATCAACGGTAATGGCATGGATGGCGGTCCCAACAACGCCACCATCGTAGGTTGGGGCAGCGCGGGCGGCAACTCGCTCATCAAGGTCTATGTTCCGACCACCACGTCCAAGACCATGTACACCGTGACGTTCAACCTGACGTTCTTCGACGGTACGACGGACAACAACATCGCTGAGGACGAAACCTTGGCTGACCTCGTGCCCGAGGCTGTGGCCGAGACGATGCAGACCAGCGTGCTGGCTGCTGTCGGCGACACGGTCGACGCTCCGTCGTTCACCAACAACACGGTGCGCTCGCTGACTGTGAACGGACAGGCCATTACCGACACGACTTTCTTCGTGCTCACCGACGCCATGGTGGCCGGCGGTTCGTACACGGTTAACGCCGCCTACTCTTCCAATCCGCGCATCACGTTCCACATGACGCAGGACGTGTCTATGTTCTCCGACGTTGTGGAAGGCGACTATCTTTTCAGCAACGGTTTGGAAGAGATGGAGACCAGCCAGCGTGTGGCTACGGGCGACTCTATCACAGGTCCCACACAAGAGCACTTTACGTTGCTGACGACGATCAAGGAAGTTGCTACGCAGTCCAAGACCATCGAAGTTTCCTATCGTCCTTGGCGTTCCATCTATTACGACTGCATCACCGTACTGGATAACGGTAGCGAAAACGTGTTCGTATCGAGCGCTGAAATGTATGTCGACATCGACTCTCTGGTCACCGCTCCCGACGCAGGAAGCCTGTACACGTTCAATGCTGAAGCTACGAACAGTTCTGGCCTCAACGTCGACGCAGACGGAAATCCCCTCAACATTCCGTTCACCGTTACGGCCAATAACATCAACACTGGTTTCTATCTGACCTTCTACTACGACATGGTTGATCCGGTACAGACGACGGAAGTCGGCGACGACGCCATCGTTCCCGAAGACGCCATTTGGTACATCGTCCGCCTGCGTGGCACCAAGGTGCTGACCGCTACGACCAACGATTCAGGCAACCTGATCTGCGACGCCAGCGCCACGATCGACGATAACGCCCTCTGGTGCTTCAGCAAGAATGAGGATGGAACCTACTTCCTCTACAACAAGGCCAACCAAGGTCTCGTGCTTTGCGACGTAGACGGCACGACTCCGCAACTCGTTTCGCCGACGGGCGCAGAGCAGGGCTTCGAAATCCTGAATATCACGACGGGCTATGGCCTCCGCGTCATGGGTACCGACTTGGTATGGAACGACTTCCAAGGCCTTGGCCAGCTGGCTTACTGGAATGATCCTTCGGCCGTTAACGATCCTGGTTCTACAATTACGTTCGAAGAATACGTAGCTTCGCGCTACACCTTCCTCGACGGTCGCGCAGCCTTGAACGCTGTGAACTGTATCAACGGTTACACCGAAGACCAAGTGGCTGAAATCCGCGAGTTGATCGAAACGGGCGATACGGGCTATGAGGCTGACGTAACGGATTTGGTAGCAGATCTGATCGCCACTCCGAGCGAAGAACTCATCCAGCACAACCCGGCCAATGGTTATGCCATTGTTACGGCTGCTCCGGCTTACGTTCAGAAAGACAACGTGCAGTATGCCCTCTATATCGAAGGCGACACCATCCTGTCTTGGCGTGAGTTCAACAAGTATGACAAGAACTTCTACTTCGAACTTGGTGATATCCAGCATCTCGTCAGCATGAGCGGCGAAGCCGACTCGACAGTATGCTCGCTCAGATCGATCGCTACGGGCAAGTATGTGGACGCTTCGACTTGGACGTTCCTCCAACCGCTCGGCGCCGCAGACGAGTTTAACGACACGACCATGCTCTTCCACTTGGATCCGGCTGGCGAAGAGACGAATGAAGACGGCGAAGTGACGCTGGCCGCTGTGCCCGCAGGCTTCTACATCGACCGCCTCTGGTACGACGCTGGCGACACAACGAAGGCGATTGTAAGATGTACGATGAGCATGCACGGAGGTACGGTTTCTAACAATGCTTCCGCAACTTCTGGCCACATCGTTTCGTACAACACGCACGGCGCTGACTACGCCAACGTCTTCCGCTTCTGGGACGGTGGTCCGATTGAGACCGTCGGCATCGGCAGCGTGACGAACGATGAGAATGCCGCAGACGCCCAGAAGAACGCTGTAATCTACGACCTGAGCGGTCGCCGCGTTCAGAAAGCCGTCAAGGGTATCTACATCCAGAACGGTAAGAAGGTTTACGTTAAGTAAGCATTCCAGCATTACATAAGGTTGTCCCCGGGACTATGGTTCCGGGGACAATTTTTTTGTGTCCGATTGCAAGACAGAGGGCACCCGAATCGGCTGTCCCAATGTCGTGACAGAAATATGTGGTTTACCGATAGAAAATTCCAGGTGCGTTGACGAAATTTCCAGCCAGCCGTTTCGTAAATTTTGTCGGTTATTTAAGAATTTCTATCAGCCGTCTAAGGTTTCCCGTCTGCCGACCTGTCTCATCCGACACCACCGCCGTCAGCCAGCCCGTACCGCGCGGAATGCGGCGGACTGCTTGTGCCGTTCCGGCAACGGGCGTCATGAATGGCGCCCCTACGTGCTGCGGCGGCAACTGCGCACTGCCATAACGCTGGTCGCCGGGCGGAATGCGGCGGACTGCTTGTGCCGTCCCGGCAACGGGCGTCATGAATGGCGCCCCTACGTGCTGCTGCGGCAACTGCGCACCGCCATAAACGCTGGGCGCCGGGCGGAATGCGGCGGACTGCTTGTGCCGTCCCGGCACCGGGCGTCATGAATGGCGCCCCTACGTGCTGCTGCGGCAACTGCGCACTGCCATAACGTTGGGCGCCGGGCGGAATGCGGCGGACTGCTTGTGCCGTTCCGGCACCGGGCGTCATGAATGGCGCTCCTACGTGCGGCGGCAGCAACTGCGCATCGCCATAACGCTGGGCGCCGGGCGGAATGCGGCGGACTGCTTGTACCGTCACGGCACCGGGCGTCATGAATGGCGCTCCTACGTGCTGCTGCGGCAACTGCGCACCGTCATAAACGCTGGGCGCCGCGCGGAATGCGGCGGACTGCTTGTACCGTCCCGGCAACGGGTGTCATGAATGGCGCCCCTACGTGCTGCGGCGGCAACTGCGCACCGCCATAAACGTTGGGCGCCGGGCGGAATGCGGCTGACTGGTTGTGCCGTCCCGGCAACGGGCGTCATGAATGGCGCCCCTACGTGCTGCTGCGGCAACTGCGCACTGCCATAACGCTGGGCGCCGGGCGGAATGCGGCGGACTGCTTGTGCCGTTCCGGCACCGGGCGTCATGAATGGCGCCACTGCATTTCATTGTTCCATTGAGTTTCCTGCGGCAACTCCTCGTTCTTTCCGCCCGTTTGCACTACCTTTGCACAAGAAATACTCCCTTTGCCTATGCACAAACTCACCGTTGAAGAGATGCACCGCCTGACGGTGGACGAATTCCGCAGTGCCAGTAAGTTGCCGCTCACTGTCGTGCTCGACAACATCCGCAGTCTGCATAACGTAGGCTCCGTTTTCCGTACTGCTGACGCTTTTCGTATCGAGCGCCTTTATCTTTGCGGCATTACAGCCTGCCCCCCGTCGGCCGAAATTCACAAGACAGCTCTCGGGGCGGAGGATTCAGTCAGTTGGACATACCGTCCCGATACGCTTGCGGCGGTCGACGAATTGCTTGCTGACGGTTACGAGGTTTTTGCCGCCGAGCAGGTCGAGGGGAGCGTCCGTCTCGACCGCCTCGAACTCGTGTCCGGACGGCGCTATGCCGTGGTGCTCGGCAATGAGGTCAAGGGCGTGGCACAGGATGTCGTGGACCGCTGTACGGCCGCCGTCGAAATTCCGCAATACGGCACGAAGCATTCGCTCAACGTATCGGTCAGCGCAGGAATCGTCTTGTGGGAAATGTGTAAGAAAATGGCCTTTCCGACGTAGGCCGTCCCCGGAAAAATCGTAACTTTACACGTTAGAACAGAAAAAGCCGAGCGTGATGGAGAAAGCCCAACTGACCCCCATGATGAAGCAGTTCTACGACCTGAAAGCGCAGCATCCCGACGCGGTGCTGCTCTTCCGGTGCGGGGACTTCTACGAGACTTATTGCGACGACGCCGTCACGGCATCGAAGGTTCTGGGCATCACGCTGACGCGGCGTAACAACAAAGGCAGTGCCGCCGCCATCGAAATGGCCGGCTTCCCCCATCATGCGCTCGACACCTATCTGCCCAAACTCATACGTGCCGGTCACCGCGTCGCCATCTGCGACCAGCTCGAAGACCCGAAGCTTACAAAGAAACTGGTAAAGCGCGGCATTACCGAACTGGTGACGCCCGGTGTCGCCCTGACCGACAATGTGCTCAACTGCAAGGAGAACAACTTTCTCGCCGCCGTACATTTCGGACGCGGCACATGTGGTGTCGCCTTCCTCGACATTTCGACCGGCGAGTTCCTTGTGGGCGAGGGGACGGCCGAGTATGTCGACAAACTCCTTTCCAACTTCGCCCCGAAGGAAGTGCTTTACGAGTATGGGCGTCGCCGTCAGCTCGAAGAGCATTTCGGTACGAAATACTTCACTTTCGAACTCGATGACTGGGCTTTTGCCGAAACCGGTGCCCGCGAACGCCTTTTGAAGCACTTCGAGGTGAAGAACCTCAAAGGCTTCGGCATCGACCATCTGGCTGCTGCGGTTGTGGCCGCCGGTGCCGTGCTGGCCTATCTCGACATCACGCAGCACACTCATATCGGCCACGTTACGGCCATCCGCCGCATCGAGGAGGAACGCTACGTCCGTCTCGACAAGTTCACCGTGCGCAACCTCGAACTCATTGCTCCAATGAGCGAGGGCGGCACCTCGCTGCTCGACGTCGTCGACCGCACGCTCACTCCGATGGGGGCGCGACTGCTCCACCGCTGGCTGCTTTTTCCCCTGCGCGACCTGAAAACCGTCACAGCGCGCCAGGATGTAGTGGACTACTTCTTCCGTGCCCCGGATTTCCGTTCGGAAACGGCGGCGCACCTCCCCGCCATCGGCGACTTGGAGCGTATCGTCTCGAAGGTGGCTGTGGGGCGCGTTTCGCCGCGCGAGATGCAGCAGCTCCGCCTGGCCCTTGAAGCCATCGCTCCACTCAAAACCGCCTGTGAGGCCGCCGATGACGACACCCTCGGGCGCATGGGGCGCCGGCTCGACCCCTGTGTCCTCCTCCACGACCGCATTGCGCGCGAACTCTGTCCCGACCCGCCGGCCCTGACTGCAAAGGGCGGCTACATCGCCGTCGGCGTGAACGCCGAACTCGACGAGCTTCGCTCGCTCTCCTCATCGAGCAAAGAGTACCTGCTTCACATGCAACAGCGTGAGGCAGAAGCCACGGGGATCAGTAGTCTCAAAATCGGTTACAACAACGTCTTCGGCTACTACATCGAAGTCCGTAACACCTATCGCGACCAAGTGCCGTCCGAGTGGGTGCGCAAGCAAACCCTGGCGAACGCCGAGCGTTACATCACGCAGGAATTGAAAGAATACGAAGAGAAGATACTCGGTGCGGAAGACAAGATCCTGGCCTTGGAACAGCGTCTCTTCATCGAACTGGTGCAGGCGACGGCCTGCCATATCGGGGCGCTCCAAGCCGACGCCGCCGTCGTGGCTGAGCTCGACTGTCTACACGCCTTTGCCGTACTGGCCGAAGAACGGGGTTACGTCCGCCCCGTGGTGGACGACTCGCTGGTCATCGACATCCGTCAGGGCCGCCATCCGGTCATCGAGACGCTCATGCCACCCGGTGAGGCCTATGTGGCCAACGACGTCTTCCTCGACAGTGAGAGCCAGCAGATCATCATTATCACAGGTCCGAACATGGCGGGAAAAAGTGCCCTGCTGCGTCAGACGGCGCTCATCACGCTCTTGGCCCAAGTGGGTTCGTTCGTCCCGGCCGAGAGCGCCCGTATCGGTATGGTCGACAAAATCTTCACCCGTGTCGGCGCGAGCGACAATATCTCTGTGGGCGAGAGTACGTTCATGGTCGAGATGAGCGAAGCAGCCAACATCATGAACAACCTGACGGGCCGCAGCCTCGTGCTTTTCGACGAACTGGGCAGGGGCACGTCGACGTATGACGGCATTTCGATCGCCTGGGCAATAGTCGAGCACATCCACGAAAGCCGTCGCGGTCATGCCCGCACCCTGTTTGCCACACATTATCACGAACTGAACGAAATGACCAAGCACTTCGACCGCATCAAGAACTTCAACGTGTCGGTGCGCGAAGTGGACGGCCGTGTAGTCTTCCTTCGCAAACTGGTGCCTGGCGGCAGCGAACATTCGTTCGGTATCCATGTGGCGCGCCTCGCAGGCATGCCGCGTTCGATTGTCGAACGTGCTGAGGTCATCCTCCGTGAGCTGGAACGCAATAACAGTGGTGGCGTCTCGACTCCGACGCCCGGGGAGGCCGCGCCGGCCGACGGAGTGCAGTTGAGCTTCTTCCAGCTCGACGACCCCGTGCTGAGCCAAATCCGCGACGAACTTCTTCACCTTGATGTCAACCGCCTGACGCCGCTCGACGCCCTGAACAAACTCAACGAGATAAAGGCCCTCGTCGGCGGAAAGCCGTAACCGTGGCGCGTCCTGTTTAGAGGGAAAAACGGTCAGCCGTCTGCGAAAAAGGGGATGGCTGACGGAAAATGCTGTCAGTGCGGTAGGAATTTTTGTCGTACCGACAGGAAAAACAACCCGGATGTCCGGAATTTCTTTGCCCTGATTGCCTGTCCCTGCCGTTGTGGCGGGAACATGAAAGCGCCCCACCTGTTCTCCCAAAAGGGAGCGGGTAGGGCGCTTTCATGTTGTCAGTTCAGTCCGTCGCTGTGTCGGGCGGGCTGACCGGTTATTCGACGGTGCACTTCACTGAGGCGGCCTTCACACCTTTGGCTTTTGCCGTGAAGGTGAACGTGCCGGGCTTGTCAGTCGTGGCGACGATGGCCGTCAGTTGGCCATTGAAGAGGTGCATCTTCGGTTCATGGAAGAGGTCGAGGCAGGTGGCGTCGCCGTTGGCTGCCGCCTTGTATGTGCCGGCACCTTTCACGCTGAACTCGACGAGCTGGCCAGCGTCGGGAACAAGGTTGCCGTCCTTGTCGAGCATGCGGACACGGATGTAGCAAAGGTCGCGGCCGCCGGCGCGAAGGGGCAGCGTGTCGGCCACGGCTTCGAGGCGGTAGGCCTTGCCAGCAGTGTGCACTTCGGTCTCAGCCACGGCTTTTCCGGCTGCGTCGTAGGCCACTACTTTGAGCGTGCCCGGCTCATACTTCACGTCAGGCCACATCAGACGGTAACGTTTTTGTCGTGTCAGTGCGGCTTCGTCCTCTTTCGTCGCCGAGTTTTCGACGGTGATAGTCGTATCTTTCGTCACCCGGCCCTGGCTCACGCCGTTCACGAAAAGCTCCGCGCTCGGGTGGTTCGTATAGACGAATACCGGAGTCACCTCACCCTCGCGTCCGGGCCAGGTCCAATGGGGAAGGACGTGCAGGGTCTCTTTCTCGGGAGCCCAATGACTGCGGTAGAGGTAGTAACGGTCTTTCGGAATGTTGGCCAAGTCGATGATGCCGAAGAGCGAGGAGTGGCTGGGCCAGTCGGAGTAATAGGGAGTCGGTTCGCCGAGGTAGTCGTGGCCGGTCCAGACGAACTCGCCCATGGCCCAAGGCTTGTCGTCGTGCCAGATCCAGTCGTCCTCGGGCAGGTTCGACCATCCGCAGTGCTCCACGTCGTAGGACGAGGCCTGGTGGTCGTCATACTTGCGCATGGCGCCGCGGGTGACAGGGAACTTGTAAACGCCGCGGGCGCTGATGGTCGAGGCTGTCTCGCTGCCGAGGATGACGCCTTGCGGCAACTTGTCGTAATTGGTCTGGTACTTGAACGGACGGTAGTTGAACCCGGGGACATCAAGTGCGGCAGCCATGTTGTTGCCCACTACGGCATCCGGCGCGTCCATGCCCATCGTGACAGGCCGTGTGGGATCCTCGCGGTGGCAGATGGCCGTCAGCCAGTGCGTCATCTTCGGTCCTTGTGTCTGGTTGTACTGGTCGGGCACTTCGTTGCCTACGCACCACATCACGACGGAGGGTGCGTTGCGGAAGTGGCGGACGAGGTTTACCAGGTCGCGTTCCGCCCATTGGTCGAAGTACTTGTGGTAACCGTTGGCTACCTTGGCCGTGCGCCATTCGTCGAACGACTCGGCCATGACCATGATGCCCATTTCGTCGCACAGGCGGATGAGTTCGGGCGACGGCATATTGTGCGATGTGCGGATGGCGTTCGCGCCCATTTCTTTCAGTTGCAGGAGGCGGCGTCGCAGCGCGCTTTCGTTCACGGCCATGCCCAGCGGGCCCAGGTCCTCGTGGTTGCAGACGCCTTTGAACTTAACGACGCGCCCGTTGAGCAGGAAGCCCTTTCCGGCGGCTATTTCGATGGTGCGGAGGCCGAACGTGGTGGTCACGCTGTCGCAGAGACGGCTGCCGTCGTAGAGGCGTGTCACGGCGCGGTACAGGTTAGGCGTTTCCAAATCCCACCGTTGCGGAGCAATCAGGTTGAAGAGTTGAATGGAAATGCTGTCCGTCGTGCCTGACAGGTCGGTGTCGGACGTGCTCACGGTCTTACCTTGTGGGTTGACTATGTCCGTCACGAGGCGGAACCCTTTGCGCTGGCCTGGAATGCTGACGGCAGTGCGCAGCTCGACGGTGGCTTCGCTGTCGGTCAGACGCGGTGTGAGCACCTGTACACCCCATGTGGGGATGTGTGCCTTGTCGGTCACGGTCAGGTGCACATGGCGATAGAGGCCGGCACCCGGATACCAGCGCGACTGCTCCGTCTCGTTGTAGAGGCGGACGGCAAGCGTGTTGCCGGCGGCTTTGACGAATGGGGTGATGTCGACGGTGAAAGCGTTGTAGCCATACTCCCAGCCGCCGGCGTAGTGGCCGTTGACATATACGCGGGGGTGGCTCATGGCGCCGTCGAAGAGGAGCTCGACGCGGCGGCCGGGGCGGTAGTCAGGCACGTCGAAGTCGAGGCGGTACCATCCTGTGCCCACAAAGGGCAGGCCGCCCGTGCGGCCTGCATGTTCCATGGCTTCTTTTTGGCCGTCCTGTGTGATGGCCACGTTCTGGCGGTCGTTGAGGTAACTGAACGGACCGGTGATGGCCCAGTCGTGGGGCACGGTGACGGCTTTCCAGCGGCGGTCGTCGTAGTCCGGCGCGATGCATGCCGTGTCGTCTTGGAGCGTGAAGCGCCAGCCGCGTTCGAGCACGGTTTCCGTACGTTGTGCCGCGGCATGGAGGCCTGTCAACGACAAGGCGAGCAGCAGTAAAGGTCGGATTGTCATGTTGAATGCTTGTTTGAGGTGAATATCTTGCTTTATTTATAATTATAGGCGTGCTTTGGATAATCAATGGTGTAGTGCAGGCCACGGCTCTCCTTGCGCTCGATGGCTTGGCGGGTGATGAGGTAGCCTACGTTAATCATGTTGCGCAGCTCGCAGATGTCGCGCGTGGCCTTGACGCGCTTGAAGAGTTCCTCGGTTTCCTCATAGAGCAGGTCAAGGCGCGTCCAGGCACGTTTGAGGCGGAGGTCGCTGCGCACGATGCCGACGTAGTTCGACATGATCTGCCCCACCTCTTTCGCGTCTTGGGCAATGAGCACTTTCTCTTCGTTCGAGAGCGTTCCCTCGTCGTTCCATGCGGGCACGGCGGTATTGAAGTCGTACTCGTCGACGTGGGCGAGCGAATGGCGGGCGGCTGCGTCGGCATAGACGACGGCTTCGATGAGTGAGTTGCTGGCCAGACGGTTTCCGCCGTGCAGCCCGGTGCACGAGCATTCCCCGACGGCATACAGGCGACGGATGCTGGTGCACGCGTCGAGGTCAACCTTTATGCCGCCGCAGAGATAGTGGGCGCAGGGTACGACGGGGATGTACTGGCGGGTGATGTCGATGCCGATGCTCAGGCATTTGGCGTAAATGTTGGGGAAGTGGTGTTTCGTCTCTTCGGGATCCTTGTGCGTGACGTCGAGGCAGACGTGGTCGAGTCCGTGAATCTTCATCTCCTTGTCGATGGCGCGGGCTACGATGTCGCGCGGGGCGAGCGAGAGGCGCTTGTCGTATTTCTGCATGAACTCTTCGCCGTTCGGAAGCCGCAGGATGCCGCCATAGCCACGCATGGCCTCGGTGATGAGGTAGGCCGGGTGTGTCTCGCCGGGGTGGAAGAGGGCTGTGGGGTGGAACTGGATGAACTCCATGTCCTTGACGGTGGCCTTGGCGCGGTATGCCATCGCGATGCCGTCGCCCGTGGCGATGTTGGGGTTGGTCGTGGTGGCATAGACGGCGCCGCAGCCGCCCGTGGCGAGGATGGTGACTTTCGAGAGGAAAGTGTCGATTTTCTTGGTGTCGGGATCGAGGATGTAGGCGCCGTAACACTCGATGTCGGGTGTGCGCCGCGTCACCTCGACGCCGAGGTGGTGCTGGGTGATGATTTCAACCGCAAAGTGATTCTCTAACACCGTGATGTTCGGGTGCTTGTGGACGGCTTCGATGAGGCCGCGCTGGATTTCGAAGCCGGTGTCGTCGGCGTGGTGGAGGATTCGGAATTCCGAGTGTCCGCCTTCGCGGTGAAGGTCGAACTGCCCGTCGGCGTTTTTGTCGAAGTGGACGCCCCACTCGACGAGGCGTCTGATGCCTTCGGGAGCGCCTTTGACCACTTGCTCGACGGCATGCGGGTCGCTGATGTAGTCGCCCGCAATGAGGGTGTCGCGGATATGTTTTTCAAAGTTGTCCACTTCGAGGTTTGTCACCGAGGCGACGCCTCCTTGTGCTTTGGCCGTATTGGCTTCGTCCAAAGTGGTCTTGCATACAAGGGCTACTTTCCCTTTTCCTGCCTCGGCCACTTGAAGCGCGTAGCTCATTCCGGCTACGCCTGAGCCGATCACTAAAAAGTCGAATTTCCGTACCATTTTCTCTTGTTACGTTTTCCTTTGCAGGGACGGCAAAAATAAGGATGGAAAGCGGGGGACGAACCTCGGCTTTCCAGCCAGATCTTTTGGATGCACTTCCTTGCGGGACAAAAATACGCAAAAAAACAGTCGCGTCGGCTGTTGGCTTCTTTTTTTTGAGGCTCTGGCGGGCATTGTCGCCGCATCGGAGCTTCCGGCGGATGGCCGCGGCGTCCTGTTGGCGGTTCCGCCTGTCCTGTCAGCCGTTCCGTAAAAACGGTCACTGCTCCCGCAGCTTCTGTCAGCCGTCCTGTCTTTCCTGTCGCACTGAATGTTCCTGAGGGTCGGCTGGTGCAGCATGGAAGGGCAGTTTTGCAGCAAAATGACAAACTCGCGGGTGCGCCAAATGCTATTCCCGAAAAAAAGCGCTACCTTTGCGCCGCTAATTTTCGCTTTCTTCGGGAACATGGAATGGCTGAACGAAATTCTGCTTATCCCCTCGGCCGTGCAGGCCGTGCTGGTCATCTGTCTCATCTGTGCCATCGGGATGGCGCTGGGCAAGTTGCATATGCGCGGCATATCGCTCGGCGTGACGTTCGTCTTTTTCGCGGGCATCCTTGCCGGTTGGGCCGGCTTGCGCCTTGACCCCGACGTGCTGAACTATGCCGAGAGTTTCGGGCTAGTCCTCTTTGTCTATGCCCTCGGCCTGCAAGTGGGGCCCGGATTCGTGAGCTCGTTCCGCAGCGGCGGCGCCGCGTACAACGGTCTTGCGCTGGGTCTTGTCGTTTTAGGCACGGTCATGGCTCTCGTCACGGTGTGGGTGTCCAGTGTCTCCCTGCCCGACATGATGGGGGTGCTCTGCGGCGCCACGACGAATACACCCGCCCTCGGTGCCGCCCAACAGACGCTGAAGCAGATGGGACAAAGCGCCAGCGGTCCGGCTCTCAGCTGCGCCGTGACTTACCCGTTGGGCCTTGTCGGGGTCATCCTTGCCCTCATGGTGGCCGGCCGGCTGATGAAGTTGAAGCGCTTCACCGGCAGGGACGACAATGCCGACGAAGCGTTCATCGCCTCGTTCCAAGTGTGTAACCCGGCCATCTACGGCAAGACCCTGCACGAACTGGCACAGCTGGGCGAGCGGCGATTTGTCGTCTCACGGCTGTGGCGGGCCGGAAAGGTCATCCTGCCCAACGGGCAGACACGTTTCGAAGAGGGCGACCGCATTCTCGTCATCACCCATCAGAAAGATGTAGACCGGCTGACCCTCTTCTTCGGACGCCGCGACACGACCGACTGGAACAAGCGCAACATCGACTGGAACAAGATCGACAGCAAGCTGGTCTCCCAGCGTATCATCATCACCCGCCACGAAATCAACGGCCGCCACCTAGGCACCCTACACCTGCGCAACCGTTACGGTGTCAACGTAAGCCGCGTGCAGCGTTCGGGCATCCAGCTCGTGGCAACGCCTGACCTTGTCCTGCGCATGGGTGACCGCGTCACTGTGGTCGGAGCGCCCGAAGCCATCGGAAAGGTGGCTGACGAACTGGGCAATGCGGTCAAGCATCTTGACGAACCGAACCTGGTGACGATCTTTATCGGCATCGTGCTCGGCCTTGCGTTGGGAAGTCTGCCTTTCCATATTCCCGGCATGTCATTCCCTGTGAAACTTGGCCTCGCAGGCGGCCCCATCATTATGGGTATCCTCATCGGCGCTTACGGGCCTCGCCTCCACATGGTGGCCTACACTACGACGAGTGCCAACCTGATGCTCCGCTCCTTAGGCCTGTCCATGTATCTGGCCTGCCTTGGTCTCGATGCAGGCCGCGACTTCTTCACCACAGTCATGAGTCCCGCCGCGCTGGTGTGGCTGACAAGTGGTTTCCTCATCACAGTCGTCCCTGTCCTCATCATGGCCGTTATTTCGGTCAAGGTGTTCCATAAGGACTTCGCAGCGACAGCCGGAATGCTCTGCGGCGCCATGGCCAACCCCATAGCCCTCGACTACGCCAACAGCCAGCTGCCCGGCGACAAGGCTTCGGTAGCCTATGCCACCGTCTATCCGCTATGCATGTTCGCCCGGGTCATCATCGCGCAAGTTATTATAATGTGTCTGGCCTGAGCGTCGACGGTTTTTGGCGCTTTGTCTGAAAAACTTTTTCAGCCTCGGATTTTTTCCTAACTTTGCGGTGGAAATCCTTAACCCCAGAAACGAAAATGTCCATAAGTACCATCACTCCGCAAGAGGCTGCCGCCCTCGTGCAGCACGGCGACACCATCGGTGTGGGCGGTTTTGGCCCCGCCGGCGCTCCCAAATGCATCACGCCTGAAATAGCCAAGCGTGCCCGCGCCGAACATGCTGCCGGACGTCCCTTTAAGATCAGCGTGGTGACCGGGGCCTCCATCGGCGCCAGTTGTGACGGCGAACTGGCCGCAGCCGACGCCATTGACCGCCGCTTCCCTTTCTCGGTGAACGCAGAGATACGCAAGGCTTACAACGAAGGCCGCGTGCGGTACATGGACCTCAACCTTTCGGACAATGCCGCCCACCTGCGCCAGGGGACTACCGGCCACATCGACTGGGGCATACTTGAAGCCGTCGAAGTGGAGGACTTCGGTGACCGGGCTCGTATCTACCTGACGGCAGGTATAGGCATTGCGCCGACTATCTGCCGCTTGGCACGTAAGGGTATATTCATCGAGCGGAATTCATGGCATTCGACGAAGGTTATCGGTATGCACGATATCTACGAGATAGAAGACCATCCGTTCCGCACGCCAGTCCGCATCACGCAACCCATTGAACGTATCGGTCTGCCCTATATCGAAGTTGACACGCGCCGCATCACGGGCATCTATGACTGCCACGTGCCCGACGAGGGCCGTCCCATGACGGCGCCGACGCCCGTGACCGACGCCATCGGCGCCCATATGGCAGACTTCCTTGTATGGAACATCAAGCAGGGGTATCTGCCAAGCCACACTCTCACGCTGCAATCCGGCGTGGGGTCGGGCGCCAATGCCGTGCTTGGTGCTTTGGGCCGGTCGAAAGATGTGCCCAACTTTAACATCTACACCGAAGTCTTGCAGGAAGCCCCGCTCCACCTGATGCTCGAAGGCCGCGTGGCCACGGCGTCGACTGGCGCCCTGACCATCAGCAGCGAGCATTTGCAGGAACTCTATGCCAATATGAATGAATACCGCGGGCGTCTGCTGCTCCGTCCGTCTGAGATTTCCAACTGCCCCGAGGTCATCGCCCGTCTCGGCATCTGTTCGCTCAACACCGCCATTGAGGCCGATCTTTACGGTCACGTAAATTCCACCAAGATAGGCGGTACACGCATGATGAACGGTGTGGGCGGCTCGGCCGACTTCACGTGCAACGCAATGTTGAGCACTTTCACCTGTGGTTCCACCACGAAAGACGGGCGCATCAGTTCGATTGTCCCCTTCTGCTCACACGTGGACCACACGGAGCACTACGTCGACGCCATCGTGACGGAATACGGTGTGGCTGACCTGCGTGGGAAATGTGCCATGGAGAAAGCCGAAGCCGTCGTGGCCATTGCCCATCCTGATTACCGTCCTCTCTTGCGGGAATACCTGCGGCTGGCTGAGAAAGGTGGGGGGCACACCCACCACGTACTGCCCGCAGCCTTTGCCATGCACGACACATTCCGCCGGAAAGGCGACATGCGTCTGACGGACTGGTCTGAATACATCATTGATTGATACAGCCTTTGCGGTCACTGCGACGGGAATTTCTGTCAAAGTGACCGCTTTTTCTGTCGCAGCGCCGGAATTCCCCGCCAGCCGTCCAGTTTTTCCCGGTAAGGAACTCAGATTTTCAGTCACCGCGACAATAAAAACCAAGACGGCATAAGAACTCCGGCGCACACCAAACAAACTTTTGTGCAATAATTCGCGCTTTTTTCACGGAAATCCTTGTTCGTTTTGAATATATGGACTATTTTTGCAACCGGAAAAGAATATAAATCTATCGAAGTTACTAATCACTTAAATTTACCGATTATGTCTGATATCGAAGCAAAAGTAAAGCAAATCATTGTAGACAAACTGAGTGTTGACGAAGCCGAAGTGAAGAACGAAGCAAGCTTCTCGAACGACTTGGGTGCAGATTCTTTGGACACCGTTGAGCTGATCATGGAGTTCGAGAAAGAATTCAAGATTCAAATTCCCGACGATCAGGCTGAAAAGATCCAGACTGTCGGCGACGCCATCGCTTACATCGAAGAGAAAACGAAATAATTGACGCAGGACTTTCCTCCTCTTTCATAAAGACATGGAATTAAAAAGAGTAGTTGTAACCGGAATGGGTGCACTGACGCCGGTAGGTAACACGGCTCCCGAGTCGTGGGAAAACCTGCTTAAAGGCGTGAGCGGAGCCGGACCGATTACCCACTTCGATGCGTCAAAGTTCAAAACCCAGTTTGCTTGCGAAGTCAAGGGCTTCAAAGTAACTGACTTTATCGACCGAAAGGAAGCACGCAAGATGGACCTCTACGAGCAGTATGCCGTAGTAGCCGCCATGGAAGCCGTGAAAGACTGTAACGTCGATTTGGAGAAGGTGGACAGAAACCGCATAGGCGTGGTGCTCGGTGTCGGTATCGGCGGCCTCCACACTTTTGAGGAGGAGGCAGGCAATTATGCCGTAAACGGCGACACGATGGGGCCGAAGTACAATCCGTTTTTCATCCCGAAGATGATAGCCGATATAGCGTCGGGACAGATAGCCATAAACTACGGTTTTCATGGTCCTAACTTTACGACCACGTCGGCTTGTGCTTCGTCGACCAATGCCTTAGCAGACGCATTCAACCTTATCCGTTTGGGCAAAGCCGACATGATGGTGACGGGGGGTGCTGAAGCTGCGATCTGGCCCGCAGGCGTAGGCGGCTTCAACGCTATGCACGCTTTGTCGACCCGTAATGATGATCCGCAACATGCGTCGCGTCCTTTCAGCGCCAGCCGTGACGGTTTCGTCTTGGGTGAAGGTGCCGCTTGTTTGATTTTAGAGGAACTCGAACATGCAAAGGCACGTGGAGCTAAAATCTATTGCGAAGTTGCGGGTGTCGGTATGTCTGCCGATGCCCACCACATCACCGCCTCTCATCCCGAAGGTTTGGGCGCGCGGCTTGTGATGCAGAACGCATTGGAAGATGCAGGCATGGCCCCGGAAGACATTGACTATATCAATGTGCACGGAACGTCGACCCCAGTTGGTGACATTTCAGAAGAAAAAGCAATCAAAGCGCTCTTCGGCGAGCATGCTTACAAACTCAATATCAGCTCGACGAAGTCAATGACAGGTCACCTGCTCGGTGCAGCCGGTGCCGTGGAAGCCATGGTTTGTGTTCTTGCTGTGCAGAACGATATCGTTCCCCCCACCATCAATCACGTGGAAGGAGATAACGATGAGAACATCGATTACAATCTGAACTTTACTTTCGGTAAAGCGCAGAAACGTACGGTGCGCGCAGCGTTGAGCAACACGTTCGGTTTCGGCGGACACAATGCTTGCTGCATTATGAAGAAATACGCTGAGTAATTGTTACTTCACGTGTCGGTATGATGAATAATCTTTTCGACCGGATAAAGCTCCTCTTCCGTAAGGATAAGGAGCTTTATTCGTGTTTGTACAGAATCTTGGGCTTTTACCCGAAACGTATTGACTACTACAAGATTGCCCTGACGCACAAGTCACAAGTCTATCGTACCAAACAAGGGCTTGCGCTGAACAATGAGCGGTTGGAGTTCCTTGGCGATGCAGTCTTGGAAACTGTTGTGAGTGATATTGTTTACCGACAGTTCGTGCGCAAGGACGAAGGCTTTCTCACCACTACGCGGAGCAAAGTCGTGCAACGCGAGACCCTTAATCGCGTGGCTATCGAAATGAAGCTCGATCGCTTGGTGCGGAGCGTGGCAAACAGTGCCTCGGCGCACAATAATTATATGTATGGGAACGCCTTTGAGGCTTTGGTTGGTGCCGTATATCTTGACCAAGGCTTCGGACGCTGTCTCTGGTTTTTCCGTCACCGCGTGTTGGGTAAGTATGTCGACCTCGGTAGCATGGCTCGTCATGAGGTGAACTTCAAGAGCAAGTTGATCGAGTGGTGCCAGAAGAACAAGGTGAGCGTTGTCTTTCCCTTGAAAGACGAGACAGTCGAAGGGAGCAACAGTCCGGTGTTCCGAAGCGAGGTTATCCTTGAACGTATTCCTGCTGGTCGTGGTGAGGGTTATTCGAAGAAAGAGAGTCAGCAGAATGCCGCCAAGGAGGCTTTGGACCGCATTCGTCGTGATGCCAAGTTCGCTAATCGAGTGCTGGCAGCCCGCGACTTACATATCAAACAGGCTGCTGAGGCTGAAGCTGCAGCGCAACCGGCGTCTTCAACCCTTCAACAAGCAGATTCTGCCAAGCCTTCGCGTCGCCGGCGTCGCAAGAAAGCTGAAACGCCAAAGACGCAGCAAGAAACCACAGCCACCATGCCGGTAGTAGCTGCCAGCGAGCAAAAGAAACCGCAGCGACGGAGACGACAGGCCGATGCGGAAAAAGTACCGGCGGCCACACCCGACCGCGAATCCATAATCCGGGCTGCCGAGGAGGCTGCTTTCCGTGAGCACGCCGAAGACGTCCATTGACCATTCGGCTTTTTCAAATTCGGTCCGCATAGTTTCCGAGGAAAACCATAGACGTCCTGTGGGACAAACTGCTTAGGCAGCAGCTCTTTTTGTCTTGTGTCGAAAGACTGTCAGACCGTTCCTAAAAACAGGCGCAGTGATTGAATGAACAGTCACTGCGCCTGTTTTTTATCGTCAACTGTTCTGTCTTTCGCGATGTATGATGGGTGAAAGTGTTCGCGGATTTTGTAAATTGCAAATTATACTTTGCAATTTCTTGGGTACTTCTGCATGCTCGCTTGTCGGTACGATAGTTTCAAGACAAGGAGAATATGTATTTTGAGCCGTTGATCTGGTAAAATGAGGCAAGGGCATGGAATTATTGGTAATTTTTGGCATGTTTTCGCTAAGGTATATAAAAAAAGGGATACCGCTGTATCCCAACCTTTGTAAACCTTAAATCTAATACTATGAAAAACACAGTGCAAAGATACGCAGTTCCCCGAAAGCTGCAAGGATATGTGGTCTAAAAAATATGCTTTATAACATGTTTTGATACTTTGATAAGTTTATTGTAATCTATGTTTGTCAATTTTGTCCGTATTTATGAAGTGTTGTACACAGAAGTTCCAGTCTTTGCCAGTGCAAGAAATTTGAATAAGCCGGTCATGCGTTCTCCCATGTGGCAAAAAAGTGTTACATTCGCTCCTATGAAAAGGTTCGATCCCCATTCGCTGTGGCGCCCTGTCGTATGGGTATGCCGTTTTCGCTACCGGCGTGGCTACGGGGTTCACTCTCCGTTCGCCTTCCAGCTTATCACACGCGTGTTCTATGAGCGCGGCGAGTTTTATGCTTACCGTCCGTTGGCGGCGTTGCGGCGGACTGAGGCTTGCGGGCAATCGGAGCGGCTCGACCGGCTCATTCTGCGTCTTGTCAATGACGTGCAACCGAGCCATGTCGCACTTTGGGGCGACATGGTCGGCATGACGCGGCATTATGTCGTAGCTGGTTGTCGTCGTGCCCGTATTGACGAAATCGGGTGCGGCGATTTGCCTGATGGGAAGCACTATGACATGCTTTTCGCCCGTCGTCCTGAGGCTGTGCAATCACTTTTCGAGACTTTTGCGGCCCAGGCACCCGACCAGGCGGTAGCCGTATTCGAAGGCATCCATCGGAGTCGACGCCGTATGGCACAGTGGAAGGCCGCGTGTTGCCATCCCCGTGCGACTGTCACGTTCGACCTCTATGATCTTGGAATCATCTTCCTGCATCCTAAGTTAAACCCACAGCATTATCTCGTAAACTTTCTTGAGTTCAACTTATAAATGCAACTTTTTGGGTGCGG
>UMGZ01044662.1_pt1 | contig 41763 bp, 29 predicted proteins | sample 1965421 | NCBI WGS metagenome assembly UMGZ01 (sample SAMEA4836087, study PRJEB28245) | human gut metagenome | biome: gut microbiome; material: fecal sample | place: Denmark | collected 2008
TCGGTTGTTCGGGCGACACAAGTGTCGCCCCTACGTTTGGCGGCGGCATCCTGCGGCGTTGCGTCGGTTTTCCGGGCGACACAAGTGTCGCCCCTACGTTTTGGCGGCGCGTGTGGCGGCCACGTTGTCTGCCGACGCGTTGAAACTGTCGGCCGGCTTGTTTTTCCTGTCGCAGTGACAGTTTTTCCGGACGGCCGGTCTCTTCTTCTTGTCACTACGTCAGTGAATGCGCACCGTTTAATGGATTTTCGCGGAGGTGAAGAAACCTTTTGCTCCACTAAACTGGATTAAATCGTATGCCGGAGGTTAAACGCCGGGGCGGCGGGGCGGTCTTACGTGCAGTGTGAACCTAAAAATGTACGTAAAGATGATGAACTCGTATTGCTCTTTCATGAACCTGGCCGTCGCCCTGAGCATGGGCGAGAGTATGGACAACCTTGCGCCCCGGGCCGAGGAGGGGAAACCGGCCGCCGACGAGGCCGACGCCCCGGGCGCCCCGCGGCGGGGGAACGACACTGCGGCCCTCTCGTAACCCGTCAGGGAAAAAGCCGGCCCGCCCGGCGCATTCTCCGTCCGGCTCACGGGAGCGGGCACGGCGAGCGGAAAAAGCGCCCTCCCCAGGCAGGATTCCCTGCCGGGGAGGGCGCCCTGTTTGAAAAAGAACGCGGAAAACTGTGCGGCGTTTGTCGGGAAAGCCGTATTTTTGTGTGTAGTTCGCTTACCCAAGCCGTTCCGGCGCAGACAGCGGGGCGGGGAGCGGCCGCAGACAACAAGAAAAAACACACTGCGCACAAAAACGCCACAAGTATGAAAACGTTTCTCCTGACTACCGTGGCGGCTTTCATGGCGGCCACGGTCTCGACGGCCGCTGAGCCGAAGACCATCCGCATAACCACCGACGCCACCGACCTCGTCCTCAAAGTGGCCCCGAACGGGCGCCTCTATCAGGCCTACTACGGCGAGCGCCTCCGTCACGCCGCCGACCTCGGCCAGCTCCCTTGGGACGTCCACGCCGGCTCTGACGGCAGCGTCAGCCAGCGCGGGTGGGAGGTTTGCAGCGGTTCGGGCAACGAGGACTACTTCGAGCCCGCCCTCGCTGTGACCCATAGCGACGGCAATCCCTCCACCTATTTATATTATGTGTCCTCGACGTCGCAGCCCGTCGCCGGCGGGACACAGACCGACATCATCCTGCGCGACGACCAGTATCCCCTGACCGTCACGTTGCACTACGTGGCCTACGGGCAGGAGAACGTGATCAAGGCGTGGAGCGACATCACGCACAGCGAGCCCGGCCCTGTCACGCTGTCGGCCTACGCCTCGACGATGCTCTACTTCGACCGGACGGCCTACTACCTCACGGAGTTCAGCGGCGACTGGGCGAGCGAGGCGCAGATGAGCTCGCAGCGCTTGCAGTTCGGCAAGAAAGTGGTCGACACCAAGCTGGGCAGCCGCGCCGCCATGCACGCCTCGCCCTTCTTCGAGCTGGGCCTCGGGGCGCCGGTCGAGGAGGACCGCGGCGACGTGCTCATGGGCACGCTCGGCTGGACCGGAAACTTCCGCTTTACGTTCGAGGTGGACAACGTGGGCAGCCTGCGCGTCATCCCGGCCGTCAACCCCTACGCTTCGGCCTATGAGCTGCGCCCGGGCGACGTCTTCACCACGCCCGAGTTCATCTTCACGCTCAGCCAGGAGGGCGCAGGCGAGGGGAGCCGCCGCCTGCACGACTGGGCGCGCCGTTACGGCCTGCACGACGGGAAGGGCGAACGACTCACCCTGCTGAACAACTGGGAGAGCACGGGCTTCAACTTCGACGAGAAGCGGCTGGCCGGGCTGATGAAGCAGGCCAAGGACTTGGGCGTCGACCTCTTCCTGCTCGACGACGGATGGTTCGGCAACAAATACCCGCGCGCCAACGACCGTGCCGGACTGGGCGACTGGGAGGCCACGCGCGCCAAACTGCCCGGCGGCGTGCCCGCCCTTGTCGAGGCAGCCCGCAAGGCCGGCGTACGTTTCGGGATATGGGTCGAGCCGGAGATGGTCAACCCGCAGAGCGAGCTGTTCGAGAAACACCCGGACTGGGCTATTCACTATCCCAACCGTGAGCCCTATTACTATCGTCACCAGCTCGTGCTCGACCTGGCGAACCCCGAGGTGCAGGACTACGTCTTCGGCGTCGTCGACCAGCTGATGACGCGTAACCCCGAGATCGCCCTGTTGAAGTGGGACTGCAACAGCCCTATAACGAACGTCTATTCGCCCTACCTGGGCAAACGCCAGGGACAACTCTATGTGGACCACGTCCGGGGCGTCAGCAACGTGTTCCGCCGTGTCCGCGAGAAATACCCCGAACTCCGGCTGATGCTCTGCTCGGGCGGCGGCGCGCGGTGCGACTACGGGGCGCTCAGATACTTCGACGAGTTCTGGTGCAGCGACAACACCGACCCCGTCGAGCGGCTTTACATCCAGTGGGGCTTCTCCCAGTTTTTTCCGGCCAAGGCCATGTGCGCCCACGTCACCGACTGGAACCGCGCGGCCGGCATCAAGTTCCGCACCGACGTGGCCTCGATGTGCAAGCTCGGCTTCGACATCGACCTGGGCCGTCTCTCGCCCGACGAGCTCGCCTTCTGCCGCCAGGCCGTGGCCAACTGGAAGAGCTTCGGCCCTGCCGTGATGGACGGCGACCAGTTCCGCCTTGTCTCGCCCTACGGCTCAAACCACATGGCCGTCGGGTATGTGAGCAAAGACCGGGGGCAGGCCGTCCTTTTCGCCTATGACATCCATCCGCGCTACGGCGAGAAGCTCCGCCCCGTGCGCCTCAAAGGCCTCGACGCCGACCGCCGCTACCTGGTGGAGGAGGTGAACCTCATGCCCGGCGCCAGACCCACACTCCGGGCCCACGGCAAGACGTTCACGGGCGACTATCTGATGAAGGTGGGGCTCGACGTGTTCACCGGCAGGGACATGGCGAGCCGTGTGGTGCGGGTCATGATGCAGTGACGCCCGGCCGAAGCGATGGCCCGGCATCACGGGCGCTCTCCTCCGGCTTCCGGAAAAACGCGCCGGCTGACAGAACAGGCTGTCAGCCGGCGCGTTTTCTCTGGGAGCATCCGTCGCCTGCGCGGGGCGGGCGTCAGCGGGCGGGCTCGGGGTCGGTGTAGAAGCGGATGAGCCCTTCGAGCGACCGCTGGCAGACAGGGCAGAACTCGCTGACGGTGTTGACGCGCATGCGGCAGTCGCGGCACGCCCGGAAGACGCCCTTCGACTGGTAGCCCGCCCCCTCGAAGAGGCCGACGGTCTGCGTGTCGCCCTCGGCGACGCTCTCGGGCGGTGTGGGGACGGCTTCGCCTTTCTTCAAGAGGTCTTTCCATTTCGTGTCGAATCGGGCGAGGGTCGTGATGTTTCGCTCCCACGGTTCGACGTCGGGCGTGTAGTATGCCACGTAGCCGTCGTCGTACGCATATTCGTCGGCAAGGCCGCCGAAACTGTGCCCGAACTCATGGACAACGACCGGGAGGAACCACTTGTCGCGCGCGGCGGCCAAGGTGTAGGAGTTGAAGATGCCCCCGCCGCCATACTCGTCCGTGTTGGCCAGGATGATGATATGCTCGTAGGGCAGGGCGCCCAGGGCGTCGTGCAGGCGTTTCAGGCGAAGCGTGGTGAGATAGCGGTCGGAGTAGAAGGTGTCGAAGTGGCTGCCCAAAGCCGTCGTGCGCCATTGCCCCGACGCCGGGAGGCTCACGCCGCTCTCGCGCGAAGGCAGGGCGACGGCCACGACGTTGAACCGCGGGCGGAGATGTCCGAAGGGCTCGTGCGCGAAGAGGGCGTCGACGGCTTGCCGGGCGTGGCTGTAAAAGCTGTCGGCCTCCGCCTCGGTGTAGCCTTCGGCCACGATAGCCACGTCGATGCAGTCGGCGCTGCTCCCGCTGCGCACAAGATAACGGTGGGGCGGGCATACAGTGTCGGTGCGGCGGATGAGGATGTCCGCCGGGTCGACGCGGCAGGCGTAGCGTGCCGTCACGTCGCGGTGCAGGTTGTTCAGTTCCACTTCGAGGCGGACGGGGTGCTTGGGGAAGGGGAGGAGGAACACGTTCTCGAACGAACGCGCACGCTGTGTGGCCTCTTCCGTGGCCTGCCATTCCTGGAAGAGCGTCGAGAACGAGTGGCGGTAGATGACGTGCCCCGTCGCCTCGTCGCGCAGCAGGATGCGCCCGTTTCCGGCCAGGTAGAGGCTGTCCAGCCGCACGCGCCGCCCCGCCCATCCCGGCTGGCACGAAAGTTCGTCGAGGTAGATGGCCTGCCGGGCACTGTCGCCCGCAAACGTGAGGTCGACGCGCAGCGTGCGCGGCTCAAACCAGCGGCTGAACGCGTCTTCGGCCGCAAGCGGCAGGGCCGCGAGGACGCACGCCAAGGCGCCGACACAGCGGCGCAGGAAACTCGGAATCTTTGTCATAGTGGGAGGTGAATAGTCAAAAACATCCGGGCAAAGGTACGGAAAGTCGTCTGAAAAATTGTTGCTGAACAGGTTGTTTTTGGCCATTTCTTGCCTTTCTGGCTGGAAGGCTGTCGGTTTTTCTCTCCGATCGGCCTGCTTTTTCAGCTGATTGGTGTATCTTCGCTGTGGATGCTGAGAAAAGAGCGGATGGATATTTGGGATAAGAAGAAACGTTCGGCGGTGATGGCACGGATACGGGGTCGCGACACGAAACCTGAACTTATCGTGCGGCGTTACCTTTATGCGCGTGGCTACCGCTATCGCAAGAATGTGCGAAGCTTACCTGGAACGCCCGATATCGTGTTGCGGCCTTACGGGGTGGCAATCTTTGTACACGGCTGCTTCTGGCACGGGCACGAGGTGGACGGGCATGTGCCCAAAAGCAACCGTGAGTTCTGGATTCGGAAGATCGAGCGTAACAAGGAGCGTGATGTGCACAACAAGGAGGCGCTGCGCCGGGCGGGGTGGGACGTGGTGACCGTGTGGGAGTGCCAACTGAAACCGGCAGTCCGTCGCCAGACGCTTTTGGAGCTGGAAGCCTGCCTCGGCGCGGCTTGGCTGCGCCGTCATGGGAAGCGTCTAGCTCCTCCTTATGCCTTGTCTGTAACAGGGGAAACGCAGTCTCTTGCGGCGGAAAGGGAGGCTGATTATGCTTGCGTGGACTTGACAAAACCGATAAAGGAAGACAATGATTTTATGTCCGCCCGGAATTCCTCAGGGAAAGACTGACGATATGCTTCTGGTACGACCAAGGTGACGTGTTCGCTTTTCATTTCGCTTAACTGGTTTTTCGAGATGCCTTGTTGGAGAGTGAAAAGATATTTGTCTTTAATGCGGTTCGCCTCGTTCAGTATCTGACGCCACCTGTCCTTGCATGTGGTTTTTGCGCCGAGGAATACCAAATCCTTGGTAGGGAAGACAATGTCGTGATAGGCTTTTCCGGAGGGGAAGATGAAGTCAGGACGCTTGTTGCCTTCTGTGACAATTTGTTGCTCGTAGTGAAGGCGGTTGGCTGAAAAGATTGTTGCTAAATGATGTTCGAGCGATTTCCCCGCACGCGACTTCCTCCTGTTTAATATGGAGTTGGCAAAGTCAATCAAGTCCTGACAGCATGAAAACGGCCGTTGGTACGCGTCGCGATAGAATTTGTCTTCGAAGTTTCTAAACAGTTTGTATTCTGTATTGAACCAATGCATGAGGATCGTATCGGGTGAGCTGCAAAGCTGATCTGCTTTTATGTGGAATGCAGTGTTATAGCATTCACGAGCGAGACTTCCCAATTCCGTTGTAGGGGGGGGAAGTCTTCAAATTTGTCGACGATGCGGCGGACGGTCTCGTCCAAGATGTCCTTTCCTTCTAGGGAGGCCGACGTGTCGATTAGCCGGTTCAAGGAACCAAAGTCCAGATTGAAATGAGCGAGGAAGTCCTCGATGTCTTGGTCTGACGATAATACGAAAGCCGCATAGTCATCTTCGCTTTCTTGTGCGACGATGAGCAAATCACCTGTGGCTGACTCTTGGAAAAAGGGAAAATTCCGTCCAAAGCGTGTGATGCGGTATTCGTTGCGTGTGCCGCGACCATAATATATGAACCTGCTTTCAGTCGTAAGGTCGTTTTGCCAACAGATGTGCACGGTACGGCTCTTGTTTTCTCCTTTCTGCCCCGGTGTTTCAAACAAGAGGCGCGCTGCGCATTTGGGTATGTAGAAACCAGCTTGGTGTGCTCCTGTATCGCCTGTGTCGTTTGCGGTGATAAAGCGGCAAAATGAAAGTCTGGCAGATCGTACTTTGGCTATTGCGGAGTTTACGAGGCTGTCCATTGTTATAGCGCTTTGATAATTTGATGGGCGACGGCGGTGATCAGGGGGACTACCACGGAGTTGCCGCATTGTTTGTAGGCCTGCAAGTCGGAGACTGCATCGATGATATAGTTATCGGGATACCCCATGAGTCGCGCACATTCACGCGGAGTGAGGCGGCGGGGGTTACGGCCTTGGTCTTGCGGAATTAGGATTTCCGACCCGTCTTTGTAGTAACGGGCGCTGAGCGTGCGGCTTATGCCTTGGAGGTCTGTAAGGCCGAATCCGAATCCATTACCTTTTGCCCTGTGCTTTTCAGCGTAAGCTTGGAGATAGTTCCATAATCTGTCGGAAAGAGTGTACTTCTCAGGTACCGTTTCGTCCAAGATGTCTTTAATGCAGGTACAGGGTTCACCGAGTTCGGGAAAGTTGAAAGCTTCCTTGTCATGGTATATTCTACGGTCAAAACCTACCATCATGATGCGTTCCCGATGTTGTGGGACAAACGCTTTCCCGTCCATGACTTTGTAATGGAGCGAATAGTTCAGTTCTTCAAGTGTTGAGCGGATAATCCGGAACGTCCGCCCTTTGTCATGCGATATGAGGTTTTTCACGTTCTCCAAGAAAAAAGCCCGGGGGCGATGGCGGCTGATGATGTCCGCAACATCGAAGAACAGCGTTCCTTGCGTTTTGTCCCGAAAGCCCGTTTCCCGTCCGAGACTGTTTTTTTTCGACACTCCGGCGATGGAAAACGGTTGGCATGGGAAGCCTGCACACAATACGTCAAATGAATTTGGAATTTCCTGCTTTGTTTCTTCTTGTGTGATGTCGCCGAAAGGAACTTCTCCAAAGTTGGCAGCATAAGTCTTTTGGGCATACACGTTCCACTCTGAGGAGAACACGCATCTCCCGCCCTGTGTCTGCATGGCCAGCCGGAAGCCTCCCATCCCGGCGAAGAGGTCGATGAATGTAAAATGGGGGTTTTCGGGAGCCGGGAATGGAATCTGGCGGCTTGCGTTCGCTTCTTCCTTTTTCGTGCTGGTGATGGAATGGGGTAGTTGGGGGGCTTCCTTTTTCCTATGGCACTGTTCGTGTAGTGTGTGGGTAGCGTCCGGATAGATTGTTTCGTTCACTGTTGTTTGTATAGTTACTGCAAAGATAAGAAAAGCCAAAGAGTTATTCCATACGTTCTGGCGAAAAGGAGGCATTACTTTCTTATTTTCTCATTCAGGTAGTCTGCTGTGTAGGCCGTCCTGTCCGGAAAAACGGTAGCAGCTTCAATCCATCTTGTCAGCCGTTCTGCAATTCCTGCCGGCGTTCCCGTTTCTTCTGGAAGGCGTTCTCTCCCTTGTGTCAGGCTTGGACGCTGTGCGCGGAGGCTGTGTTGGTCTTGTGACAGGGTATGCGGCGGGCTCCGTTCAGATTTTCGGGCCGAAAGCCGAGGAGTTTGCGTCTTTTAGTGTATATTTGCAAATCTCTATCCTGTGATACATGGAAGAAAGACCTGAGTACGAATTACTTAACCGGATAAACAGCCCGGCGGACCTGCGGCGCCTGCGCCCGGAGTTGCTGCCGCAGGTGTGCGGCGAGTTGCGCCGTGACATCATCGACGAGCTGTCTTGCAACTCGGGGCATTTTGCGTCGAGCCTGGGTGCTGTGGAGCTGATCGTGGCGCTGCATTACGTGTTCAACACGCCGGACGACCGCATCGTCTGGGACGTAGGCCATCAGGCTTATGCGCACAAAATACTGACCGGGCGGCGCGAGCGTTTTTCGACCAACCGCCATTTCCACGGGCTTGCTCCCTTCCCCACGCCCAAGGAGAGCGAATATGATACCTTTACGTGCGGCCACGCCAGCAATTCGATCAGCGCGGCGCTGGGCATGTCGGTGGCGGCAATCAAGGAGGGCCATCCGGAGCGCAAGGTGGTGGCCGTCATCGGCGACGGGTCGATGAGCGGCGGACTGGCGTTCGAGGGGCTCAACAACGCTTCGACCACGCCCAACAACCTGCTCATTATCCTGAACGACAACAACATGAGCATCGACCGCAGCGTCGGGGGGCTGAAACAGTATCTCTTGCAGCTCCACACCAGCTCGGCCTACAACAGGTTGCGTTTCCGCCTCTCGCAGTGGGCCACGCGCCACGGTATGCTCGGCGACGCCCGCCGGCAGAGCATCTTGCGCTTCAACAATGCAGTCAAGAGCCTGTTGCAGGGGCAGCAGAACATCTTCGAGGGGCTGAACATACGTTATTTCGGACCGGTGGACGGGCATGACGTCGGCCAGCTCGTGCGTGTGCTCCACGACATCAAGGACATGCTCGGCCCCAAGCTGCTTCATGTGCATACCATCAAGGGCAAGGGCTTCGGACCGGCCGAGAAGGCGCCGAGCGAGTGGCACGCCCCGGGCCGCTTCGACCCCGACCAAGGCATCCGCCTGGTCGAGGACACGAGCGGACGGCCGCCCCGGTTCCAGGACGTGTTCGGGCAGACGCTTGTCGAGCTGGCCGAGGCCAACCCGGCCATCGTCGGTGTCACGCCGGCCATGGCCACAGGGTGCTCGATGAATATGCTCATGGCCGCCATGCCCGACCGCGCTTTTGACGTCGGCATCGCCGAAGGCCACGCCGTGACTTTCTCGGCCGGCATGGCGAAAGACGGGCTCATTCCTTTCTGCAACATCTACTCTGCCTTTGCGCAGCGGGCCTATGACAACATCATTCACGACGCCGCCATCCTGGACCTGCCCGTCGTGCTCTGTCTCGACCGTGCCGGACTGGTCGGAGAGGACGGCCCCACGCATCACGGCGCCTTCGACCTGGCCGCCCTGCGTCCCGTGCCGAACGTCACGGTCGCCTCATCTTATGACGAGCACGAGCTCCGCCGCCTGATGTTCACCGCCCAGCTGCCCGGCCACGGCTTCTTCGTCATCCGCTATCCCCGCGGGCGCGGCTACCTGCGTGACTGGCGCTGCCCGCTGGCCGAAGTGCCTGTCGGGCGGGGCCGCAAGCTGCGCGATGGGCGCGACCTGGCCGTCGTCACGCTTGGCCCCATCGGCCACGCCGCCGCCGAGGCCATCGCCCGCGTCGAGGCCGAACGTGCCGCGGAGGGCCGTCCCGTCGCGGTGGCCCATTACGACTTGCGTTTCCTCAAACCGCTTGACACGGAACTGCTCGACGAGGTCGGGCGGACGTTCCGCCGCGTCGTGACGGTCGAAGACGGCGTGCGCGCCGGCGGTATGGGCTCGGCGGTGCTGGAATACTTTGCCGACCATGACTGCGACGTGCACGTCGAGCGCCTCGGCCTGCCCGACCAGTTTGTCGAGCATGGCGACTTGGCCTCCCTCCACCACCTTGTGGGCATCGACGCGGAAGGCATAGCCGCCGCCATACGTAAAAACCTCTGACATGAAAATCATCATCGCCGGTGCCGGCGCCGTCGGCACCCATCTGGCCAAGCTCTTCGCCCGCGAGCGCCACGACATCGTGCTCATGGACGACTCGGCCGCCAAACTCGAAGGCCTCGGCTCGGACTTCGACCTGATGACCGTCTGTGCCTCGCCCCTCTCCATTGCGGGGCTGCGCGAGGCAGGGGCAGGCAGAGCCGACCTCTTTATCGCCGTGACGCCCGACGAGGCGCACAACATGACCAGCTGTATGCTGGCGCGCAAGCTCGGAGCCCGCAAGACGGTGGCCCGAGTGGACAACGAAGAGAACACTACGGAAGAAAACCGTGCCTTTTTCCGCAGCGTGGGCATCGACTCTATCATCTATCCTGAAATGCTGGCCGGCCGCGAGATCATGGCTACCATCCGCCGCAGCTGGACGCGGCAGTGGTGGGAAGTGCACGACGGCTTGCTTGTCATGCTGGGTGTCAAGGTGCGTCGGGGAGCGCCTATCATCGACGTACCGCTCAAAGCGCTCTGCGGCCCTGACTCGCCTTACCACGTAGTGGCCGTCAAGCGTGGCCAGGACACCCTCATCCCCCACGGCGACGACAGCCTGCGCCATGGCGACGTGGTCTATTTCATGACGACGCCGCTCTACATCCCCTACGTCCGCGAACAGGCCGGAAAGGAGGACTATCCCGACGTGCGCAGCGTCATCTTCATGGGGGGCGGCGACACGACGCTCCAAGCCTTGCGCAACCTGCCCGACTACATGCACGCGAAAGTCATCGAGGCCGACGAGGCCCAGTGCTACCGCCTCGGCGAACTGCTGAAAGACCGGCGCCATGTCCTGATCATCCACGGCGACGGGCGCGACCTGGACCTGCTCAAAGACGAAGGCATTGAGACGGCACAGGCCTTTGCGGCCCTCACAGGGAGCGCCGAGGCCAACATCCTTGCCTGCCTGGCAGCCAAGCGCCTCGGTGTGCGCAAGACGGTGGCCCGCGTGGAGAGTTCGGACTACATCAGCATGGCCGAGAGCCTCGACATCGGTTCGATTGTCAACAAGAAGACCATCGCCGCCGGCCACATCTATCAGATGATGCTGAAAGCCGACGTGACGAACGTGAAGTGCCTCACCGTGGCCAAGGCCGACGTGGCCGAGTTCGTGGCCGCCGAGGGGTCGAAGGTGACGCGGCGTCCCGTGCGCGACCTTGGCCTGCCCGACACCGTGACGCTTGGCGGGCTCGTGCGCGACGGCCGTGGGCTTCTCATCAACGGTATGACGCAGATCCAGGCCGGCGATACGGTGATGGCTTTCTGTCTGGACAACGCCATCAAGAAGCTCGAACGATATTTCAACTGACCTCCGGCACGCCTTATGATTAACGTCAAGCTCAATTGCAGCATCCTCGGTTCGCTGCTCTTCATCGAGGGGGCGCTTCTGCTGGCCTGCGTGGCGGTCGGCCTCTTCTATGGCGAACGCGACTTCACCGCCTTTGCCGTCCCCATCGCCATCACGGCCGTCGCGGGCGGTGTCTTGAAGTATGTGGGGCGCGGCGCGCCGAGCCGCATGAGCCGCCGCGACGGCTACCTCGTCGTCCTGCTCACGTGGCTGGCCTTCACCGTCGTGGGGATGCTCCCCCTGTTGGTCGGAGGCTACGAGACGCGCGTCTCGGCCGCCTTTTTCGAGATCATGTCCGGCTTCACCACCACCGGCGCCACCGTGCTGACCAACATCGACAGCCTGCCGCATTCCGTGCTCTTCTGGCGGAGCCTGACGCACTGGTTCGGCGGCATGGGAATCGTCTTTTTCACGCTCGCCGTCTTGCCGACCGTCGGCATGGGCGACCTGAAACTCTTTTCGGCCGAAGCCACGGGCATGAAGCTCGGCAAGCTCCATCCGCGCATCCGTACCACGGCGCAGTGGCTCTGGGGCGTCTATCTGGTCTTGACCACTGCCTGTGCCGTCAGCCTCTGGCTGGCGGGCATGGGGCCGTTCGACGCGGTGAACCACGCCATGTCGACGACTGCCACGGGCGGCTTTTCGACACACCAGGACGGCATCGCCTGGTTCCGGTCGAGCGCGGTGGAATATGTGGAGCTGGCCTTTATGTTCGTGTCGAGCATCAACTTCACCCTCCTTTACCTCCTGCTCATCAAGGGCCGGCTGCGCGAGGTGTGGCGCGACGGCGAGCTGCGCTGCTTCACCCTCTTGTGTGTGGGCGCCTCTGCCGTCATTGCCGCCACGCTCTATTTCTCGTGCGGCTACCCCTTGGAGCGTGCCGTGCGCGAGGCCGCCTTCCACGTCGTCTCCTGCCAGTCGACCACGGGCTTTGTCTCCTACGACTTCATGCAGTGGCCCGCATTCACCACGCTGCTCATCCTTTTCGTCATGGCCGTCGGCGCGTGCGCGGGGAGCACCACGGGCGGCTTCAAGTGTATCCGATTGCTGACCCTGGTCCGCCTGGCGTCCGGTGAGTTCAAGCGTATCCTTCATCCCCACGCCGTGCTGCCTGTGCGCGTCGGCGGCACGGTCATCACGCCCCAAGTGTGGCGCACGCTCATCGCCTTCACGACGCTCTACGTCCTGCTCCACCTGGTCTCGACCCTTGTGCTCATTCTGACGGGCCTGCCCTTGCTTGACGCCGTAGGGTTCAGCATCTCGTCGTTCAGCAACGTGGGGCCCGCCGTGGGCCACCTCTTCACTCCGCTCGACGCCTGGGACCGCCTCAGCGACGTCGGCCTGTGGACCTGTTCGTTCATGATGCTGGCCGGCAGGCTCGAAATCTTCTCGCTCCTGCTGCCCCTCTTCCCGGGTTTCTGGCGCGACAATTGAAAAGAACCTTTCTTCAAACCTGCGAGATATGACAAAAGACAAACGTCCGGCGCTCGTGCTCCGCTTCCTTGCGAGGATAGCGGTGCATAACGACCGCGAATGGATGGCTGCCCACCGGGCGGAATACGACGAGGCGCGCGCCGCCTTCGAGGACCTCACGGCCGACCTCATCCGCGCTTTGGCCGAGGTGGACCCTGCCGTGGCCCCGCTCACCGTGCGCGACTGCACCTACCGCTTCTATCGCGACACGCGCTTCTCGCCCGACAAGTCGCCCTACAAGCGCCACATGGGGGCTTACGTCAACCCCCGGGGCAAGAAGTCGCCCCACGGCGGCTACTACCTCCACCTCCAGCCCGGCGCCTGCGAGATCGCGGGCGGCGCCTACTGCCTCGAACCCAAGCTGCTCCGCGCCGTGAGGGAGAGCGTCGTCGACCGCACGGACGAGTTCCGCGCCATCGTCGAGGAGAGCCGCTTCCGCGCCCTTTTCCCCGTCATCGGGCTCGACCGGGTCAAGACCATGCCCAAGGGCTTCCCCCGCGATTTCCCTTGGCCCGACTACATCCGCTGCAAGGACTACTGCGTGGGCCATGCCGTCAGTGACGCTTTCTTCGACGATCCCGACTGGATGGAGCGCGCCGTCGACGAGTTCCGCGTGATGAAACCCTTTCTCGACTTTGTCAACGACACCATCGACGACTATCTCTGACCCGCCGCGACGCGACGGCTGACTGCTGTTCCTGTCGCAGTGACAAGAGCGACGGGACGGCTGACCGTTTCACCTCTTAAAGCATCCAGAAAAAATGAAGAATATCTTCCTCCCCTTCGCCGCCCTCTGCCTCACGGCCTGCAACCCCGGGCGGATAGCCGACAAGGCCATCGAACAGGCCAGGAATGCCATCGACACCACAGAGTTTGTCCACCGTCAGTTCGCCCCGGCGGCCTTCCATACCCTTGCGTTCGACGGTTTCGGCGAACTCCGCTACAAGCAGGGCCAGGACAGCACCGTGCGCGTCGACGTGGCCGCCCATCCCGACTACATCGACAGCATCGGGGTCCAGTCAGCCGACAGCGTGCTCACCATCGCCCTGAACCACAGCACGTCGCATGATGAAGCGGGCGAAAGCAGTCAGAAGCTCTACGTCTTCGTCACTGTCACGGCGCCCGCGCCGCGTGCCTTCGAGCTCGACGGGGCGGGGCTCCTCGAGCTCGGCACCGTCGTGAGCCGCCGGCCCATGACGCTGTCCGTCGACGGCGCCGGACTCATCGAGGCCAGCCAGATAGAGGCGGCGGGCCTCGCGGTCGAACTCGACGGGACAGGCGACATCTCGCTGCCCGCTGTGGCCACCGACACGCTGAGCGCCACCATAGACGGCGCAGGCAACATCACGCTCGGCGGCATGGCCCGTACGGCCACCCTCGCCGTCAACGGCCTGGGCCACATCGACGCCGGCCGCCTCAACGTGAGCGGACAGACCCGCCAGCACGTCGAGGGCCTGGGCCACATCAGCGTCAAGGAGTGAGGCACGCGCGGCCGCTGACCCTATCCCCCTATCCGACAATCACACATCACCAACCACAATGAAAAAACAACTCTTCACCATGCTCATGGCCGCAAGCGCATTGGCGCCGGCCGTGGCCGATGACTTCAAGTACACCGACGAGCAGTTTGCCGACATCCAGATGCTCCGCTACAAGGTGGCGGGTTTCGACCAGCTCAGCCTCCGGCAGAAAACCCTCGTCTACTACCTCTCGGAGGCCGCCCTCCAAGGCCGCGACATCCTCTTCGACCAGAACGGGCGCTACAACCTGCGTATCCGTCGCCTGCTCGAAGCCGTCTACACAGACTACAAAGGCGATCGGGACAGCGACTTCTACCGCGCGCTCACCGTCTACCTGAAACGCGTCTGGTTCAGCAACGGCATCCATCACCATTACGGTTCCGAGAAGTTCGTCCCCGGTTTCACCGAGGCCGACCTGCGCGCCGCCGTCCGCCAGCTCGACCCGGCGCGGCTCCGCCTGCCCGAGGGACAGACGGTCGAGGCTTTCTGCGACGAGCTCTTCCCCGTCATCTTCGACCCAGCGGTCATGCCGATGCGCGTCAACCAGCGCGCCGGCGACGACCTCGTCCTCACCTCAGCCGGCAACTACTACGGTCCCGGCGTGACGCAAGAAGAGGCCGAGGCTTTCTACACCGCCAAGAAAGACCTCAGCGACCCGCGTCCCGTCATGATGGGGCTCAACAGCCGCCTCGTCAAGCAGGACGGCCGCCTCGTCGAGCGCGTGTGGCGCTCCGGAGGCCTCTACGGACAGGCCATCGACCGCATCATTGCCTGCCTCGAAAAGGCGCGCCCCTTCGCCGACACGCCCGAGCAGGCAGAGGTGATCGACAAGCTCATCGAATACTACCGCACGGGCGACCTGCACACCTTTGACGACTATTGCATCCTCTGGCTCAACGACACAAAGGGCACCGTGGACTTCGTCAACGGCTTCACCGAGACCTACGGCGACCCGCTCGGCATGAAAGCCAGCTGGGAGTCTATCGTGAACTTCAAGGACCACGAGGCCACGCTCCGCACCGAGAAACTGAGCGCCAACGCGCAGTGGTTCGAGGACCATTCGCCCGTCGACGCGCGCTTCAAGAAGGAGGAGTGTCGCGGCATCTCGGCCAAGGTCATCACGGCTGCCATACTCGGCGGCGACCTCTACCCCTCGACGGCCATCGGCATCAACCTGCCGAACTCCGACTGGGTCCGCCGCGAACACGGGTCGAAGAGCGTGACCATCGGCAACCTCACCGCAGCCTACAACCACGCCGCCCACGGCAGCGGCATGGACGCCGAGTTCGTCATCGACGACGCCACGCGCCAGCTCATCGCCAAGTATGGCGACGCCTGCGACGAGCTGCACACCGATCTGCACGAATGTCTCGGCCACGGAAGCGGCAAGCTCCTGCCCGGCACCGACCCCGACTCGCTCCGTGCCTATGGCGCCACCATCGAAGAGGCCCGCGCCGACCTCTTCGGCCTCTATTACGTGGCAGACCCGAAACTCGTCGAACTGGGACTGACCCCGAACATGGAGGCTTATAAGTCGCAATACTACACGTACATGCTCAACGGACTGATGACGCAGCTCGTGCGCATCAAACCCGGCCTCAGCATCGAGGAAGCCCACATGCGCAACCGCGCCCTCATCGCCCGCTGGGCCTATGAGCACGGCCGCAAGGACAACGTGGTCGAACTGGTGAAACGGGACGGCAAGACCTACGTCCGGATCAACGACTATGCCGCCCTGCGCGGCCTCTTCGGGCAGCTCCTGGCCGAGGTGCAGCGCATCAAGAGCGAGGGCGACTTCGCTGCGGCACGTGACCTCGTCGAGAACTACGGCGTCAAGGTCGACCCCGAGCTCCACAAGGAAATCCTGGCCCGCTACGAGCAGCTCCACCTCTCGCCCTACAAGGGCTTCATCAACCCGGTCTACACGCCGGTGCGCGACGCCGAGGGGAACATCACCGACGTGAAAATCAGCTACGACGAGGCCTACGACCATCAGATGCTCCGTTACAGCCGCGACTATAACACCCTGCCCGACATCAACGACTGAGCCATGGACACAGCCGAACAGCTGAAAGAACTGCGCCGCGAGCTACGCTCGATGATGAGCGGGCCCGTGAGTGCGTCGATGCGCGAGAAGGGACTGGCCTACAAACTCAACTTCGGTGTCGACGCCGTGCGCCTGCGCGGGTTGGCCGCCAGCCTGCCGCACACCCGCGAGCTGGCTGCCGCATTGTGGAAGGAGGATGTGCGCGAGATGCGCCTGCTCGCTCCCATGGTGCAGCCCGTGGAGAGCTTTCCGCCCGAACTGGCTGACCTCTGGGTGGAGCAGATACGCTATCCCGAAGAGGCGGAGTATGCCACGATGCACCTTTTCGCCCGCCTGCCCTACGCCTCGCAGAAGGCCTTTGAGTGGATGGCCCACGCCGGCGCCATGTTCCGCCTGTGCGGCTTCCTGCTCATGGCCCGCCTGATGATGCAGGGCGCACGCCCCGGCGAGCGCGACACCGACGAAATCCTCGACCAGGCAGCCACCGCCCTCCACGACGAGAGCGCTCCCGTCCGGCGAGCCGCCGTCAAGTGCCTCGTCAAGCTCGAAGACGCCCTGCCGGCCACCGCCGACCGCGTCGAAGCGCTCCTCGGCACATAGGCCGTCCGACGGCTTTTCTTAGTCGCCGACTATAATTTACAGGTAGCCGGCTGCCTTTCAAGGCTTGTCCGGCCGCCTGTCCCCCCCTCACCGCCGCATCCCGTTCCCGTCCTGCGGGGCGCGGGTGCGGCGTTTTTTCGTTCAACCCTTTAATCCTTAAAAGCTATGACAACACGCACGAAATCCATCCTCACGTTCCTCGGCGGCCTCGTCGCCGGCGTAGTGCTGACGTTGGTTTTCTTGATCTTTTTGGGACTTGCGCAGGCATATTCCGGGTCAACGAACAAAGACCTGACACTCTTCGACGGACCTGGCCAAGAGCTGCTGGCAACCGAGTTCGAAGTGTTTCAAGTGCTCCCCGACGGGGCTGCGCTGGCCAACATCACGGACGGTGAAAATAGGTGGACAGTTGTCCTGTTCCTGCCCGACGAGGGCGTCGCCTATTATGACGACCAGCGCATCAATGTGCCGGCCGGGAAACGCGCAGTGCAGATAGGCACCTATCGTTACGTGACGAGTCGTGAGTTTGTAAAGACCGTCCCCGTCGTCGAAATCGTCGACCGTTGACAGCCACGGCCTGCCGCAACGTCGCGGACGAACATCCCGCGCCGTAGGGGCGACACTTGTGTCGCCCGGATGACAGCCGCAATGCCGCATTCAGCCCGTGCACCCGCGCGGATGGCTTATCGCAATATCGCGATTGACCGGCAACACTGCGAGCACCGCCGCGCGCAATTCCGCGGACACCTTGTGCCGTTCCGGCACCGGGCGTCACAAGTGGCGCCCCTACGGGCATTGTCGCGCATCGGCCGCCGCAATGCCGCATTCGCCCCGTGCGCCCGCCCGGATGGCCTGCTGCAATATCGCGGACGAGCATCCCGCAGCGTAGGGGCGACACTTGTGTCGCCCGGATGACAGCCGCAATGCCGCATTCAGCCCGTGCACCCGCGCGGTTGGTTTGTCGCAATATCGCGGACGAGCGCCCCACAGCGTAGGGGGCGCTCGTCGTGTTTTTAGCCCATTGTCTTTTTTTATCGCCCGGTGCCGTCGATGAGGACGAAAGCGGCCCAATAGCGCGGGTCGGCATAGGGGTGGAGCGTCACAGGGCGCGTCTTTTTCGGCCATACCCAGCGGCCGAGGCGGCGCACCTGCGGGCGTGTGGTGTCGTCCTCATTGGTTTCGACGTCAACGCTGACCGCGTGCCGGCGCACGTCGTCCTGCGCCATGCGGAGGGCGTCGGTCATGGTTGCCCCGCCGGCCAGGTGGGTGTAGAAGCGTGTCATGAGCAGGCGCGTGGCTCGGTCGTCCACGTTCCACAGGCTCACGAGCAGCGCGCCGGCTCCGGCTTTTTTCAGTCCGCGTTGCAGGCCGAAGACGCCCTCCGGCGTGACGGGACCCAGCCCTGTCTGGCATGCCGAGAGCACCACGAGGGCTGCGCTGTCAAGGTGGAGCGAGGCCATCTCGCGCGAGAGGAGGACCCCGTCGTCGTAGGCAGAGAATGCGGGGCGCACCATACGGTTGGCGCCCGCCATGATGAGGCCGCTGCGGTCGAGGGTGGCATCTTCGCGCAGGCTGTCGCGGCAATAGGCCAGGGGCTCAGCCACGTCGGCTTCGACGAAGCAGAACCCGTGGGTGGCCAGGTGGATGAGGCCGCAGCCCGGCGCGTGGCTTTTGAAGGCCTCCTCCGAGCCGTGCCTCCCTTTGAGGCAGGCCACGTCGGCTTCCGGCCACGTCCGGCGCAGCAGGCTGCTCACACTGTCGGCCTCGTCGGCAGTGGCCGGAAGGTAAGCATAGCCGCCCCGGGCGGCCGGGGGCAGGCCGAGGCTGGCCAGCACGCGGCTGGCGCGCCGGTCGGGTTGCGCAGTGGGCTTGTGGCCGCTGCGGTCGCAGTCGTCGTAGCTTAGCCCACCCATGACGAGGGCGCGGGGCGCCTGTGCGGGCCGGCTGAGGCAGAGTTCGCGCGTCGAGCTGAGGCGCATGAGCCGCGCGCGGCCCTGACGGGCGTCGGGCAGATGCTCAATGGCCAGCAGGTGAAGCAGGCCGTCGGGGGCAAAGTAGACGCGGTCGTATCGGCCAAGCACATCGGCGAGCGGTCCCCAGATATAGGCTGACAAGGCGCTGTCTGTATAAAGCATATCCTTGTCTCCGGCGCGCAGCGAGGCCAAGGCGTCGGTCACGGTCGTCCCACTGGCCAGCCGGAAGTGGCGCAGGCTGTCTTCGGGCCAGAGGGGGACATGGCGCACAGCCCCATCGTGTGTGGCCACAAGGGCTGCATAGCGGCTAGTGCCATGGCCGACATAACGGACGAACTCCACTGCTGCCTCGCCCGGGCTGAGGCGGGCGGCCACGTCGGCTGCCGTGAGGCGCAGGGCGGCGGTGTACTGCCGGTAGTCAGGCATTCGCCTCAGGAGGTCGCGTTCGCAGGCATCGGCTGCGGCGTGCAGGGCCTCACGCCGGCCGGGTGCCAGGCTGTCGGCCACGGCGCGGCGGCGCAGGTCGGCCACGGCGGCATAGAGGCGTGCCGTGGCGGTGTCGCGGCGCGCCGAGGCTTCGAAGTCACGCCCCACTTGAAGGAGCAGGCCTTTCGAGAAGAGGGCCACGTCGTAGAGCAGACGGGGGCGGGCGTCCTCCGTGGCGAAGCATTCGGCCACCAGAGGATGGTGGGTGTACCAGAAGTCTTGCCGTTGTTTCTCGGTGAGGAAACCGAACGAGCGGCAGACGTAGTCGCGCGTCAGGTTGAAATAGCGCTCGAACTCGTCCGCAGCCTCAGCCGGGCGGCCGGCATCGAGGAGCACCTCGGCGCGTTTGCGCACGCTGATGGCGTAGTCCGGATGGCGCTGTCCGAGGTGGGCGGACTGCCAGCCAAGGCATGTGTCGATCTGGGCCAAGGCTTCGGCCGTATGTCCGCACTTGCTTTCGGCCAGGGCGAGGTTGGCGCGGACTATGCAGCGTTCGGCACTGTCGGCGGTCAGGGCGAGGGCGGTGCGGAGCGAGGCGGCTGCCTCGGCATGACGCCCCACTGAAAGGGCGATGAAGCCCCGGTTGGCCCAGAGTGTGGCCTGCCCCGCGGCGGGCAGGCTGTCGGTCGCCGCCGTGTCGAGCAGGGCGAGGGCGTCAGCCGGGCGGCCAAGGTAGGCGTAGGCCGAGGCCAGGTTGAGCAGGCGCGTGGCCTGCCCCACGGCGGGGCGGAGCGGTTCGAGCAGGCTGGCGGCGTCGGTGTAGAGGCCCAGTGTCAGGTAGAGGTTGCTCAGGTTGAGCGCGGCCCGTATGTCGAGCAAGCCCTCGCGGCGCATGGCCTCGTAGGCCCGGAGCGCTGCGCGGTAGTCGCCTACGAGGCGGTGGCAGCGAGCCTGCCCCGCAAGCAGGCGCAGGCGCCACGAGCGGGGCGGCGCCGTGGGGCGGGCCCGGAGCGCGCTGTCCGCGCGGGCATAGGCGGCGAGGGCGTCGGCCGGGCGGTTGGCGGCGCTGAGGGAGTCGGCGCGCAGCAGGAGGCCGACGGCTTGGCCCGAGGCCGTGAGGGCAGCTGTGGTAAGGGCGAGCAAAAGGAGCAGGCGGCGCATGGCGGGGTCAGTTTGAGACGACGATGAAGCTCACGGCGCGGTTGCTCTTGTTCTCGACGGTGAGGCGGAGCGTGCCGGCTTTTTCGAGGGTCCAGTCGAGGCGGCAGGCAGCCTTGCCTGCCTTTGTGGCATCGTCGAGCCGCCGGCCGTTGGCCTCGTCATCGACGTAGAGGTTCACGAGACCGCCGCTTTCGGCCACCACGAGGAGGCGCTGCATCCCGGCGGCCTGCATGGTGAACGTCAGGCTGCGCCCGGCCTCGACGGCATGGTGCGCGCAGCGCAGGGCGTCGCTGCCGCCGCGCATCGCAAAGGCACCCTCCACTTGGATGAGCCCCATGTCGAGGTCATGGAGCAGGAGGCTGTCGAGGTAGGCGGCGTTGAATTGCAGGTGACCTCTGAGCGGGGCGGCTCCTTCGGTGTCGACGGGCGTCAGCGTCAGCTGGCGGAAGGGGATTTCGCTGATCCGCTCCATGGCCTGCATCACCTTGTCGGCCGAGCGCTCGGCCACGGCTTCACGGACAAAGAGACAGGCGCTTTCGGCGCGGTCGAAGAGGTCGTCGGTTGCTTGTGCCGGAGAGAGGGCTGGCACGACGAACAGGATGGAAAGCAGTATGTTGCGCATAAGCATAGGTTTTAGTCGTTGGCATCGAGCAGCACGAACGCTGCCCAGAAGAAAGGGTTGGGATGGCTGCGGCGCAGTGTGTCGACAGCGTGGCGGAAAGCCACGCGTTCCGGCTGCCCGTTGAGCCAGTTGTCGTAGAAAGACTGCATGAAAATCGAAGTGGCGCGGTCGTTCACGTTCCAGAGCGAGAGGATGAGCGTCCCCACGCCTGCCTCCTTGAACCCCCGTTGCAACCCCCAGACGCCCTCGGTCGAATAGTCGCCGAGGGCCGTTTCGCAGGCCGAGAGCACGGCCAGCTTCGTCCGGCTCAGGTCGAGCAGTGAAAGCTCGTTGGCCGTCAGGATGCCGTCGTCGCGGTCGTTGTGGCGCAGGCCCTGCCACGCGGCGTTGGCCCCGGCGAAGGCCAGTCCCGTGCGCTGCATGGACTGGGTGCGGCTGCCGGGATGGTTGGCGAGGAACGCGTTGCCTTCGACGTCGTCGGCGTCGACGAAGAAGCCGTGCGTGGCCAGGTGGATGACATCGGGGCTCTGTCCGTCGAGGGCGTAGAAGGCCGCTTCGGTGGCCGCCTCGCCTTTGAGGGTGAGGGGTGCGATGCCGGCCGCCTCCATGCTGCGCGCGATGGTCTCGGTTTCGGTCAGCGTCTCGCTGAGGTAGTCGAACTCCTCTTCCATGGCGGCGCGCTGCCGGCCGTCCGTGGCGCCGGGGGCTGCGCCGCCTTGGCCGGGGCTGTAATGGATGCCGCCGAAGAGGGCTGCTGTCCGCACGGCTTCCTCACGCCGGGGGCGCAGCAACTCGGCCGTGGTCGAGAGGGGGCAGAGGTCGTAACGGTCGACGAGGCAGCTGTCGGGACCGGCGGGCAGGGCGGCGAAGGCCACGCGGTGGAGCATGGCGATGGGGGCGTAGTAGACGCGGCTGACGCCCCGCAGGTGGGCTTCGAGCGGGCGCCAGACGAGGTCGTAGAGCGGCGAGCGGCCGTAGGTGTAGAGGCGGCGGACGCGCGTGTCGGCGGGCAGGCGCTCGCTCCGGTGGAGCAGGTCGTAGCAGGCCCGGCTGCTGCCGAGACGGACGTAGCGCGGGCGGTCCATGCCCGGGCGGACCACGAGGGCGGCCAGCGCCGTGTCGGCAAAGGTGAACTCGACGGCGGCCTCGTCGGGGGCGAGGCGGGCCTGCACCTCGCGCCACGAGGCCGTGCGCAGGGTGTCGGGGCGGAACTGCGCCGCCTGGCGGGCCAGCGCTTTCTCGATGCCTTCCATCCGTTGCATGAGGTCGAGCTGCTTGCGCGTGGCGGTGGAGTCGAGCGGGGCTATGGCCGCTTGCCGTTGTTGCTTGCGCAGGAGGTCGAGGGTGTCGAGGCGGGCGGCGAGGAGGCTGTCGCCCGAACGGAGGATGGCGCGGCGCAGGCGTTCCCAGGAGTGGAGCAGCAGGCCCTTGTCGAAGAGGGCGGCGTCGTAGGCCTCGGCGGCCAGTTCGGCGGGGCGGCGGTCGAGGTGTGTGGCGATGGCGGCGCCGCTGTTGCCGTAGGTGGTGAGGAACTCGGCGCGCTCGCCCGACGAGAGGAAGTCGAAGTTCGCCCTCACGTAGCGCCGGACGTGACCGGCCTGCTCCACGGCGGCCCGGACGGCCTCGTTCTCGTGGCCGAGACGGTCGGCCGCCTGTCCGAACAATTGGCAGATTTGGAGCCGTTGGAGGGCGGTGAACGCCTCGGGGGCTTGGCGGCAGCGGGCGGCGTAGGCGTAGGCCTCGGCGACGTCGCCGTGGGCGTTGTGGTACTGCGCCATGGTCCAGTCGGCTTGTAGGGGCTGGCCGCGGAGCTCCTGGATTTCGGCGACGAGCCGGATGTAGTGGCGGGCGCGGGCGCTGTCGGGGCGGATGTTCTCGTGCCAGGTCCAAAGGCTCTGGATGAGCGAGGCATAAGCCGGGTCGAGGCGGTAGTCGAACGGCGCGGCATAGTCGGGGAAGCCACGCTCCACGTCTTCGAGGATGGCGATGGCCGGGCTCACCTGATTGACCATTTCCTCCAACGTCCCGCCCAGGGCGTCGATCTGGGCTTTCTCCTTGTCCGAGAGGCCGCCGGTGGCCATCGCCATGTCTTTCCACGCGATGAAGCGGCCGGTCTCGCTGATGTAGTCGCAGGCGATGGGGAGGAAATAGCGGTAGCGTATATGGGCGGCCTGCCCCGAGTGGGCGTACACGGCCGTGACGGCGTCCATCCTGTCCATCAGTGTGGCGTAGATTTTCGGAAAGTCGTTCGGCGTGCGCCAGTTAACGATGAGGTAGCGCCGTTGCAGCAGTTCGAGCCCCGCGATCGTCTCGCGCATCCCCGCTTCGTCGAGCGAGGCCAGTTCGCCCTCGACGAGGGCTTCGGCTTCGTGGTCGCGCCCTTGGTCCATGAAGAGGTCGAACAGGGCTGCGTCCAGCTCCATCCTTGCGCCATCAAGAGGGTGGCACACGTCTTGCGCCAGCTGCCATCCGCGCCGCAGCATGGCTTCGGCTTTGTCGGCCCGCCCGATATGGTCGTAGTAGACGGAGAGGGCGATGAAGCCCCGGACGGTCTCGTTGTTGACGGCGGGGCTGTCGGCCTCGAACACGGGGCGGGCCTCCTCGAAGAGCTGGCGCACGCTGTCGGTGAGCGCGCCTTGCGATTGGAGCAGGAGGGCGCCCAGCACGGTGCGCACGTAGGCCATGTCGACGGGGAAGGCCTCGGCCTCTTTCAGGGCCAGCAGGGCGCGGAACCGTCCGGCGGCCCCGGCCACGTCGCCGGTGCTGTGGAGGTAGTTGGCGTAGTTGTAGAGCGGCATGACGGGCGGCAGGCCTGTGCGGCCGAAGAGGCCGAGGGCCTGTTCGTAGCACCGCTTCACCGTGTCGGCGCTGTGGCTGGTGTGTTGCAGCAGGTTGGCCAGGTCGAGCCAGGCCAGGGCCGTGGCGGGCAGGGGGCGGTCGCCGGTGAGGGCGTCGATCTCGCGGATGGCCGCCCGGGCCAGGCGTTCGGCCTCGGCCGAGCGGCCGTTGTTGAAGCCCAGCGGGACCAGCTCGCGGAGCACGGCAAAGCGCTTCCACGACGGGGCGGCCGACGGGTCGAGCGCCAGGGCGGCGAGCTCGGCGAACCGCGTGGCGAACCGTTCGGGCTCGCGTATCTCGTAGGCTCGGGCGAGGTTCAGCTCCTCGGCCATGTAGGTCGACGGGTCGTCGGCATACGTCTGGCGCGCCGTGGAGGCATACTCCTCCTCCATCTCGATGAAGGCCCGGGGCAGGGGGCCGTTCGCGGCGGCGAGTTGCAGGTTGCCGGCCGCCATGGCCAGCTGGGAGAGGTAGGGGCGGCTCGTCCGGCCGTAGTGGATGCGGAACCGGCTGAGCCCCGTGGCGTAGGCGGGGGCGTGGCGCAACGGCTGGCCGCAGAGCGCAGCGATGTGGTCGCGGAAGGCCTTGACGCTCTCGACCTCGGGATGGCCCACGGGGCAGGCCGCCTCCATCACGGCGACGGCGCTGTCGGCCGAAGCAGTTATCCACGCCCCGTCGGCCGTGCCGGTGAGGCTGAACAGGTGGTTCATCCAGGGGTAGACCGCGCCGGGGTGGCCGCTGCCGAGCAGGCGGCGGTAGAGGGCGGCGCTCTCGCGGTAATAGTGGAGGGCGTTGGTCCACTGGCCCGAGGCCGGGTCCGTCTCGTAAGGGGCTACCGGGGCGGCAAGGTCGGCCATGCCGAGGCTGTCGGAGGCTTGGCCGAGTTCGTCGGGGAAGCCGGTGTAGCTTTTCAGCTGGGCGAGGAGCTGGAAGGTCTCGGCGCGGTCGAGGCTGGCCGGGCGCTTGGCGGCGAGCGTGAGGGCGCGCTTTTCGAGCGAGAGGATTTCGGTGAAGCGCAGCGGGTTCTCGCCCTCGACGAGGCGGTTGAGGAAGTAGAGCCGCGTCAGTCCGTAGAGCACCAGCGCCTCGTCGGCCTCGCCCCCTTGGCCCACGCCCCCGGCACGGCGGGCTGTGCGGATGGCGGCGTCGATGGTGGCGAGGCAGGAAGTGTCGGCCAGTCCCGCCTGGACCAGGGCCAGCTGGTAGAGCGCCCGCGCCCGGGCTTCGGGATGGGCGGCGAGGCGCGCGTCGGCCACCTCGGCGCAGGCCCGGAGGGCGGCAAGGCGCAGGCTGTCGGCGCGGTCGAGGCGTCCCGAGGCGCGCAGGGCAGCGTAGGCGTCGAGCTCGGTCACAAGACGGGCGGCGGCGCGGATGCGGCCGACAGTGGCCGTGTCGCGGGCGAGCGATCCGATGGCGTCGACGGCGTCGATTAGGAGGTTTGCGTCGGCGTTTGTGTCCTCCGTCGCTTCGGTCGCATGGAGGCCCGGTGGTATGGCTGGCACGGTCGCTTCGGTAGTTCTTCCGGCCAGCCGTCCTGTGGCTGCAACCGTTGCGTGCGTGTGGGTGACCAGTGTGGCCGTAACGAGGAAAAGGGCTGCGGCTATGTAGCGGAATATGGGATGTAGGGGCATGGCGGTCGTAAAGGTTATGGATCAGTCGTCGGCATCGAGCATGACGAAAGCTGCCCAATAGAACGGATTGGGATGTGTACGCCGAAGGGCATCGACAGCCTGGCGAAAGGCTTTCCCTTTTGGTGTCCCGCCGAGCCAACGTCGGTAGAAGTCTTGCATGAGCGTGGCGGTTGCGGCGTCGCTGACGTTCCAAAGCGAGAGCAGGAGTGAGCGGGCTCCAGCTTCCTTGAATCCTCGCTGCAATCCCCAGACGCCCTCGGTGTTGTAGTCGCCGAGGGCTGTCTCGCAAGCCGAGAGGACGACGAGGTCGGTGCCGCTGAGGTCGAGCAGAGAGAGCTCGCCTGCGGTGAGAATGCCGTCGTCGCTGTCGGGGCGCAAGACGCCTTCCCAAGTGGCATTGGCTCCGGCGAAGGCGAGGCCGGTGCGCTGCATGGATGAGGTCAGTCCGCCGGAGTGGTTGCGCAGGAAAGCGTTAGTGCCGGCGTTGCGGGCATCGATGTAGAAACCGTGGGTGGCGAGGTGGATAATGTCTGTGTTGGTTCCGTCGAGCTGGTAAAAGGCGGCTTCCGTGGCGTTGTCTCCTGTGAAGTGTTTCAGACTGACGTTGGCTTGGGCAAGGTCGCGGGCGATGGCGTCGGTCTCACGGCGCGTTTCTTCGAGGTAGTTGAACGTTTCTTCGATGGCGGCGCGCTGCTTGGAGGTGTCGGGCGTTGTGGCGGTGACACCCTGGTCGGGGCTGTAATGGATTCCGCCGAAGAGGGCAGCGGTGCGGATGGGGGGATTGCGGTGTGGGCGGAGCACTTCGGCCGTGGTAGAAACTAAGTGGAGCTCGTGGCGGTCGGTCAGGCAGCTGTCGGGGCTGATGGGAAGGGCCGCGAAAGCCACGCGGTGGAGCACGCCTGTGGGCGAGTAGTAGACGCGGCGTGCACCCCTCAGATGGGGCACGAGTGGCCGCCAGACGAGGTCGTACAGGAGCGAGCTCCCGTAGGTGTATAGGCGCCGGGCGCGTGTGTCGGCAGGCAACCGGTCGGCGGCGGAGAGGAGGGAGGCCACACGGTTGGCACTGTCGAGCGTGACGACGGCCGGACGCTCCATGCCTGGGCGTATGATGAGGGCAGCCAATGCGGTGTCGGTGGCGACGAATTCGACGGCGGCGTCGCTGGGGAGGAGCCCGTCGCGTACCTGCTGCCACGTGGTGGTGCGCATTGTGTCGGTGCGGAATTGTGCGGTTTGCCGGGCGAGCTCCTTCTCGATGTCCTGGATTCGTTGGTTCAGTTCGAACATGCGGGTGGTGCTCTCTGTGCCACCGCCGGCAACATCCACGCGGCGCAGGGCTTCGGTCAGGGTCGAGAGGGTGTCGAGCCGGGCGATGAGGCCGGCGTCGCCGGAGTTGAAGATGGAGCGTCGTACACGTTCCCAGGAGTGGAGCAGGAGCCCCTTGTCGAAAAGAGCGGCGTCATAGGCCGGGCCAGACAGGCGTTTGGGCTGTCGGGGCAGGAGCCAGCCCACCATGAGGCCGCTTACGCTGTGGTCAGAGAGGAAACGGGAGCGTTCGTCCGATGAGAGGTAGTCGAAGTTGGCGAGGACGTAACGCCGGATTTCGTCGACATAATCGCAGGCGGCACGCGCGGCCTCTTCGTCGCGCTGGGCCACGTAGCACAATTCCGACTGCCAGCGGCAGATCTGCATCCGGGCGAAGGGGGCGTAATGGTTGAGCTGCTCGTAGACTTGGGTGTTATATGGCAAGGCCTTGTCGAAGTCACCATTCAGCACGTGGAAGTTAGTCATGGTGCGGGCTGCCTCCCATGGCATGCCACTGGCTGTTTTGGCTTCGGCCACGAGCCGGTAGTAGTGTGCCATGCGGGCGGTATCGGGATCGATGAAAGTGTAATAGTCAGCCAAAGTCTGGATGAGTTTCTGATAGTCGGACAGGAGGCGGTAGTCTGCCTCTTGGATGAAAGCGGGATAGCCCGTTTCGAGGTCGATTAGGGTAGGGGCGAAGTTTGTGAGTGTGCGGCGGAGCGTGGCCTGCGCAGTTGTATCGGCCTGTTGGTTAGGAATGTCGAGTTTGTAGATTTGGATGCCTGTCGACATGAGGTTGCAAAAGAGGCGCAGCAGGTAGGTGTATTTGATTTCGTTGTTCTGGTGGCTGCGGATGTAGACCTGCATGGTCGGTTTTATTTGTTCGTTGCATGTGTCGAAGAGTTTGAGAAAGTCGCCCGGCGTGCGCTGCTGCGTGATCAAGTAACGGTTCCACAGGCAGTCGAGATAGGCGGTTGAGTAGCACAAATTGTGCTTCTCTATGTAGGCGATGAGCTGTTCGTTGAGCGCTTCGGCCTTGTGATCGTCGCCTTGGAGCATATAGAGCGTGAAGAGTTCGGAGACGAAGCTGATGGGGAGTCCGACGGCAGCGTCAGTCGTGTGCCAGGCGTGTTCAAGGCCGAGGCTGAGGTAGTGGGCGGCACTGTCGGGGCGGTCTTCGTACAGATGCCATGCGCTGAGATAGACGTAACCGTAGACTGCCACCGAAGGCAGGGCTGCCGTGTCGGCCAGGAAAGAGGGTGCTGCTTTTTCGAAAAGGCGACGCGTGCTGCGCCCGTCGTTGCTTTCGAGGAGGCGAAGACGGCCAAGGAAAAGTTCGGCGCAGGCTGTGAAGGCTGGGCGCATCGACCGCCGTTCGCGGCGCAGCAGGCGTTTGACGATGGCGGCAGCTTCGTCGGAATGTCCGGTGTTTGCCAGATTCGTGGCGCGGCGCATAACGGGCATGAAACTTCTGAGACCGGCTTCTTCGTAGGCTGCGATTGTCTGCTTCCAGCAGCTGTCGGCAGCGGTGCTGTCGGCCGGACTTCCACTGCTTTCGTAGAGGGAGGCCAGTTCGTAGCAGGCCTCCGCTTCATATCGGCGGCCGATAGTGCCGGGCAGACGGGCGGCCTCGGCGGTGGCGCAGCGTTGTGTGTGGATGGCTTTCTCGTGTTCGGCATTCTGGGCATAACGTGTGGCAAGGGCTTGGATCACGCGGACGCGAGTCCAACTGGGACGGGCCGCCGGGACGGCGAGGCTACGCGAGAGTTCGTCGGTCACCTCGCTGAATATCTTAGCGTCGGTCAGAGAAGAGAAGGTCAGGAGACCGTCACAGACGGTTAGGTGTTTGTCGTCGGCTGTGTCGCGGCTTTGGCTGAGCCGCAGGCATTCCCGGGCGAATTGCGAACCACGACCCGGCGTGCCCGTGGCGGCCTCTTCCATCATAAGGATTGAGACAAGGTTGTTAAGGGCGTCGGCATAGGCAGGGCTGTCCGTGCCGTAGAAAGTGCGGTAGTGGTTGAGCAGCAGGGGGGCCATGCGGGTGTCCTCGTTGGTCAGACCGGCCATAAGGCGGCGGAGCCATTGTGTGATTTTCACTTCTCCTGCCTGTGGCGTCCCCAGCGGCCAGTAAGCCAAGGCGTAGGTGAAGAGGCGGTTGAAGTCGGCTGATTCGGCGTTGAGGGTAGCCATGCGCATGGTGAGGGCGTCGGGATGGCTGTATCCCATCGCCGCCGAAGCTGTGGCATAGGCTGCGTCGAGGTACCAGACACCCGTGTGCCAATCTTCAGTAGACACGCTGTCCGGCAGTTCGTATGGCCGGCCCGAGGGGAAAACCTCGGTGTCGGCTTCGATAGCCTCACGTTCATAAGAGGCACTGTTGCGCAGAATGAACAGATAGTGGAAAAGGGCAGCCTTGTCGGCCGAGGCGGGCTGGGCGACGCAGGCGTGGAGAGCATCGCGTTCGAGGCGGCGCAGACCGGCGTAGCGCAACGGATTGTCACCTTCGATAAATTCGTACATGAAGATGGCTTGGAGTGTGCCATAGAGCAAGCGGTCGGTCCTGTATATGCTGTCGGGGACGTCGGGCGCTTCCTTACTGAGCAGCCGGCAGGCCGAGCCGATGGAACGCCAGGCACGGGCTGTGTCCGATGCTGCTGCGACCACGGCTTCACAATAGCGGGCGCGGGCTTCTGCGTCGGGGCGGTCGGGAAGGCGGCTGTGGGCAGCGGTGGCAAGGGCATCGAGGGCGCTGAGGCGGCGTCTGTCGGCGGTGTCGAGTTGCTTCGAGAGTCGGAAAGCGGCATAATCTGCCAGCCCGGGGACGATGGCGCCGGCTTGGCGTAGGATGGCGGCATAAGCGGGCTCGTTCGAAAGACTTGCGGCGGCATCGGCGGCCGCGCGCAGCAGGCTGGCCTCGTCCGTAAAGGTGGTGTCGACATGGGCGGCAGCCCAGCGCATGTGGGCCACGATGTCAGTCACGGCGCCCTTGCGTGCGTTGTCGTCGGCTGTCGTGGTTGCATGTGGTCGTGCGGTTGTTTCGACGGTAGGTTTGCCGGTCTTTTCGATGCCGCTTTCCGTCATCCGTCCTGTTGCGGGCAGGGCTGTCATGAGCAGGAAAATGGCAGTCAAGAGGCGTAGGGCTGGGTGTCGGATCATGGCTCAATTTGTTCGTGTGGGGCCGGGTATCATACCGCCGGCGGGCGTGGAGGCTGCGGCGGGGGCGAGGTGGAGTTTTTCTATGAGGTCGTCGGTGATGAGGTCGGCCGGAGCACTGAGCGTGGTGATGATCCACTGTTTTGAGAGTTCGTCCCAGCGTTGCGATTCGACCACTTGCCAGGCAGCATTGAGCCATCCTTTCTTCGGCGTGAGGCGTTTGCGCCGCTTGCGGTCGGCACGCCAGTTGTCGCGATAGGCGTCAGTGATGTCGCAGGTCTCTTTGAGCGTGACGGTCAGTTTATATTGTCCCGTCCCCCAGCTGTTGCGGTATTGGTCGGCCTCGTCACGATAGCCCATGAACGAGCGAGGGACTATGAAACTCTCGCCGCGGATGGTCAACGGCGCACCCGGCGTGAGGCCGCGCACGTAGTGGTAGCGCCCCGAGGCGTCGACTCCGGCCGAGTCGACTGGCACGTCAAGCGTGAAACAGCCCAGTTCTTGGTCTTTTTGTAAGAGGGTGAGCTCGTTAATCCATGACGATGTGATGCGCATGGTCAGGCCGAGACGGTAGTTGCCGCGCTCACGGAAGTAGAAAGGTAGGGGCAAGGCGGTATTGGGCAGGTTGGAGCGTGAGGGACAGAGGATGAGTGTGTCGAGGATGAGTTCGAACTTCGAGTGGTCAACGATGCGGTAGAGCTTCGAGGGGTCGACATGGCATGAGAGGTAGAACACCGTGTCGCCTTGCTCGTCGCGGCGTAAGCAGCCGATACCGTTGAAGCGCATCCCCTTAGGGTCCATGGCGCCGTCGAACGAAGGGACGGAATAGAAGTCGTTGAGTTCGCTTACCGTGCCGAAGTGTGTCTCGAAGGTGTTTTCAGTCTTGACGGCGTCCTCCCACTCCTGTTTCAGGCGTGAGGGGCGCGTAACGAGGGCGCCTATGGCGTTGACGCCGAGGTCGATGAAGCTCGTGACGTAGCCCGAGGCGATGCCTTTTGCCGCACCTTTCCAAGCGTCGGCCAGGCTACCCATGTACCCCCCGCGCTCCGATGCGCGGTCGGCGCTGAGGGCTTGGATTTCGCTGCTCAGGGCGTCGCTGGTGTAGACGAATGTTTCGTAGGTCACTTGGGAGCGGGCCGGCGATGTGGTCAGCCAGAGCAGGACGCCGGCCATGAGCGCGGGGGCAAGGCGCCTGGGGAAGAATGTTGTGTGTTTCATTGCATTGAGGTGTTAGTGGGCGGCGCGCCATGCATCAGCCGTGGCGGTCGGACCTGCGCAGGCTTCTTGGTGCGCATAGGGCAAATATAAGGTTTTCTGCCGAGAACCTCTTCCTTTCGCATCGCGAATTTCTGTCGCTGACGTTGTGTGCTGTCGCCGCATGATTCCTGCTATCGACCACTTGCTGTCCGTTTCCGACCGATAGGCAGTATTTTTGTGTAATGGCGTATTTCCCTCTGCGGGGGAGAGACTGGTGGTTTCCGCGCCACGGGCGGGACTGTGTTTTCGTCTTCGAGGGGCGCTCCTTGCATGGTCTTCGCGTGGTGTGTGCGGCGCTGGCCGGTATGCATGTCAGGGGCGTGCGAAAAAAAACGGACGGCCGTGCGGTCATGTCGGCGGGAATGCTTAACTTTGCACCTCGTAAGCACGGCCCCGTAGCTTAGCTGAATAGAGCGTCAGATTCCGGTTCTGAAGGTCTTGGGTTTGAATCCCAACGGGGTCACAAGGAAGTCCTTGATAGCCAAATGGCTATTAAGGACTTCTTCTTTTGTACCCGTGGCTTTTCCAATTATCCTTATCTTCGCAAATGGAACATAAAAAAATAGCGGTGGGGAATCCGTGCCGGGTGATTCGGAAACTCAAATAAAAGTCTATACAAGAAACTCCCGCAACGGGATTCTCTGCGCTGCGGGAGTTCTTGCTTTTCTTTACCCGTAGGTCTCAATCAGGAACTTCACGAACTGCGGGTCGCCGAAGCTGACCGTCCCCGCGTCGTGGCTGTTTAGCGTGGCGATACGTTTCATCTCCTCGTCGGTCAGCGTGAAGTCGAAGATGTCCAAGTTCTGCCGCATCCGCTCCACATGCGTGCTCTTGGGGATGGCGACGATGCCCCGCTGCGTGAGCCAGCGCAGAGCCACCTGCGCGGCGGTCTTCCCGTAGCCTTTGCCGATGGAGGCGAGCAGTTCGTCCTTGACCACGCCTTCGGCGCCCTCGCCGCCGAGCGGCCCCCATGCCATCATCTTCGTGCCGTGTTCCGCAAGAACCGGCCCGATGCCCTGTTGCTGGACGAGCGGATTGCATTGCAGCTGGTTCACCATCGGCTTGATGTCCACATAGTGGGCGAAGTCGAAGAAACGTCCTGCCTGGAAGTTGCTTACCCCGATGGCGCGCACCTTGCCCGTGCGGTAGGCTTTCTCCATCGCCCTCCATGAGCCGAACACGTCGCCGTATGCCTGATGGATGAGCAGCAGGTCGATGTAGTCGGTCCGGAGCTTGCGCAGGCTCTCGTCGATGCTTGCCGCCGCTTTCTCCTCGCCGGCATTCGAAATCCATACTTTCGTCACCAGGAAGATGTCCTGTCGGGGAATCCCGCTCTTGCTGACGGCGTTTCCTACTCCCTCTTCGTTGAAGTAGGCCTGCGCCGTGTCAATCAGGCGATAGCCCACGCTCAGGGCATCGCTGACGCACCGTTCGCATTCCTGCGGGGCGACCTTGAACACCCCGTAGCCCAATGACGGCATTTCCACGCCGTTTGTCAGTTTGATGGTCTGCATATCGTTTTGTTTAATTGGTTTTCTATACGGACAAAGGTACGGCGTAATATCGGGTCCTTTCCTACACGGATTACGGATGCTTGTGCCTTTTTTACGGATTGTCCAGGCTCCGGACGGCGGTTGTCGGGGCGGAGTGGTGTTGTCGGGGATAATGAGGGTATATGTTAACAAACCTCACCTCGAACTTGGCTTTTATCTGTTTTCTTATAGAAGCGGACGGCACCGGTCAGCCCGAAACTACTTCAATCCTCATTCTGCAATCCTGTTCGCCTTGCAAAATGGAATGGCAGGGTTCCACCTGAAAATCCCGCCCTTTCCAAAGGCTTTGCAAAGAGTAGAGAACACTCTGACGGGAGCATTCACAGAGTAAAGGCGTTGTGACATATCCTTTCTTGCACAAATGGCAAGTACCTTCCAAGAAGGTGAGATAATAGACTTTGCCTTTTTCCACGACCTCACCTTTTACTCCCGGCAATCCATTCGCCAGCTGAAAAACCCTTTGAACCAATCTGATAGTTCCATGAATATCAGATGTCGGAGTGAGAAAATTCGCCGTTAATCCAGAAAGTGGCTTCCTTACCAACGAAGTGAAGAAGCACATAATTCGGGTCACTCGGTCCGCCGGGAAAATGATAAGCAAACCAGTCTTGCCACATTTCCTTGCGGATGGCATCGTCCGTGATAACTTCTACCGTTCCGCGTAGGGCAACCCCGTCTCCGTAATGGTCATAACAAAGACCTGCCTTGTTGTTTGCCTTAAAATCATTGACCTTTACAGAGTCTGCACTTGTCGCCATCCATACCTCATGAAAACCCTTTGCTCCAATCTTGGACATCTGCACAGGTCGAGGATAACCGTTGGTGTCAATGGAAGCGACTGTCACGTTTTCGCATTGGGCAAGCAAATGAGTCGCTTTTTCCGTCAGTGTCCGTTCATCTTTTTCTTTCCACCGTTTCAGGCGCGGAAAGTATTGAAGCATCTGTTCTTTGGCCTGTATGGGAGTTAAGTTACATCCAGCCTGTGCATTCCATTGGTCTAAGAATTGCAGGCAGAACTCAATCATTTGTCCCATCGTGAAATCCTGGGTAAACGTGCCGTTCTTGTAACAATACATGCAATAATCCTCGCTGCGGCTTCCATCGGCATGGGTCCCTCTGTTCGCATCGTTCAGGAGCATGCCGCAACTTTGACAAAATTGTTGTTCCATATATATCCTATTTAATGTCTGTCTCTTCCTTTATAGGCGTTATGGCTACTTGACAAGGGAAAGAATATCAGCCCCGGAACGCTGTCGGGCTTACTCCCAGATGCTGTTGCACGTAGCGGCTGAAATAGGCCGGCGACGAGAAGCCGAACATGTCGGAAATGCGGGCGAACGTCAGGGACCTGTCGCGCAGCAGGCGGGAAATGTCGAGGACGGTGTAGCGGCTTATCCAGTAGTTGGCGGCGTAGCCGCTTATCTTCCGGGATACTTCGGACAGGTAGTTGGGCGTGACGCACAGCTTGTCGGCGTACCAGTTGACCTCACGGTGCTCGCGGAACGTCCCGTTTTCCAGCATGTTGAGGAAACGGCTCATGATGGCGGCGCTTGGCAGCGGGATGTTGTCCACTCCGTAGAGGTGGGAATGGAAATCGAAGAAGTCGATGATGAGCATCTGAATGGAGGCTATCAGCAGGTCGCGGCGGAAGTGGTGGCCGGTCTGCGCCAGTATTGATTCCACCATCTCGAAATCCTTGCGGCACAGTTCCCGTTGTCCGGCATCCAGTTTCATGATGGGATTGAGGAACAGGGCGAGCTGGCCTTTCATGCCGTAGTTGCTGAGCGGCGTGGAGAGTACGACAAACTCTGAGGTGACGTATATGACCTTTACCCGGAAATCGGCCGCCGGGAGGATGCTTTCCACCAGCTACCCCTTGCGGACAATCATCAGGTCGCCCGCTTGCAGCTCGCGTTCCTTTCCGTTGTATTTCAGTTTGCAGCGGCCTGCCAGGCAAAGGGCGTGGGCAAGGTAATTGCTGTAAGCGTCCGTGCCCAGTCCTTCGAGGGTATCCTTGATGATGATGTTTTCCACTTCTGCCATGTCTTCATTCTTTGAGTTCCTTCGCGAATATACGTATTTCAGGCCAGTAACTCTTTGGCGGCGTCCCCTTTTTGCGCTTGTTGGGAGAATATGGGGACTATGTCGGGGCCTGCCGTGATTCTTGTCGTGAGGCTGTCCCTCGGCGCGGCCGGCACGTACGGAACCGCCGCCCGTCCGCCAGATTCGGCATTGTGCCTGATGCCGGAGTGCAGGGGCAACGTTCCTGCCTCCTGCGGGGCGCGAGCCGCCGGGGATACGGAACAGGCCGGAACGCTCGCCATGTGTGAGCGTTCCGGCCTGTGTGTGGATGGTCGCGTCGCCTGTTTATGCTTCGGCGGGAGCCTCGGCGGGCGCGTCGGCACCTGCGGCCTCAGCAGCAGCGGCGGCCTCGGCTTCGGCTTTGGCGGCAGCTTCGGCGGCTTTCTTCTCGGCTACCTTTTCTGCGATTTTGGCGTTGATGGCTTTTTCCTCTTCAAGTCGGGCGGCGGCAGCGGCTTTCTTGGCCTCGGCGGTCTTTGTTACGATGGCTTCTGCGGCCTGTGTCTTGCCTGCTTTCCATGCCTCGAACTTGGCTTTGGCGGCGGCTTCGTCGAATGCGCCTTTCTTGACGCCTCCGCGGAGGTGCTTCATCAGCATCACGCCTTCGCGCGAGAGGATGTTGCGCACGGTGTCCGTGGGCTGTGCGCCGGTCTCGACCCAGTAGAGTGCGCGTTCGAAATTCAAATCTACGGTGGCAGGGTTCGTATTCGGGTTATACGTTCCTATCTTCTCAGTGAATCTACCATCACGTGGTGCTCTCGAGTCAGCGATGACGATGCTGTAAAAGGCGTAGCCCTTACGGCCGCCGCGCTGCAGTCTGATTTTAGTTGCCATTTTGTAATTTTTGTGGTTAATAGGTTTGAATTGGCCGCTATCCCGTAGCGGCGGCGCAAAGTTACGGATTTCCTGCCAACTGGCCAAACTTTCGCCGGGTGTTTATTTGTTCAGCCGCCAGGTGGCCCCGTCTTTTGTGTCCTTGATTTCGAAGCCGAGGGCTGTCAGTTCGTTGCGGATCTTGTCGCTCGTGGCCCAGTCCTTATTGGCTTTCGAGCTCTGGCGCACGTCGAGCAGCAGGTCGACCGCGCGTCCGAAGGCCTCTTCGCGGCTGGCGTTGCCTTCGGCTTCGGTGCGCAGGCCGAGCAGGTCGGCGACGAAGGTGCGGAAGACGCCGCGCAGGGCTTCGAGGGCGTCGGGCGTGATGGTGGTGTGGCCGTCGGCCACGCGGTTGACCGTGCGGCAGGCGTCGAAGAGGTGGCTGATGACGACGGGCGAGTTGAAGTCGTCGTCCATGGCGGCGTAGCATTTGTCGCGGAGCTCGTCGGCCCAGGCAAGGGTCACTTCGCCGTCGGGGCGGGCTTCGATGCGGCCGAGCTGTGCCATGCCTTCCATGAGCCGTTCGAGGCCGCGGCGGCTTGCGGCGAGCGCCTCGTTCGAGAAGTCGACCGTCGAGCGGTAGTGGGCTTGCAGGATGAAGAAGCGGATGGTCATCGGCGAGTAGGCTTCGGCGAGTGCGGGGTGCGAGCCGGTGAAGAACTGGTCGAGGGTGATGAAGTTGCCGAGGCTCTTGCCCATCTTCTGCCCGTTGATGGTGATCATGTTGTTGTGCATCCAGTATTTGACCATCTCGTCGCCTTGCGAGGCCACGGCCTGGGCTATCTCGCACTCGTGGTGGGGGAAGACGAGGTCCATCCCGCCGCCGTGGATGTCGAAGTGGGCCCCGAGGTATTTGCGCCCCATGGCCGTGCACTCGCAGTGCCAGCCGGGGAAGCCTTCGCCCCAGGGGCTGGGCCATCGCATGATGTGTTCCGGCTGTGCGTGCTTCCAGAGGGCGAAGTCCACTTGGTTGCGTTTCTCGCCCACGCCGTCGAGCTCGCGCGAGTTGTTGATGACGTCTTCGAGGTTGCGGCCCGAGAGGACGCCGTAGTGGTGGTCGCGGTTGTATTTCTCGATGTCGAAGTAGACGCTGCCGTGACTCTTGTAGGCATAGCCGTTGTCGAGGATCTGGCGGACGAGCTCTTCCTGCTCGATGATGTGGCCCGAGGCGTGCGGCTCGATGCTCGGCGGGAGCACGTTCAGGGCCTCCATGGCCTGGTGGAAGCGGTTGGTGTAGTACTGGGCCACCTCCATCGGTTCAAGCTGTTCGAGCTTGGCTTTCTTGGCTATCTTGTCCTCGCCGTCGTCGGCGTCGTGCTCGAGGTGGCCGACGTCGGTGATGTTGCGGACGTAGCGCACCTTGTAGCCGAGGTGGCGCAGGTAGCGGAATACGAGGTCGAACGTGATGGCCGGACGGGCGTGCCCCAGGTGGGCGTCGCCGTAGACGGTGGGGCCGCAGACGTACATGCCGACGTGCCCCGGGTTGACGGGCACGAAGTCCTCCTTACGCCGCGTGCGGGTGTTGTATATTTGCAAGTGGTGTTCCATGGTCGCAGGGATAATGTTTTGATGATGGTTTCTTACGTCGAACTGCAAAGTTACGAAAAAGCCCCGAAGCGGGCATGGCTCCTGCGAAAAAATCGCGGGCCGCCGGGTGGGGCGTCAGCCCAGGGCGCCCCAGAGCCAGGCGAGCGACGCGGCGAGCAGGCGGGCGAGCAGCCAGATGAGCGCGAGGAGGGCGATGATGAGCAGCACCATCCACGCCGCGCGGCGGCGCACGCCGGCCACGACGTGGCGGTCGCCTTCGACGTAGCCCACGATGAGCCGGTAGCTGCGCAGGTTGGAGCGGAAGAAGAAGTCGATGGCGTCGCCGACGAAGAAGGGGAGGAGCCCCAGGGCGAGGTCGAGCAGGGTGTTGGCCAGGACGGCCAGCGTCAGCGGCAGTGAGCGCACCTTGGCGATGCTGACGTAGAGGTAGGGCAGGGCGCAGAAGGCGCTCAGCGCGTCGCCTGCCCCGGGCAGCACGAGGCCGATGAGGGGGTCGATGTGCCACCGGTCCGTCCACCGGGCGATCTGGCGGATGAGCGTGTATGCGGCCGAGGCCTCGACCTCGGCGCGCCGTGCGGCGCGGCGGGCCTCGCGGGCCTCACGGCGCCGGCGCTGCGAGGCCTTGAAGCGGCTGCGTAGCGCTCCCGGGCGCCGGGGGCGCTTGCCGGTGGCGTCGTTTGCGGCGGTCATGTCGGCGTGGCTGTCCTCCGGGCCGTCAGCGGCTGCGCATGTAGCTGATTTCGTAGAAGCAGGCGTAGACGTTCGTGTTCGCGTCGTTGTGCCCTTCGGTGCTCGGGACGATGAGGCGGACCAGGGCGATGTGCTCGTCGGGCGCCGTCTTGCGGCCCAGCCGGATGTAGGTCAGCGGCGTGAGCCATCCCGAGGGGACGGACTGCGAGCGGTAGAGCGCCTGCATCAGCCCCGAGGTGAACGAGGCGGTGAAGAGGCCGTCCGAGTTGCTGCACGTCATGACCTCGGGCATCGTCTCGTAGTAGAGGGTCTTGTTGCTCGACTGGATGGAGTCGCCCGCGATGTTGAACTCGGTGTACCGGTTGATGATGGTGGCCGTCTCGCCGTTTCCGAGCCTTTCGCCGACGCCTTCGTGCACGATCTGCATATATATGCCCGTGTTGCGGAAGAGCACGTACTCGTTCTGGCTCACGTCGGTGGTGCTGTCGTTCGCCCAGAACTGTTCTTCCGAAATCACCTTGATGGGCTTCACTTCGAGCAGCGTGTCGCCCATCTCTTCGTCGACGACGCAACAGCCGTGGGCGAGGAATGAGCGTATCTGGTCGCTTTCGCGTTTTTTCATGTCTGCATACGAGTCGTCGTCGTCGCACGACGCCATCAGGGCGGCCGCACCGAGGCACAGCGCGCCTCCCATCATGAGGGTGAGCTTGTTCATTTTTCTTGTCAGCATGTATATGTGCGTGCAAATGTACGATTTTGCGGCCAATCGGCGCGCCCGCCGGGCGTTCTTTTGCGCTTTTTAACTCCGGAGGCGGCCCGCGCGGCGTCCGCGCCGCGGACCCGGGCGGCCGACCCGGGCTTGGTTGTCGTTTTGATAACTTATGCCCGCCGTTTCGTTAATTAAACATAGCCGTTAAATAATTTTTCGCACCTCCGGGCCTTCCCGTCTCAGTCTTCCTTATCTTTGCGGCGTATGAAAAAGTCAACCATCTGGATCATCTCCGTCGTCATGGGCCTGTCGTTCCTGGCCCTGCTCTACCTCCAGACGAGCTATTTCGAGGAGGTGTTGCTCATGCGCAAGGAGCAGTTCGACGAATCGGTGAGCCGCAGCCTCCACCAGGCGTCGCGGCGCCTTGAACTCGACGAGACGTGGCAGGCGCTCGAAAGCGAGATACGCAAGTCGGCCTCGGGCGCCGACTACGGGGGCGGCGGCGGTTTCGGCCTCCCCGGCGTGGCCGACTCGCTGAGCCGCCGCACGGGCTACCCCACGCTGCGCGTCAACACGTTCGACCCCCATCCCGCCCCGGTGCCCCAGGGGCTCAGCCCCGGCGGCAAGAACTCGCTGACTGACGCCACAAAGGCCTTCCAGGACGAAGTGCGCCGTCGCTACCAGTATCAGAGCGCCCTGCTCGACGAGGTGGTGTGCGCCCTGCTCAGCCGCGCCAGCAACGAACCTCTCAACGAGCGGATCAACTTCATGGAGCTCGACCAGACCCTGCGCGCCGAGCTGCTCAACAATGGCATCGACCTGCCCTACCACTTCCGCGTCTTCACGCGCGACGGGCGCGAGATCTACCGCTGCTCGGACTATGAGGAGCGCGGTGCCGACTATGCCTACACGCAGCTCCTCTTCCCCAACGCGCCGCCGTCGCAGATGGGCGTCGTGCTCGTCCATTTCCCGCAGATGGACAAGTACCTCTTTGCCAGCGTCCGCTTCATCGTGCCGGCCATCATCTTCACGCTCATCCTCCTGCTGACGTTCGTCTATACCATCTACATCTCGTTCCGCCAGAAGCGGCTCTCCGAGATCAAGAACGACTTCATCAACAACATGACCCACGAGTTCAAGACGCCCATCTCGACCATCTCGCTGGCCGCCCAGATGCTCAACGACCCCGCCGTGGGCAAGAGCGAAGCCATGTTCGCCCATGTCTCGCGCATCATCAACGACGAGACAAAGCGCCTCCGCTTCCAGGTCGAAAAGGTTTTGCAGATGTCGATGTTCGAACGCCAGAAGACCACCTTCAAGCGCCGCGAAATCGACGCCAACGCCCTGCTGGCTGGAGTGGTCGACACGTTCCGCCTCAAAGTCGAAAGCTCCGGCGGCACCATCACCACCGACCTCCAGGCCGGGCAGCCGATGGTCTTTGTCGACGAAATGCACTTCACCAACGTCATATTCAACCTCATGGACAACGCCGTCAAGTATAAGCGCGACGACGTGCCCCTCCATCTCGACGTGGCCTCGCGCAACGAGGGCGGGAAGCTCGTCATCACCGTGGCCGACAACGGCATCGGAATCAAGCGCGACGACTTGAAGAAAATCTTCGTCAAGTTCTACCGCGTGCACACCGGCAACCGCCACGACGTCAAGGGCTTCGGCCTCGGGCTGGCCTACGTCAAGAACGTCATCGACATGCTCAAAGGCACCATAACGGCCGAGAGCGAATTCGGAAAAGGCACAAAATTCATCATCACATTACCCATCATCAAAACCTAACCACAATGGACGAAAAACTGCGAATCCTGCTTTGCGAGGACGACGAGAACCTCGGCATGCTCCTGCGCGAATACCTTCAAGCCAAAAACTTCGAGACCGAGCTCTGCCCCGACGGCGAGGCCGGCTACAAGGCCTTCCTCAAAGGCAGTTTCGACCTCTGCGTGCTCGACGTCATGATGCCCAAGAAAGACGGCTTCTCCCTTGCCAAGGACATCCGTCAGAACAATTCCGACATCCCCATCATCTTCCTCACCGCCAAGACGCTGAAAGAGGACGTCCTCGACGGATTCAAAATCGGCGCCGACGACTACATCACCAAACCATTCTCGATGGAGGAGCTCGTGTTCCGCATTGAAGCCATCCTGCGCCGCGTCAAAGGGAAGAAAAACCGCGACCGCACCACCTACAAAATCGGCAGCTTCACCTTCGACACCCAGAAGCAGATCCTTGCCCGCGGCGAGAAGCAGACCAAGCTCACCACCAAGGAAAGCGAACTGCTCAGCCTGCTCTGCGCCCACGCCAACGAAATCCTGCAACGCGACTTCGCCCTGAAAACCATCTGGATCGACGACAACTATTTCAACGCCCGCTCGATGGACGTTTACATCACCAAGTTGCGCAAACACCTCAAAGAGGACGAAAGCGTCGAAATCATCAACATCCACGGCAAGGGCTACAAACTCATCACCCCCGACCCCGACTGCTAAGCCGTACCTCGCGGGCAGGCCCCGGCCGGCCACCCATCCAGCGGGCCGCTCCCTCACCGGAGCGGCCCGCTGCGTTTGTCCGCACCGCGCCGCACTCCGTGGGGGCGCCACTTGTGACGCCCGGCCGACCGTAGGGAGGCAACACGACCGCCCGCCGCGTGTCAGCGATTGTTTCCGTTTAACCCGCTGCGTGTATGCGTCCGTCATCCGGGCGACATGAATGTCGCCCCTACGGCCTTGCCCTACGCCAGAACCGCCGCCGCGACCCCGTGGGGGCGCCACTTGTGACGCCCGGTGCCCATCGGGCACGGCATGGCCGCGCGTTTGTCGCGGTTTTAACGATTGTCCCCGCCCGCCGCGTGTGTGCGTCCGCAATCCGGGCGACATGAATGTCGCCCCTACGCCAGAACCGCGCACGCGACCCCGTAGGGGCGCCACTTGTGACGCCCGGCCGACCGTAGGGAGGCAACATGACCGCTCGCCGCGTGTCAGCGTGCGCATGTTAACGATTGTCCCCGTTTAACCCGCGTGTGTGCGTCCGTTATCCGGGCGACATGAATGTCGCCCCTACGCCAGAACCACCGCCGCGAACCCGTGGGGGCGCCACTTGTGACGCCCGGTGTCCATCGGGCACGGCATGGCCGCGCGTCATCCCGCCGACGAACCGTCGCGAACCCGTAGGGGCGCCACTTGTGACGCCCGGCCGACCGTAGGGAGGC
>UMGZ01016168.1_pt1 | contig 41377 bp, 36 predicted proteins | sample 1965421 | NCBI WGS metagenome assembly UMGZ01 (sample SAMEA4836087, study PRJEB28245) | human gut metagenome | biome: gut microbiome; material: fecal sample | place: Denmark | collected 2008
TTGCTTCGGTGCTGCTTTCTTGTCATTGCACCCGACTAAATATGCAGAAGAATTGGTTAAGAAGATGAAGATGACTGGTGCAAAAGCATATTTGGTTAACACTGGTTGGAACGGAACTGGCAAACGTATTTCTATCCGTGATACTCGTGGTATCATCGACGCTATCCTGGATGGTTCAATCGAAAAAGCTCCTACTAAGACTATTCCTTACTTCGACTTCGTCGTTCCGACTGAATTGCCGGGTGTTGATCCGAAGATCCTGGATCCGCGTGACACTTACGAATGTGCTTGTCAGTGGGAAGAAAAAGCTAAGGATTTGGCTGGTCGTTTCATCAAGAACTTCTCTAAGTTCACTGGAAACGAAGCAGGTAAAGCTTTGGTTTCTGCTGGTCCGAAATTGTAATTATAAGAATTACATAAGACTAAATAATCAGAAGGAGTCCCGATTTTCGGGGCTCCTTTTTTTGTTCCTTTTCCTAATCCTGTTACCTTTGTAGATAGAGACTTTACCATACTAATTATAAACGCTTATGAAAAAGTATATTTTATTTCCATTGTTTGCAGTGGCAATCATGTGTTTCTCCTCCTGCCATTCTCAAAAAGGCCGTATGGACGATTTAAAGGACTTTGTGGAAAAGATTCAGGAGGAAGGGAAGGATTATACTCTCGACCAGTGGAAAGAAGCTAACGAACGTTTCCAGAAATTGCTGGATAAAATTAATTCCTACGAAGATTTAACTAAGGAGGAATTGGAAGAGATGGCTAAATTGCAAGGGCAGTATGCTGCTACTGTTTTTAAGAACAGTGGAAAGAGTATTATGGAGCAGATGCAAAAAGCTGGAGTTGCTTTGGATAGTCTGGAAGAAGGTTTCGAGAAAGGAATGATTGAGAGTCAGGAGTTAGAGTAATATTTATCTAATAACAATAAACTATGAAACAATTGAAGACGATGGCAGGTTGTTTATGCCTTTGCCTCGCAGCAGGATGTACCTCTCCCGCTTCACAGCAGGAGAATGTAGCTGTTACCGAAGGAATGACTCAGTCTGATGCGGTGATTAAGACCATTATGGAGCGCCGAAGTGTGCGTAAATACAAACTACAGCCGGTTAATCGTGATACAATGCAGACTATTCTGAATTGTGGCATTAATGCTCCTAACGGACAGAACAAGCAATCATGGGCTATTCGGGTAGTGGATAATCCTGATTATATCAATGGCCTGACGGAGATCTATAAAAAGGCCAATCCTCAGGCAGCAAAAGATCCGAATTTCAAGAATATGTTCCGCAATGCCCCTACAGTTGTATTCATTGCTCATGATACTTCCTATGACATGTCTCAGATTGATTGCGGACTGTTGGGTGAGAACATGATTCTTTCAGCCTGGTCTATGGGAGTAGGTTCCTGTTGCCTGGGAAGTCCTGTTCGTTTTATGAACACGCAACCTGAAGCAGCTGATTACCTGAAAAAGCTGGATTTTCCTGAAGATTACCAGCTCTTGTATTGTATAGCATTCGGCTATCCGGATGAAAGTCCGGCAGCCAAGCCGCGTGATGCCCAGAAAATCAAGTTTATAGAGTAATCTGACTCTATTGTCTTTCTCCCAGATCGTCGTATGAACTTTGCAGGATCGCCTTACCGAGTTCCATACGGCGCAGGCTGGGGGCAGGTTCATCCACCAGTGTTTTTCCTGAATTGTTGTCCACCTGTGTTACTCCCGTACTGTCACGGAAAGCAAAGCCGTTGTTATAGGTGTAATAGGCAAAAGGATAAGTATATTCTTTCCCCAATACATTTCTGCTGAAGTTAAATTCCCGGTGGTCGATGCCCAGCTGTCCCAGCAGGGTAGCAGCCATATCTGTCTGATTCATCAGTTTGTCAACAACAGCCGGCTGCTTGATTGCACCTCCCAGCCAGAGCATAGGAATATGATGAATACGCGGCGTGTTGTTCGGCTCGCTGACCGGATAATGGAAACCGTGATCCGGCAGACAAATAACCAGCAAGTCTTTCCATTGTGGCAACTGTTTTAATTTATCGATAAACTTTCCGAGACATTCGTCTGTAAAGGCGAAAGCATTGGGAATCTTTTCTTCCAGCCGGTGATAAGGTACCTCAAAAGGCTCATGGCTGCTCAGAGTCAGGAAAGCTGTGTGCCATCGTTGTGAGAGAGGCTGTTTCTTGATTTCATTATACAAGTATTCAAAAGTGATATCATCGTTCACTCCCCACGGATTTTGCCGTTCTTTCAGACTGAAATCCACATCTGCGGTAAGTTTCTGGTATCCGCTTCCGAGCAGATAACTTTTCATGTTTGTAAAGTTGATATCCCCTCCGTACAGGAAGTCTGTAACATATCCTTCCTTCACCAGTTTGCCTGCAATGGAAGGAAGTGTACGGCTTTTTGCCGGTATTTTCATGACAGAAAGAGTAGGGAAGCCCTGATAACCGCTAAACGTACAGATGGTCCCTCTGTCCGTACGGAAGCTGTTGGCATAACAGTTGGTGAAGAATACTCCTTCTTTCGACAGGCGTTCCCAGTTCGGACTTACTCCTGGTACTCCTCCAAGCGATTCAATGAACACCCCTCCATAACCTTCCACCAGAATGATCAGAATGTTTGGCCGGCGTGTATTGAGCAGTTCTACCGCATTTTCTCCTTCTGTCGGATAAAGTCCTTCAAACAACTCTTTACGCTTCTCCTCGTCGAAGAAATCGAATTCTGACGCATAATTCTCAGTCTTTCCGGCGGAAGCCAGCAGACTGAAGGCCGGATTTACGGCTGAATGATTCAGAAACTCATTATTACAGAAGTATACCTGTCCGATATTGGCTGTTGATTCCGTTACACCTCCCCGGATGACAACAAACAACAGTCCGCCAAGTAGAATCATACCGGCACTTCCCGTCACCCGACGGCTAGTACCAGCCAGTCTTTGAGGAGTCAGTTTGTATAAACCGGCCATCATCAGAGCTGATAAAAGCAGCATGATAAAGATGCGTAAGATAATGAATCCCGTAGAAACGCTTGCCAGTGCATTTTTCGGTGAATCCATATACAGGAAGATGGAAGCATCCAGCTTGAATCCCCAGAACGGATATAAAGCCATGTCTACAATGAAGATCAGCATGACCAGAAAGCTGATCAGCACATAATAGCCTGTCAGAATCTTCCGCAACGGGAATTGTCTGAACCAGATACTGATCAGGATTACAAGCCATGGGATTACCGTCAGATACCCGGCAGTAGTGGCATCCAGTGTGAATCCATGTAAGATCACCCGTCCGAAATCTGCTGGAGAAACACCTTTTTCCACTGCGTCGTTATACAGCATGAACAATGGTTTCTGTATAAGGAAACACCCCAGTACCATTGCGAAAAAAGCAATCAGGTAAGCTATTCTTTTCTTCATAATGTCAGTTGCTTTATCATCCAGTTAATTATAAACGGCTGCTCATGTCCGGAATTTCTCCGTCAGTAGCAGCCGTTATGTTTATTTTCTTCCAAAGTCAGCCGGTACCTCTCCCCATTTTTCTGTTTCCCATTTAAGTAATGGAGTCGGGCATCCATTTTCGTGCAGCCACTTCTCAGCCCGTTCAATCAGCCTGAAAAGTTCCTCTGTACGATCATTCCGTTCCAGCTTCGTTTTGCATTTTTTCTGTTTTACCCAGTTCAGCGCATTGCGGCTGTCCGAATAAATAGGCATGTTCAGGTTCTTCTGTTTGAGCAATGCCAGTCCGTGTACAATGGCCAGGAATTCACCGATATTATTGGTTCCATACACAGGTCCGAAGTGAAAGATCTCTTCACCCGTCAGCAGATATACCCCCCGATATTCCATCGGTCCCGGGTTTCCGCTGCATGCTGCATCTACGGCCAGGCAATTCAGATCGAATCCTTCCGGCAGTGCTACGGCCGTTTTCACTTTCTCTTTACCGGCTCCCACATACTGGTGAGCGGCTGAGGCCAGCGCCTGTTCTGCTTCCTCACGGGTGTCAAATGATTTATAAAGGGCCCCTTTATAATTCTTGATTTGCAGTTGACATTCCGTCCATGAAGTGTAGATACCTGGCGTGACCCCTTTCCAGACCACGTAAAACTTTTGCTTCGGCATTACATTCTTTCCGGAACTTCAATACCCAGCAAGCCCATAGCCAGCTTCACAACCTTGCCCACGTTCTGACTCAGTGCCAGACGGAATACCTTGAGAGCTTCGTTCTCTTCGCGCAGGATGCTGAAGTCGTGATAGAACTGATTGTATTCTTTCACCAGATCGTATGCATAGTTAGCCAGGATTGACGGGTTGTAGTCCGTACCAGCCTGTTTCACTACATTGCCGAAGTCTGCCAGCATCTGGATCAGTCCTTCTTCCTTCGTGCTCAGCTCGATGCCGGCCGGGATAACGGCAGGTACTGTAATTCCAGCTTCTGCAGCCTTGCGGAGAATAGACTGGATACGTGCATAAGTATATTGAATGAAAGGACCCGTATTACCGTTGAAGTCGATGGATTCTTTCGGGTTGAAGGTCATATTCTTGCGGGCATCTACTTTCAGGATGAAATATTTCAGAGCACCCAGACCTACGATACGTGCAATGTCATCAGCCTCTTCCTTGGTCAGACCATCCAGTTTACCCAGTTCGTTGCTGGTTTCCCTGGCCGTTTCGATCATTGCTTCCATCAGGTCGTCAGCATCTACCACGGTACCTTCACGGCTCTTCATCTTACCTTCCGGCAGTTCCACCATTCCGTAAGAGAAGTGAACCAGATCTTTACCCCATTCGAATCCCAGTTTGTCGAGCAGGATAGACAGAACCTGGAAGTGATAGTTCTGTTCGTTACCTACTACGTAAATCATCTTGTTGATCGGATAATCCTGGAAACGCAGCTTGGCTGTACCGATATCTTGAGTCATGTATACGGAAGTACCGTCAGCACGGAGCAGCAGCTTGTGATCCAGACCTTCAGCTGTCAGGTCAGCCCATACGGAACCATCTTCTTTGCGGAAGAAGAAACCTTTTTCGAGGCCTTCCATTACCTTTTCCTTACCTTCCAGATAAGTTTGTGATTCGTAGTATATCTTGTCGAAGCTGACACCCATCATTTTGTAGGTCTCGTCAAATCCGGCATATACCCAGTCGTTCATCATTTTCCACAGGCTGCGTACTTCCGGATCGTTGGCTTCCCATTTGCGGAGCATTTCCCGGGCTTCCAGCATCAGCGGAGATTCAGCTTCAGCCTTGGCCTTTGCTTCTTCTTCGTTCATTCCTTCTGCCTGGAACTTAGCCATCAGTTCCTTGACTTCTGCCTTGTAATGTTTGTCGAAAGCCACGTAATAGTCTCCGATCAGGTGGTCACCTTTCTTGCCTGATGACTCCGGAGTTTCACCGTTTCCGTATTTCAGCCAGGCCAGCATGGACTTGCAGATGTGAATACCACGGTCGTTTACGATGTTGGTCTTCACTACCTTGTTGCCGTTTGCCGCCATGATGTTTGCCAGTGCGTTACCCAGCAGGTTGTTGCGCACGTGTCCCAGATGCAACGGTTTGTTGGTATTCGGTGAAGAATATTCAATCATGACCAGCGGCGCATTCTCATCGGCTTTGCGGATGCCCCATTCTGCATCGGCGTGGATACGGTTCAGCAGTTCCACCCACACGTCGGAAGCAATAGTCAGGTTCAGGAATCCCTTGATGACGTTATAGCTGGCAATGGCCGGTTCATGCTGTTTCAGGTATTCACCGATTTCCTGTGCTGTCTGTTCAGGACCCTTCTTCGACATCTTCAGGAACGGGAAAACCACGAGAGTCAGGTGGCCTTCAAATTCCTTTTTAGTCTTTTGCAGCTGTACCATCTTGGCGGGAACTTCCTGCCCGTACAACTCTTTCACGCCGTTGATTACGGACGCCGTCAGTTTATCTTCAATTTTCATGCGTGTATGTAGTTTTATGATAATCCGTTCAATGGCGCAAAGATAGTGAATTTATTTTGTTCTTCCGACAGGGCGTTTCCCCAAATTTGCAGTGACTTATTTCACCAGCTTGCTGCATTCAGCCTGTTGTTCTTCGGTCAGTTTGCCTTTGTATACACTGAAGATGTATTTCCCCACTACGGAGTTTCCGTGCTTCATGACCTGTTGTGCGATGAACTCGGCAAACTTTGTTCGTATGCTTTCTGCTGTGGCATCCTTTCCGAAATCCTGATCCAGGAATTTGTCTTTTTCCATCAGGAAGTTCATCATTTCCTCGTTCAGATCCGTATTGGTTACGTATACCCGCTCTCCCAGTTCCACTTTAATCAGACCATTTTCCAGGACGAAAGGTAACGTTACGGGAAACATGTCGCTGTCATTTTCCTGAACCAGTAATTCTCTCACTACTGCTTCATCCTGTTTTCCGGTAAACTGAAAGATTCCGTTGGTCACCCGTGCACTGTCATATCGAGTTTCTCCTTTCTCTGCATCGATGATATAAACAGTTCTTCCTTCCAGTTTGGGATTCGTGACTTTTCCTTCCAGTGTGTATGCGTCTTTCGGAGTGCTGGAGCATGCAGCCATCATTCCTGCAAGGAACAGCGATGCATAGAGTTTGTTATTCCATTTCATGATTGATTCAAGTTTTAATGAGTAATCTTTAAAAATTGAAGTTTTTCTTAATTCTTTCTTCATTTGCAAATATATTAAATTTCGCTGATGATTCTACATTTCTGTCACCCAATAATTGGATACCTGATACAATCCGTTTTTCTGGAAGAGCCGTTTCAGATAATTTTCCCTCTCCTGAATATGATTGAGAGCCAGCTCCAGTCTTTCCACAGCCATATAAAACGGCAGGCAGTCATTGTTCAGGTCATCGTCCAGAAAGAACAGGTTCCGGATTGTTTCCTGATACGTCTTTCCTTGACTGTGGGCCTGCCTTGCTTTGGTGTAATAATGAATGCAGCGTTCTGCCAGATAAGCTGAATTTGTATAGCTTGGAGTACCTTTGCGTAAAAGGGAGCTTGCCCTGTGATAAAGGTTTCTTCTTCTTTTCTCATCAGGTTCGATATTCTCTACCAGATTTTCATCTATTGGCGACAGATTTAAATAGCGTTTAATCTCCGTTTGATTCCGAGTCATGCCGTATGCGTAATAGCAGTAAAGTTTCTGATATAGCGTACCAGTTACATATTGCAGATAAAAGACGTCAGCTTTAAAAGAATTGTTGAACAGATTGCTGTTTTGTATGGGAACGATCTGGTTTTGTATCTGGCTGAGGCAATACATGCTGTCACATATCAGTATCTCTAGCAGATCCATGCGTTTCTCTTTAGCTTCCTTTGTCTCTGTACGTTTGATTTCATACATTTCCGTTAACATACGGACATCTTCCTGAGTCTCGGGATTCCCGTTCTGGATGTACTCGTGTAATTCTTTTAAAGTAAGTTCGTTGAGTTTCCAGTCTGTCTTGCCTGTCGGCCGGAGCATCATGTAGAGCAGGCTGTGATTGAATCTGGTTTTCAGTTTCAACAGTTGGGTACTGCTGAACATTGTCTGAAACAGATGATGCCCCGTCATGAGCGGGCTTTGGTAAAACTTTGCGAGCGACCGTCCGATCCGGATTCTTCCGTTTAGATGGCTCAACCCTTCTTTCTCCCAATTGGTATGACTGCTTCGCCATAGTTCCAGTTTCGTGGTCTGATAAAGAAAAATAATCTCCTCCATGTCAGGTGTATTTGAGAGCATCTCTTTGTCAGTTGTCTCATACATTTCCAGACTTTCTGTCCATTGAATGTGATTAAGTTCGGCCAGATGGATATGTTCTTTCTGCCGGTGCAGGGAAATGAAGAAATGCTGTATGACAGTTTCCATCAGGAAAAGCACCTTATATCCCTCTATGCGTTCTTGGTTTTTGAGGCAAGTGCGCACATATAATAATAAGGAGTAGATGATATTCTTGTGGCATTTGGTAGCAGCTCCCCTTTCGCATGACACGTTATAAAGGACGGCAGCAGTCCAATAGAAGAAAATCGCCTTTGAGAAGTTGCTTGCAGTCACCGTATTCGGGAAGTATCGTTCTTTCCGTTCGATGAGTGACCATTCAAATACCGGTTGTTCTTCTGCCTGTAACATTTTTGACTGTATGAACTCGTTGAACTCCGTGCAGAAAGCATGAAGTTTGTCTGCTTCATAGTTGTCCGAGCCTTTGCTGTCATACAGATATACATTTCCCAGGCTCTCGCAGGCCAGTGCGAAATGATAAGAAATATTGTCCCGCCGGTTGGTGGCTTCCTGTTCGTTTGTCAACTGTTTGAAGCGTTCGGCTGCATGGAAGATCCGGGAGATAACAGTCCTTTCTTCCTCTTCCCCTTTCTTCAGGTTCTCCCGATCCTCCGGGTTCTCCGGCGACACCCCGTCCTGACCCTGCTCCATCAGTCTCAGGATGCTTTTCAGATAACAGTTTCGTGCGCTGAATTCTCCGTAGGGTATATCCTGAATGGCAGTTTTGAATGTCCGGTTCTTGTAATAGAGAATGTCTCCCATTTTGCGGAAGAAGTCGGCTTCTATCAGGTCGCTCTTTCCCGGATCCATGTATCTTCCCCTGATTCCCCGGAAATCATTATACGCCTCTTCCAGATGTACCAGTCCGATTCCTTCCGTATCTATTTTCTCGAGCACGAAAAGTTTGGCAAGGATGGCCAGGTGAAGCGTGCGCGTGTCCCGATACAAAGCCGGATATTTGCCTTTCAGGTCTGTGCGCTTCAACAACGTGACCAGCTCGTCATAGAGGATGAAAGCCGAATTGTCCGTCTTTCTTTTCTCGTGGGCGATTCCCAGTTTCAGCATGCTCCGGTTCAGGAAGAGGAGGTAATTCTCTGCTTGCACCATCTTTGCATAGCTGTAATCCTCAAAGATCGGCACCACCAGTTCGATACACCGTTCATACGCCCGGATGGCAGCCGAATAATTCTCTTCCAGTGTGAACAAATCCCCCAGCGAATGGTGGATGCTGGCCAGGGCATATTGCGAATAGTCGTGTGTTCCGTCTGCCGTCGTGTTCTGCCGGATAATCTCCAGATACTGGTTCTTCAGACTCTGCAGGTCAATTGACGAAAAATTGAAGAGTGTGGACATCTCCCCGGAGATCTTTGACTGATACGAGATTTCCTCGATGATGCGCATGGGAAACTTGTAGTGGTAGAGTCCGCAGGGAATTGTTGTAACAAGGCTATGGTTCATAAAATTGATGACTGTACTGACATACTCCCTCATTTCGGGAGTCTTGTTTAGTTCCTGCAGTTCGGGAATCTGTTCCAGGTTTCTCCACGAGAATCCGTTATTATGTAGTTTCAGGATATGTGTGACGAGGAAAGAAGTCGACACCATCAGTTTGTCTCCGAAATCACTGTTCTGGTTGAGCAGCGTCTGGAAAATAGGATAGAGCAGATAGTGGATGAAGTTGATTTTCTGAATACTTTGTCGTCCGAAGGAAAGATAAAGCCTTTTGGTGGGCAAATCGGACTCTTCTTCTGATCCGTCGGCCTCTTCGTGAGGGAGTCTGATATTCTTTTGGGTCAAATATTCTTTGCTACGTACATATTTCTCAAAAAAAAGTGTGAGTTTTTTGGGAGAACCATTACTGATAAAGGCCAGATAAGTTATGAATCTGTTCAGGAAAAGAAGCTCCTGTTTGAGACGCATTTCACGTTCTTCATTCGTTTCGTTTTCTGTCCAGTCTTTGTGTGCCTTCCGGAAGCGATAATAGTTTTTCAGTGAAAATGCTTGCGATGGGTTATAGTATTGGGAGGAAACGATTTCCTGCTTAAAGCCGGGCGGAAGGAGTAAGCTGCACACGAATTCTTCGGTGCGCAGGGTTGAATTGTTCCGGCTGTTGTTCCCATTCAAGAAACTTTCCAGATTGAGTACTCCATTGAAAATACTGCTGATGGAGAAATCACGGTCACACAGGTCTGCCTGAAACGCCTCGTACAGTTCTCGCCCGGCAATGAAGATAAAATAAGCCTTGGCCGTAGAAAGGAAGAATTTCATGCTGGCTATGATGCTGAGTACCTGTTGTGTTCTTGCTCTTGAAGAAACATGCTGTTCCGGGCGTGTGGTCAGCTTTTCGTATTCGGGGAATTGTCGGTCTGCGTCCGTTATGTTCCGGTGGTTGGTGTCCACCTTGTCCAGTTCGTCGATAATGAAGATGAACCGTCTGCAGGTTTTTGCCCGTTTGACCAGATCTAGCACTTTTATCAGCTCAAATTCTATTTCCTGAATACTAGCCGGAGGGGTTGTCTGTGTCTTGCTGCGCGAAAGTCCTAGAATAGAAGTCAGTTCTTTTATTTTGTCAGTCCATTGCATGGCAGTTTCCTGAGTTATTGTAGCATTCAGTCTCGCACAGAGCTTTCGGATCTGTTTATAGGCCCGGTAATACGGGGAGATTTGAGGGAGCATATAGTTCATCACAGCTTCTACTCCAACGAATGCGAGGATGGCGATGCTTACGTTCTTCCAGTTGCCGATCAGTGTGCATAGCCAGTCTGATTCGCAATAGTCCGGTATATCCGGCAGCGTAAGGATCATCACCGTCAGCATGGTGAACAGGATATATGCCACAGCTATAAATGAATGTAAAGCCTCAACGACCTTCATCCACCAGCTCCTTCCATCTTCCAGTTTGTTTTTCAGGTTTTTGGCCAGGATACGCAGTATTTCGATTTCCTGCATGTTCTCTTGCCCCAGGCTAATGGATATGGGAATATATTGCGTGTTTCCGGGATCTTTTTTATTCAGTTCGTTGATGGTGTAATTGACGAAGCTTGACTTTCCGGCTCCTCGGTATCCGGTGATCAGGTAAGTGCCGCTGTCCGACTGATTCTCTTTCAGCCAGTTGGAAAGCTGGTGCAGGGGATTGCTTTCCGGGCGGTATTTGGGATCAATGGCTTCTTCCGTGGATGAACGATGGAAGAACGTGAAGTTTCGCAACCGGAAACTGATCCGCTCATTGTCGGTGTGAATCCATTCAAATGGGTTACTGTTATTCATAACTGGACATGTAATATGATGATCAGAATTATGATTAAAGGTATAACACCTATAAGGAGCATGATACTGTAAAATGGTTCTTTTATTTCAAAACAAATCAACAGAACGGTTATTGTTTGCAGGATTATGAAGAATGTTTCCATTATACCGCCAACCAGTTTATTTATGATTAGGGTCTGGTTGTTTATGGTAGTCCATTCCCTAGCTTCCTTAGATATTTGTTCCAGAGCCTCTTGTTCTGTAGATAAGCCTTGTCGGTCTTGATGTTGGCAATATTCCAGAATGGCTTCACTTTCTTTTTCCTGTAAAGTTTCAAGCCGGTTATTAATTTTTTTGTATTGGCGTGCTCCGATAAATCCGAGGAAAGGTGTTATGCATGTGATGATGCCCAGTGCATAGTCAGAAAAAGTGTTGTTTTGGCAATAATCCTTCAGGTATAAGATCAGCGGAATCCAGGTGATGAGACATGAGACTGTCATGACAGAGATTATATGTTGTGTCTTCATGGCTTGTGATATTTCAGTTCTGAAGCGATGAAGTTTGATTGCTAATCTGAGTTGTTGGAATGTAGCAGGCATAAGGAATAGATTAAATAATGAAAAGATACCCCGTCTGCTGTGACGGACAGACGGGGTATTCTTTACTAGTGGATCGTGATATTTGGACTTCTCTCAATGTTAGAAGCGGAATCCGATCTTCAGGTTCGGCGTAGCGAAGAAGTTGATGTTGTGATGACCAACTTTGTAAGCTGCCTGACCTTTCGGGCAGATCTGGATATGGTCGTAGCGATAAGCTACCGGCTGTACTTCGAAGCCGAGGATCAGACCCGGTGACAGACTGTATTCAATACCTGCTACACCTGCTACCTTCAAGCCGAATATTTGTCCGGCGCGGGAATTGGGGGTGTAGAGCTGAACTGATTCGCCAGCTAATTCCGGGTCAAAGTTTGGGCCCACGGCATTGAATTCTGATTCGTAATCGGGATCATTTTCATTATACACGTATATAACATCTTCTCCATAGGTTGTTTCACCCGTGTACGGAGTTGTTGTTTCGATACGTCCCATTTGCCATCCCAGTAAACCTCCTACATAGAGGTTGATGCGTTCGTTCTTGGTGTTGAAGTAATAGTTTGAACCGACTGCTACGTTCCAGGCATTGCTGATACGTCCTTCGGTGTATTTAGTACCCATGATCGGCATTTCTTCCACCGTATAGTCACCTTCTACATAGTTTTTCGAAGGAGTTGCATTGATATTCATACTGAACATCAAGTTAACGTCCCAACGGTCTGTAAGGAAGTATTTTCCCTGGATACCAATCAGGTTAACCAGACTATTACTGTTCAGATTTCCCAAGTTGAGATACATTCCTGGATCAGTGGACATGTTTGGATTAGTAAACGAATTTCCTAATCCAACGTCCTGAGTGAATCCGTTCTGTGCATCCCAGTAAGTCGGCAGCAGGTAACTCATGTCCTGATTGAACATTTGGTTGTTGCCTATCACGGCTGACACCTGCCACTGGCCTTTCTTAGGAGTAAACGACGCATCACTGCTGCTGTACTGTTGCGCCGTGATCGGCGCAACAGATGCTACAGACAGAAGTAATATGCATAGTTTTTTTATCATACTTCTAGGTTTAAACGTTCATTATTATTCAGCAGGAGTTTCAGGTTCTACCGGAGTGGAGCTACTTCCACTGGTCAATGCTTCCATGTAGCTGTCCTTTTGTGCATTTGCTTTGTCAAACAATACCTGAAGAACTTCAATCTTCATGTTGTATGCTTCGATCATCGCGTCATTGTAGTCCTTGAGGATTTCCTCTGCAGTCTGATAAGATTCATCTTCCAGTCCGGCCAACAGGTTTTCATACAGAGCAACTTCCTGTTTCTTGGCAGAGATGGTTCCCAAAGTGATTTCACCAGTGCCTTCATTCAAGTCTGCACTTTCATATTCTGCGATTTCTGCCTTCAGGTTTGCAATAGCCTGATCGTAGTTGGCCGTAGTGATACTTCCCAAACCGCTTACATCAGGAACTGCTGCTGCCATTGCGTCAAGAATACCTTTATAGCTGTTTATCTCTGCCTGATAGGTAGCTTCCTGAACTTCATATTTGGCTTCGATTTCAGCTTTCACTTTCTCAAGATCAGCTTCTTCCAGTTGCAGTGCGTTGGTTTCAGCTAGAACAGCATCTTCTACCTTTTCGATGTTAGCCAGCAAGGTAACCCAATCAGCTACGTTTGCAGCATCTTCATATGCTTTAACGGCCTCTGCGTGTTTGTCCATGGCAGTGAAGTAGTTGAATGTTGCTGTACCGGAAGTCGCTCCTGGCAAGGTGGTAGATGCTTCTTGGGCAGCTGTCCATTCTTCATACGTGTAAGCGGTACGCTGATCAACATCTACACCAAAGTCATCTGCTGCTTCAGTCAGAGCCTTGTAGTAACCACCATTCATTGTTGGTGCTGCAGTACCGAAACGATCATCATCATTTGCGGCTAAGAATGCAGTCAGACGAGCACTTAGATTGTCAGCAGTAGCAGTAGCGATATTGATGTCGTCTGCCGGTTTGAAACCATCCAGCTTGGTTCTTCCTTCCAATGTACCGTCGCCGTTCAAATATTTCTTATAAGCGTTGATCAAAGCTGTCTGGGCAGCAGCAAGTTTAGTTGCATCACTCTTGTCTGCATTGTTGTAAGTTTCAAGAGCCCCCATAACTACGTCATATTCGCTCTGGCCGGTGATGTGGTATTTGTCAGCCTTCTTGGCTTTGTCGTATGCAGCAGCGGCGGCTTTCCATGTCTTTTCAGCAGCATCGAATGATTTCTTCAATTCGGTTTCTGCATCTTCAGCCAACTTCATAGCCTGTTCCAATTGAGCGACATCCTGTGCCTCGGTCTTCTCTTCCACATCGGCTTTCACTGCGTCAATGATGCTCTTCTTGATAGCGGCAGTAGTATTGACCTTCATGCCGTTGGTGAATGCATATTCACCTTCTGCATCAGCGGTAGCCTGCTTCAGGATATTTTGATAAATGGCAACTTCATCACCAGTAGCCGAACCTGCTTTGCTAGCTACAATATTATAGAAATCATTCTGTACGGCAGCCGGAATGTCGAAAGTAAATTCGCTTTGCGCTTCTTTTTTATTCTTCAGTTCCTGAGCTTTGCCATCATAGTTTTCTGCCAGATCTTTGGCTTCTTCGATGCTGACATTAGTCTTGTTGTTTTCTGCTTCTTTTTTCTTATCAGCAATTTCCTGATATTTTGCTTCGAAGTCATCCAAAGAAATGCCGATGATTTCTTTCAACTCAGCCAATGCTTTTTCTTCTACTGCCAGTTCGGCTTTTTTCACTTCAACTGTCACTGCGACATCGTTCTTCAAAGCGTCTTTGTCAAACTTATAGCCGAGGATCAGGTTTTGCTGGATCGCTTTTGCCAACTCTTGCTTCGCATTAGCCAATTGCTGGCTCAAATTCATCAGACCATAAATAGTGGTAGTCGAACTTCCAGTTGAATTGATCGTTACTTCGTGTGTGACTGGATTAACACTGATTTGGTATGAAGGAATGGTGAAAGTTTTGGTGTAGAGCAAATCTTGTAAAGCTTCAGCATAAGCGTCATCTTTGGCGGTACCCAAAGCAATCTCAATCTGTGCCAAAGCCCGCTGGTAGTCCAATTCAGCCTGTTTGGCTGCTGATTGAGCTTGATATAATTTCTGAAGATAAGCTTGCTCTCGAATGGCGGCGTCTTGCTGGAGGGCTGTTTTATCATCTTCATACTTTGCGGTCAGCCAGTCAGTGTACAACTTTTCTTGTGCCACCTTTTCCTGTGCATAATCAGCTTTGGCTTGTTTAATTGCGGCAGTGGCTGTTTTAATAGCTGCTTCAGCATTTTCTACAGCAGCCTTTGCACGCAATAATTCCGCTTTTGCGCCACGAAGATCATTAATACCCGCCGGTTCGTCATTGTCGATACAGCTGGTCAACGATGTAGACACTCCACCCATCAGCAGAGCAGCTACGAGATAAGTCCATTTTCTCATAGATTCAAGCTTTAATAAGTTAATAAAATCAAGTAGAATACTATTAATACTATAAGTTTTTTATCTTTGTAAATTCAAGTTTCAAGTTTGTTTTAAGGTTTGTTCTTTGGTTCTTCAAGCTCCTTTCTTCTTTTTGTTTTTTTATAGGTTGTTCGAGTTTTATATAGGTTATTCAAGTTTTCTACACGATGTTTTTCTTTCGTTAACGATGGCAAATTTAGGCCGAAACACTTCTTTTTCCTTGTCAAAACGTGTAATTACACGTACAAATCGACAAAACAACAATGATTTAACACAATTCTTTGCGTTTTCTTTTAAAAATGTCATCTGCTCTTTATTCCGTTCTTCCCTTTTCAGCGGGATGTGTTTTTCTTTAAAAAACGTTTCGTCATTTACCTTAAAAGCCCGAATTCAATGTTGTAAAACGTCGAAGCGTTTTTTAAAAATCCCGAAGGGCTTTTTTTGATTGAAATAATATGGTTTGAATGATGCAAAAGTACTTTCTGGACTGACCGGAAAAATCGACTGGACGATTAGCCTTCATCGAGTATAACGATTGGGCCGCAACGACCGCACGATTCGGCTTCAACGACTGCACGTTTCAGCCGGGTTGACCGCACGTTTCCGGAAGGTTGAAAAGGGAACATCTGGGGGATGAAAAGAAAAAGTCTTCCCGCCTGGCAGGTCTCGGTGAGACATACGGGGCGGGAAGACTGGAAGACATGCTCGGGATGAGCACGGTTTATGGGGTGAAACAAGAGTTACCGTTAGCAGAGAGTCCGGAACAGGACGGCAGGATCAGCGGAAATCTTTCAGTTCCTGCTGGAGTTTCTGACGGGTAAAGTAAATGCGGCTTTTGACGGTTCCCAGAGGGAGACCCAGTTTTTCAGCAATCTCGCGGTACTTGAATCCGGAGACATACATGGCGAACGGGATGCGGTATTCTTTGGGCAGAGCGTTTACTATCCGGCGGATTTCTTTCAGATCATGGCTGCTTTCAGTGCTTTCATCAGCCAGATCGATGCTTTGATTCAGATAGAACAGGTTGTCGGTCTGGTCCACGTAGGTCTGGTCGCGTACAGCCTTGCGGTAATTGTTGATAAAAAGGTTGCGCATGATGGTGTACATCCATCCTTTGAAATTGGTTTCTGCTGCATATTTTTCTTCGTTATCCAGCGCTTTCAGGGAAGTTTCCTGAAGAAGGTCGTTGGCATCTTCGTGGTTGGCTGTTAACTTATAGGCAAAGCGCAGCAGGTCGTTTTGTACATTTATCAGGTCGCGGGTAAAACTCTCAGTTCTCATAATTTTCATTTTTAAATAATTAATGCAGATGATCTTGGTGAATCATCACACTGCAATATTACGACAAAGTTCTGAGAACGAGGGGATAGTATCTGACATCTTAGGGGGTAAAATCAGGTATTGATCATTTTGCCCCCTTTATTTACCGGTTAACAGGGGATGGAAATTCATACAACGGCCTTCCGGATTTCCTTCCGCCATGTAGAAGGGGATTGTCCCTCCTTTGCTTTGAACTGTTTGCTGAAGTGGGCAAGATCGGCGAACCCCACTTGTTCAGCGACTTCGGCCAGGCTTATGTCCGGATTGTTGATCATCCGCTCTTTGGCTTCTTCGATTCTTAATCCGTTAACCCACCCGTTGAAGTTTGTCTGATAGGTATCATTGATGAAATTAGAGAGGTATGTGCGGTTGATACCTATTTCCTTACTCATTTCCTGAATGGTAAGTCCGGAATGGAGATAACCTTTTCCGGAAGTCCATTCTTTAATTTTCTCTTCTATTTTCTCGTAGTTCAATTCGTTGGTTTTTTTCATGACCGTTGTGTTATCTATGGTTAGCGTTATGGTTGGTGAAGCCGGAGTCTGATCCGGTGTTTCATTTTCTTCGATCAGGGGATAATTGGCAATGTATATGCCATAGTTATGGAACTGCAGGGCAAAAACTATGTAGAAAATTGTGTAAATTCCTGTGAATATCAGCTGGCTGATGAAGTATGGGTAAATGTTTACAACAACAGACAGTCCGAACATGATGCACAGGCCGATACACAGAGGGTGGATGCGCTTTTGCAGATAAGGCGCACGCTCGGGATGTACCTGTGTCCAGCGTCTGGAGATACGGAGATAAACGCGTATATAGAGGATCAGCAGGAGGGCATAGCAGGCCATGAGGACATAGTAGAGAAGAGTACCCGTCTGTCCGTCCAGGCCGAAATAGTATATCAGATTTGCGGCCGCCAGCAGAAATGTATAGATCAACTGCCGCCGCATGAACCCTTCCAGTTTGTGTCCTATATATATAGGATAGGTGATAGACCAGAGGAATAACAGGGTTTGTATGGGTGCCAGGCTCTGGATAAAGAAAGCTTTCAAGGTTTCATGATAACTTTCCGTGGAGAATGCGATGCCCAGTGATGCGAGGCCAACCAGAATGTAGGCGGCTTCCACATAAATCCGGCTGTGTTTGTTGCGCCTGCACATTTCTCCTTTCGGCACTTCTGAGAAGTGGAGGAAAAGAGCCAGTATCAGGCTGCTGACGCCGGAGAATGTCTCCATAGTGAAAAAGATTCTTTCCATGGCTTGTTGATTTTGCGTTAAAAGTAGCTAATTGTCAAACTAAGCCTTTGTCAAATCGTAAAAAATCCTGTCTTATTGCTATAAAACATACTTTCCCAAAGCGATGACGAAGGCAATATTTTTCTTTTCGCTAAGGGTAAATGTAGCAAATTGACAAATATTGCAAAAACGGGATTTCTTGTCTATTTGTACTATGGAGAGAAAATGTATGCTTATCCGATGGATATTCGTAACTATTCAGTCGAAAAAATTACTGATAGATCAATTGGGACAGGTATTCTTCTGTCAGTACTTCATTGGCAATCTCCAGCAGTTGGGAAGCGGTAAGTTCTTCGATGCGGCGGTACACTTCTTCCCGGCTGTCGTATTTGCCGTAGTGAAGAAAGCATTTGCCCATGTCGAGGGCATTGTTCTCAAAATTGTCACTTGCCACTCCGATTTGCCCGATGATCTGCTTCTTGGCAGCATGAAGCTGGGCGGTGGTCAGTGCACGGTCACGCAGTTGTTTCAACTCTTTCCGCACCAGACTGATACATGAGTCGACGTCTTCCGGATCGCAGCCGAAGTAGATACAGAACGTTCCGGTGTCGGTATAGGAGGTAAGATTTGATTCTACAGTATACACCAGCCCCCGGCGTTCGCGCAGGGATACGTTGAGGCGGCTGTTCATTCCGGGCCCTCCCAGAATGTTGTTCAACAGATAAAGACCGGTGCGTCGTTCATCGTAGGCATGATAGCCGCGGCCCCCGATCATGACGTGTGCCTGATGGGTATCCTTGTGTGTCGTGAGGTGCTGCGGACGATAAGGCAGCGGAGACTGGCGGTGATAGCCTTCGACAGCCGAACAGGGAATATCAGCTGTGACTTTCTCCAGTGTACGCAAAGCCTTGCGGAAGTCAATATCTCCCAGAATAAAGAATACCATGTTGGTGGAACGGTAATATCTTCTTGTAAAATTCAGGGCATCCTGGCTGGTGAGGTTCCGGAGCAGGTCTGGCTTTCCCAGAATGTTTCTGCCCAGGGGATGGTTGGGAAAAATCAGTTCTTCAAAGTCGTCAAAGATCAGTTCAGCCGGACTGTCTTCGTAGCTTTGGATTTCATCGATGATGACTTCCACTTCCTTGTCTATTTCCTGTTGGGGGTAGGTGCTGTGAAATACGATGTCCGTCAGCAATTCTGCTGCGCGTGAGAAATGTTCTTTCAGAAAAGCACTGTAGACTACAGTCTCTTCCTTGTTGGTGTAGGCGTTCAGATCGCCTCCTACATTTTCCATGCGGTTCAGGATATGCCAGGCCTTCCGCTTATGGGTTCCCTTAAAGATAAGGTGTTCCACAAAGTGGGCCATACCTTGCTCTTGCGGCTGTTCATCGCGTGTGCCGGCATCAACGGCATAACCGCAGTAAGCAACATTTGTCGGGCTGGGTGCATGAATGACACGAAGTCCGTTAGGCAAGGTAAAAGTACTATATGACATGATCTTTTGCATGATAAACGGTTTCCGGCGGCAAAATTACATAAATACTTATTGCTATTCAACGTAAAATGCAGATATTTGCAAAACAGAATCGCTTTAGAAGAGGTGAAGATATGGATAAGATAGCTATATTTTGTTCTGCTTCGGACCATATTGCTCCGGTTTATGTGGAAAAAGCGCGTGAACTGGGAGCCTGGATGGGGCAGAACCGGAAATGGCTGGTGTACGGAGGATCGGACACCGGACTGATGGAAGAAGTGGCCCGTGCAGCCAAGGAGCAGGGGGCTATGATCATGGGCGTGGTGCCCGACAAACTTGAAGAACGGGGGCGGGTGAGCAATCTGCTTGATGTGACGTTCCATACCGTAAATCTGAGTGACCGTAAGGATATCATGCTTCAGGAAGCGGATGTGATGGTGGCTTTGCCGGGAGGAGTGGGGACACTCGACGAGGTGTTCCATGTGATGGCAGGGGCAACTATCGGCTATCATTCCAAACAAGTCATCTTCTATAATGTGGAAGGATTCTGGAACGGGCTGCTGGATTTCCTGAGCGGACTGGAAGCTGCGAACTTTGCCCACCGTCCGCTGAACAACTTTTATCAGGTAGCCAATACCTTTGAGGAACTGACTGCCTTGCTGAAATGAATATTCACTAAAAAACAACCTGATATGATTTCATCTATTAATGAATTGCTGAAGCGCGAAGCCCAGGCTGTATTGAACATTCCGGTGACGGATGCGTATGAGAAAGCCGTGGCTCTGATTGTGGAGCAGGTACATGAAAAGAAAGGTAAGCTGGTGACCAGCGGCATGGGAAAGGCAGGGCAGATTGCCATGAACATTGCCACTACATTCTGTTCAACCGGCATCCCGGCTGTGTTCCTGCATCCTAGCGAGGCACAGCATGGTGACCTGGGAATTCTGCAGGAAAATGATCTGATGCTGCTGATTTCCAATTCGGGAAAGACCCGTGAGATTGTAGAATTGACGGAACTGGCCCGAAAACTGAATCCGGATATGAAGAAGATTGTCATTACGGGAAACCCTGACAGTCCGCTGGCACAGGCAGCAGATATTTGCCTGGCAACCGGTCATCCTGATGAAGTTTGCCTGCTGGGTATGACACCGACTACTTCCACTACGGTGATGACGGTTATCGGAGACATTCTGGTCGTTGAGACCATGCGGCGTACAGGCTTCACTATTGAGGAATATAGTAAGCGTCATCATGGCGGTTACCTGGGCGAACGTTCACGTGAATTGAGCAAGTAGTCTTTCTTTTTCCCAGCCGCTAAAGAGGGAATCCGGATTATTTGCTGAAACGTTCCTGATTCTCTGCCGCTATTTTACGGATTGCCTGCTGGAAAGCAATAAAGCCTCCGCCCAGTACGCGATTGCCGTCATAGAATACTGCTGACTGGCCGGGGGTGATGGCTGAAGCCGGTCCTTCGAACTTCACCAGCAGACGATTGTCGTCAAGCGTAATGACACGACAGGGAATGGCCCGGCTGCGGTAACGGATGCGAACAGACAGACTGGGGCAGGTGAGCAACTCTTCCAGATTGGCTACGTTGACATCCTCTACGAGCATATACTCAGCATTCAGCTGTTCTGCGTCACCCAGCATCACTGTATTCTTGGCCGGATTGATCTTGAGTACGTAAGCAGGTTTGCCCAGTGCAATGTCCAGTCCCCGCCGTTGTCCGATGGTGTAATAGGCGAATCCTTTGTGCTGTCCCAGTTTGAGTCCCTTGCTGTCAACAAACCATCCCGGGCCGATGCGTTCGTCAATGTCCGGACAATGCTCCCGGAGAAAGTCGCGGTAATCTTTGTCGATAAAGCAGATCTCCATACTTTCACCTCCGCGGGCTTTGGCCTCAAATCCTTTCTCTGCCAGGTAAGCCCGTACCTCTTGTTTGGTCATTCCGCCTAAGGGGAAGAGCATACGGCGCAGAATTTCCTGCGGCAACTTCCAGAGGAAATATGACTGGTCTTTGGTGGGGTCGTCACCGGTCAGAATATAACGGTAGCCATTACGGTCTTCAAGCTGACAGTAGTGGCCTGTGGCAATCCAGGCGCAGTCCGTACGATCGGCCCATTCGCAGAGGATACGTTCCTTGAACAGTGGGTTACACATCACGCAAGGGTTGGGGGTCCGTCCTCTCATGTATTCGTCGATAAAGTATTTCACAATTACCTGGCGGAACTCTTCGCGTACGTCGGCAACGTGGTGTTCAATTCCCAGTCGGGCAGCAAGAGTCTGTGCTTCGAGCACTTCGTCCGGCTGTTCCTGACCGGGTGTGCTGAAATGGGACGGCACGTCCCAGGTGCGCATGGTGACTCCGACTACTTCATATCCTTGTTCCTGCAGCATGATGCATACGGCAGAACTGTCTATTCCGCCACTCATGCCTACCAATACTCTTTTGTCTTTGTGGATTGTCATGATCTGTTTATAAAAAAGTTTCCGGTTCCCGGCGTGCACTGAATTTTTCGTGCAGAATGGCCGTGAAAGGTGAATCGAAGATACGTGCGCCTGTGGGACATTCCTTGACGCAGGCACAGCAACGGATGCAGCGTTCGGCAATGGTCTCAATCTGACTTCCGTCTGCGCTCAGGTGAATGGCGTGGGTAGGGCAGACTTCGATGCAGTTTCCGCAGGCATAGCAGAGGTCATTGCATACAGGTGTGGCATTGTTGCCTGCAGGAAGAGGTTTGTAGGGAATATTCCCTTTGATAAAGAATGATGGCAGAGGGAATGTACTTTCCTGCAGCTTTCTCAGACTTTCACGTCCGAACTGTTCTGCTTTCTGCAAATCGTCGGCATCAGGACGTCCGGCTGCTACCGGCATATTCGGACGGCTGTAACTGTGTTCTCCGATGAATGCTCCGGCCGACAGTGGGGTAAATCCCAGTTCAACAGCTGTGTCACGCAGCTCAACCAGGGCATCTTCGTAGTCGCGGTTCCCGTAGATGGTCAACAGAATGACCGGTGCATTATGTCCTTTCAGACGTTTCAATCGTTGTAAGGCAATGGGAGCTACTCGTCCTCCGTAAACCGGAACTGCTATGACAGTCAGGGCATCATTGATCAGAATGGGGGAAGTTTCCTCATCCAGGGTGAGGTCGGTTTCTATCCGCCGTCCCATACCGATGCCTTCGCCGACGGCACGAGCTATCCTCGCAGAAGTATGGGTGGGGGAGAAAAACACAAGGTGGGTTGTCGTATATGGCTCCATAATCAAAAAAGTTAGTTACTACATCTGGACAAAGGTAACTTTTTTTTCGTACTTTTGCGTAATTATCGAAAGAATCATGGAAGAACAATTTGATATACGTGACTATAAACCGACCGGTAAGGAACGGGACTTTGAGAATGCGCTTCGTCCGTTGCAGTTTGAGGACTTCAGCGGGCAGGACAAGGTTGTAGACAACTTGCGCATCTTTGTCAAGGCAGCCCGTTTGCGTGCCGAAGCTTTGGATCACGTGCTGTTGCACGGCCCTCCCGGACTGGGAAAAACAACCTTGAGTAACATCATTGCCAATGAACTGGGAGTAGGATTTAAGGTCACTTCCGGCCCGGTACTTGACAAGCCGGGAGATTTGGCAGGTGTGCTGACCAGTCTGGAACCGAACGATGTGCTGTTCATTGACGAGATTCACCGGTTAAGTCCTGTGGTGGAAGAGTATCTTTATTCGGCAATGGAAGACTACCGTATCGACATCATGATTGATAAAGGACCTTCAGCCCGAAGCATTCAGCTGGATTTAAATCCGTTTACACTGGTAGGAGCAACCACCCGAAGCGGGTTGCTGACAGCTCCGCTCCGTGCTCGTTTTGGTATTAATCTCCATCTGGAATATTACGATGATACGATACTTTCGCGAATTATTCTGCGTTCGGCTGGTATTTTAGGTGTACCCTGCGATGTAGATGCATCCGGAGAAATTGCTTCACGCAGCCGTGGAACGCCCCGTATTGCAAATGCCTTGTTACGGCGTGTACGTGACTTTGCACAGGTGAAGGGAAGCGGCCGGATTGATGTGGAGATTGCCCGTTATGCACTGGAAGCACTGAATATAGACCGGTATGGCTTGGATCAGATTGATAACAAGTTACTCTGTACCATTATAGACAAGTTCAAAGGCGGGCCTGTGGGACTGACTACCATTGCTACGGCATTGGGGGAAGATCCGGGAACACTGGAAGAAGTATATGAACCTTTCTTGATCAAGGAAGGATTCCTGAAGCGTACACCTCGGGGAAGAGAGGTGACGGAACTGGCTTATAAACATTTGGGAAGAAGCCTTTATAGTAGTAATAAAACATTGTTTGATTAAGCCGGGCACATGGCGGTGCCGGGCTTGTGGCGGGCCGGAAATGCATATCCGGCCTGTTCGAAGTTGGATTTTGAAATATGGCTGGACTGAAATCTTTGGCTAAGGACACTGCCATCTACGGATTGAGCAGTATTGTGGGACGTTTCCTGAACTATCTTTTGACTCCGCTTTATACGGAAGTACTGGCGGCATCATCCGGTAAATATGGAATCGTATCGAATGTATATGCTTATACGGCATTGATTCTGGTTTTCCTGACCTTTGGTATGGAAACCGGTTTTTTCCGTTTTGCCAATAAGACAACGGAAGATCCGAAAAAGGTGTATGCTAACTCTTTGATCTTTGTTGGCGGACTTTCCCTGATTTTCGTGGTGTTGTGTTTCCTGTTTCTGGATCCAATCTCGTCTCTATTGGGTTATCCGGATCATCCGGACTATATTGCCATGATGGTACTGGTAGTGGCACTTGATTCGTTCCAATGTATTCCGTTTGCTTATCTGCGTTATCAGAAACGTCCCATTAAGTTTGCTGCAATCAAACTGTTCAATATCGTAGGGCTGATTCTGCTGAATCTGTTCTTCCTTTTGCTTTGTCCCTGGCTGGACGTACATGCCCATTCACTGGTTTCATGGTTTTATGATCCTGAATATCTGGTAGGGTATATCTTTGTAGCTAATCTGATAATGACATCCGTGCAGATGTTCTTCTTTATTCCTGAACTGAGAGGACTGGTGTGGAGACCGGATAAGGCGTTGCTGAAGCGTATGGTTAACTATTCGTTTCCTATCCTGATATTCGGACTGGTCGGTATTCTGAACCAGACTGTAGACAAGATGATTTATCCTTTCCTGTTTGAGGACCGTCAGGAAGGACTGGTGCAGCTGGGTATTTATAGCGCAACGAGTAAGGTAGCAATGGTGATGGCAATGTTTACACAGGCTTTCCGTTACGCCTATGAACCTTTTGTGTTCGGCAAGAGCCGGAACAGTGATGACCGTGGTACGTATGCGGCAGCGATGAAGTATTTCTTTATCTTTTCCATGCTTGCATTTCTGGCTGTGATGTTTTATATGGACTTGTTGCGCTATATGGTAGCTTCCGATTACTGGGAAGGACTGAGCGTAGTGGCCATTGTGATGGGAGCTGAGATTTTTAAAGGTATCTATTTCAATCTTTCCTTCTGGTATAAGCTGACGGATGAGACACAATGGGGAGCTTACTTTTCTCTGATCGGTTGTGGAGTGATCCTGGCTTTGAATATCTGGCTGGTCCCGACATACGGATATGTAGCTTCCGCGTGGGCTTCGGTAGCCGGATATGGTTTGATAACACTTTTGTCTTATTTTATCGGTCAAAAGAAGTATCCGGTGAAATATCCTTTGAAAGATATGGCTGTTTATCTGGTTCTGGCTGCTGCACTGTTTGTTGTCGGACAGGAAGTAACTGTTTCGAATGTTATAGCCCGTCTGGCCTTCCGTACGGTATTGCTGCTGGTCTTTGTCGCTTATATCGTGAAAAAGGATCTGCCCTTGAAGAGTATTCCGGTGATCAATCGTTTTATTAAATAATCAATCAATAATACTATGGAAGTAGGCAATCACAGAAAGTATCTGATCCGTACTTTCTTTAAGAATTATCTGGAGTTAAACCGCACCGAGGCGGAAGAGCGGGAAACCGTAGAATCGATCCGTAACGGAGTGGAATTTAAGGGAGCGAATCTGTGGATTCTGATATTCGCGATATTCATAGCGTCTCTGGGACTGAACGTCAATTCTACGGCCGTGATTATCGGTGCCATGCTGATTTCTCCGCTGATGGGGCCGATTATGGGGGTGGGCCTGTCTGTGGGGTTGAATGATTTTGAACTGATGAAGCGTTCACTGAAAAGTTTTCTGGTCGCTACGTTGTTCAGTGTGATGACCGCGACGCTTTATTTTCTGTTTACTCCGCTCGATGAAGTTCAGTCAGAATTGCTGGCCCGTACTTCGCCGACCATTTACGATGTTTTTATTGCGCTGGTGGGTGGTCTGGCAGGTATTGTAGCTTTGTCAACGAAGGAAAAAGGAAACGTGATCCCCGGAGTAGCCATTGCTACCGCCTTGATGCCGCCGCTTTGTACGGCCGGCTTTGGACTGGCAACGGGTAACTGGCTGTATTTCCTCGGAGCTTTTTATTTATATTTCATCAATTCTGTATTCATCAGTCTGGCTACGTTTATCGGAGTACGTGTGATGAGATTCCAGCGGAAGCAGTTTGTGGACAAAGCACGCGAGAAGCTTGTAAAACGGTATATTGTTGCCATTGCCGTACTCACCATGTGTCCGGCTGTGTATCTGACGTATGGGATTGTGAAGGAAACCTTCTATCAAAGTGCGGCGAATAGCTTTATTTCCACAGAACTGCAATTCCCGGAAACACAGGTCTTGAGCCGTGAAATTTCTTTTGAGAAACGAGAAATTAAGGTCGTTCTGTTAGGTAAGGAAATACCGGAAGATCAGTTGGCTCTGGTACGTTCGAAGATGGATCGTTATAAACTGCATGATACGAAACTCGTCGTCTTCCAGGGTATGAATCAAAATGGAACGATGGATATCAGCAATATTCGGACGCTGGTGATGGAAGATTTCTACAAGAATACAGAAAGCCGGCTACTGGCACAGCGAGAAGAACTGGATTCTTTGCATAGTGTATTGGCTGCTTTCAGCGGTTCTGGTCAGGTAGATGCCCGGATGGGGCAGGAAATGAAAGTCTTGTTTCCCGAGGTCAGGACCATTTCTTTATCAAAAAGTCTTCAGTTGAATGTGGACAGTGCCCGTACAGATACGCTGACTTTTGCTATTGTCGGTTGTGGCAAAAAGCCCTCCCATACGGAAAAAAATAAAATGGAGCAATGGCTGAAGGCCCGTACTGGAACTGAAAAGCTGCAATTGATCTTGTTGGATTGAATGTTTTACCCATAAACAGATAGCGGCGTATCTCTTCTGGAAGGTACGCCGCTATTTATTATATAAGGTGTAAATACCGTTTAAACGGTTACTTTTTCCGTTTCATCGGTTTGGCCCATTGTTCAGCCATGAAGTCCGGTTCTTCTCCTTTCAATGGACGATCATCGTGAACGAAGAACTGTTTCCAGTCGTCTTTTTTCTTCGGTCCCCGTGGAGATGTGTAGCCACGTTCTTCCCGACTGGGTCTGGTTCCGGCCGTGCCTTTGTCTGCCTTACTTCCTTTTTTACCTTTCTTTTCAGCCGGTTTGGCGGTAGCATTCTTCTGCTTCTTTCCGCTCTTGTCACTTTTGCCGTTGTTTTCTCCGGCAACTTCAACGATCACTCTGCGGCCATTGGCTGTTGTCTTGTTCAGGGCCTTGATGACCATGGGAGCCTGTGCTTCTGCAATTTCAAAGAAAGAGAAGTTCTGCATCAGATCAATTCGTCCGATTTCGATACGTTCCTTTTTCAGGTTCCGGTTGATCAGCTCAATAATCTGATTGGCATAGAAACCATCCGTTTTACCCAAATTAAGGAACAGACGTGTATAACCTTTCTCGGCTTTACGACTGGTCTTTTCGCGATCACTTCCATGATCTTTCCGTTCCTTTTGGCTTTCTCTTTTTTCGTTACCTTTCGGTTGCTCAATTTCCGCAGCATTTTTATAATAGTCAAGGAAACGGTTGAACTCCATGGAAACCACGCGTTTTATCAGGTCTTCCTTGCTGAGCCATTCCAGTTTGCGGTAAATTCCGGGCAAGAATGTTTCGATTTCTTCTTCGTCTACTTTGACTTTTTCTATATCGTCGATCAACTTGATCAATTGCTGTTCGCAGATTTCCTTACCGGTTGGCAGGGTACCGAGATCAAATTTCTTTTTGATGATCCGTTCGATCTCGCGCATTTTACCTTTTTCTCTCAGGTTGATGATGGCGATGGATACACCGGTTTTACCGGCTCTTCCGGTACGTCCGCTACGGTGAGTATAGCTTTCCGTATCATCCGGCAGTCCATAGTTGATGACATGAGTCAAGTCATTTACATCAAGACCGCGGGCTGCTACATCAGTCGCTACCAATAACTGTAAATGACGTTGGCGGAATTTCTGCATGACCAGATCCCGTTGTGCCTGACTTAATTCTCCGTGAAGAGAATCGGCGTTGTAGCCATCCTGGATCAGTTTGTCAGCTATTTCCTGCGTTTCTTTTCGGGTACGGCAGAAGATGATACCATAGATCTGTGGATAGAAGTCAACCACACGTTTCAATGCCAGATATTTGTCTTTGGCATGAACGGTGTAGGCAATGTGGTGAACATTTTTGCTTCCTTCGTTTTTGGTACCGATTGTAATCTCCTTGGCGTCGTGGAGATAAGTCTTTGCAATCCGGGCTATTTCAGGGCTCATGGTTGCTGAGAACATCAGGGTGTTCCGTTCTTCAGGAACCTTTTCCAGAATAGCGTTGATGCTGTCTGTGAATCCCATGTTCAACATTTCGTCGGCTTCATCCATAACGACGTCGGCTACAGTGTCCAGACGGGCCACTTTCCGTTCCATGAGGTCGATGAGACGTCCGGGAGTTGCTACGATGATATGTACTCCGGCTTTCAGACTTTTAATCTGGCTTTCAATGGATGAACCACCATAGACAGGCAAAATCTTCAGGTCGGTAATGTATTTGGAATAATCAGTCAGATCGCCTGCGATTTGCAGACACAATTCTCTGGTAGGGCAGAGGATCAAAGCTTGTGGAACACGACGGCTTACATCAATTTTTTGTATCAGCGGCAGACCAAATGCGGCTGTTTTTCCGGTTCCGGTTTGTGCCAGAGCCACAACATCATTGCCATTTCCCAACAGATACGGTATTACTTCTTCTTGTACAGGCATGGGATTCTCATATCCCATTTCTTCGATCGCTTTCCGTATTTCCGGGGAAACGCCTAATTCTTCAAATGTCTTCATTCAGTTTTACTATCTAATTCGTTACAAAGATACGGACAATAAATGGATAATCAGTTATGAATGTGACATTTTGTATCTTTTTTCTTTGATTACAATGAAGAATCAGGACGGTATTCCAGCAGATCTCCCGGCTGACATTCTAATTCCCTGCAAATTGCTTCCAGGGTGGAAAAGCGGATGGCTTTGGCCTTTCCTGTTTTCAGTATGGAAAGGTTTGCGGGGGTCAGATCTATTCGTTCGGCCAGTTCGCCTAGCGAGATCTTCCGCTTTGCCATCATGACATCTAAATTTACGATAATAGGCATAGGCTTTGTGGCTAAATGGTTAAATCTTGTTCTTCCTGCAGTTTTACGCCGGCAGCGAAAATCTCAGTCAGGAGCATCATGACAAAAAGGCTGGACCATTCGACATAAGTTTTGTCGATTCCGGTAATTTCATACCCGGGCAGCTGTATTTGTTGGAGGGCTGCTCTTTCCAATACCCATTCAGAAAGAGTAATGAGCAGGGAAAAGAGTGCTGTACTGTAAGTGAACCAACGAAGCCACCAGCAGTTTCTTCGGGAGAAAACTTCTTTTCGTGAAACGCAGATAAGCAGACGGATCAGGCTGTATACTCCGTAGAGGACAGGGAATAACGTAATGATACTGATGATAGTCAGTATGGCGTGCGAAGCTGGTTCACTGATGTTACAGGTAATACTGTCCGTTGCATATACAGCCTGCGTGGTCCGGTTCTGTCCGCAGTTCAGTGTTACTGTCTGCAGCGGTGCGTTTACGGGACTGACCTGCACAGTAACCTTTATCGGATGTGGCAGGGGTGTCTGGGCGTTATTCTTGCAGGCTGTGGCTTCTTGCATTCCGGCTTCCATGCCTTCCTGAAAGCTCTCCATGCCCGAAGGTATGGAAAGGACGAACTCTGTGATGATAATCAGAATGGTAAGGATGCCCAATAATTTGATATGTTTCATAAGAAAGATTTTTAGATTGTGTTGTCAGAGGTTGGAGTCGTAGAAACCCAGGCTGCAGGTTGGGTGATCAGTTTGCTGCGGATGATCCAGACGCAGAGAATTGTCAGTACGATGCCTCCCAAAGCTATACAGAGCGCTCCTGTAGCCCCGAAGGTTTCGGTTAAAGTCGTGTCGGGATCTCCGGAAAGATGATAGGTCAGGGTAGCTGTCAGGTTGTTGATAAAGTGCATTAGGATACTGGGGAGCAGACTTCCCGTATGATAGTAGATCCATCCGAGTGCGAGTCCGAGGAGAAAAGCAAAAGGAGCCTGGACAAGATTGCCGTGTACCAGTCCAAACAGCAAAGAAGATACGATGATGGCATAGGCCGGTTTCTTCCAGATTCTGAGCAGATGCCCTTCGATGGCACCTCGGAACAACAGTTCTTCTACAACAGGAGCCATAATAACGGTGGAAATGATTCCAAGCGGATGTTGCATCAGCATCTCAAAAGCCTGTTGCAACTGGGGAGACATGGAAACGCCCAGCAGTTCGTTCAGATAATTGCTCCACATCCCCATTCCTGTAACGAACAGGACGCAGGTGATCAGCAGTGATACGGAAAGCGGGCTGAAGTTTTGCCGGTTCAGCGAGACGTATCTGCCTGCAATTAAGTGAATGATTACTGCCAGAGAGGCCAGCAGGCTGCAGAGCAAGGTCTGGAATATGTATGTTTCATCGGTTGCCAAAGGCATTTCGAAACTATGAGTACGCAGCATATATGCAATAGCCGGAAAGCTGCTGAATGCCAGCTGATAGGCAATGAAGTAGATGATAAGTTTAATGGTACGTTTCATGAGATCTATATTTTTAGCTTCAGTAAAAGTTTTGTCGTGTTTTACGGTTTGTTTGTGGCTGCAATAACTGTTACACTTCGCTTTTCAATAAAAATATATCGTTTTTCGATAACGCAAAGGTAGGGCTAATTTATTATTGTGCAAATAATCTCTGTTGAAAATTATCGAAAAACGATATATTTAACTTGCTTTTGCAGATCTGCGTGAGATATATGACATATCACTCCAGCAATAACTTTCTGACTTCTTTCCGATCCTGCTGGAGTTGTTCGATCAGTTCGTTGAGGCCGGTAAATTTCTGTTCGGTACGGATCCGCTGCACAAATTCAATCCGTATGGACTGGTCATAGATGTCTGCATTGAAATCCAGAATATGAACTTCAATGCTCAGATCACTGCCATTATTGAGAGTCGGGCGGTGACCGATATTCAGCATTCCGGCAAAGTGCAGTTCTTTCAGATATACATGGACCGCATATACTCCTTCTTCCGGAATCAGTTTGTCCGGACATGACGGTCTTAAATTGGCAGTCGGAAATCCCAGTGTCCGTCCGACTTTGTATCCGTTGACAACTTTGCCGTCCAGATAGTAGGAATAACCCAGGAAGTGATTGGCATCTTTTACATTTCCCTCTTTCAGCAGTTTGCGGATGGTGGAGGAACTGATAGATACTCCATTTTCTATGAGTGCCTGTGCCTGAATAATCTCCATTCCAAGTTCTTTCCCATAGCGGCAGTAGTCTTGAAATCCTTCGCTCCGGTTGTGGCCGAACCGATGGTCATATCCGATAAGCAAGACCTGAATGTTGAATTGTTCATGCAGCATGTTCATGAATTCCTTGGCCGAGAGACGGGAGAGTTCATGTGTAAAAGGCAACATCAGGCAGTAGTCAGCCTGAAGCTGTTTCAGTAAAGCCGTTTTTTGGGGGAGGCAGGAAAGCAGTTGTGGCTGATAGTCTGCCTGCATAACTTGTCGGGGATGTATGGGGAACGTAATCAGGGTTGTATGTAATCTCCGCTTCACGGCAGCCTCACATACCTGTTGGATCAGGTAGCGATGGCCGCGGTGTACACCGTCAAAGCATCCGATGGTGGCAATGCTTGGCGGTAAGACCAGTGATGGATTCTCTGTCAGTATCTCCATTTTCTCAGTTGAACAGCAGACTTAAGTCATTGCCGGGTTTGTAATGTTCTGTTTGAATGCCGACAGACTGTGCAGCCTGGCAGTTTACGGCAGAATCATCAATGAATAAAGTTTCCTCCGGTTTAAGTCCGGCCTGGCGGAGTACCTCCCGGAATATTTCCGGATCTGGCTTGGCCAGTTTCATTCTGAAGGAAAGAAATGTTTCCTTAAACAAATCCTCGACCCGGTAATTTTGTTGGGGAAGCAGGCTCTCGACAACATGCTGCCAGTGAAGTTCATTGGTGTTGCTGAGCAGATAAATATCATATTTGCTCCGCAGAGAAACCAGTAAATCCAGTTTCTCCTGCGGAATATCTAAAAGTTCATTGACCCACATCCGGTCTATTTCATCGTCTGTCAGAGACTGACTGGCCAGCTGACGGATACCGTCTCTGAATTCCGGAGTACCGATTTCTCCCCGTTCATACTCGCTGAAAATACCTCCTTCGTTGGTTCCGGTAAGTACTGAACGGATGTCTTTTAGTCCGGCCTTTTCAAAAGCCCGGGTACAACCTTCTACGTCCAGATTCAACAGGACTCCTCCCAGATCGAATATAATATGACGAATGTTCTGTTTCATTATTTTTTGGTTAATCGTTTTACACCGCGTATAATTTCACCCAGCCACAATACGACGGACGTACCGGCGATGATGTAGATCCAGTCTTCTACGGATAAAGGAACCGTACGGAACACCTTACCGCCGAATGATACGATCAAAAGCTGGCCTACCAGGATAATGGCGGCTACTCCCAGCATACCCATGGCATGGCTTGCATCCTTGAAGAAAGAATGGTTGGTTCCGAATACACTTGCATTAAACAGGTTCCAGAATTGCAGCATGACGAAGATCGTGAAGAAGATGGTCAGATGACGGGTATCCATACCTCCGGGCAGATTCTTGAAATAAACCAGCAGGCCCATGAGGATGACCAGGAATCCCAGTCCCACACCAAATATATTGTTTCGCATGGCCGGACTGATGATGAAGTCTGTACGCTTGCGCGGCTTTTCGTTCATTACGTCCATACTTGGTGCAATGGAAGCCAGTGCCATGGCAGCGAAGGTATCCATAATCAGATTTACCCAAAGCATCTGAGTTACGGTCAATGGCAGTTCAGTTCCAAAGAAAGCTCCCAGCAATACACTAAGCAATGCTACGACATTAATGGTCAGCTGGAAGACGATAAAGCGCTGGATATTCTTGTAGAGCGAACGTCCCCACATGACAGCCGTTGCAATGCTGTGGAAGGAATCATCAAGCAGGGTAATATCGCTGGCTTCTTTGGCTACGGAAGTACCTGTACCCATAGATAAACCTACCTGGGCATGGTTCAGAGCCGGAGCATCGTTTGTTCCGTCACCGGTTACGGCAACTACGGCCCCTTTCTGCTGGAGCAGTTGAACCAGTCTCTGCTTGTCCATCGGGCGGGCACGGCTCATAACTTTCAGGTCAAGTACACGTTCAAGTGCCTCTTCATCGCTCAGTGCAGCAAATTCCACACCGGTGATCCGGTTACGTTCCGTATCTTCCGGCTTCCACAAACCGATCTGACGGGCAATTTCCGTGGCTGTACCCGGAGTATCTCCCGTTACAATTTTTACGCTGATGCCGGCAGACTGGCATTTCTTGACAGCATCCGGAACATCCGGCCGGATCGGGTCGCTGATGGCAAAAATGCCCAGGAATGTCAGACCGCCTTCATTGACCAGTTCAGAGCAATCTTCGGATGCTCCTTCCGGGATATACTTGTAAGCCAATCCCAGAGTACGCATCGCTTTGTTCTGGTAAGCAAGCAGCTGTTCGTTGAAAGAGGTTACTTCCTGACTGCTTAACTGACATTTGCTCATGACGATTTCCGGAGCACCTTTAATATAAAGTACCCGTTTCCCCTGGATGGGTGAATCCACTAGAGTAGCCATGTATTTCCGTTCAGTAGAGAAAGTCAGCTGATTGACAATCTTAGCCTGTTCGCGCAGAGGCATGTAATTCTTTCCCTGTGCATTCAGCCAGAGAAGCAGGGCGATTTCTGTCGGATTTCCTACTCCGCTCGGTTTTTCGTTTTCTCCTTTTTCTTCCAGAAAAGCAGTTGAGTTGGTTGCAATGCCTTCAGCAATCAGGTTAGGCTGGCTTTCATCCAGCTTGGCTTCGTAGACCTGCATCAGATTCTGAGTCAGTGTTCCTGTCTTATCTGTACAGATTACAGTGATGGCTCCCATGGTTTCGCAGGCATGCATCTTGCGCACCAGGTTGTTGGTCTTGAGCATACGGCGCATGTTCAGGGCCAGACTCAGGGTAACACTCATCGGCAATCCTTCCGGAACTGCTACGACAATCAGGGTAACAGCCATCATGAAGTACTTCAGAACGATACGTGCGATCTCCATCCATTGATGCCAGTCATTGACTTCATTGAGAGAAAGGTAGTGATACAAATCTTTGCTGGTAAAGATAATAAAGGTCAGGGCAGCAATCGTAAATCCGGCTTTTCCGATCAGGTTGGCCAGTTTGGTCAGCTGAATGTTCAGCGGGGTCTGCTCCTGGTTCTGTTCTGTTGCCTGACGTGCCACCTTACCGATTTCTGTTGCATCTCCGACACGCTCCACTTTCATGATTCCGTGTCCATCCGTAACAGTCGTACCTCGCATAACGGTATTCGACGGATAAGTAGCTTCGTCGTCGAAATGAGCTTCGTCTGTTGTTTTGTTGACCATCAGCTCACCGGTCAGACTTGATTCGTTGACCTGCAGAGAAACAGCTTCCAGTAATGTACCGTCAGCTGGAATTTCTTCTCCCGTGTTTAATACGACAATATCTCCGACTACGATATCCTTGCGCGGAATCTCCCGGATTTTTCCGTTGCGGATGACCGTAACAGGAGTTTCCTCGCCAACGGCATTCAGCAGATCAAATTTTTTGTTGGCATCATATTCAAAATAGAATCCGATTCCGGTAGCCAGAAAAATGGCAAAGAAAATACCGATGGTTTCGGCATATTCATTTTCAATAATGGATATAATCAGGGAGAATACGGCGGCTACTAATAGAACTCGGATTACAGGATCCTGAAATTTTTCCAGGTAAAGTTTCCAAATAGACGGACGTTTGGGAGGAGTCAGCAGATTCTCTCCGTGTTGTTGACGGCTGGTAAGAACTTCCTGGTCGGTAAGTCCCGTCAGATGAGGTTCATTTACATTTTGTGACATAAGTCGATTTATTAAAGTATTCAGTTCCGCAAATTTACAATATATATTTATATATCCGGATTGATTTGATTTTTTTTATTAATTTTTTCTGCTCAATAGTTGCAAGTTTCAACCGAAACCATTACTTTTGCATCAGTTTTAATAAAAATGTTCTTTGGACTTGTAGCTCAGTTGGTTAGAGCAACAGACTCATAATCTGGAGGTCCCTGGTTCAAGCCCAGGCTGGTCCACTCAAAAAAGAAGCGTTAATTGCACAAAATCAAGCAGTTAACGCTTTTCTTTTTTTATTTCTCATGAGTTCTGTTCAATTCAAATCAAGAGAATTACACTTCATTTGCAGCATTTGTTTACCGCTTGTTTACCGCTAAACATAATCGTAATATGCTGACAATCAATGCTGAAATTAAGAAGGACGGACTACGGTCTGATGGAACTTACAACGTAAAATTAAGATTTACGCTAGACAGAAAGATGAGAAGGCTTTCAACAAGTCTTTTTGTGACAAGTAAAGACCTTACTAAAGAGCTTAAAATCAAACAAAATTCCCCAATTAAACAAGAGATAGATTCTCTTATCAGAAGTTATCAGGAAAGATGTGCCAAACTACAAGTAGAGTTAAATCACTATACTATTGATGAAGTAATGGATTACTTGGATGGAGAACATCAAAAACAGCAAACAATAGATTTTATAAAGTTCAGTCGTGAATGGATAGCCTTAACAACAATAAAAGGTGCGCCCAATTACACAACAGCAATTAATGCTTTGGTGCGTTTTATCGGTAAAGAAGAATTGGATATTAATTTGGTTACTTCTGATTTCCTAGAACATTTCAAATTATTTCTTAATAAAGAACGTGATGCAAGAATCAAAAAATTAAAGCAACAAGGTAAACGTGTTACTTCTAATCGTACTCTTTCTCTTTATTTAATAAGCATAAAGAAGTTATTTAATGAAGCTAAAAAGAAATACAATAAACCAGATAAGAACCTTATACTTATACCTCATTCACCATTTGAAAATTTCGAAATTCCCAAGCAAGAAGCAACACGCAAAAGAGCTATTCCTGCTGACATAATAAAGAAAGTCTGGAAACTACCTTACAAGGACATGAAGAAAGGATATAAGTCTACCTGTAGATATAATCTAGCTAAAGATTGCTTCATTATATCATTCTGTCTTATGGGCATTAATTCAGCAGACCTTTATAATGCGACAGAAATGAAAGACAGTACTATCATATATAATAGAACTAAGACCAAAGACCGCAGACTTGATGGCGCAAAAATGATGGTAGATATACCAAATATAGTTCAACCTATAATTGATAAATATAGGGATAAAACAGGTAAACGATTATTCAACTTCTATCAATATTACTGTAATGAAAAAGCATTCAATAAGGCTATCAATTATGGATTGAAAGAAATCGGTACTATTTTAAATATTGAAGATTTAGAATATTATGCAGCCAGACATTCTTGGGCAACCATAGCATTGAATAAAGTTGGCATAGATAAATACATAGTTCATGCTGCCTTGAATCATATAGACGATTCCATGAAAGTGACAGATATTTATATTGAACGTGACTTTGTGAATGAAAATAAAGCTAATGCTAAAGTTGTGAGGTATGTGCTTGGTAAGTAAAATATCGTTTATAATTATGATGAATCTACTATAACGAAAATAAGTCTGTAGTCTGAAAAAGATTGCAGACTTTTCTTTTATTTTGCAGCACAACTAATCATAACATAGCCAATGAAACAATTGCAATTAATAGAGGAACTACCAGATTTAAAAATAGGTTGGTATGAAAGCTATAAATGTCTTGATGAACCACTTCTGGAATATGTGTGGGAAGTAGCCAATCACTTCCTACCCGATTATGAAGACGTATCTTCCGCACCAGCCATATTTGCCAACAGATATGCAGAAAAGAATCTATCTGTTGAAGAAAGATACAAGAGAGCCAAAGACATGAAAACATTCAAAGGGACTTTGGAAGAATACAAGAAACGAGAATACAGAAAATTGGACGATTCTTTCAAAGAGAAATTTTTATCTAATGAAGATTTACAGAATACCATTGAAGCGTATAAGTTAGACGTTAGCAAGTTTTGGTATCTGCTTCTGTTCGTATATGACTTTATAGAAGATATTGGCACAAATGCACCCATTATGGGAAAGTCTGTACTTGAAGACTTTGCCACTTTTCTAACTAATCTATGTGATGCGTCAAGTATTACTTTGAAGCAAGGCAATAAAAAAAGTTATTATACAGAAAGAGAAGACTTGATAAATATCATTCAAATTGCAATCCATCATTTCAGCGAATCATACGCTAAGATTATAAATAGTAACAAAGACAGAGAAACAAAAGTTGAACAGTTAAAAGAGATAGGCTTGAAAGGTTTTATAGACAATAGCTTGTTATCACAAATGAATTTTAAAGACAAGTTTAGTCTTGACATTTCTTATAAAAAATGGAAGTTTACGGATATGTTTCTGTTCTTCATTGAGAGAAGAAAGGCTACCACTATACCAAATAAAAAAATAAAAGTATCTAAAGACAAGATGATGTTTATTTCGAGACTTATCTATACTGTAGGTTATGATGGTAAAAGGTATAATGAAGAATACGATTCAGAGGGCAACAAAAACAGAATGTTATCCAATCTCCTTAGAAGATACAAGAATGAAAAATTTCCGTCTGTCATAGCTAATAATTACATGGTAATTTCTTAAATAACATACATAAAAACCATAGCAGAAATGCGTACTGAAAGTGTTATTCTTTTCGGTACGCATTTTTTTTGCGTACTAAAATAGACATGTTTTCTACACACATAGGCATTAGACAAAATGCTTTGTTACCCTTAAATTCTGCTCTAATTTTGCAACGTCAAAAGGGACAAACAATCAAGATGCGCATAGTTTGGGAGTTCTGACTGACATAATAATTTATCAGTAATAATTAAAAATTACAAACAATGAAAAATATACAATTTGCTAAAGTATTAAATAGTGAAGTAGAAAATGTAGTAGAGAAGGTTAAAGTAAATGCAGCATTCGTGCAGGAATTGCAAGAAGCATTCTCCATGTCTCCCATCAAAACAGATATGCGTTTTAAACAATCTTCAAAAGGTGGGCTAATTATTTCTCTTACATTCGCTTATGATACTGGCATGAAACAACATCTTGAAGGAACAGGAGATTCAGACCTTATTACTGCAATAAATTTCTGTATGGCAGAAATTACGAAGCTATTGGATGATTACAAAGCGGAAGAGCATGAGGTTGATACTGCCCAAGACGGTGAAAACTTGGTAATGGAGCTGTTCAAACAGCATATAAATTCTCCCATATATGGGTATGTTGAAAAGGATTGGTATAACAATTATGGAGAGCGTTACCGTTGCGTGAGGTTTTCTCCTACTCCCAAAGGAAATGTGAAGTTCTGTATGAAAGCAACGGATGAAGTAAACAAGCTTATCAGTGGAGCCTGCAAGCCAGAATCAACAAGGAGAGACAAATTACAAGTTCCCAAACAGAATGAAGTAGCTTAAACTACCAACTTAGAAGAAAGTCGAGAAAACAAACTTTCTCGGCTTTCTTTTTAATCGGAACAGAAAAAATGAAACAGATACAGTTTGCCCAAATACATAACAATGAAGCTGCACACAGACAAGTGAAGTTGCTGATGAAACAACACAAACAGCTTTATGTCCAAATGAACGGTGAAGCATGGATAAGCAGTCAAGGAGTTACAGGTATAAGATACCAACTCAACAGACAAAGCTGGCACTGGATTCTCAACTACCTGCAGACTGGTGATTATGAAGACTTCGGTATCTTCCCTTCCGACATTTCCCAAATAATTGAGGACACTCAAACAGCTTGTCTGAAAGAACTTATAGAGCAGAAATGCAATATAGCAAGGATACCATTCCTAAGAGAAACCGAAGCCTATATAAAGCTCAGAGGACTGTTCCGATTCGGTAAGATATACTTTAGCATAAAGAGAAGTGATGAATTTATAGACTATTTAAACAGCAAAGGTTTATGATTACACTACATAAAGGTCAATACTTGTCTGACGTAATGAATGAAATCCCTTCTGACTGCATTCTTTCCAAGAAAATACCCGGCTGTGGTGCTACTACTTTGGAGCTTGATACAAAAAGAAACGCCATTATCATAGTTCCTAATGTTCCTGTAATTAAAAGTAAATGTAGCAAATATGACAGCCTGCTGGGTGTTTATGAAAATGTGACAGCAGATAAGATATGCAATTATCTGACAAGTAACACGTTACATAAGATTATGATTACTCCCGAAAGTTTTGGCAAGGTAAAAACAGCGTGTGCAAGATGCGGAATTGACCTTTATTCCCATTTCTTTTTACTGATGGATGAATGTCACCAGTTAATTAAAGATGTAGACTATAGAGAAGATATAGTCTTGCCCATGACCGACTTTTTCCGCTTCAAAGGAAAAGCACTAGTTTCTGCTACTCCGATTGGATTCAGTGATCCACGGCTAAAAGAGTTTGAGACAATGGAAGTGAATGCCGATTATGACTACAGGCAGGAAGTTGCAGTTACTCACACCTATAACATACAGAAAGCCGTAAACGATTATCTGAAAAACCATGATGGAACAATCTGTTTCTTCATAAATTCTGTAGTAGAAATCTATGCCATAATGAAACAGCTGAACATACTGGAAAATTCAGCTGTCTATTGTGCACCCAAAAGCCGAATGAAACTCAGAAATGAATATTCCTTTGACAATGCCTATAAAGACTGGAGCGCAGATACTATGAAGAAATACAACTTCTTTACCGGAAGATTCTTTACTGCATTTGACTTGGATTTGCCATATAAACCGAACTTGGTAATGGTAACAGACCCTTATATTTCTGAATATACCATGCTTGATATTGAAACAGACTGCATACAGATTTGTGGAAGATTCCGTAACGGGTTAAACTCCGTTACACATATTTATAGGGTAAATCCTGAAATCATTATAAAGGACAGGGAGCAGATTGAATGGGAAATATCCGCACATGAGTTCGCATACCAGACAGTACAGACATTATATAATAGTGCTGATAACATAGAAAGCAGATTTGCTTTCAGTGCTGCTCTTGAAACTATGCCTTTCCGTAAATACCTATATCCAGATTTTACTAAAAACTGGTTTGCCATAGATAATGAGATAAACGAGGTTCTAGTAAGGAACAGATACCAGTCTGTAGAATCAGTAACTAAATGGTACGATGACTGTCATTTCTTCAATCCTACATTTGGCAATTGTGAATATAACCCAAATGATGAGAAATTGAAAATAATCAGAAGTGCACGCTCGGTAAAAGAGAAGCGCAGAATTATGGTACAACAACTCAGTGAAATGGAAGTTCCCTATTCTGAATATACTCTGGACTATATAAATGACATGAGAAAGATAGACCCGTTCATTGTGGAAGCATTTGAGACACTAGGTAAAGAAAATATAGAAGAACTTAAATACAACGAAAGAAAAATCAGAGAAAAGATGATTCTTACTCAACGTAAAGGAAACAAGGTTATCAGGCTTATTAAAAATATATTCAAGACAGGCAACAGATATTCCAATGAGAAAATAGTTAATGAGTTGACAAGGATATTTAAGATGCTGAACATTCATCCCGAAGAGAAGATAGAACCAAAACTTATTAATATCTATTATCAGGCTGTACCATGCTGGGTAGGTAAAAACAGAGGTTATCAATTAATTACTGAACTCATCTAAGTGCTACCAACAAAACTTCATTTTTCTGTCTTTCTATACCCAATACAGATAATTGATAAAATGTTGGTCACAACCTTAATAACTAATGAGACAAATCTGTTTTCTTCATAATAGATAATACTGTTGATTCTACTTGGAACTTTCCAATACTATGAATAACATAGTAAACACCGAAGAAAAGTCCATCCAGACCTTTCTGAAAATAGGTCAGAAATCCTTCCAAAAATATACGGAAAAAGCGTCCCATAACTTAGGGAAAAAGCGTCCTATAAGTCACGGAAAAAGTGTCCACATATCATTACATACATTACTTACATTACATAACAGATAATTCGTTTCACTTCATTATCAGATTCAACCTACGTTAATTAACTAATTAATAAAACTATGATGATTTACAAACCACACAACAAACTGTTCGGTTCAAGAAAGGAACTGAAACAATACTTAGGCGGAACAAGCAGATACAACAAAGCATTAAAAAACGGAGATATTTACAACATATACCTAGAAGAAATGAACAACCAATCCTTTGCGCACAATGGAATCATATATAACACTGACAAAAGACATTCATAAAATCAAGGGAAACAACAAGCTGGAAACAGTACTAGCTATAGCTGGCATAAAATCCACAGGAAACTATAAAACCAATATAGCGGAAAACACAAGGGAATACATTGCCGAAAAAACTGGAATTTCGTTCCGTACAGTAAAATCAATTGTTCCCAGACTGATGGAAAATGCAGATTTTATATTTGACAAGATAGAAACCAGAATCAAATCCCCGAACAGATACTATTTTAAAAAAGACAAAGAGAATTACTTCTTCGTCTTAAACAGCTTTTTCAATGAAGCTACAGATACTAAAATAAAAGGATTGCTATTACTTATAAAGTCCGTATGCAAACAGCAATACTTCGGTAAAAATTTACCGCGCTAAAAGTTAAACATT
>UMGZ01035922.1_pt1 | contig 40176 bp, 38 predicted proteins | sample 1965421 | NCBI WGS metagenome assembly UMGZ01 (sample SAMEA4836087, study PRJEB28245) | human gut metagenome | biome: gut microbiome; material: fecal sample | place: Denmark | collected 2008
TGAAATTTTAAGAATTTACAGGCATTTATTTTATGGAAGTCCCCTGAATTTCTTTCAGACTCTGTTAACGGATTCCTGGGAATTCACGTTCTTGAGTTTTCGGCGCCATTCCATTTAAAACAATGGTCAGAAGCACTTTGGAAACTCAAAAAGGATAGGGACAACATATAACCAGCAGTTTTTACCCTCTACTAGCAAGTGCTTTTATGACTGAATCTGACGATATCGGCTTTAAGGCCGTCAGCGACCAGGAAGGTAATCCCAAGGGACTCAATCGGGAATCATTCGGGCTCTACAAGCAGATTGCTGACATCTGGCGCCAGAAGATCATATCTGGAGAGTACAAGGCGGGAGACATACTTCCGTCCGAGCGCGAAATTGCAGCTGAACTCAATGTGAGCCGCATTCCTGTTCGTGAAGCAATGAAATCGCTTGAATATATCGGCGTCGTTCGGCAGGTCCGCGGGCAGGGCGTCTATGTAAAGAAAGCTGATCTTGGCGAGCTACTGCGTATAGTCGGCCCAATGGGAACAAAACCAGACCCGGTCGTCTTCAACCACCTCTTCGATTTTCGCCTTCTGATCGAACCTTATGCTGTCGAACAGGCTGCACGGCTTGCTACGCCCGAAGAAGTCGCGCGCATGAACGCGACCATTGATGAGGCAAAGGCCTTCATGGCTGCGGGCAAGGACGTCGAAATCGTCTCCTTCGACTTCCATCTGGCAGTGATGCAGGCTTCGCACAATGAAATCATCGTGCTTGTGAGCCAGTTCCTAGCCGAGCTCCTGAAGCTTTCGCGTCACTACACGCAATGGAACCGAGTGCGCCGCAAGGAGGCTTGTGCCTATCATGAACGAATTTACAAGCTTATTCGTGATCACAAGGCCGAGGAAGCTGCGGCTATGATGCGCCAGCATCTTGAGGATGCTCGAGTTGCATTGACGTGCAAGGAGGGAGTCATGCCGCGCGGCTGCAGCTGAATCTCGGTCCATAAAAAGAAAGAACATCGGCAGTGTTCTTTCTATAAATTGGTATACCGGTATTCCTTATTTTCGATATTCTTCATCATGCTCGAAGCTTTCCTGCAGTCGCTCTCATGCGTCTTTATGCTGACGCTCCTCACCGGGGCGGGCTATTGGACAGCGAGTCGAGGCTGGTATGATCAGACCGCTTCGCAGCTCCTTGTTCGTTTGGTGAACTTCCTCTCGCTGCCCTGTTTCCTTTTTTCAAGCGTAATGGAAAAGATGACGCACGACGATCTCTTCGCGCTGTTTGAGCCGATGATCGTCCCCTTCATCTCGATCTGGCTCGTCTTTTTCGCGAGCCGCATCTTTGTCCGCATTTTCAGGATCGACTCTCTCCATTCCGGCGTTTTTTCGTCCGCCTTCTCGACCTCAAACAACATGTTCATCGGGCTTCCCGTTGCGCTTGCGCTTTTCGGAACCGACGGCATCGTGCCTACTCTTCTTTACTTCTTCGCGAACACAACCTTCTTCTGGACCATGGGCAACTATCTTGAGGCCATGGACGGGATCAAGGCGGACAAGGCCCAGGCCCCCAAGGTGTTCTCGCTTGCAACGGTGAGGCGCGTATTCTCGCCCCCGCTCTGCGGGTTTCTTCTCGCGATCATTCTGATCATTCTGAATCTGCGGCTGCCGGAACCCATCATGCAGGCGGCCAAATACATGGGCGGAATCACGACGCCGCTCGCACTCCTCTTCATTGGACTCATGATTTACAACATCGGGCTGCGGAACATCCGCTTTTCCCGAGATCTCGTTCTAGTCCTCATTGACCGCTTCCTGATCAGCCCGCTCCTCTGCCTCGCCTTCACAATCCTCATGGATGTGCCCGAGACGATTGCCAAGGTCTACGTCATCCAGGCTTGTCTGCCCTGCGTGCTGCAGATCGCGGTGCTGGCCAAATTCCATCATGCGGATGTGCAGTTCGCTACGACCTGCGTGGCATCAACGACCATAGCCTCTGCCGTTACGCTCCCGCTTTGGATGATGGCGCTTACGGCGCTTTATTGATAGTTAATAACTTATAGGTATACCGGTATTCTATAATACATGTTCTATTTATTGCTTTGATATATCTTGTTTTTTTATGATCATAGTCATTAAGTTGTGACGCTATTTACCCCTAATAGGGATCTCGTTTTCCTTAATGCTATATATGATGATCTATGCGTTCGCCTGGAGAGGTTGTTGCCTACGACCCTTAGCCAGTGTGCGCTTACAGGATATAAAAGGAGTAACTAAAGATGGATCAGTTCCGCATCGAAAAGGACTCAATGGGCGAAGTCAAAGTACCCAATGAAAAGTATTGGGGCGCACAGACTGAGCGCAGTTTTGAGAACTTCAAGATCGGCATTGAGAAGATGCCCGTGGAGATTGTCCGCGCCTTCGCGCTTCTAAAGGGCGCCTGTGCGCTTGCCAATCAGGAGTTCGGCAAGCTTGACGACAAGCGCGCCGCTGCGATCGAGCAGGCCTGTGATGAAGCCTTCGAGGGCAAGCTCGACGGCAACTTCCCGCTCGCCGTCTGGCAGACGGGTTCGGGCACGCAGTCGAACATGAACATGAACGAAGTGTTCGCGAACCGCGCCATCGAAATCCTCGGCGGCAACTTCCGCGATAAGTCGAGCCTTTCGAAGGACCAGCTCGTTCACCCGAACGACCACGTCAACATGTCGCAATCCTCGAACGACACGTTCCCGTCCGCACTCTCCATCATGTCCGTCGTTGAAACAACGAATTATCTCTTGCCGCGTCTTGAAGGCCTCGAAAAGGCCCTCTATGCCAAGGCTGAAGAATTCAAGGATCTCATCAAGTCCGGCCGCACGCACCTGCAGGATGCAACGCCGCTCACCCTCGGTCAGGAGTTCTCCGGCTACGCTTCGATGCTCACGCACAGCCGCGAAGCAATCCTCGCCGCGCTTGAACCCTGCCGCGAACTCGCGATCGGCGGCACCGCCGTCGGCACCGGCATCAATTCTCCGGAAGGCTTCGGAGTCAAGGTTGCCGAAATCCTCACTAAGAAGACCGGCATCAAGTTTAAGGATGCGCCCAATAAGTTCCATGCGCTTACGAGCCACGACGCTGTCTGCCTCCTTCAGGGAGCACTCGCGGGGCTTGCCGCCGACCTCATGAAGATCGCGAACGATATCCGCTGGCTCGCTTCGGGCCCGCGCTGCGGCCTCGGCGAAATCAATATTCCCGCCAATGAACCCGGCTCCTCGATCATGCCGGGCAAGGTCAATCCGACCCAGTGCGAAGCCGTCACTATGGTTGCGGTTCAGGTGATGGGGAACGCCACCTGCATCAACTTTGCCGCAAGCCAGGGCAACTTCGAGCTGAACGTCTTCAAGCCAGTGATCGCCTACAACCTCATCCAGTCGATCAAGAACCTCGCCGACGTGATGAAGTCTTTCGAAATCCACTGCGTCACAGGCATTACGGCCAATAAGGAGCGTCTGCACGACCTGATGGAGCGCTCCCTCATGCTCGTTACGGCCTTGTCGCCCCTCGTCGGCTACATGAACGCTGCGAAGATTGCGCACTATGCGCACGTCAACAATAAGAGCCTCAAGGAAGCCGCTCTGGAACTCAACCTCTGCACGGCCGAGCAGTTCGACCAGTATGTTGATCCCACCAAGATGATTCATCCGAATCCGGTGAAGAAGTGCTGCTGCAAGTAATCCGTTAACCTCCTGCCCAGCTGTCCGACAGTGGTTCGCGTGCCCCGTCGGACAGGATGGTTATCCTATTCCTTGTTGAGTGCTTCGGCTGGGTGTTGACGCTCTTCCGAAGAAATGTGACAAGGATCTTGAAGAGGCAGGGTCGTCATGCCGTGCCATGGTTGTGCGAATCGCCTCTCTCAAGTTTTTACGGCCGCAAGCGGATACGCCTGCGGCCTCTTTTTAGGATTCATTCATGAAGATTGAAGCCAAAATGCGTGAGCTCGGTCTCCGCTTTCCTCCGCTCGGCGCTCCGGGCGGCCTTTATGCCTTTGCCCGCCGCACCGGCAACCTCGTCTACGTCTCGGGTCAAACTCCGGATCTTGGAGGCGTTCTTCAGATTAAGGGCGTTGTAGGAAAAGATATTGACATCCCCACAGCGCAGAAGGCCGCTGAACTTGCGGCGCTCAATATTCTCGCCGTCCTGAAGGTTGAACTTGGCGACCTTGACCGTATTACCCAGTTCGTCCAAGTGATGGGCTACGTTCGCTGTGCCGAAGGTTTCGGCGACCATCCGCAGGTCATCAACGGAGCCTCGCAGGTCTTCAAGGCACTCTGGGGCGATGCGGGCGTCGGCACTCGCATCGCAATTGGGGCAAACGAGCTAATGACATGGACCACCCACTGCATCGAACCCGTCCAAACGTATGGGCGCGACAATAGGTGTATCTACCTCGAATCCCTCAGGAGGCCATGCCATGACAAAGAAGCATACGCAAACGACGCTCGATGTTTCCATCGAATATGCCGTGATCGGGCTGGACCTCGCCAAATACGACGTTTCCCTGGCGGCGGTTACGCTCAACGAGGGTGAAATTATTCGAATCGACCGCGTTACTTACGCCGAACTCTATGAGCTCGCCGACAAGCTCTCTCCGACGCTGTTTGCCATTGAGCCGTGCTGCGGCTACTCGCAGCTTGCCCTTGAGCTCGAGGCTCGCGGCCATGAGATGCGCGTCATCAGCGGCAAAGCCGTGAAGATGTGGATTGACACGCATATGTCGGGCCAGAAAACCGACATTAATGATGCGCTCGCACTTGCCCGGCTGACTGCCGATCCGGATCTTCGACCTATTCGCGCCAAGTCGCTCGAAGAGTGCCGCATTATGACGGTGCAGGGCGTGCGTCAGCAATTGGTAGGGCAACGGACGAAGACGATCGTCAGCTTCAAGGGATTTGCCCAGGCCTGGGGGATTGGCATTCCGACCGGAAGGCGCAATCTCAAGAAGATGCGTGAGACCGTGGAAGCTAAGGCGGAGATGATGGGTGCAGCGGTTGTCTCTGCTCTGACCGCACTGCTTGATCGCATTAAGACGCTCGACGATCAAATTCATCAGCTCGACAAGGACCTTGATGCTCTTGTCTCAGCCAATGCGAACGGCAGGCTGCTGAAGAGCGTTATGGGCGTCGGCACTCAGATTGCCGGCCGATTCATCACGGTTGTCGGCGATGTAAAGCGGTTTGATAAACCACGCTCGCTTGTTGCTTACATCGGGTGCGTGCCGAAAAATATCATTACGGGGCATGTGAATAAGCCCAGACAGAAGAAGAGCACTGCTCCCGATCTTAGCCACAAGGGACAAGGAAGAATCAGTCGTCGCGGCGACAAAATGCTGAGATCCCTGCTAATGCAGGGGGCGGCTGTCATCTACATGCTGTACTGCAAGAAGCAGCTGCCTGACTGCCAGCTCACGAAGTGGATTGACAAGCAGCTGGCGGTGAAACTCATCCGGATAGCATGGGCGGTGCTCACCTACGGCGAAAAATTTAACATCCGCAGAGCGGGCGTCTCCCGCTCGGTGCTGGCGGCTATGGCTGGTCAACCCTGCAATGAGGCTGCCGCTGCAGCATGAGGCATTGGCAATTCCATAACTAATCGCGTGAAATGAGAAACCCTTTTGAAAGGCTTGTCCAACAGCTATGCTATAGGAATTGCACTTGTTGCATGTGAGCTTATTTTGGCAAGGACAAGACTTCTGATGAGTTCATTTTGGTCAGGGCATGCAAGCATGCATGCCGACAGGCCTGAGAGATTAACGGAAGCGGCCTCTCTCGTTGATGCGTGATTACTGGGACTGGAATACTGCCGGCAACAATTAAACGGACAATGGACGGATTAGCCGATGAAGGGTCGCTAAGTCCGAATGCGGGCTGCGCTTCGCTTGTCGCATTCGCACATAGCGACATTGTATCGGCGGGGGCTCTGTCAAGCGGCGGTTTCGCGGCATATGCTCCGCTCGGCCTGAAGGCCGTGCTCGCTATTCCACGACCGCTTGACAGGAATGAGCTCAGTGCCTGAAGGCACCAGGCCGGCATTGCCGCTGGCTGCCGCTATAAGGCGCTCGACTAACTCACTGCCCGCAGCATCGCTCCTAAGCTCGCGCGTTACCGTAAAAAGAAACTTGACAAACGTGGGTGGTCCAGAGATTCCTGAAGGGAGTCCGGTTGAAATACTCGCCATCGTGGAAGTCAGGGATTAATCGGCAAAAACAGCTAGGGGCTATCGTCCCGGATGGGGCGACGATTTCCTGTTATTAACACAGCATCGATATAGTTGATATGCAGGTATGATTATGTTATAATACATAAATGAATTATGAAATTAAATCAGCCATCTACTCTTGATGGCCGCAAGACCACTCCTGAAGCTCAACTGGAGCTTCGCCGCCGCTGCGTCATTTACTTCCGTGATGGAGTAAAGCGCGCTGAAATCGCACGCAGACTTGGATTGAGCCGCCAATGGGTTACCAAGATCATCCAGATCTACCAGGCCGAAGGCTTTGACAGCGCTGTTGCCGGCAAGAAGCGCGGCACGAGTGAGAAGGCTGCAGAAGGGATGCGACTGCTCAGTCGGGAAGAAGCAAAGAAGGTCGCAAACTGGATTGTCGATAAGAATCCCGCGCAGCTGAAGTTTGACTTTGCCTTGTGGACGGCCAAGGCAGTACGCCAGCTCATCTACAGAGAGTTCGGCAAGCAGCTTGCCCTCTCGACCGTACGCAATTACCTGCGGTCATGGGGCATGACGCCTCAGCGTCCGAAAAAGAAGGCGATTCAGCAGAATGATGCTGCGGTTACGCGCTGGCTTGAAACGGACTACCCGGCTATTGCTAAGCGCGCCAAAACAGAAAAGGCCACCATTTTTTGGGAAGATGAAACTGCAGTCCAGCAGGACACCAATTGGATTCGCGGCTGCGCGCTGCGCGGAAAGACGCCGACGATCCTTGATGATCACCGCGCATGCTACGGTGCCCCCGTAATGATCTCGGCCGTGAACAACCAGGGACTGTCGGCTTTTGCATTTCAGCGAAGCGCCGTGCGCCACTATTCATTCATACGCTTCCTGCATCGTCTCATCAAGGACTACGGCGGAAAGGGCAGAAAGCTCTTCGTCATCTGCGACAACTGCAGGATTCACCACGCAAAGCTGGTCGCCGCTTGGTGCGCAGCTCATAAGGAAGAAATCGAACTCTTCTTCCTTCCCTCATATTCGCAGGAACTGAACCCGGATGAGTTCCTGAATCGTCAGCTCAAAACGAATTTGCGGCTGAAAGGGCCGAAGAGTCACGATGAAACGCTCGAGCACGCAAAGGAGATAACTTCCACCTTCAAAAGTGAGAAGACCCCTATCCGTGCCTGTTTTACGAATGAGAGTACCCTCTATGCACAGGCGGCCTGACCCTAAAACGGCATATAGCACCATTTGTCAACTAAATCGACGTTTTGTTAATATCCGCGCACCCAACAGCCGACACTTAGCTCTCATTACATTTGAATGACGTGCATTCACGTACCGTCATGAAACCTTAATCAAAACGTCACTTCCTGTTCAATTCACTTTTACATACTGCTTCTCGTGCTTCAGGGAGACCGAGAGTTCTCCGGCACACCGAATTTCAGATTCATTGTTTTTGTAAGAGAAGTGAAATGACGAACAAGATGGCTGCCGTTTTCGGCGCTCTGGCTGGTTTTGCCGTGATGGGCAATGTCTACGCTGCCGATACCGTGACGGTTAACGGCTCCACGACGGTTCTGCCGGCGATGCAGCTCGTGGCGGAAGGCTTCATGAAGGCCAATCCCGGCGTCACCGTGACGATCTCGGGCACGGGTTCCGGCAACGGCATCAAGGCCCTTCGCGACGGCATGACGGACGTTGCGATGTCTTCGCGCGATCTGAAGGCCAAGGAAGCGCAGGACTTCGAGTCGCACTCGAAGAAGGTGACGCGCTACACGGTTGCGCACGACGCCATCATCCCGGTCGTGAATCCGAAGAACGGCGTCAAGGGCCTCACGATGGCTCAGTTGAAAGACATCTTCGCCGGCAAGGTGAAGTCCTGGGATGAAGTGGGCGGCGCCAAGGCTCCGATCGTTGTGGTCGGCCGCGACTCCTCCTCGGGCACCTTTGAATGCTTCCAGGAACTCGTGATGGGGAAGACCCGCGTTTCTCCGCGCGCTCTGATTCAGGCTTCTAACGGCGGCGTCGTGCAGGCGGTTTCTCAGAACCCCAATGCGATCGGCTACATTGGCGTGGGCTACATGGATAAGGAAACCCATGCGCTCGAAGTCAACAACGTCAAGCCCGGCATGCAGTCCGCCAAGGACAAGACCTGGCCGATCGCCCGCGATCTCTATCTCTTCACTGCGGGCGACGTGAAGGCGAGCGCTGCGAACCTCATCAAGTTTATGCTCTCGGCTGAAGGCCAGAAGGATGTTCAGAAGGCGGGCTTTGTTCCCGTTGATCTGAAGTAATCGATTCCAGAACAAACTGGAGCAGTCGGAATGGCCGCAATGCCCGCAAAACTCAGGGCGGATCAGACCTTCCGGCGGTGCCTCGCGATGGCGGCCGGCGTAAGCGTGCTTGCGCTCGCCGCCATTGTTTTATTTCTGCTCAGCCAGGCGCTGCCGATCTTCTCTCAGGTCTCGCTCAAGGACTTTCTTTTTTCAACCGAGTGGTATCCGACCGATGATCCGCCGGTCTTCGGCATCGGCGCCCTGATCGTGGGGTCGCTTGCCTGCGCGGCGCTCACCACCGTCATCGCCGTCCCGACCGGGGTGCTCACGGCCTGCGCCATTCACGCCGGCATGCCCGACGGCATGAAGCGGGTCGTGAAGCCCATGATCGAACTCATGGCGGCGCTTCCTTCGGTCGTGATCGGCTTCATCGGCATGATCATTCTTGCGCCCTGGCTGCAGAACACCTTTGGTCTTGCCACGGGCCTCAATCTCACGAACGCGTCGATCATGCTCGCCTTCATGTGCGTGCCGACAATCGCGTCGATTTCCGAGGATGCGCTGAGGAACGTCCCGAGCGGCATCCGCGAAGCGAGCCTCGCGCTCGGCGCCACGCGCTGGGAAACGCTCGTCAAAGTGGAGCTTCGCTGGGCGATGGGCGGCATTGCTACGGCTGTCATGCTCGGCATCTCGCGCGTCATCGGCGAAACGATGGTGGTGCTGATGGTGGCGGGCGGCGCCGCGATTATTCCGGAGTCGATTTTCGACCCCGTGCGCCCGATGACCTCGTCGATCGCTGCTGAGATGGCGGAAGCCGCCGTGGGCGACGCTCATTACCACGCGCTTTATGCGACGGGTCTCGTGCTCTTCCTCATCACGTTCGTCTTCAATCTCTGCGCCTGGTATGCGGCGCGCCGCTTCGGGCTGGAGAAAAACAAATGAAATCGGCAGTGCTTCGCCGCTTTGCTGAAGCCTCTGGCTTCACGGTCATGCGCCTTGCGGTGGTGATTGACATCGCGGCGCTCCTAGGCATCATCGGCCTCATCATCGTCAACGCCTGGCCCGCGCTCTCGTGGGAGTTCCTGACCGAACCCCCGCGGGACCTCATGACGAAGGGCGGGATTCTTCCCTGCATTCTCGGCACCTTCTGCCTTGCGCTCGGAGCCCTCGTGATTGCGCTCCCGCTCGGGGTTGCAAGCGCCGTCTACCTCCATGAGTACAGCCGGCCCTCGGCCTGGGTCACGATGACAAGGCTTTCGATCGCGAACCTCGCGGGCGTTCCCTCCATCGTCTTCGGTCTCTTCGGCCTCACCTTCTTCGTGGTCTTCTGCGGCTTCGGCGTGAGCCTCCTCTCCGGCATCCTCACGCTCGCGGTTCTCTCGCTTCCGATCATCATCAATACGACGGAAGCGGCCCTTTCGCAGGTGCCCCAGGACTGGCGCGAGGCGAGCCTTGCGTTGGGCGCCTCGAGAAGAGAGACGACCCTCAAGGTGGTGCTTCCCAATGCGCTCCCGGGCATCCTCACGGGCGCCATTCTGGGTCTCGCGCGCGCCGCGGGCGAAACCGCCGCGATCATGTACACGGGCAGCGTCTTCTTTACGCCGAAGGACGGGGTCTCCCCCTTCGAGCCCGTCATGGCGCTTCCCTACCACATCTACGTGCTCGCGACTTCGGGCACCAACATTGAGGCGACGCGTCCGATTCAGTACGGCACCGCCCTTGTTCTTCTCGTTCTCGTGCTTCTCATGAGTTCCGCGGCGATCTGGATCCGCGAACGCTGCCGCCGCTGATCGCGGGCAGTTTGCCAGGGAAGCAGAGGAATGACTCAAACCCAACATAAGAGAAACACGAAATGCCCATGATTCATCCCGATCATCTCAACGAGCCGGCAGAAAAGGAAATGCCGCCCGCGAAGATCGACATTCAGAATCTCAACGTGTACTACGGGAACTTCCACGCCCTCAAGAACGTGTCGATGAAGATTCCCGAAGGGTGCGTCACCGCCTTCATCGGCCCCTCGGGGTGCGGGAAGTCGACGCTCCTGAGGTCCTTGAACCGCATGCAGGATCTGTATCCGGAGCAGCGCGCTGAAGGGTCGATCAAGCTTTCCGGCATGGAGGTGCTCGACCCCTCGATCGACGTGACGGCGCTCCGCTCGCGCGTCGGCATGGTCTTCCAGCGCCCGACGCCTTTTCCGATGTCGATCTTCGACAACATCGCCTACGGCGTGAGGCTGCGCGAAAAGCTCTCAAAAGCGGAGCTGACGGAACGCATCGAATGGGCGCTCAAAAAGGCCGCGCTCTGGGACGACGTGAAGGCAAAACTCAATGAACCCGGCACCTCCCTCTCGGGCGGCCAGCAGCAGCGTCTCTGCATCGCACGAGGCATTGCCGTGAAGCCCGAGGTGCTGCTTCTTGACGAACCCTGCTCGGCGCTCGACCCGATTTCAACGGCGAGGATTGAAGACCTCATCAATGAACTGAAGAAGGACTACACGGTCGTGATCGTCACGCACAGCATGCAGCAGGCGGCTCGCGTTTCGGACTACACGGCCTTCATGTATCTGGGCGAACTCATCGAATTCGGAAATACGCAGAAGATCTTCACGCGCCCTGAAAAGAAGGCGACGGAAGACTACATCACCGGCAGATTCGGCTAAAGGCGGAAGGGAAAAAAGAAAATGGCGATGACCGAAAAAGAACACATTGTGAAGGCGTTCGACGCGGAATTGAAGAGCCTTCTCTCCAACATGCTCGACATGGCGGGGGCCGTGCGCGGGCAGCTCGCAGCGCTTTCTACTGCGCTCGCAGGCTTGAACCGCGAGGAAGCCGAGAAGGTGGTCGAGCGCGATGCTCTCATCAATCTCTGGGAAAAGGAGCTCGACGCCTTCATGGAGTCCCTGATCTCCAAGCGCCAGCCGCAGGCCGTGGATCTGAGGCTTCTGCTCGGCTGCTGGAGAATGACGAACGACTTCGAGCGCATGGGCGACGAGGTGAGGAATGCCGCCAAGGGCATCTGCCGCCTCGCCAACCCGGCAGTGGGACAGGCCGGAGAAGCGCTCACGGAACTCGTGTCCGTTTTGGAGCGCTTGAAGGGCATGGCCGACAAGATGAATGCGGCGCTTCTCAGCATGGACGCGAAGGCCGCGCGCCATCTGGTGGAGGAGCGCGACCTTGTTTCCGAGCAGGTGCACGATGCTTTGACCGCCACCGTCTCCCGCATGAAGATGAATGCCGTTACGCTCGATGACGGACTCGAATTCATCCGCATCAACCGCGCGCTCGAACGCGTTGCCGCGCACATGCAGAATATCGGCGAGGCGATTATCTTTATTGTTGAAGGGCTCGACATTCGCCACGAAAAGATCGCGCATGAGGAAGATTCCGATGACGACGATGAGGCGGACTGAAGCGCGTCCTGACGCAATTTCCTTTCCGATTCATTGCAATATTCCATGACCGCACCGCTCCTCCTGATTGTTGAGGATGAAGCCGCCATTCGCGAGCTTGTTGCCTTTGTCTGCGAAGCCGAGGGGTTCCGCACCGCACGCGCGGGAAGCGTCGCCGAGGCGAAGGAGGCTTTCCGCAGGGAACGCCCCGACCTTGTGCTCCTTGACCGGATGCTTCCCGACCGCTCGGGGCTGGATTGGCTCAAGGACCTCCGGTCCTCTTCCGACACGGCCGGACTCCCCGTGATTCTTCTCACCGCCCGGGGCGACGAGGCCGACCGGGTGGCGGGGCTTGACGCCGGTGCGGACGACTATGTCGTGAAGCCCTTCCTTCCGCGGGAGCTCACCGCGCGCGTGCGGGCGGTGCTCCGCAGAAAGGGCGGCTCGGGCGCGCCCGTGAACGCCGCTCCTGCCGAAGAGCACGAACACGTCATCGTCTGCGGACCGCTCTCGATGAACGAAACGCGCTTTGAGGCTTCGGCGGACGGGGTGCCCCTGAAGCTCTCGGCGAAGGAATTCAAGCTCCTTTCGCTTTTTGCGTCGAAGCCCGGACGCGTCTTTTCGCGTCAGAATCTGCTCGACGCCGTATGGCCGAGCGCCTTCGTGGACGAGCGCACGGTGGACGTCCATATGCTGCGCCTCAGAAAAGCGCTTGCCGGCACGGCTGCCGAGGATCTCATCGAAACGGTGCGCGGCGTCGGCTACCGCTGCCGCGACGTCTGAGTCTCTTTGGAAAAGAGAGGTTCAATCATGACGGGACGCGACGATGCGGGGGACGTCTTTCCGACCCTTGCCGACGGACTTTCCGCGCAGGCGGCAGTTAATACCGAAAAGAAGGTCAGAAGAGGAGAGCATCTGCGGCGGCGCGGCATCGTGCTCGCCGCTGCCTTCCTTCTCATTTCGATCATCGCCGTATTTCTCAATGCGCGCTTTGAATCGAACGCCGTGACGATCGTCTGGGCGGGTTCGGTGATTCTGATTTTTCTTCTTGCGGCCCGCCTCTGGCAGTCGCTGCTCAAAGAGGACGAAAAGAAGGATAAGCGCATCCGCGACCGCGACCAGCGCTATCGGCAGACCCTCGCGCTTCTCCCGGAGGGCGTCACGATTCTCGGCGAAAACTGGCGGCTCGAGTGGGTCAACAAAAGCGCGATGGAGCATTTCAGCCTCCGCCCGGAGGCGCTCGGCGCAAGCTTCTTCGACGCGGTGACGGATGAGGACTTCCGCCGGTGGCTCCTTGCCCGGAATTATTCCCGCCACTATGCGCTTCAGGACCATGCCGGGAGGGAGCTCGAGGTTGCGGTGGTTGCGCCCGATCTTCGCCACATGATGATCGTCACGCACGACGTGACCGAGCGCCGGCGCGTCGACGACATGCGGCGCGACTTTGTCGCGAACGTCAGTCACGAACTGAGAACGCCCCTTACGGTGATCAGCGGCTTCCTCAACATGGAAGTCGATGCCGGGAAGATTCCGCCTGAAATGCTCGAGCGCCATCGGCAGCTCATGCTCGAGCAGGCGACCCGCATGCGTTCGCTCCTCGATGACCTCCTCCTTCTCTCGAGCCTTGAAAACCGGGATGAGTCCGATGACGCCGACGCCGAGGTGATCGCCATGCCGAAGCTTCTTGAGGACGTCGTGCGGGAAGGGAAGGCCCTTTCTCTCGGGCGCCACCACATTACGCTCGAGACCGAGGACATTTCGCTCATCGGCGACGCGGACGAAATCCGGAGCGCCGCCATGAATCTCGTCTCCAACGCCGTTCGCTATACGCCCGAGGGCGGTTCGATTGCCGTCTCCTGGAAGCGCTCCGGAATGGGGGCTGCCTTGTCTGTGAAGGACACCGGGATCGGCATTGAGGCGAAGCACATTCCGCGCCTCACGGAACGCTTCTACCGCGTCGACAAGGGGCGCTCGCGCGACACGGGGGGCACGGGGCTCGGGCTCGCCATCGTGAAGCACGTCCTGAGACGAAACGGCGGAGAGCTCCAGATTGAATCAACGCCGGGGAAAGGATCGACCTTCACGATGATGTTCCCCGAATCGAGAATCTTCTCGGAAGACTTCTGAATCTCCCCCAAACTGTAAGCAAATTCGATCGGAGGGGAGGCGCGCGCGGGGAGCGTCAGCTGAGCGGGATAAAATCCGTAAATCCCAAAGGACTTCAGAACGGATTTTTTCTTCCCCATGCACATTCTCGTATCGAACGACGACGGCTACCGGGCGCCTGGCATTGCGGCGCTCGCAAAAGCCATGCGCCGCTTCGGGCGCGTCACGATCGTCGCCCCCGACCACAACCATTCCGGGGCCTCGAATTCCCTTACGCTCAACCGTCCGCTCACGGTCGAGCACATGCCGGGCGACGACCTCTACGTTGTCTCCGGGACGCCGTCGGACTGCGTGCATGTTGCGCTCACGGGCCTTCTCGACGAAAAGCCCGATCTCGTGGTCTCGGGCATCAACTGCGGCGCCAATATGGGCGACGATACGATGTATTCGGGCACGGTCGCAGCCGCAATCGAAGGCTACCTCTTCGGCATCCCGTCGATTGCCTTCTCGCAGATCGACAAGGGCTGGGCGGAGCTTGAGTCCGCAGCTGAGGTCGCGGGCGTCGTTGTGGAGAAGTTCCTCCCGCAGATCAGGGAGAAGCGCGAAGCCGTGCTTCTCAACGTCAATATGCCCAACATGCCGCGCGAGGCGCTCCAGGGCATCCGGGCGACGAGGCTCGGGCGGCGGTCGTCGGCCGAATCGGTGATCCGCGAGATGAGTCCGCGGGGCTTTCCGATTTATTGGCTGGGCGCCGCAGGGAAACCCGCCGACGCCGCTGAAGGGACGGACTTCTGGGCGACTTCGCATGGGTTTGTTTCCGTGACGCCCTTGCAGACCGATCTCACCAACCACCGGCAGGTGGGAGAAGCCGCCCGCTGGTTCGATTCGGATTCGCTTGGCGGGAATCGCTGAAGTCCCGGAACGCTTATTTCCAAAGAAGATTTTTAAGATGCGCGTTTTATCTCGTTCACGTACCGGTTTCATCCTCAGCGCCGCGGCGCTCGTGCTCGCGGGCTGCTCCTCGCTCCCGCCCGGCGAGGTGCCGATCGTCAACAGAAATGTGGCTTCCGGCAGCAGCACGGCGCTCGATTCCCCGATGAAGCTCGGCGGCGTCTCCGACTCGGGCGCAACGCACACGGTGGCGCCGGGCGACACGATCTACAACATTTCCCAGCGCTACGGCGTCAATGCCTCCGACCTCATGCAGATGAACGCCATCACGGATCCGACGACGCTGCGCCTCGGGCAGGTGCTCCGCCTCCCGCGCGCAACAAGAGCGCCCGTGACGACGGCGAGCTCGGCGGTGAAGATTCATCGCCTCGAGGCTCAGGCGCCGATTGAAACCTCAACCGTCATTGCCCCGGCCGAAACGTCTTCCAGCGAACCGGTGATCAAGGCGGCGGAAGAAAAGACGCCTGAAGCAAAGCCCGCGGTCGAGGAAGCAAAGACGCCCGAAAAAAAGGAAGCGCCGGCCGTCATTCCCGGCACGCGCTTTCTCTGGCCCGCGCGCGGTCCGATCCTTTCCGACTATGCGAAGAACGGCAAGGGCCTTGACATTGGCGGGACGGCGGGTTCCGTCGTCGTGGCGGCAGGCGCCGGCCAGATCCTCTTCGTTGGGGGCGGCGTCAAGGGCTACGGCAACCTCGTGATCGTGAAGCATACGCCCACCCTTGTGACCGCCTACGGCCACAATTCCAAAGTGGTCGTGAAGCCGGGCGACCAGGTGAAGGCCGGACAGAAGATTGCGGAAATGGGAAGCACCGACGCCGACCGCGTGATGCTTCGCTTTGAGGTCCGCGACAAGGGCCAGCCCGTCGATCCGATGAAATACCTCCCGCCGGCACGCCAATAAGCCGCGCTTTGCGCTAAATTTCCGCCCGACCCCGCTCGGGCGCAGGCGCCCCGTCAATGAGGCCTTCAGGGCCTCTTGCCGGGCGCTTTTCTTTTCCCGATCCCCCCGAATTTCCAGATACCAGATAATCCAGAAGAGACCAAAATGGGCCGCAGATCTAAACCGAAGGAGCGCACTCCCGAATACTTCACCGTCGACGTCGAGCGCCTTGATCAGGAAGGGCGCGGCATTGCGCACGTGGACGGCAAGGTGGTCTTCATCCAGGGGGCGCTTCCCGGAGAACGCGTTACCTACGAGCGGCTGCGCTCGAAGACGAGCTTCGACATCGGCCGCGTTACGGAAATCCATAAGGAAAGCGTGCTGCGCGTGACGCCCCGCTGCCCCAATTTCGGCATCGGCCCGGGTTCCTGCGGCGGCTGCACGATGCAGCACATCGAGCCCTCGGCCCAGGTGGCCTTCAAGGAGCGCATTCTTCTCGACACTCTCTGGCGCATCGGCAAGGTGAAGCCCGAGGAAGTGCTCATGCCGATTTACGGGCCCTACTGGGGCTACCGCCATCGCGCGCGCCTCACGGTGCGAAACGTCCTCAAGAAGGGCGGCGTTCTCGTGGGCTTTCATGAGAAGAGCTCCTCCTATGTGGCAGACATGCACGAGTGCCCGGTGCTTACGCCCAATGTCTCGGCGCTTCTCGATCCCCTTCGCGCGCTGATTGAGAATCTCGACATGCGCGACCGCATGCCGCAGGTTGAGGTTGCGGTCGGCGGCGACGGCAGAACAGCGCTTGTCTTCCGCACGCTCGACCCCGTGACGCCCGAGGATCACGAGAAGCTTCTCGCCTTCGGGCGCGAGAAGAATCTCGACATCTGGCTTCAGCCCAAGGGCCCGGAAACGGCGCATGCGGCGCTCCCTGAGAACGAGACGAAGCTCGGGCTCGAGCTCTCCGAATTCAATGTCCGCATCACCTTCAAGCCCACGGACTTTACGCAGGTGAACCACGCCTTGAATGAAACCATGGTGTCGCGCGCCGTGAGGCTCCTCGAGCTCACGCCCGACATGAAGGTGGCGGACTTCTTCTGCGGCCTCGGAAACTTCACGCTCCCGATCGCGAGGCGCGCGAAGCGCGTGATCGGCATTGAAGGGTCTGAGGGCTTGGTCGCCCGGGCGCGCCAGGGTGCGGCCGACAACGGGCTCGTCGCCAAAACGGTCTTTCGTGCGCGAAACCTCTTTACCTGGTGCGAAGCCGACTGGGAGGAGCTCCAGAAGACCCTGGGCGGCATCGACCGCGTCCTCATCGACCCGCCGCGCGAGGGCGCTCTTGCGCTCGCGCGCGTTCTCGCCAAGACCGACAAGCGCCCCGGCCGCGTGGTCTACGTATCCTGCAACCCGGCGACGCTCGCGCGCGACTGCGCGGTGCTTCACCACGAGGGCGGCTGGAAGATCCGGGCCGCCGGCATCATGAACATGTTCCCGCACACGGGCCACGTCGAATCGATTGCGGTGCTCGAACCCGGCGAACGGCCGGTTGAAAAGTCTGATGAGGCGGAAGCCATTGAACGCCGCATCGCGGCCGAGGGCGACGACAACGTGAAGATGCACCTCTCTGAAGAGAATTGATGCGCACTTCCCTCTGACGGCTTTTCGCCGTCAAAAGGGCAAAGAGGACAAAGAAAAGGCCGGCAGATCCGCTTGGAGGGATGCCGGCCTTTTCTTCAGAGCGTCTGAAAAGAACGCTCTTTTCCCTGAGGATCAGGACTTCTTCTTCGAAGCGCGTTCGTAGGAGAGCGGTTCCGCCTTGCAGGCGTTGGAGAGCTTCGTGAAGAGGGAATAGGCGGCGCCGATTTCTTCCGAGAGCCTGCGGGTGTGTTCGAGCGAGGTTTCGGCCGGGCTCTTTCCCGAGAGCGCCGAAAGGAATGCGCGGGCAAAGGCATCCTTCGAGGCCTCGGGCGAGGCGCCGAGGCGCATGAAGCGCTGCCTCAGGAGCGTGTAGTCGCGCACTTCTGCTTCGGAGAGCGCCTCGAGGAGGGGCGACTTCAGGATGGCGTCCGTATAGGCCTGCATCTGGGAGGAAACTTTTCGGGAGAGCTTCTCTTCGGCAGCGAGCTCAGGGATCGCCGTGAGCGCCGCCCAGAGGCCCACGCCCTGAAGGAGCGCCGCCCAGCGGGCGCGAAAGCGCGTTTTCTCCGCGCGCCCGAAGAAGGGAATCGGATTCCAGGGGACGCCCGCCGCACGGGCAATGTCGCTCGAAAAAAGCGTTACGGACTGATCGCGCACGCAGCCGCCTATGGCAGTGCCGAGGTTGTCGGCAAAGACCTTGTCTACGGTGAGTTTGTCGCCCATCTGATTCTTTTCCTCTTTTGGTTTGCTTTTCTTTGTTGTTTTCTGGGCGCTTCGGCGGCATTCTCGCGGCTGCCATAACGCCCTAATTCGGTGCGGAAGTTTAGCTGAGTCGGGAAAAATCAAATATGAGGCACTTGTCTTATGCGGTTTTTCGATTTCGAGATTAACCTTGCAAGAATTTTGAAGATTCCGGCAGCGTCTTTGCTCTGCCGGGAAGAAACCGGCCCGAAAGCACCCCGATGAGGACATTGATGGAGCATTCTGAAGACATCCGCCGCAGGCTCGAGAAAACGGACGAGGCGCTCGCGCGCCTTCTCGCCGAACGCCTGGAGCTTGCCTGCGAGCTCGGGCGCGAAGCGGCCGAGGAAGCGCGTCAGGTTCACGGGGCAGCCGGGGAGGCGGGTCTCCCGCCCGGGCTTTTCGAGGAGATTCTCGGGCGGCTTGCAAGGGAGGCGGCAAAGCGCGGGAAGGCTGAGAACTTTCCCTCCTCGATCCCGCAGCCGAAGCCCGTCGTCATCGTGGGCGGCTCGGGCGGCATGGGCCGGCAGCTTAAAAGCCATTTTGAGCGTTCAGGCTGGCCCGTGCGGATCCTCGAGCGCGGCGACTGGGACCGCGCGGACGAAATTCTCTCCGGCGCAGGCACCGTGATCGTTTCGGTGCCGATCGACGTGACGGTTCCCGTGATCCGGCAGCTCGCCGGGCGGATCCCCGCCGACGCGCTCCTTTGCGACGTCACCTCCGTCAAGACCGAGCCCGTTCACGCGATGCTCGCCGCTCATCCCGGTCCCGTTGCGGGTCTTCACCCGATGTTTGGTCCCGATGTCGCGGGCTTCACGGGGCAGGTCTTCGTGTTTGCGCCCGGGCGCGATGATGCGGCGGCCGAACCCCTTCTCGAGCAGATCCGCATCTGGGGCGCCCGGGTGGTTGAGGTATCGGCCGAAGAGCATGACCGCGCGATGTCGATCATTCAGGCGCTGAGGCACTTCACGACCTATGCCTACGGGACTTTTCTCGCGAAGATTCATCCCGACATCCGGCAGATTCTCGAACTCTCCTCGCCCATCTACCGGCTTGAGCTCGAGATGGTCGGGCGCCTCTTCGCGCAGGATCCGCATCTCTACGCCGACATCATTCTCGCGAGCCCGAGAAATGCGGAGCTCATTCGCCAGTACGTGGAAAACCTCTGGCCGGAACTCCTCGTCATTGCCGGGCGCGACCGGGAGGAATTCATCCGCCGCTTCATGGCGGCGCGCGCCTATTTCGGCGACTATGCGGGTCAGTTCATGAGGGAGAGCGGCCGGATGCTCAATTTGATTCAGGCCGAGCGCGCGCGGAAATAGATCTTCGCAATTGATATTGCGGGGAAGAAAAAGTATCGGCAAAACCACGTGATAGAATCGCATGCCTGATGAAATGGGCCCTCTCCCGCCTGAGGACGGAAGGGCTTCTGTTCTTTTTGTTCCAGCGCGGAAAGGAAGCGCCCGTCATCTTCCCCCAACACCAATTTCCTACCAGAAGAGAAAAAAAATGGCTATTGAGCGCACTCTCTCCATCATCAAGCCGGACGCCGTTGCTAAGAACGTGATCGGCAAGATCTACTCCCGCTTTGAATCGAACGGCCTCAAGATCGTCGCCGCCCAGATGCGCCAGCTCTCCCAGGCTGAAGCCGAAGGCTTCTACGCCGTTCACCGCGAACGTCCCTTCTTCAAGGATCTCGTCTCCTTCATGACCTCCGGCCCCGTCATGATCCAGGTCCTCGAAGGCGAAGGCGCCATCCTCAAGAACCGTGAGCTCATGGGCGCCACGGACCCGAAGAAGGCCGCCCCCGGCACCATCCGCGCCGACTTTGCTGAAAGCATCGACGCCAACGCCGTTCACGGCTCCGACGCTCCGGAAACGGCTGCCGTCGAAATCGCCTACTTCTTCCCGACGCTCGCGATTCACAGCCGCTAATGTCTGACGAGACGCCCGTTAAGCAACCTTCGGGCGACATCCGCGAGGAGTCGCCGAAGGTCAATCTGCTTGATTTCGACGCGGACGGTCTCAAGGCATGGTGCGCGGAAATCGGCGAAAAGCCCTTCCGCGCACGCCAGCTCACCCGCTGGATTCATCGCCACCTCGCAGACAACTTCGAGGATATGACCGATCTCGCGAAGACCTTCCGCGCGAAGCTCATACGCCTCGCGGAGGTTCGCTCGCCCCAGCCGATTCATGAAAAGAAGTCGGCCGACGGCACGCGCAAGTGGCTTTTCGACGTCGGCAGCGGCAACGCTGTCGAGTCTGTCTTTATTCCCGAGGATGACCGCGGGACGCTCTGCATTTCCTCGCAGGCCGGATGCGCCATGGGGTGCCTCTTCTGCTCGACCGGAAAACAGGGCTTCAACCGCAACCTCACCACATCGGAAATCGTGGGTCAGCTCTGGTGGGCTGAGCGCGAGCTGCGCCGCGACCGCGGCATCACCGATCCCAACGACCGCGTGATCAGCAATGTGGTGCTCATGGGCATGGGCGAACCCCTGCAGAATCTTGAGAACGTCATCCGCGCGCTGAAAATATTCCTTGACGACGACGGCTACGGGCTTTCGCGCCGCCGCGTCACCGTGTCCACCTCGGGGCTCGTGCGCCAGATGGACAAGCTCGCTGAAGCCGCCCCGGTGGCGCTTGCGGTGAGTCTGCATGCCGCGACGGACGAACTTCGCGACAAGCTGATGCCCGTCAACCGGAAGCACCCGCTCGCCGATCTGATGGCCGCCTGCCGGCGGTACCTGAAGGTGGCGCCGCGCGACTTCATCACGTTCGAATACGTGATGTTGGGCGGCATCAACGACAGCCTCCGCGAGGCCGACGAGCTCGTGAAGCTCGTGCGCCGCGAGGAAGTGCCCTGCAAATTCAATCTGATCCCCTTCAATCCCTTCCCGCAGTCCGACCTTGAGAAGCCCGACCGCGAACGCGTGCTTGCGTTCTGCCGGCGCCTCAATGAGGCGGGCTATGTGACGACGATCCGCAAGACGCGCGGCGACGACATCGACGCGGCCTGCGGGCAGCTCGCGGGCGAGGTGCGCGACCGCACCCGCCGCGCCGAGCGCCTCATCCAGCAGAAGGCGGAAGCGGCGGTCATTCTTCAGAAGTCCGGCGCAAAGCGCGGGAACTGAAGCCAACTTTTCAACCGGTGGGAGGCTCACCCATGGCAGACGAACTCAATTCGAACACGAAGGGCGGCGTCAATGCTGCTCCCAAAGCGGTGGAGCCCACCTTTGCTCCGGCAGATGAACCCCGCGAGGCTCTGGCGCCCGCAGCTTCGGGAGAAGCGCCCGCAGCCGCTCCCCAGGGGTTCGGCGCCATGCTCCGCGCGGCGCGCGAAGCGCAGGGAATTTCCTTGGGCGACATGGCTGTGAGAAGCCGCCTCTCGGTCGCGCAGGTCCGCGCGCTTGAAGAGGAGGACGTTGCGGCGCTCCCCGAGCCCGTCTACGTCCGCGCCTTCATCCGCGGATGCGCGCATTCGCTCGGCCTCGATCCGCAGGCGCTTTCCGAAGACTACATGAACCGCTACGGCAGGCGCGGAGGCGCGGCCGAACACGGTCAGATCCCGCTTACCGACCCTTCGAGAGAAGAGGTGATCAACTCGACCCCGCGTCACCGCGGCCTCAAGGTGGCGCTTCTCGCGCTCCTCGTTGCCGTTGTCTCCGCAGGCATCTGGGCGGTTTATACCGATCAGTTTGCGGGCGTCCATTCGGGCAGCGAGGCGCAGAAGGTTGAGTCGGGCGCTACTGAAGGGGATGCGCAGAATGCGTCGGCCAATGTTGAGGCTGCGCCCTCCGTCGCGAATGGAGCGTCCGCAGAGAATGCAGCAGACGCTCCGGCTTCGCGCGAGGCTTCTCCGGCAGCTCCCCAGACGAATGCCGCGCCGGCAAACGCCGCTCAGGCGCAGCCGGAGACTCCGGCTCAAGCGCCTCAGGCTCAGCCTCAGACGCAGCCTGCGGCCAGTGCCGCTGCGTCGTCTCAGACTCCCCAGACGGCTCCCGCTGGCGTTCCCATCCGGGTCGTGCGCTTTGAGGTGACGAGCCCCTGCTGGGTGCAGGTGATTGCGCCCAACGGCAGGAACGTCATTGCGCGCGAAATGCAGCCGGGCTCCCCGGTAACAGCGGATATTCCGCAGGGCTCGCGGATCACCGTGGGCAATGCCGGAGCGCTCACGCTCACGATCGACGGCAAGCCCTACGACATCCGTCAGGAAACGCGAAACGGCATCAGCCGCATCACGCTTGAATAAAGGCTCGGAAAGAGATCAGCATGCCGGTTATTGAGACGACGGCTCTTCGCCGCCACTACACCACCCCGGTTGAAGTCGTCTGGAAGGACGCCCGTGTGGTCATCGGCGGAGGGCGGCCCGTCGTCGTCCAGTCGATGACCAATACCGCCACGGCGGACGTTGAAGCTACCTACGCGCAGGCTTCCGAACTCGCTTCGGCCGGTTCCGAACTCGTTCGCCTCACGGTGAATACGCCGGAAGCCGCGCGTGCGGTGCCTGAAATCCGTGCGCGGCTTGATGCCGCCGGGATCTTTGTTCCGCTCGTGGGCGACTTTCACTACAACGGCCACAAGCTTCTCACGGAAATTCCGGAATGCGCGGCCGCGCTCTCGAAGTACCGCATCAATCCGGGCAATGTCGGAAAGGGTTCGCGTCAGGAAGAGAATTTCGCCCTCATGATCGAGGCGGCGAAGAAGTGGGGTGCGGCCGTGCGCATCGGCGTGAACGGCGGGTCGCTCGACCAGGCGCTCCTCGGGCGTCTGATGGACGAAAACCTGAAGTCGGGCGGGCTTCTGACGCCGCAGGCGGTGCTGAGAAAAGCATTGGTCGAGAGCGCCGTTCAGTCGGCCGCGGCCGCGGAAGCCCTCGGGCTTCCGGCCAACCGCATTGTGCTTTCCTGCAAGGTTTCCGAGGTTCAGGAACTCATTGCCCTTTATCGCGATCTCGCGAAGCGCTCTTCCTGGGCGCTTCATCTGGGGCTTACCGAAGCCGGGATCGGAAGCAAGGGGATCGTCGCCTCAACGGCCGCTCTCTCCGTCCTGCTTGAAGAAGGAATCGGCGACACGATCCGCGTTTCCCTGACGCCCGCTCCGGGTGCGCCGAGAACGGAAGAGGTGATCGTCGCGCAGGAGATTCTCCAGTCGATGGATCTTCGCTCCTTCACCCCCATGGTGACGAGCTGCCCGGGGTGCGGGCGGACCTCGTCCGACCTCTTTCAGAAGCTTGCCGAAGAGACGCAGCGCTACCTGAGGCGCCGGGCGCCCGAATGGCGGCGCCTCTGCCCGGGGTCGGAATCGATGAAGGTCGCCGTCATGGGCTGCGTGGTGAACGGACCCGGCGAAAGCCGTCAGGCCGACATCGGCGTGAGCCTCCCCGGCTCCGGCGAAAGCCCGGTTGCACCGGTTTATATCCGGGGCGAAAAGGCTGGAGTTCTGAAGGGCGAGGACATTGCCCGGCAGTTTCAGGATATCATTGAAAAATTCGTCTTCGAGACTTGGGGAACCCGCCATTAACGAAGGTTCCGGTCTCTCGCTTTCGGGCAGAAAGGGGACGAAAACACGAATTCATTGTCGGGAAGCGCCTGCGGTCAAAAGGAGAAGCCTCAGTGAAGAGGCTTTTCACTCAGGCGTCCGGGGCGCTTCCAATACGTTGAGAAACCTCAGGCGAAATGGCTAAGGAAAAATTCACCGGCGTCAAGGGCATGAACGACATGCTCCCGCAGGACGCCGCCATCTGGCAGTTTGTGCAGAAGACCTGCGTGGGCGTCCTCGAAGAGTACGGCTATCAGGAAATCCGTACGCCGATTCTTGAAAATACCCGCGTCTTCACGCGCGGCGTGGGCGAAGTGACCGATATCGTCGAGAAGGAAATGTATTCCTTCACCGATTCGATGAACGGCGACCAGCTCACGCTCCGTCCGGAGTGCACCTCTGCGGTCGTGCGCGCCGTGAATGAGCACAATCTCCTTTACGGAACCACGCAGCGTCTCTGGTACTGCGGCCCGATGTTCCGCCATGAGCGTCCCCAGCGCGGCCGCTACCGCCAGTTCCATCAGCTGGGCGCCGAAGCGCTCGGCATGGCGGGTCCGGACATCGACGCCGAAATGATCGTCATGCTCGCTCGCATGTGGAAGGCCCTCGGCATTGGTCCGGTGAAGCTCGAGATGAATACGCTGGGCGCCCAGAACGAGCGTCAGGCGCACCGCGAGGCGCTGATTGCCTACTTCGAAGCCCACAAGGATGAGCTCGATGAGGATGCGGAGCGCCGCCTCTACACGAATCCGCTGCGCATTCTCGATACGAAGAATCCCGAGATGCAGGACCTCGTCAACGCTGCGCCGAAGCTTCTCGACTTCCTCGGAGACGAAAGCCGTGCGTTCCTCTCGCGCCTTGAGGAGCTTATTTCCGCTGCCGGCATTGAGTACACGATTAATCCGCGCCTCGTTCGCGGTCTCGACTATTACAACCACACGGTCTTTGAGTGGATCACGGACCGTCTCGGTTCGCAGGGCACGATCTGCGGCGGCGGCCGCTACGATCCGCTCGTTGAAATGCTGGGCGGCCGTCCCGCTCCGGGCGTGGGCTTCGCCATGGGCATGGAGCGCGTGATCGAACTCATGCGCGAAGTGGGGAACGTTCCCGAACGCACCCAGACGGATGTCTATGTTCTGCACCACGGCGGCGACTCGCAGATTGCTGCGATGCGTCTCGCTGAGGAGATGCGCGACCTCGGCATCCGCGTCATCACGCATCCGGGCGAGGCGAGCATCAAGAGCCAGATGAAGAAGGCGGACGCCTCGGGCGCGAAGCTTGCCGTCTTCGCCACGGCCGATGAGCTTGCTCAGGGCATGGTGGGCGTGAAGGCCTTGCGCGCAGGGGCGAATGCCTATGCCGAACAGGCGCTCGAGCCCGTGAATGAAGCTGCCGCCCGCGTGGCTGCGGCGCTCAAGGCCTGATAAATATTCCGCAATTGTGAAGAGAAGGGAGTCCGGGTTCCCCGGGCGCCGCTTCTCTTCAGATAAGACACTTCATTAGAGATAAAAGAGAGTTTGAGCCATGGCTTACGACTTGGAAGAGCAGGAGAGCATTGACCAAATGAAGGCGTGGTGGGACCGGTGGGGCACCCCGGTTACCGCTGCCGTCTGCGTGGTCTGCCTCGGGTTTGCCGGCTGGAACGGCTGGAACTGGTGGCAGAGAAACGAAGCCGCCAAGGCTGCCGGCATGTACGCGCAGCTCCAGCATGCGGTGCAGACGAATGACCAGAAGAACGTGAGCTCGCTCTCGACGGGTCTCGTTACGGAGTACGGCTCCACGATCTATGCGCCGCTCGCCGCACTTTCCGCCGCCAACGTCGCGCTCGACTCGGGAAACTTCGCCGAAGCGAAGACGAAGCTCGAGTGGGTGATTGAGAAGTCGGGCCGTCCCGAATACGATGCGCTCGCACGCATTCGCCTCGCGGGCGTTCTCTTTGATGAAGGGAAGCTCGACGATGCCTTGAAGACCCTTGAGGCCGCGAAGCCCGATTCGAGCCAGCTCGGTCTCTACCATGACCGCGAGGGCGACATCTGGGCGGCGAAGGGCGACCTGAAGAAGGCCCGCGAAGCGTGGACGAAGGCCGCTCAGGCGACCGACCACCAGAATGGGCTCGCGCGCGTCATTGAGCTTAAGCTCGCCAACCTCCCGCAGGAAGGCTGACCGGCCTCGAGCACTGGCCGAACGGCCGAAAGGAGAGGAGGCAGATTGACCGCTTTGCCGGCCATTCGCCTCCTTTCTTTATTTCCGGTGCTTTGCGGGGGCGCTTTAAGAGGACGTTTTCTTTTAGAATTCCGGCACGAAGCTCACCCGAAGGGACGAAGGTCTTCCGAGGGGCGGCTCAGGAAAAATTTTTTCAGATTCACAAATGGCCATCCAGAAATTGCTTCCCATCGCGGCGGCTCTTGCCCTCGCGCTTCCGCTTGCCGGCTGCGGCATCTTCTCGTCGTCGGATCCGCATGAGCCGCATGACTATCCCGACTTCTCGGAAAAGATGGAAGCCCGGGTCGTGTGGCGCACGAACGTGGGCGATGCGGTTGCCGAGAACCTTGCTCCGGCCGTCACCGATACGGCGGTCTACGCTGCGGGCGAAAGCCGCGTCGTGCGTCTTGACCGTCAGACGGGCAATGAAGTCTGGCGTGCGGAAACGGACGGCGAGGTTACGGCCGGCGTAGGCACCGACGGGAGCCACGTTGCCGTCGGCACCAACAAGGGCAAGGTGCAGGTTTTCGATGCCGAAGGGAAGCTCGTCTGGGAGGCGAAGCTCTCGTCCGACATCGAGGTGCCGCCTCTTGTCGGCGCGGGCCGCGTGATCGTGAAGACGTCGGACACCCGCATCACGGGGTTCGACCTCATCACGGGCCAGCGACTCTGGCACTACCAGGGCCAGGCGCCCGCCCTCACGCTGAGAGGCTTCTCGCAGATGGCCTGGTCGCCCGCGGGCGTTTTGATCGGTCAGGCGAACGGCCGCCTTCTTGCGCTCAACCCCAACGACGGCCGCGTGGTCTTTGACGCCGTGATCGGTCAGGCGAAGGGCATTACAGAAGTCGAGCGTCTCATTGACGTCGTGGGCCGCCCCTGGGTGGATCAGGAACTCATGTGCGCCGCCGCCTTCCAGGGTAACGTCGTCTGCATGCATACGCAGAACGGCCGCCTCGTCTGGAACGCGCCGGTGAGCGCCGTCACGGGCCCTGTGGCTGACGGGCGCTTGGTCTACGAAGTGGACGACGCGGGAAGGCTTCACGCCTACAACCGCCAGAACGGGCGCGAGGCGTGGGTGAACGACCGCTTCCTCTACCGCGGCGCATCGGCTCCCATCCGCGTGGGCGCGGCGCTTGCCTTCGGCGACTATGAAGGCAACATCACGTTCCTCGATCCGGCAACGGGCGAGGCGGTCGGCCGCACGCGTCTCTCGGGCGCCGTGACGACGCCTGCCGCGCAGTACGGCTACGGCGCCGTCTTCCAGACGGTTGAGGGCGATGTGGCCTACGTTGTTGAGGGCGGCGAATAAGACACCCTTCCGAAGGCGGCGGAATTCCGGAGCCGCCTTCCACCAGAAGCGCCGCGCTGGGTCGATAGCGTCCCGGGCGCGGCCTTTTTAATTTTTTTGAACCCCATTTTTTCTCATGCTTCCAGTCATCGCTCTCGTGGGCCGGCCTAATGTCGGCAAGTCGACGTTCTTTAATCGGCTCACCCGCAGCCGAGACGCCATCGTGGCGGATTTTCCCGGTCTCACCCGCGACCGTCAGTATGGTCAGGGACGCGTGGGCTCGAGACCCTACATCGTGATCGATACGGGCGGCTTCGAGCCCGTTCGCAGCGAAGGCATCGTTCAGGCGATGGCCGGCCAGGCGGAGCTCGCGATTGAAGAGGCCGACTGCGTGCTCTTCCTCTGCGACGCGCGCGCGGGACTCACGCCCCAGGACCAGCGGATTGCGCAGCATCTGCGCCGCGCCGATCGTCCGGTCTTCCTCCTCGTCAACAAGGCCGAAGGGCTTTCGGACGCCGCCAAGGCGGAGTTCTACGAGCTCGGTCTCGGCGAACCTTATCTTGTTTCGGGCGCGCACGGCCAGGGCGTGCGGGACGTGATTGAGCTCGCGCTTGAAAAGTGCCCGCCCGAGGAACCTGAGGAGGCGCCGGATCCCGACGCTCCGAAGCGCCTCAAGGTGACGCTCGCAGGCCGACCCAATGCCGGGAAGTCGACCCTCATCAATTCCCTCATCGGCGAAGAGCGCGTCATTGCCTACGACATGCCCGGCACCACGCGCGACGCGATCAAGGTGGACTTTGAATACGGCGGCCGCCCCTATGAACTCGTCGATACGGCCGGTCTCAGAAAAAAGGGCCGCGTCTTCGAGGCGGTTGAAAAGTTTTCCGTCGTGAAGACCCTCCAGGCGATCGAGGACTCGAACGTCGTCATTCTCGTTCTTGATGCCAAGGAAGGCGTGAGCGAAGGCGACGCCCACATTGCGGGCTACGTCCTCGACTCGGGCCGCGCCCTTGTGGTTGCAATCAACAAGTGGGATCTGCTCGACAGCTACGAGCGCGAACGCTTCAATCTTGAGCTCGAGCACAAGCTCCACTTCCTGCGCTGGGCGCGCATGATCCGCATCTCCGCCCTGAAGCGAAACGGCCTCAACCATCTCATGAAGGCCGTGGACGAGGCGCATGAAGCCGCTTACCGCAAGCTCTCGACCCCGAAGCTCACGCGCGCGCTCCTCGAGGCCGTTCAGCGCCAGCAGCCTCCGCGCGCCCGCGGCGGCCGTCCGAAGCCCCGCTACGCGCATCAGGGCGGCTCGAACCCGCCCGTCATCGTGATTCACGGCAACGCCCTCGAGGACATCGGCGAAAGCTACCGCCGCTATCTCGAAGGCTATTTCCGCGAAGCCTTCAATCTGGCGGGCACGCCGCTCCGGATTGAATTCCGCACGAAGGACAATCCTTACGTGAAGGACATTGCGAAGAAGAAGTGATTCTTCAGATGACCTGATCGTTGTTGAATGATGCTGCAGGCAGTCCGGGTTCGGGCTGCCTGCAGCGTTTTTGAGCTGTGCGGAGTGCTTGTTGGCTGGGAAGGCTTGCAATGGGCTGCCTGGTACGCAAAAACTGCCCTTGCGGCGTTTTTCGTTGTGTTCCGCTGCCTAGACATAGCGCCAAACGTCGAGGTAAAAACCGGCCAAACGACGTGATGAAATGCGTCCAAACGACGTGATGAAAATCGGCTAAATCACGTGACACGTATTTAATTTCTTGATTTACAAGAATATATTGCAATCGCTTCCTGAATGAGCCGCTGAAGCGGCAACTGCGTTTAATTGTCGTTTTTGAATTGCCGATTGGGTGTTGGCATCCTTCAAATTGCTTCTTTATTGTGAGACGGAATCGGAACAACTCAAGCGCGCATTGCGGCAAAGGTTGCTTGCAAATTGCAACCGAGTCACTCGATTTCAATCAGGATGAACCCTCAGGCAGTGTTAAGATGCACGCTGTCACTCTGCTTTCATGCGGTTGCGGCTGCTTCTAAAAAGGAACGACATCAGCGGCTTCTCGCAGACAAAAGGGGCGGAGAGATGCGGCGACCCTGAGGCGGCTCTCCTCAGACGAACCCCGAACATGAGCGGTCGCACCCGCCCAAAAGCGGTTCACCTATAGCTGGTCGCCGGACAAATTTGAAAAATAACAAAAAGCCAATACTTATAAGGCCTGCACTGTGCGAGCTGCAGTGTCGGAGAAAAACTACATCATGGCCAACAACAAGGTTCAGCTTCTGCAGGATCCCTTCCTTAATCTCCTGCGCAAGGAACATATTCCGGTTTCGATCTATCTCGTGAACGGCATAAAGCTTCAGGGACAGATTGAGTCCTTCGACCAGTACGTTGTGATTCTGCGCAACACGCTCACGCAGATGGTCTACAAGCACGCGATCAGCACCGTTGTGCCTTCCCGCGCCGTCGCCATGAGCGCCGCGCAGCAGGCTGCCCAGCCGGCTTCGACGGAGAACTGATCTGACAAACTTTCAGCTTGACGACACGCGCGAGGTGAAGATCTCGCGCGCTTTCCTCGTTGTTGTTTCGGTCGGCCGGGCCTTTTATCAGGATTCGGCCGAGGAACTGCGGCTTCTCACGACGTCTGACGGCCTGACGCCCGTCGGCCTCATGCAGGCGAAGCGCGACAAGCCCGATCCCGCGACCTTCCTCGGTTCCGGCAAGATCGAGGAGTTGGGAGAACTTGCCCGCGAAGCCGGGGCCGACATCGTCGTCTTCGACATTGCGCTTTCTGCCGCGCAGGAACGCAACATCGAACGCGTGCTCAATCTCCCCGTGCTTGACCGCACCGAACTCATTCTCGACATCTTCCGCCAGCGCGCGAAGAGCCGCGAAGGGCGGCTGCAGGTCGAGCTTGCCCGGCTCGAGCACCTTTCAACGCGCCTTGTCCGCGGGTGGACCCACCTTGAGCGCCAGAGAGGCGGCTTAGGCAAAACGGGCGGCCCGGGCGAAAAGCAGATCGAACTCGACCGCCGAATGATCGGCGTTCGGATGAAGCAGCTTCGCGATCAGCTGAAGCGCCTTGCGCGCCAGCGCGGCACCCAGCGCCGCGCCCGCTCGAGAGGCGATTCGATCACGGTGTCGCTTGCGGGCTATACCAATGCCGGGAAGTCGACGCTCTTCAATAAGCTGACGCGCGCAGAGTCCTACGCCGCCGACCAGCTTTTCGCCACGCTCGATACGACGGCGAGAAAGTTCTGGCTGAACGACGAGGAAACGGTTGTCGCCACCGATACGGTGGGCTTCATCCGGGGGCTTCCGCACCAGCTGATTGAAGCCTTCAAGTCGACGCTTGACGAAACGGTTCATGCCGACCTTCTGCTTCACGTGGTGGATGCTTCGTCTCCCGTGCGTGAAGAACAGATCGCGGAAGTGAATTCCGTGCTTCACGACATCAAGGCCGACGACGTGCCGACCATTCTTGTCTACAACAAGATCGACATGACGGGGCATGCGCCTGAAATCGTCCGCGACAATGAAGGCCGTCCCAAGGCTGTCTTCGTTTCCGCGCTGACGGGGGCCGGGCTGGATGAACTTCGCGAAGCGGTGTCGGAATTCGCGCACAAGTGGCGCGATGATCACCCGAACCTTCCCCGCGAGCCCGAGGACTGGGAGCGCGAGATGGCGAACGACCGCGACGATCCGAGGCTTAAGCGCAAGAGCGCAGCCGAGGAGCTCGCGGAGCTTGAAAGCCTGCTCTGAGTTCGGGGAAGCGACCGTCCAATAAACAGAAAGACCGTTCGGAAGAGAAATGTTCGGACGGTCTTTTTGCATCCTGAGCTTTCGAAGCAATCTCCTATTATGAGGTGAAAGGCTTTGAGCTTCGGCGAATCCCGAAATGTCCCGATGGAGAATGGATATGAACGAAAAGGTGTTTCTCGGTGCTGCGGTGCTTCTGCTTCTCTCAGGCTGCACGACCCAGTCGGTCGTTCCGGTGCCGCACGATGTCGCCGCCTGCGAAGTCTGCGTGACGCCCGACGCCTCGGACCGCAAGGTCGCCTACACGGCGACCCTTAACGCGCTCCGGCAGAAAGGCTTCACGGTTCGAGAGGTGCCATCCGGCGCTACGGGCGACTGCAAGGCGGTGCTCACCTGCCAGACGGTTTCCCGCTGGGATATGGCGAACTTCACAGCAACCATTGCCTATGAGTGGTTCGAGAACGGAAAGCTCCTTGGGAGTGCGAAGTATCACGCGGCGAACGGCCTCAATTTTTCGAAATACATCAATACGGAAGAGAAGGTGAACGAGCTTCTCAACCGGATGCTCCCCGGTACGCCGGCGCTCCCGACGCGATACGCCGAATAACGGAAGGCGGCCGCAAAGCGCTCTAATTTGGAGACCGCCTGAGGAAAAACGATCGCCTCAACACGCTTTCTTCGGAAGCAGGAGCGCCGCGAGACCGAGAAGCGGGAGATAGGAGGCGAGCGTAAAGACTTCTCTGATGCCCGCGATGTCGGCAAGCCACCCGAAGAAGGCGGCGGCAATGCCGCCGAGCCCGAAGGAGAGGCCGAAGAAGACGCCCGAGACGACGCCGGTTCTGCCGGGAGCGGCTTCAAGCGCGCAGACCAGGATGGCCGAGAAGGCTGAAGAAATGATGAGCGCCGCAAGGATCACGAGCAGAATGAGGAGCGGGAGCGATGCATAGGGGATCAAAAGCGCAAAAGGCGCCGTCCCGACAATCGAAAAGAGCATCACGCTGCGGCGCCCGAAGCGGTCCGTGATCGGGCCGCCCAGAAGCGTCCCTGCCGCGCCGGCGGCAAGAAAGGCAAAGAGCACGTACTGGGCAGAAGCCGCGTCGAGGCAGAACTTCTCCATCACGAAGAAGATGAGAAAGTTGCTGAGGCTCGAGATGTAGACCTGCTTCGAAAACATCAGAACGAAGAGAATGAGGAAGACGAAGGCCTTCTCTTGGTCGGTAAGGACGAGCCCGGTCGGACCCATTTTCTTTGTCGTACCGGCTTTGCGCCTGCTCCATCGCGCCGCCCGGATGAGAAGGAGCGCCGCAAGGGCGGCGGCAGGCGCAAACCAGCCGATGCTTTCCTGGCCGTACGGAATGATGATGAGCGCCGCGGCAATGGGTCCGAGCGCGGCGCCGCCGTTCCCGCCGACCTGAAAGATTGCCTGAGCGAGACCTCTCCTGCCGCCCGAGGCTTCCTGCGCAATGCGTGCGGACTCGGGATGGAAGACGGCGGAGCCGCAGCCGATGAGCGCGACGGAAAAGAGAATCAGAGAGAGCGTTCCTGAATGAGCGAGAAAGAGGAGCCCGATGAGGGAGAGCATCATGCCGAAAGGCAGCGCCATCGGCATCGGCCGCTTGTCGGTTGAAAAGCCGATCACGGGCTGCAGGAGCGAAGCCGTCAATTGAATGACGAGCGTGATGAGGCCGACTTCCGCGAAGGTGAGGTTGTTTTCTTCCTTGAGAAGCGGCAGCGCAGCCGGAATGATCGACTGCAGCATGTCGTTGAGAAAGTGCGAGGCGCTCACAAGAAGCAGAACGCTTCCGGCTATTCCTGATGAGTTCTCCCGCATGACGTCTTCTCCTCTTCCCTTAGGTTTGAGCGGTATTGAGGAAGGGAAGTTTAGAATTTGATTGTATGGATGAAAGAACAATCAATATGGATGAAATTCCGGAGCTTTCAGCGGGCTGGCGGGAGTTTGCCCGCGACTTTGTGCCGGGAATGAATCGGCCTGAGCATTGTTACCGGGAGGCGCAGCTGCTTTATGCGCAGAAGGGCGTCATGCTCGTGAGGACTCCCGATTGCGTGCGCCTCATTGCGCCTTTCCAGGCGCTCTGGATTCCGGCGGGCGTCAGGCACTCGATTTCGTTTCTTGCCGACACGGAAATGCGGAGCCTCTATTTTTCGGACGATGCGTTGCGGCGTCTCAAGCACCTCAATGACCGCGTGCGCGTTCTGGCGGCGACGCCGCTGATCCGGGAGCTCTTCAGCGCGCTTTTTTCGAAGGATGTTCCACCGGCTACTGCGCTTCTGATGACGAATCTGATGCTGAGGCTCGTGAGCGACGCCGAGGAACTCGGCGCTGCGCTCCCGATGGCGGATGACGACGTGTTCGGGGCCCTACAGAGCGAAATTCTCTCCCGGCGCCTCTGGAACATGTCGATGGAGGAAGCGTCGGCGCGCCTTTCGCTCTCGCCCAAAACCTTCAGCCGGAGATTCAATAAAGCACTCGGCATGACGTGGCGCGACTGGATGGCGCGCGCGAGGCTCTGCGCGTCGCTCGATCTTCTTCTCTCCGGACGAACGCTCAAGGATGCCGCTTTCGGCGCCGGCTATGCGGACCAGGCAACCTTCACGGCCGCTTTTCGAAAGCTTTTCGGCACGACGCCGGGAGCCATGCAGAAGAGCGCCCGGAGGGCGTGAGGATGCTTCGCAGAGTGACCCGGGCAAACAAAAAGGACGCTTTTCCCACGAGCAGAAGAAGCGTCCTTTCCGGATTCGCGGTTCTATGACCGGTTCAATCAGCAGAGCTTGAAGAAGTTGACGAGCATGCGGATGCGCTCTTCAACCGTATCGAGCCTCAGGTATTCGCGGTCGGTGTGGAAGCCCGCACCGGCAGGGCCGCAGCCGTCGACGACGGGGATCCCCGCCTTCGCGATGCGGTTGCCGTCGGAGCCGCCGCCAGCATCAACCCAGGTCGCTTCGAACCCGGCTTCGCGGGCCGCAGCGTTGATTTTTTCAACAAGCGCGCGGGTGGCGTCCGAGAGCGGCATCGCCGGGCCGCAGCTCGCGGAAAGCTCCTGCGTCACGCCTTCGACCCAGGTGCGGGAGGCGAGCTCGCGGATCTTCTGGTCGAGCGCGTCGCCGTCAGCGTCGAACCAGTAGCGGGTGTCGAGCCGGACGAGGGCTTCCTCCGGAATCACGTTGGGAGCGGTGCCGCCCTCTATGACGCCCGGGTTCACGGTCGTGCCGATCTTCTTGTCGGCAAGCTCGTAGGCAGCGAGCGCAAAGCGCATGGCGGCGACGTTAGCATTGGCGCCCGCTTCCGGGTTGTTGCCCGCGTGCGCTGCGCGCCCGTGGAAGCGCACGGTGTAGTCGCCCACGCCCTTGCGGGAGCGGACGAGTTCGCCATTGGCGCGTGCGGCCTCAACGATGAGGGCGCACTTCGACTTGGCGCCGATCGAGGCGAGCCACCTGTGGGACGCGCCCGAACCGATTTCTTCGTCGGGGTTGAAGGCGCAGCAGATCGAAAGACGTTCGAGATCCTCGGGGCGGGCAAGCTTGCAGGCCCAGTAGGCGGCGAGGACGCCGCCCTTGCAGTCCGAGCACCCCGGACCGTGCGCGTGGTCGCCGTCGATCGAGAGAGGGCGCCTGGCGGCCGTGCCGTCCGGGAAGACGGTGTCGAGGTGGCCGTTCATGAGAACGTCGATATGGTCGGCATCAGGCTTATTCCTCGCGATGAGGCCGTGACCCACTTCGGGGCCGAGGTCGACGAGCTCGGTCGTGAAGCCGATGGAGTCGAAGTAGCCCTTCATGATTTCGGCGGCGCGGGTAACGCCCGCCGGGTTGTGCGAGCCGCAGTCGAGGTTGACGAGCGGAGCAAGATCCTTCAGATAATCGTCAAGGAGTGCCATTTCTGCTTTCTCTCTTCGTGATTGACGGAATGGTGAATATTTGCCCGGTGCGGCGCTTCCTCAGGGATAGAGGAAAAGAGCCGCATGCGCGGAACGCATCTTAGGCCGAAGCGGACGGGAAAGTGCCGGGCGGTGAGGAGACAAAAGCTCATTTTGGCCGAAAGGAGACGTTTGGAAAAGGATTTCCGCTTCCTTCGTCATGCGGGCGGCGGAAAACTGAAGAATTCATGAAATCTAACGGTTTTCTCCGGGTGATAGCCTCTGCAAGCGGCTAGAATCGAAAGTTCATTGTCTGACCATAGATGGCGGCCGAGATGCCGCCCGATCGGAGCAACATACATGTCGCTGAATGACCCCCGGTGGGGCCGCGGTTCCGACGAGCCGCAGGATAAGCAGGATGGCCGTCAGAACGGCCAGGAAAAGGATGAACGCCAGGACGGCGGGCGCGACGACCGCGCTCCCGCCAATGATGACCGCCGCGCCGACGGACGCGATGCCCGCGGACAGAACGATCGCGACCGCAACCCCGACGGCGCCCGCCGCGAGGAGGATCTCGATCGCCTCTGGGGAGAGTTTTCGGACCTCATCAATTCCATCATGAATCCGGGCGGGCAGAAGCGCGACAGGAAGGATCCGAGAAGTCAGCTGAAGAGCCGCGACGATTTTTCCCGCGACGATGAGGACGAGAATGCGTCCGGCCGCTGCCAGCGCAGCGACTCTCCCCGCGCCAATCCGGCGCCCGAGATGCGCGAAGCGCCCCGCAGTGACGGAAACGGCGGCGGAAGAGGCGAGGGACCGCAGGGCTTCATGAGCCGCGTTCCGCGCCCGCCCCGTCAGCTCGCCTTCAATACCGGCAATTTCGGTCTCGGCATTCTGGCGCTCTGCGTCGTTGTCGGCTGGGCCGCGAGCGGCTTCTACATTGTTCCGGAAGGCCAGACGGGCGTCGTCACGACCTTCGACCGGTACGCCAAGTCGACGGGGCCGGGCTTCAACTGGCACATGCCCGCGCCCATTCAGGACGTCGAGCTCGTCGACGTGAGCAGCGTGCGCACGACCCAGATCGGCATGCGCGGCTCGAGCGACCGCCTGCGCGAGGCGCTGATGCTCACCGACGACGAAAACATCGTCGACGTGCAGTTTAATGTCCAGTACCGCATCAAGTCGGGCGACGGCGCGAAGGAATTCCTCTTCAATTCCCGCTCGCCCGACATGTCGGTGACGCAGGCCGCTGAATCCGCCATGCGCGAGGTTGTCGGCCGAAAGACCATGGACAGCGTTCTCTTCGAGTCGAAGGCGGAAATTGCCGAGGCCGTAAGGAAGTCCATGCAGACGATGCTTGACCGCTACGGCACCGGCATCGAGGTGATGAGCGTCGCCATTCAGAATGCGCAGCCGCCCGAACAGGTTCAGGCCGCCTTCAACGACGCCGTCAAGGCCGGTCAGGACCGCGAGCGCGCGATCAACCTGGGCGAAGCCTACATGAACGCCGTTCTCCCGAAGGCGCAGGGTACTGCCGCGCGCCTCAAGGAAGAGGCCGAGGGCTACAAGGCCCGCGTGACCGAAATGGCGCGGGGCGATGCGGACCGCTTCTCCTCAGTCTTCAATGAATACAAGAAGGCTCCGGAAGTGACCCGCGACCGCATCTATGTCGACACGATGCGCGAGATCTACGGGAACGTTTCGAAGATCTACGTCGACCAGAAGGGCGGCTCGAACCTCCTCTACCTCCCGCTCGACAAGATTGTTGAGGCGACGAAGAAGGATGCGAGAAGCGCTGCCGACAAGACTGCCGACGCCGCGACCCTCGCCACGATGGGCGCTTCGGGGACTGCCGCAGGCGACCCTCAGCCCGCCGCCCGCAGCTCGGGCTACGCTGGGGCTTCCTATCAGACTGAAGACGATCCGCGCGCCATGATCCGCGCCCGCACCCGTTAAGACCTATTCGCCCAAGAGCATTTTGAAATGAGAAAACTTTCCTCACTGATCGTTGGCCTTCTTGTCGTTCTCGGCATCGGGCAGATGTGCATCTATACGGTAGGCGAGCGCGAGTACGCGATGGTCTTTGCGCTCGGCGAACTTAAGCACGTCGTTGACGAACCCGGCATTCACTTCAAGCTCCCTCCGCCCCTGCAGAACGTGGTCTACCTCGACAAGCGTCTCCTCACGCTCGACACCTCGGGCGCGGACCTCGTGCAGACGAGCGAGAAGAAGAACCTCATGATCGACACGTTCGTGAAGTGGAGAATCGGGAACCCCCGCCTCTACTGGGTCTCCTTCCAGGGAAGCGAGCGCGCGGCTTCGGACCGTCTCGCGGCGCTCCTGCGCGACGTGCTCAACATCGCCGTCAACAAGCGCACGGTGAATCAGATCACCTCGTCCGAACGTGAAAAGGCAATGTCGGAAATTTCCGAGCTTCTCCAGGCCCGCGTGAAGGACGTCGGCATCGACATCGTCGACGTGCGCATGAAGCGCGTCGACTTCACGCCTGAAATTTCCGAATCCGTCTACAGCCGCATGGAAGCCGAACGCAAGCGCGTTGCTTCCGAAGAACGCAGCAAGGGCGCCGCTCAGGCCGAGCGCATCCGCGCGAGCGCAGACCGCCAGAGCGAGGTGATCCTCGCCGAGGCTTATCGCGATGCGCAGAAGACGAAGGGCGAGGGCGACGGCGAAGCCGCCCGGATTTATGCCGAAGCCTTCGGCGCAGATCCTGAGTTCGCGCGCTTCTACCGGTCTCTCGAAGCCTATCGCTCGAGCTTCAGCCAGAAGTCGGACGTCATGGTGGTCGATCCTTCCGCCGACTTCTTCACCTATCTGAAGAAGGAAAAGGCTGAGGCCGCCAAATGAACGGTTGGGAAGTGCTCGGCCTCGCCCTCGGGTGGGTGATGATCTTTGAGGGGATTACGCCCCTCATCGCCCCCGCCCGCTGGCGCCGGATGATTGAAGAGCTCTCTCGCGCGCCCGACTCCGCCCTGAGGGGCGCTGCGGGCGTGATTGTCGCGATCGGGCTCGTCATCGTCTGGACCTTCCTCGGGAGCGTTCCGTCACCCTGATGATCGGGCAAAGTGCTCACGGAGCCTGCGTGGCGGCAGAAGTCCGGCGGCTCCGGCGCTCCCGATTCCATCGGGAATCGTCGCGCGCGCATGTCTGTGCTATCGTGACGATTGCGTTGCGGGGACTCTTCTTCCCGCGTTTTCTTCTGTTTCCGGAATTCGCTTAGCGCGAGCGACGGGGTTTCGGCCCTTCTTCCCTCCGCCGCGGGTTCCCATAAAACCAGACCAAGAGTTTCTCTAAAGGTATACAAATGGGCAAGAATGTTGTCGTGATCGGCGCTCAGTGGGGCGACGAAGGCAAGGGCAAGATTGTCGACTGGCTTACCGAGCGCGCTGCCGGCGTCGTTCGCTTCAACGGCGGCCACAATGCGGGCCATACGCTCGTGATCAATGGCAAGAAGACGATTCTGCGCCTCATCCCGTCGGGCATCATGCATGCCACGAGCACCTGCTACATCGGCAACGGCGTGGTCTTCTCGCCCGAGGCTTTCTTCCGCGAAGTGGATGAATTGAATGCCGTGGGCGTGCCCAACGTTGAGAAGCGCCTGCGCGTTTCCGGCAACTGCCCGCTCATCATGCCGTATCACATTGCGCTCGACCAGGCGCGCGAAGCTGCGCTCGGCAGCAAGAAGATCGGCACCACGGGCCGCGGCATCGGCCCGGCTTATGAAGACAAGATCGCCCGCCGCACCGTGCGCGTTGCCGACCTCTACTACCCCGAGCGCTTTGCTGAAATCGTCCGCGCCGTGATGAAGCTTCACAACTTCGTGCTTGAGAAGTTCCTCGGCGCCCAGCCCCTTGATCCGGAAAAGGTGATCGCCGACACGCTCGCCTATGCGGAACGCCTGCGTCCGATGGTGACGGACGTCTCCGAAGTCCTCCACGAGGAAATGGACGCCGGCAAGAGCTTCCTCTTTGAAGGCGCTCAGGGCTCGATGCTCGACATCGACCACGGCACCTATCCGTACGTCACTTCGTCCAACACCGTTGCGGGCTCCGCCTGCGCCGGCGCCGGCGTCGGCCCCGAAAAGCTCAACTACGTCCTCGGCATCACGAAGGCCTACTGCACCCGCGTGGGCGAAGGTCCCTTCCCGACGGAACTCAACGACGCCCAGGGCGAGGCGCTTCGCCAGAAGGGCAATGAATTCGGCGCCGTGACGGGTCGTCCCCGCCGCTGCGGCTGGTTCGACGGCGCGGCGCTTCGCCGTGCGGTCCAGATCAACGGCATCACGGGTCTTGCCGTGATGAAGCTCGACGTTCTCGACGGCCTCGAAACGATTCGCTTGGGCGTCGGCTACCACTATGAAGGAAAGACCCTCAAGGTGATGCCTTCGGGCGCTGATGCGGTTGCGAAGTGCGAGCCGATCTACGAAGAATTCCCCGGCTGGAAGGAAAGCACCTTCGGCGTCAAGGAATGGGATCAGCTTCCGGAATCCGCCCGCCAGTACCTCACGCGTCTCTCTGAAGTCGCGGGCGCCCCGATCGCGCTCGTCTCCACGGGCCCTGACCGCGAGCAGACCATTCTTCACACGGATCCGTTCGCCGACTAAAATGGCGCGCTGAATCCCAAACGCTGCGGGCGGCCGGGTCATCCTTGCCGCCCGTCGTTTTTTCCCTTTTGCCCTCTCTTTCTTCTGCTTCGAGACTCCCCCATGTCCGACATTACCTACAGCTGGGACGAGTACATTCGTCTCAATGAGAAGCTCGTCTACAACGTTGCCAAGAGCGGCTGGCAGTTCGACTGCCTCCTCTGCCTCTCCCGCGGCGGCATGCGCCCCGGCGACTTCTTCAGCCGCGTCTTCAGCAAGCCCCTCGCCATTCTCGCGACGAGCTCCTACCGTGAAGCCAAGGGCACCGTTCAGAGCACGCTCGACATTGCGGAATGCATGACCGGCCTTGCGACCCTGAAGGGCAAGGTCCTTCTCGTCGACGACATGGTCGACTCGGGCAAGACCATCAAGGAAGTGATCGAGCACCTCAAAAAGCGCTATCCGGAAATCACTGAAATCCGCGTGGCCGTTCTCTGGTGGAAGGCTCACTCGATCCTGAAGCCCGACTGGCACGTCGACTACCTCGAGGACAATCCCTGGATTCATCAGCCCTTCGAGTGCTACGACGATCTCGGGCCCGAGAAGCTCATCGAGCGCGTCGAGGCTCAGGAAGCTCAGAAGGCCTGATCTCGCTGATCCCGGACTGACGAAAAAAACGGCGAAGAGTGGAATTTCCGCTTCGCCGTTTTTTTGGTGCGCTCGGCAGCGCACGTGTGTCTATGTGGTGAAA
>UMGZ01018295.1_pt1 | contig 39806 bp, 19 predicted proteins | sample 1965421 | NCBI WGS metagenome assembly UMGZ01 (sample SAMEA4836087, study PRJEB28245) | human gut metagenome | biome: gut microbiome; material: fecal sample | place: Denmark | collected 2008
CAGTGACCAGTTTTTCGCCGGATGTCATCAACCAATACAGTGAAGCCCTGTCTGCCATTGAAGACAGCGACGCCGACTATCAGGCGCTGACCGAATATGCCATGGACATTATTATCAAAGGTGAAACCATGGAGGAAATCGAATTCGGCGAAAGCGAAGTGCAGCGCATCTGCCGTCTCTTCAGCGTTACTCCGGTTCGGGAGGGCTGGGTGGCTCAGGCGGCTTTCTTTAACCAGTTTCCGACTTATGACGCTTATCCGCGCACTTATCGTTATTTGTCACGGGTTGTTGCCATGGCCATTTCTTTTGACAAACCGTCTGAAGGCCTGCCGAAGAGTGACTGGGGTCCGGGAGCCATTTCCATTTTCCGCACCACTTCCGGTTCGGCTTACCGTTTCCAATTCCATGTTTCAACCGAAGATTCCGCTGTGGCCCACTGTTGCATTATCGGACCGACCGGACAAGGTAAAACCACTTTGCTGACCTTCCTTGCCGGACAGGCGATGCGCCACCATGACCTGAAAGTTTTCTTCTTTGACCGTCACCGCGGTGCGGAAATCTTTACCCGTGCGGTTCAAGGGGCTTATGTCGGTTTTGACGGCGATGAAAAAAACGTCTCTCTTAACCCGTTTGACTGCCGCAACACGCCGAACAACCGCGCCTTTCTCCGCCGCTGGCTGAAGGCGATTACCATGGTTGACGATGCCCTGTCCGAAAAGGAAATCGGCCGCGCGGTGACCACGGCGTTTGACTATCTGAAACCCGAGGAACGGATTTTGAAAAACCTTTACAAAAGCTGTTTTTCGCCGACCGGCAATATGCGCCGCGAGCTCTTCCGCTGGATTAATCCTGACCAGTACGGCAACATTTTCAATGCCGAAAACGACAGCCTGGACTTGGCCAGCAAACGCTTTATGGCTTTTGACTTTACCCATATTTTTGAAGACGAAACGCTGGCTCCGGCCGTCATCAGCTACATCATGCACCGTATTATGGCCGAAACCGGCGATACCGGCGTACCCTCGCTGATTATGATTGATGAAACCGCGCCGATGTTAAAACACCCGATGTTCCGCGATTACTTTATCATCGGTCTGCAGGAAGGACGTAAAAAACGTCAGGCTTACCTCTGCGCCTTCCAACAGCCGAACATCATTGACAAACTCGGTGTCGGCGAGGTTATTCGCGGTCAGTGTCAAACCGTCATCTTTTTCCGTAACCCGCAGGCCATGCCGGAAGACTATGCCAACTGGAACCTGACCCAGCGTGAAATCGACTTTATTTTCGGCAAAAGCTACCGCGATTTTCCTTATGCGATTTTGCTTTCCCGCCCGGCAACCGGTGAATCTGTTATTCTGGACGTCGATTTAAGCGGTCTCGGGCCGTATCTGAAACTGTACAATTCCGGTCGTAAGAACGTTCTGCTGGTTGAAGAACTGATTAAGGAATACGGCGAAGCGAACTTTGTTACAAAATATTTAAATATTGGCTGATATGCATATTAGGCGTTTATAAATGGCGCAAATTTTGGTATTATTAAAATATACGGTTACTTGGCGTATGGAGGTTGCAATGAGTATTTTAAAACATCAAAAACTGATAACCCTGTTTGGGGTGTCATTGCTCATGTCTCTGTCCTCTCCGGCACAGGCGCAATGGCCTACGCTGGATTTGACTGCAATTAAAGAGGGAATTTCCTCCAAAATCGAACTGGTCAAACAGTCCAAAATCGTAACCGAAGCCACCAAACTGGGTGGCAAAATGAACAGTGCCATCGGCGATGCCAAATCCTCCGTAACCAAATTTGCCGGTGACAACCTCGAAAAAGCCAAGAAAAAAGCCGAAAAACTCCAGAAAGAAAAAGAACGCCTGGAAGAAAAGAAGAAAAAATTAGAAGAGAAAAAAGAAAAACTCGAAAAACAGAAAAAGAAAATTGAAAAAGCCAAAAAGGCCATGGAAGAAGCCAAAAAACTGAAAGAAGACGCCGAAAAGAAAATTCAGGAAGGCAAAGACATGGTCAACGACGTCAAATCTCAGGTTGACGAGGCCAAACAAATGGCTGCCGACGCTCAGGCTGCGGTAAACGATGCCAAAGCAACCGCACAGGGAGCAATTGCCGATGCCAAGTCAACGGTCGGTGAAGTAAAATCAACCGTCAACGACGCCAAATCGACAGTCGGCGATGCCGTCGGAACCGTCCGTGAAGAAAAGAACGAACTCCAGTCGGCCATTGGCGGACAATCCGGCAGTGCCGCCGCCGACAGCAGTTTTGTCGATGACTATGTTGCACAATATGAAGCCGGAATCAATTCTGACGCAAAGATTTATGAACAGATGCCGGCTGCAGATTCTGAAGCCGTGTCTGAAACGCTTCCTGCCGCCGGCGATGTTGCCGCTGAACCGGCAGATGAAGCCGAAACAGCTCTTGCGCCTGCTGCCGGAGACATGTCGGCTGTGGTTGCCCCGGAAGATATGTCGGCGCAGCAGCCTGTTGCCGCGGTTGCCGGCGCAGCTCAGACGGTCACCGGCGGAAAACAACTTAATCGCCGTCCGTTCGGCCGCAAAGATATGACAGCCGGAACTGCCGCTGTCCAATCGTCGGCCGTTTCAACCGTAACCGGTACCCTTCAGACAGCTCCGGCTGCGGTTTCCTCAGCAGCAACCGGTCAAGCCGCAACTCCAGCAACATCGGCAGCAACGCCGTCAGCCGCTGTTGAAACCGCTCCTGCCGCGGTTAAAACCCAGGCCGTCGGCCGCAGCATTCGCACCCGCGCTTCAGCAGCCCCGTCCGCGGTTTCCTCAGCAGCAATCGGTCAAGCCGCAACTCCGGCAACATCGGCAGCAACGCCGTCAGCTGCCGTTGAAACCGCTCCTGCCGCGGTTAAGACCCAGGCCGTCGGCCGCAGCATTCGCACTCGCGCTTCAGCAGCCCCGTCCGCAGTTTCCGCAGCAGCAACCGGTCAGGCTGCAACTTCGGCAACATCGGCAGCAACGCCGTCAGCCGCCGTTGAAGCCGCTCCTGCCGCGGTTAAAACCCAACCGGCCAGACGCAGTTTCCGCCAGCGCGCAACGATAAAAAAAGACAATCAGGCTTCGCTCTTTGAGCTGAAACAATCCGTCAATCTGGCTGCCGGCAGCTATTCCGAAACCCTGATGTTCGGTGCGGAAGACAGCGGGGAAAGCATTCCCGACGGTGTAATTCATAACGGCGAATATGAAGAGACGATTATTCCAGACACGATTGTTGACTATTGCAACATCGGGGTTGATCAGCTGCAGGATACTTCGGTTATGCAGAACTGCCTGAAACAGTTGATTACCCACCAGTCTGACAGTGACAATCAGGTTGCGGAGGAAGGCAAAGCGCTATTTACCAAAGCTACGGCGGAAATTGCCATAGCAACGGTAGCCGAAAGCATGCAGCAAAAGGTTATTGCCGCCAAATATCAGGAACAGGTACAGGACAAACGGGAAGAAACATTGGCCAGCGCTTCGACGTCGCGTGATGACTCCGGCGGCTTGGCCATGACCAACAGCGGCGAGCAAACGCTGCTTAACGCCTTAAGCGCAATGGCTGCGGCTCAGTTAAGCATTGATGCGTTCAATCAGGTCGGCGGTTTCACCAAGGAAGACCTCGGTGAAACAGAGGGAGAAGATGAATGATAAAGCGTTTCGTCACATATTGGGCTTTGCCGCTGGCGATATTGGGCTTTTCCTCCGTCGCCCGGGCGGACATTGAGGCTCCGCAGACAGTAATAGGTACTGTTAAAACCGGTATTAAGGAGGCCGAAAGCATTCAGCACGACCTGAATGAAATTCAGGCGGATCTGCGTTCTGCGGCTGAAGGCGTTGCCGGGCCGATAAAAGATGCCGCCAAAACGGTAAATGACGTTAAAAACGAAGCTCAAAGCAATATTCAGGCCGTTAAGGACAAAGCAGATGCCGCCAAAAATATTGCCAGCGACCCCGAAGGCGCTTTAAATACGATGGGCGGCAAGCTGCCCGGTTTTATGACCACGGTTGATACCAATGATTCCGGAGAACTTCGGGGTGCGGTCAAAACCAACTATTTTACCCAGCGGCCGAAGAGTTCGGTTTCTGCCGACGGACAGGCCGAAGCGGTCAATTCCGTTGAAGTGACCAAGGAACAGGATGAAAAAATGGCGGCTGTTCAGCGTGAAAACTTTGCCAACCTTTATGCGCAGGCTTTTACAATCCGCACCAATCTTGCCAAAGAAAAGTCGGAAGACAAAGAGCATAAGGACAGTCGGGAAATTCTCCAAAACACTAAGGAAATCGCGCTCAGAATGGAAGAACGTTGGCGCCGGATCATGATCATTAATGCTGCCCTGTTTGAGTTCAAAACCACGCAAAGCAGCCGCCAGTTCTCTTTTGTGCCGGAGGAGGATGAAGATGAATAAGCTCGGACACATACTGCCTTTGGCTTTGTTTTTTGCCGTTGCGGGAGGGGAGGCTTCTGCCACCATTAAATTTGACGTCAGCCACACCGCCAATAAAGCGCAGGAAACCGTCAGTGAATGGGCCAAGCAGGCACAAACGGCATTTGAAGAATCTACCACCATTCAGACGATGATCGCCTATGGCAAAGGCGTGGCCGAAATGGCCAAATGGGTTAAAGAACAAAAGGCGCTGGTTGACCAGACCATCAGCGACACTGTCGGAGCCGTCAATTCCGTTAAAGATACGGCAACTTCAACCGTCTCTGACATTCAGGGCGAAGTAACCGGAACCGTCGGCGATGTAACGGGAGCCGCTGGCGAAAGCGTTGCCGGTGTGGCCGGAGGTGCTGCCGGGGCGGTCTCTGCGGCGGCATCCAAAACCAAGTCGGCGCAAGAGCTTTTGCAGCTGAAAAATGAGCGTTCGTCGCTTGAATCCGAATATGAAGCCGCCGCCGCGGCCCGCAAAACCGAATTTGAAGGGCAGATAAAATCTTATCAGGACAACAATGCGGCCTATCAGCAGATGATTGCCGAGGATCCTTCCCGTAAAGAAGAACTGGAAACCAAAATTATCTCTAATAATGAGACTATTCGCTTTCTGCAGGAACAGTTTGATAAACGCGAAGCGGAAGAAAAGGCTAAAAGTGATGCTTTGATTGCCGAAGTTGACGCCAAAATCCAAAATCTCCGCGATGTTGCCGCGGCTGATAGCATGGGGCTGGCAACCGAAGCAGCCGGAGCTTTCAAATCTTTGTTCGGCAACAAGCAGTCTGCCGCCGAACTGAATAAAACGATTGCCAATAACTTTATTCCCGAAAACGAGGATATTACTTCCGCCAGTATCAAAAAGGTAAGAAAATACCGTAACAAAACCGCGGCAAACGATGTGCTGACCGCCTATGCAACGGCGTTGCAGGTCAGAATTAACCGTTACGAAAAAAATGAAGATGCGCAGGAGACGGCAGACAGCGCAACCATGATGGACGGCGCCACGGCCGCAATTGCCATGGACACCCAGCTTAAAGTCAAAAATATGGAAACTTTGCTGGTCTATACCCAGATGCTGATTGCAGATATGAAAATGCGCAGCGCGATGGATTTGGCTAAACTGACGGTTTATAAACTGCGAGACCCGAGCAAAGACGTTACCCAGTTTAATCTGGACGATTATAAATATAAAAAGCCGAGCAAAATAAATAAAGAAAACATTCTGAATTTGGCCAAAGAAGCCGGTTCAGCCGCTAAGGATCTTAACAGCAGCGGTGTGACGGGGCTGTTAAAGTAGGAGGAAACAATGATTAAATTGACTAAAATTGCGGCGCTTTCTTCCTCTCTGGTTATATTTTCCGGCTTGACGGCTCATGCATTCCTGCTCCCGCCGGGACCGGTAACGCCGACGGTTGATGCTCCGACGGACGTTACTTTCAGTCTTGAAAATGTCGGAGCGACGGCTCAGATGTATGCCGCTCAGGCTCAGACTTATGCCAATAATATGACCAAAGCCGCCAAGTCGGCCAAAAAGAAATATATGGACAAGTTTACCGGCTTTATGGGCGGACTGTTCAAGAAAAAGGAAAAGCAGGCTATTCCCGGCTCCAAGACGATTCAGGAATCCAAAATCGCCGATATTTATGATGCTGAATCGGTGAAAAAGGCTTTATATACGCTGTTCCTGGCTTATCCGGTCGATTGCGAAAAAGATGCCGACAGCTTTGCCGCCTGTGTGGCTTATAAAGAAAAAGCCGAAGAATTTTATCAGGATACTGTTATTGAAATTTATACTTCGGTGCGTCTGCTTGAGCAGGAAATGCCTAATTTGGCGGTTCAGGTTGAATCGCTGAGCGCTACGTTCAGCGGTGGCGGCGGTGACGGTGCCGAAAGCGGCGATGACGAGAACGGCGCCCGCAAAAACGCCTTTAATGCTTACGAAACCATGGACAGCATTCTTAAAATTACGCAGGAAGTAACGGCGATGAAAGCCCAGTATGAAGCGGCGCTGATGCTTCGTGAACAGGTAAAACCTGCGCCCTATGTCTCCAAAAAGGAGCGTAAAGCTAAAGAAAAAGCAGCCAAAGAGGCCGCTAAAACCTCGTCTTTGTGGCGTGATGAACCGATAAAAACGGCTTCTCTCGGCGCAGTCTCAACCAGTGAAACACTGGCTTTCGGCCAATTGGGAATGATAACGCAGGCTGATTTCAAATTAAAAACCGAAAATGAAGCGGCGGCAGCCGATGTTGAAGAGGAGGATGATGACGAAGAATATGTTTATGATCCTTCCTTATACGGCACCGTCAGTTTTGAAGATGCTTCCGAACCGCTGATTGCTTCGCCTTTTGCCGGGAATGAGGAAAAAGTTCTTGAACTTGATAAAATTGCCCCGCTTTACGAAAAAGCGCAGGATGCACTGGACGTTCATAATCTGCTTCAGGCACTCGACAGCTATCGCGGAATATTTGAAAACTATGAGCAATATAAACAGCTGCATCAGAAGGCTCTGGATGCCGTTGCCGCTGCCGACCAATGTTCAATTCAATACCTGAAACGCTATTATCCCGACCCTGAACAGGTTTGGAAAGGCAGCATTGCCGATGCGGCGATAAATGACTATGATGCCCGCCGGGGAATTTCCGGCTGGGCCGTTAAGGCTTTTGAAGTTGCCAAGTCGGAGGAATCGCTGCCGATTGACACCGACGAACTGGGAACAATTGATATTAACTCCGATATTGATATTGACGATGTCAACAGCATGGAAACCATTAAAGCCGATCTGGAAAAGCAGGATATGGCCAGTTTGGCAAATCCGGAACAGACGGCTGCCGCTGAAAAGGCCACCCGTGAATCGCAGATGATTTCCTTTAACATCGGTGCCGAAGCGGCGCAGCTTTTGGCGCAGGATCAATATGAAGCATCGCCGCAATGGGGAATGCCGAGCACGAAGTTTCCCGTCTGGAATGACCAGATTAATTTTTATACTCAGTATCTTGACGGCAAGTATGAGAATGTCAAAGATTATCTGCATCAGCTTGACGTCAGCAGCGTTATCGTCGATATTGCCTATCCTTTAAACGATTTGCTTGTTGACGATGAAGAAGAGCGTGCCAATAACCGCGCCGGACTTGATAAACTGGCCGGAATGTTAAAGAGTGAAGAACAAAGTTCGGATCCGGCTTCGGTGATGAAAGATCTGGAAAGCAGCCGCGATAAATTGCTGCAACAGGCGCAGCAAAGCAAAGTCGCTAAGATGCAGCCGCTGGAAAGCCGCCGGAAAACGCTGGAAACGCAAATGGAACGGGCCTCGACGTTGCTGTCCGACTACAGTGAACAGCTGAACAGTGCCCGACAGAATAAACTGACTGCCGATACCGGTGTCGAAGTCAAGGAAAGTTTGATTGTCGATTTGGAAGAACGCCGCGGCGATGATGAAGACAATATGCTGCGCAAAACCGATATTGACTATAATGAAGAAACTTACGAGGTTTCGCCGGAAAAAACGGAAAAGGTCTATTCCGTTAAAAGAAATGCGACAACGGAGAAAAAAGCCCTGTTTGATACCGATAAAGCCGTTGCCGACTATCAAGACGAAATAAAACAACTGAAATACCGGGCGGAACAGCAAAGCGCCGCCGAAGCGGAAGCCGCTTCCCGCCAGAAGCTGATGCCGGTTGAAACCAACAGCAATAACGACGGCTCAGTCAGCCTCTATCCTGAAAACGGCGCCGCCGCACTGCCGACGGTCGGCACCGGCAGCGGACAGAAAAAAACGCTTTTCCGTCGTCCGTTCAGTGATAATTCGGCTTACCAGCCCGTCAAATACAGTTTATCGCAGACGCTGTATTTTGGTGCCCAGTATCCTAATTCGGGGCGCCGTCAGGCCTTCACCGTTAACGCAAACGCTTCTGAGCCGATAGATTTTCAGGCTGAAAAAGCCAAGCTTGACCGCAAATTGGATGAACAAACCTCGCAAATGACCGAAACAACGACCTATGAAGAAGAAACCGTTGTTGAAGAAAAGACAACCGAAGCTGAAACCGGAACCTATACCACGGGAGAAATATCGGAAACCATGGAGGTTAATGCGGAAGATACCGAAGATATGGCTCTGGCAAAGGTACAGCGTGCTGAAAATGAAGAAAAAGCCGCCGCCAGCGAAAAAACCGCAGCTTCGCTTAAAACCCAGGTTGAGCAGAAGCAAAAAGAAATTGAGCGGTTAAATCAGCAGTTGGAAACGGTAAAATCCGAGATGGATGCGGTTGAAAACAGTTATATTGCACAAGTTCAGCAGATTGAGCAGGCCTACAATCAGAAAGTGACGGAAGCCAAAAAGTATGTTGAAAGCAAGCGCAATGCACGTAAAACCTTAGATTTGATCAGTTATTACAAGGAAAAAATCGGCTTGCCGGTAGCCGGAGTCAACGGATTAATTCCGCCGTTCAGTCTGTTGAATATTTTACGAACCGCAACCGGCCTGACCGATGATACCAAAAATTATGCCGACCAGTTGATTGACGATGCCAAAAAGTCAATGCTTAATCTCGGCGATGCTGTTTATGTCGGCCGTGCCGGCGATAAGATTGCCGAAATTCATAACGGCCTGATGGATAAGTTGCAGGCGCTTCCGGTGGATGGCCTGAGCGAGTTCTCTTCTGCCGTCGGCGCTTATGCCAAAACGGATGCCGTTATCAAACCGTTGACTTCCATGTTCCAGAAAGTGTTGGTTGAGCAGGCGTGTGCCAATGACAACTGCCGCAAAGTTGATGAAGAATATTTTGTCGGTTCTTATGCCAAAGACCGTGACTTTATGATTCCCAAAAACGCGCCGCAGGAATATCTGCCGCCGCTGCGGGAAATGGTTCATTTCGATGATGTCGATTATGAAAATGTCAGCAAAACGGCTGACGGCGGCATTACCCGTGAAGGTTTCCTCAACAGTGGGGCCAAAATGCCCGAAATCTGGAAACGCATCTTGAACGGCAAAGCCTTTGTCGATAAAGATGTTGATTTGAAGGTTTTGCTTTCCGAAGGCGGTGAGGCCGCAACCTTTATGCGCGGCGGCCGTTATCCCTGCAAATTGGATGACCAGATTGTCGATATCGATAACGCCGACGGACAGTTTAAAATTTATACCAGCAAGGCTCTGCCGAGTAAGGCAACGGCCGAACAGAAGGCTTACCGCCCGTCCGCCATGTCGTTGATGCCGGTTTGCAATGAAATTACCCTGAAAGGGACGCCGGGTTTGTTGGGCAAGTTTTATGTAACGGTAGAAGACAAAGTTGAAGAAGTAACCGCGCAGGGCAAAGTCGCAACATTTCAGGATTTTGCCGGCGGAGCGGCACACAGCGAGTTGGGAACGCTGTTAAAGGCGGCTGACAACGGCGTTTTCTTTAACGATGCGCCTGCCGCCGTCTTTAACCGTTTGAGCAAAATGGCGGAAGAAGCCAGCCAGGATAATTCGTCCTATACCAAAAATATGCAGGACGAAGTCTATAAAAAAGCCATGCTTGATCATAACCAGTTTGGCAATTTCCTGACTTTTGCCGAGCAGGAAATCAGTTATCGCCAGGCCTTGGAAGAATTGAAACTGAGTGTGGACGAAGCCAAAGAAACGTTGTTCGAACAATTTGAAAAAATCGGCTTTACACCGTCAGCCGACTATAATCTGGCCCGCCAGGCCGATTATGATTTGACCAAAGATACGCTGAACCGGCGCAAAAATACGCTGGTCAACGAGGGTGTAGAAGAAATGGAGGCCGTTAATGTCTCTGATAACGAGATTGTTGAAGAACGCCTGGATAAAATTAAGAATATCTTTACCGCTTTACGCAAAGATAAAGAAGCCTACATCTCTTTGAGCGATGTAACGGACAGCGGCGCCGAACTGGATGAACGGATTAAAACCGAAGAAGCCAATCATAAGGTGACCGCCGAATATAAGAAACGGGCCGATGAAGAATTTGAAAAACAGCTTAAATCTTATCCGATACCGTTCTGTGCGGCGTATTGAGATTAAGCGACGGGGAAACTGATGAGCGATTTGAACAATATGTTGGAAGGGACCAAAATTCTGTCTTTGACGGATGCAAATGGTCGGGCGCATGAGTTCATCAGTGAAACCGAACAGGAAAAAGCGGGATTTAAGCTCAAATATTACATGTGGCTGTCGCGCCTGTTTATTCTTTTCGCCATTGTTTCACTGCTGGTTTTTATGAGTACGTCGCTGGCAATTTTCAAACTGGCGCCGCAGGTGACGGTCGAACCGTTTCTGATTATCAATCAGGATACTTCTGACGGAATTGTCCGCGCTGAAGCGATAACCAACCGTATGGCCTCCAAAAACCAGTTGATGGAAACATTTGTTCAGCAGTATGTCATCCTGCGCAACACCATCATTAATGATGAACGTGAAATGCAGACCCGCTGGTATCCCGGCGGAATGTTAAGCTTTCTTTCATCTCCCCGGGTGTATAATGAATTTACTCAGTATCGGGAATCAATCTGGGGGCAGATTCGCCACGACGGCGTGGTCAGGGAGGTGGAAATTATTTCCATCGGAAAGCTTGGCGGGGAGCGCAGCCCGGTTTGGAAGGTTGACTTTAAAACTTATGAGCTGTCTCAAAATGCCGTGGACCAAAAGACCAAAGCGCGAATTTTGAGCGTGCGCTACTGGACCGCATCGGTTACCGCTTTCTTTATCCCCGGCCGTGAATTTGTCGGCTTGCGCTTAATCAATCCGATCGGTTTTACCGTCGTCCGTTATTCGCAGGCTGAAGTCGAAATTCTCTAGACTGTTGATAAGTTGGGGATTTCCTCAAGACGATATTAGACTTTTAATTTAAAAGAGTATAATTTCGTAATATCTATACGAGTACTCACGAAACATAGATTAAAAGGATAAGACATGTCTAAGAAAATTATCGTGCTCTTCCTGCTGTTGCTGCTCTCGGCCTGCGGTGTTTTCGGCTCTTACTATGAAGCCGAGCCTGTCGGCGTCGGCAAAGGCGTGGACGAGCTTAAGCTTTCTCCTTGCGCCTGCATGCAGATTGAATTGCCCAAAACGCTTCCCGACTGGTTTGTTGAAACAATTTAGGGACTGATGAAATGGACAATCGTTTAGGCGGAAACAATACTCAGCAGCGTTTAATCGGCGGCCAAACCGCTCCCCAGTCCGCACCGCGGCGTGAGAGCGGTGACGTTTTTGTTGCCAATGTCGGTGAAAAACGTTATCTGTGGACGGCTCGTGCTTTTGCGATTATTACCGCAATCAGCTTGTGCTGCAATGTCGTTTTGCTGCTGGCGATTGCCCAGGTTATGCCGCTTTTCCGTATTGAGCCGTTTCTCCTTACGTTTCAGTCTAAGTCCGAACAGGTTTACAACATTATGCCGGTGCGCGGCAATCTGACCGACGAAAAGGCGATTACCGAAGTTTTTGTGCGCGAATATGTGCTTCAGCGCAGTTCCTTTGATCGTGATATTCCGGAAATGGAAGCCCGCTGGATGCCCGGCGGCCCCATTCAGGAGATGTCGTCTCCCGCGGTTTATCAGGAATTTCTGAATAAAACCGCCAAGCGGGCGATTGATTTAATTCGGAGCCGGAGCCTGCAGCGAAATGTCCGTATTCTCACGGTTAACGAGTTGGGGCAGGGACTTTGGCAGGTGGAATATGAAACTCAGGATATGTATCCTGATTCCACGGCGCCGGAAATCAATTACTGGACGGCTTCGCTCCGTGTCAGCTATCGCCGCAAAAGCGTTAAATACGGCGAGCGTCTGAATAATCCCGTCGGTTTCACGGTTGACCGCTATTCGTTGACGTTTAATAAAGTTAAGTAGGTTTATAAGGTATATAAAAATGATTTTGAGAGTTGGCAAATTATTCTTTATCGGCGCTTTGGCGGTTCTGTTCAGCCGCGCGGCTTATTCTCAGGCGACAATGGGCAGCCTTGACCAGAATGCCGACCAGAGCCAGGGGCAGTATATGCCGATGAACCTGGGCTATGCCGGTTTTAACTCTCTGGGAATGACGCAGGCCGCCTGGCTTGATCCTCTGCAAAATCTGGGCGAAGGTCAAAGCAAGCCGGCTTATTCCAAATATTACTGGTCACCCGATCTGATTTTGCCGATACGTCTCCGCGAAGGGATGATTACCCTGCTTAATTTTCCGCAGTGGGAACTGATTGAAGATATGTATATCGGTGACAACGCTACTTTTGACGGGCAGATTTCCGGCCCGAACACCATTTTGCTCTATCCGCGCAAAGGGGCTAACGTTGGCGTCGATACCAACATTATTATCTTTGGCCGCTCCGGCAACAAATATGTCTTTTATGTCAGAAGCGAAGGTGTTAATACCGAGCGCCTGACCAACTCGATTATTGATATTGATGTTATTGACGGTCCGGCCGGCTCCCGCGGCGCCGGAATGGTCGGCGGCAGCGTCGGCGGCGGTTCGGGAATGAACGCGTCTTCTTATAAGGCCGGTAACAGCCATTCGGCGGATTCCCTTTTTACTAAGCGGTTTCAACGGAGTGACTGGATTAAGGAAATTCCGCTTGACCCGACCAAGTTCCGCTTTGATATAGAGGTCTATGTTCCCAATCCTGACGATGTGGTCATTGCTCCGGAACGTGTCTGGCGCGATGATATCTTTACTTATATCGATTTGGGCGAAAAAGCTCTGAATATGACCCAGCGTCCGATAGTAACCCTGATTGTCGAACGCATTGAAGTTCCGGTCGGCTTCCGCACCAAAGGACCGAACAACCGTCTGATTATCGTTGAAGGTATCGGCGATATGGTTCTGCGCAACGGCAAGCGGATTGTTTGCCTGAAAATGCGCCGCTCGGACGATGCCGGTCTGGAAAATGCAACTTATGCGACCGATTTTGATGATTCTGCCTGGGACGTTCCTCCCGCAATGCCGGGTCAGCAAGCTCGGAACGGACAGATATCCGGCGGCAGCGGCAGTGACAGCGAGTTTAACGGCGGCGGGGCTGCCGGCGGCGGAATGCCCGGCCAGTATGATATTCAGGTCGGACAAAGTGAAATTGTCGTGCCTCGTTACGGCAATGGCGGTGGCGGTAATGTAAATGTCAATTACCAAGGCCCGCGGCCCGATGACGGATTTGATTATTCGAAAATGCAGCATATCCGCAACAATAATAAATATGCCGGCAGCGGAGCCGGAGCGCCCGGCGGCAATTTTGGTTTCGGTGCGGGGTTTGCCGATACGGACAGCTCCAATATTTCCATCGAACTCGGAACCGACGCTAATGTCGGCAATCTGGAAACGCTTTGGAGCCAGCTGTCGAAAAAATATCCTGATGTCCTCAGCCGCTATGAACCTTTCTTCTCGGTTGACGCACCGGCAGACGGGCAGGGAAAAGAACTGTTCCACCTCCGGGTCGGCCCGGTCAAAAGTTTGGAAGCGGGCGACAATGTATGCAGCCGCCTTGGACGTAACGGTGTATTTTGTAGTGTAGTCAGAACGCAATGAGCAAAGAAGTCTTAACCCATTCCGAAAGTTATGTGAAGAAAACCAACCGCATTATTCTTGTGGTTGGTCTTACTTCGTTTGTAATTTTCGTAATCGGGGTGATGCTTCTGATGCAAAGCGGTCCGGTTCAGGAGGATTATACCGAGCCGGTGTTTACGGACAACGATGATGCGTTGAACATTTCCAATGATACCGGTCCGACGGATAATATTGAGTTCGGGGTGGTTGATGACGGCGAACCGCCGATAACCACGACGCCGAACCCGGTTCAAATGGGGCAGGTCGTGCTCGGAACCGATGCCAAAAATGTTTTGACTCTTGGTACCAACGCCAAAGCGGCCGTCAGCATTATTTCCGTTCAGCTGGCCGAACCGCCGTTTGACGGTTTTACCTTTGAAGACGACTGTTCGGGAAAAACTTTGCGCGGGCATGAAACCTGCGATATTACCATGGGCTGGTCGCCGGTTGTTCCCGGAAACGTTCAAAACAACTTTATCATTGCCTGGCATGAAGCCAATTTAACCAATGCAAACGCCAAATCGGCAAAAGTTCCGGTTGAAGGCAATGCCATCCGCAAAGAAGATTGTAATTTCTGTGAGCAGACTCTGCCCGGAAAAACAGATGCGCCGACAGCTCAGGGCACTTTGAAAACGCGTAATGCCATCGGCCCTAACGGCGAAGTTATCGGTACCATTGACGAAGACGGTTATGTCCGTGATGCCAACGGCAATGTCATCGGCCGCGTCAATTCTGCCGGAATGGTGGTTGATGAAAACGGCAATGTTATCGGTGTCGCCGAAAACCGTCGCCTGGTTTATGATGAAAACGGCAATGTCATCGGTTATGTCAATCCTGACGGAACAGTGGTTGACAAAGACGGCAATATCATCGGCCGCATGCTTCCCGACGGAACGGTGGTGGATCTGAACGGTAATGTTATCGGCCGGGCGGTCGATGCCGGTTTCGTTTACGACAAAAACGGCAATATTATCGGCCGTGTCCAGCCTGACGGTTCCGTTGTCGATATGAACGGCAATGTTATTGGCCGGTTAAATGAAAAAGGCGAAGTTGTGGATACGGACGGCAACGTCATCGGCCGCGTCAGCAAACAGGGACGGGTTGCCGTTGATGAAAACGGCAATGTTATCGGCGTGGTTATGCCAGACGGCTCTGTCGTTGATAAAAACGGCAATATCGTCGGCTTTGTCGATGAAAACGGCCGGGTTGTCGGCAAAAACATCCTCGGCAATGCCGGCGGACAGGTCAAGCTTGCTTACGACAAAAACGGCAAAGTTATTGGTTATGTTGATGAAAACGGCAATGTTGTAGATGCTCACGGCAATGTCATCGGCCATGTTGACGGTGCGGGAAATGTTGTTGACGAAAACGGCAACGTCATCGGCAAAGCCGTTTCTCTGCCCCAGCGCCGTCTCGCGTATGACAAAAACGGCAATATTATGGGCTATATCGACAAAGACGGCAATGTTATTGATCCCGGCGGCAACATTATCGGCAAAGTCCAACCGGACGGTTCCATTGTTGACGCCAACGGCAACGTTATCGGTCAGGCCGCCACTATTCCCGGCCGCCGTCTGGTCTATGACAAAGACGGCAATGTTATCGGCTATGTTGACGAAGACGGCAATGTCCGCGATGCCAACGGTAATATTATCGGCCGTGTTCTGCCCGACGGAACGGTGGTTGACAAAGACGGCAATGTCATCGGCAAAGTAGCGGATATGAATATCGGAGCCCAGCGCCGTCTGGCTTATGACAAAGACGGCAATGTCATCGGCTACATCGATGAAAACGGCAATGTGGTCGATTTTAACGGCAACGTTATCGGCAAGATGCTGGAAGACGGCACATTGGTTGACTTGGACGGCAATGTTATCGGCAAAGCCGGTGAATTGGTGAATCTGGTGCTGGATAAAGACGGTAAAGTTATAGGCTATTTGACCGAGGACGGCAAGGTTTATGATTTAAACGGCAATCAAATCGGTTATGTTGATGAAAACGGCAATATCGTCAGCACTCAGGATAAAACGCTGGGTGCTTTGGTCCAAACCCGGATGATTCCGATTACGTCGAAAGGAACGGTTTTGGGACGCCTGAACAGCGACGGAACCGTCGTTCAGGATATGAAAACGGTCGGGCGTGTCCTTTCCAACGGTCTGGTGCGCGATCCCTCGGGATCGGAAGTTATCGCCCGTTTGGTGCGCGGCGGACTGGTCGTCGGCTATGGCTGTAAAAATATCGGTTATCTGGAAGCCGACGGAAAAATCCGCAAAGGAAATCAGGAAACAAAATTAAAGCCGATGCCGGACGGTGTCATTCTTGATGCCGAAAACAATTATGTCGGTGAAGTGGTTAAAACCGGACGGGTCTTTGACAATACCTGCACTTATCTCGGCGATGTCGGAACCGACGGAATTGTCCGCACGCCGGAAGGCGTTTACGTCGGCTGCGTTAATCCGGACGGAACCGTGCTGAACGAGCAGGGCGAAATTATCGGCGGTGTGGCTCGCAGCGGCGTGGCGGTCTCTTATGACGGCGAATATTTGGGACAGGTTTCTCCTGACGGTCTGGTTATCGCTTTGTCTCAGCAGCCGGTCGGCTGTGTCGGCACTTACGGTGATGTCTTCAGCAAAAACGGCAGCTATATCGGCCGCGTTTTGGATAAAACTTATGCCTATGATTTGCACGGCAATTTTATGAATGTTGTCGGGCCGAACGGCAAGGTCGCAATCAGCGGCCAGCCTGATGCCCGCCTCTATGCCAATAATCTGGTCGCCAATAACCGCAATGAAATTATCGGCGTTTTGATGGATGAAAAGACGACGCTTCTGACGCCGGAAGGAAAGTTCCTCGGCCGCCTGTTTCCTGACGGGCAGGTTTATAATGAAAAGGGTGTTGCCGTCGGCAAAATCAACGGCGATTTGGCCAGCTTCTACGGTCGTCAGCTCGGTGCCGTCGTCAAAAAAGGGCTGGTTGCCGATTTTAAGGGCAATCCGATTGGTTTGGTAAACCATGACGGGCAGGTTATCAATCGTTTTGGCGAGGTCTTGGGGCATATTGACGCCAAAGGAAGCTTTATTGACGCCAAAGGAGACTATCGCGGCGGTGTTGTGTCCAAGGGCAGCGCTATCGGCTATGACGGTTCTTTCCTCGGTTACGCCGTAACCGACGGTGCGGTTATCAGCATGGAAGGAGCCAAAGTCGGACAGGTAACCTCGGATAACAAGGTGGTTGACTTGAAAAATAAAGTCATCGGCGAAGTCATTCCTGAAAATATCGTGGTTGACATCTGGGGCAATTATAAAGGGCGCGTCAACTCCTTGGGCGATGTTATCGACCTGAAAGATGAAGTTATTTCCGCTGTTTTGCCCGGAGGCTCGACCGATAAGAACCTGAGCCTGCTGCACCGCGGTGCGGTAATTGACTTTGGCGGCAACCTGACCGGGGCCGTTATGCCGGACGGAACCGTCATTGATCGTGAAAACGTTGCCGTCGGCCGAGTTCTCTCCGACGGAAACGTCATCAGCCGGGCCGGCAAACTGATAGGTGAGGTGGTCAACGGCGATATTGTTATTGATAACTCTGATAAAGTTGTGGGCTATGTCAATTTTGATGGTAAAATCAGAGACCGGGACGGCAGTCTGATCGGGCGTATGCTGTCCGGTGATTTAGCCATTGACAACAATGACAATATTATGGGAAAGATTTACAAAATCGGAGCGACGGTTTTGGGTAATGACGGCAATTACGTCGGCCGTCTGACGGCGGAAGGAACCGTTGTCGATGCCGAAGGAAAATCCATCGGTTACCTGAAGAACAACGGCTCTTATATTGATTTGGATAAGAAGGTGGCGGGCTATGCGCTTCAGGAAGTCGCAAAGAACCGGAGGAACTGAATTGAGTTTGCGGATGAACGGATATAACTTTTTGCTGGCCAGATTAATCCGTGGGGCCTGTATTGTCACGGGCATGCTCTTGCTGAACCTGTCCGTCGCGGCCGCTCAGGAGATTACCGCTGTTGACTTTAACGGCGATTTAATCGGTAAAGTTATTCCTGACGGTAAGGTCGTCAGTTTTGACAACCAGCTGATCGGCAACGTAACCGCCGACAGCTTGATTACCGATTTTGACGGAAACATCATCGGCGGCGTTATTCCGCAGGGTATTGCCATCGGCAACGACAATAAACCGCTCGGTAAAGTAAATAACGACGGCTCCGTTCGTCTGGCTTCGGGAAAGATTATTGCAAAAGTGCTGCCTAACGGCCTGGTTGTTGATGACTTTTTCAACATAACCGGCGCCGTGCTGTTCCCCGGTCTGGTCTATTCTGATGACGGGCGTACCGTCGGCCGCCTGACCGGTGACGGTCTCTATACCAATCTGCAGGGGCAGGAAATCGGTTTCATTTCTCCTGACGGTTATGCTTATCGCCGGGTCGGACAGGAATATGTTCTGGACGGCCGCCTGATTTCCTCCAAAATGGTGGTTTCGCAGTCGGGCGAATTTATCGGCAGTGTGGCTCCCGGCGGCAATGTAACGAATTTTGATGCGGTTACCATCGGTTTTATCAAAGCCAACGGATTTGCCTATAATGAAAATAATCAGATTATCGGAAGTATCGTCCGCTCGGGCTATGCGCTTGACAACAACGGAAAATATCTCGGCTTTGTGACTTATAACGGCGAAGTCGTCAATAAGAATAACGTGGTCGGCCATTTGCAGGCAGACGGTCTGATTGCCGGAGACAACGGGGAATTAATCGGTTATGTGGTTGATTTTGCCGCGACGGCTACCGATTTGAACGGTAAATATCTGGGGCGTATTATGCCGGAAGGCAAACTTGCCCGCAGCCGGGATATAATCGGCTCGGTCGGAGCCCGCGGAATAACTTATGCTGCCGACGGTACCGTAAACGGTAAATTGATACAGGCCGGTCCTGTTTTTGACTATCGCGGCGGTCTCCGCGGTCACGCGCTGAAAAATGCTTCGGTCATTTTGCTGGAAGGAACCCCTGCCGGCTATATTATGGACAACATTGCTTATGAAAATGCCGGTCGGGCTATCGGTGCCACCATGGGAAATCTGCTGGCAATCAATACCGGCAACCAAACTTTGGGCATGGTTGGCATCAGCGGTATGGTCATGGACGGCGAAGAACGCAAATTTATGTCTCCGTTCGGCTATCTCTTTTCGGCTGACGGCAAAACCGGCGGCCGCGGCTTGGCTTTGTCTTCGATTTATAATCTGACCGGAGCGCCGGTTGCCCAGATGACTCCGGCCGGTGGTCTGATTAACAAAAATGCGGCGGCTATTGGCAAATTGACTCAGTCGGGCTTTAATATTGACGAACGTAATCTGGTTATCGGCAAGAATTTGGAAGCCGGCTATGTCGTCGGTTCGGACGGACAGAGCCTCGGCAATTTGTCCGAGAGCAATCTGGTTTTGAACAATAATCTGGAACCGGTTGCCAAACTTCTGCCGGATAACACGGTTGTTTCCGCAGACAGCAATACATCGGTGAATATGATGCCGGTTGTCGGCCGCGGTTCGGTTAATAATATGGTTCTGGCCTTCAGCGGCAGTCTGATCGGCTACGCCGGCCCTTCCGGGATTGTCCGTGATTTCAACGGGGCGCGTTTGGGCAAAGTGGCGGCTGAAGATATGGTGCTTGATAATATGGGCTCCAGCCTTGGCGGCACTGTCGGCTATGCGCCGGTCATCGATAACAAATGTTCTCTTTTAGGCGTGATAACGCCCCGCGGCGACATTCGCAATTACCGTGAAACGGTCATGGGGCGCCCGCTGCTGAACGGACAGGCTATTTCCGAAAACGGAAGCTATATGGGCTATGCGGTTAAACCCACGGCGGTCATTGACTATAACGGCAATATTATCGGTACCGTGTCGGCCACCGGACAGGTAATGAACTATAACAATGATGTTCTGGGCTGTATCGATAAAAGAGGTTTCCTGAAATCTGACGAAGGAATGTCTCTGGCTCATACGATTGAATATGCCCCTGTTATGAACTTTAACGGAATAATTATCGGCCGCAATATCCTGGACGGACAGATTGTCAATGACCAGAACCAGTTCATCGGCTACACTCAGGCCAACGGAAACGTTAATTCCAAAACCGGTATGCCGATCGGCCACCTGTTTAAATATCGTCATGCTTTCAGCCTGGCCAACAAATATATCGGCCGCATTAATGAAAAAGCTGAAGTGATTGACGGCAGCGGCGCCGTCGTCGGAACCGTCGATTTTGAAGGCAATGTCTCCCGGGAGAACCATAAAATTGGCTATGCTCTGTATGATATGTATGTTTATGACAATGATTTTGAGGCAATCGGCTATATTCTGAAAGACGGTACCGTGCTCTCCTTTATTAACCAAAATCTGGGAACGTTGAGCAAAGGCTTTCTGATTAATAAAAACGGCGAAGTTACCGGCCGCGGCAACAGAGATTTTTACATTCGCGACGACAGCAACTTGATTCTCGGTGAATTATACCTGAACGGCGAATTGCGTGACAACAGCGGCAATGTTCTCGGCACGGTCACCAAAAACGGCAGCATCATAGACAAGGACGGGCGCGTCGTGGCCATGGCCAAACCGCTGCAGTATTATGGAGAAATGGTTGCCCGTGAAAAAGTTTATGACCAAAACGGCAACTTAATCGGCTATGTTAACGCCGATGGTTCGGTAACCGACGAAAACGGAAATATTATCGGCTACGTCCAGAACGGCAAAGTCGTAGATAAATCCGGCAAGCTGTTGGGTGAGCTGGCCAGCGAGAAAGTGGCTTACGACAAAGACGGCAATATCATCGGTAAAGTTCTGCCGGACGGAACGGTAGTGGATGCAAACGGCAAAGTGATTGGCAAAGTCGGAGCCAACGGTGAAATTACCGATGCAAACGGTAATTTGATCGGTTCCATTAAAGGGCCGGGCAGCGGCGATAATCTTGCCTATGATGCAAACGGCAATGTCCTCGGGCGGATTTTGCCCGACGGTTCGGTTATCGACGGCAACGGTAACGTTATCGGGCATGTTAATGCCAAAGGAGAAATCGTTGACAACAGCGGAAAGGTGATAGGCGTTTCCGGAAAAGAAATGCTGGCTTATGATGCTGACGGAAATGTTATCGGCCGCTTGTTGCCGGATGGTTCTGTTGTCGATTTGAACGGTAATGTTGTCGGCCATGTCAATGAAAACGGCGAGGTTGTAGATGCCGACGGTAATGTCATCGGCAGCGCCAGCACGGCCAATCTGGCTTTTGATGAAAACGGAAAAGTTATCGGACAGGTGTTGGCCGACGGAACCGTCGTTGACGCCAACGGCAAGGTAATCGGCAGGGTTAATGCTAAAGGTGAAGTTGTTGACAACTCCGGAAATGTCGTCGGTAAAGCAAATATTGACAGCTTGGCGTTTGACAAGGACGGACGCGTCATTGGCCGCGTTAATGCCAACGGCGATGTGGTTGACAAAGACGGCAAGGTAATAGGCCGCGTTAATGAAAATGGTGAAGTCGTCAGTGCTGACGGCAAAGTCATCGGCTATGCCAAAAAGCCGTCCTGGTACAAACGTCCCGGAGCTTTGCCTGAAATCGGTCTTTCGCCGGAAGAACGCGAAATAACCGAAAAATATCGCAAGTCTTTAGGCATTGCCCTGACGCCGGACGGTGAATATCTTGGTGAAATTATGGAAGACGGTCGCGTCGTTAACAAGGCCGGAGAAGTTGTCGGCCACCGTATGCCTGACGGTTTGATTATTGATGACGAAGGCGCCCTGGTCGGTATTGAGGAGAGTGAAAAGCCGGCCGCAGGTGAAATGTTTATTCCCGCCGGAACCTTCGGCAAAGGCGGTGCTTACGGCACCGGAACCGGACCGGGTGCAAATCTTGGTCCCGGCGGCGGCTTCGGCCCCGGTGAACGGTATGATCCCCAGCGAGCCGCTGCGCTTGATGCCGCGCAGCAGGAACGCCGCAGCAATATGCAGGTCGGCAAAATCAGCAGCAACATCAGTCCGGATGCTTTCGACGGTATGCAGAAAAACTGGGATGAGCAGGGCATTAAAAAGGCCATTTCCTCCTGGAGGGTTGACTTAAGTGAAATGATTTTCGCCGATAAGCCGATTCCCGCGGTTATTGCCCGTTCGATTGACAGTAACAATCCGACCCCGGTAACCGCCTATGTTGAACGTAATATTTACGCCGAGGAAGGACGTAAAATCATTATTCCTGCCGGCAGCCGTATTATGGGAACTCTCGGCGGCCTGACCGGAACCTCGGAAACCACGTCACAGTCGGCGAAAGTTCAAATTTCTTGGGAACGCCTGATTCGTCCGGACGGTTCGCTGTTTGTCTTCAGCGGTGTCACCGGCGATGCGCAGGGCCGCGGCGGTGCTTTGGGCTATCTTGACCAGCAGCTGTTTAAGAAATATACGTTGCCGATTATGACCACGGCTTTGACCAGCTATACTTCCTATATGATGGCCGATGACGAGAATACCGACAGCGGCAGCGTTAACGAAACGCCGAAACAGCAGGCTGCCAATGATGCCCGCCAGAACTTCCTGAATCAGATGAACCAGGTCTTTGAGCAGATTTTGTCGGATAAAACCAATATTCGCCCGCTGACTTATGTTCCCGCCGGCACCCGCATCATTGTTTATCCGAACGTTGATCTCTGGATGCGCACCCGTGAACGCAATCCGCAGGAATTGGGCGGTCAGGGCAAGAAAGACGTCTTTATTGATGACCCGCAGACCACCGGTAAGCGTGAGCTTGAAAAGAACCGCCGCAGCCTCGGCAAGACCGAGACTGCTCCGACCGGTGCCGGCAGCGTTGTTTATGAATCTCAGGATATAGACGTTGAAGCCGCCGGCGGAACGCCTACATTGATTGATGACAGCAAGCCGTCTAATTCCGGCAAGAAAACCAATAATCCGCCGCCGCTGATTTCCAGCCCGGCCGCCGGGGCAACCCCGCCGCCTCCGCCGTCTTTCGCCACATCCCCCACTCCGGGAGCGGCAACCGCGGGCAGCAACACCGGCAGCAGCAATAATACCAATAACAGCGTTCCGCAGCTGTTCTAAGGAGTTTAAACAATGAGTTTTAAGGTTCTGGAATCTGTTCTTCGTCCCTTGGCTTACTGGTATAACCAGGAAAACATCGAGGAAGTTGCCGTCAACCGCTCCGGGCAGGTTTGGCTGCGCCTGCGCGGCAAACGCGCTTATCCCTGGGTGATGTATAAAGATGAAAAACTTACTAAAGAATATCTGACGGATTTGCTTTATATTATTGCCAATACCTATGAACTTCCCTTTGACCCGGTACAGGGAACGCCGGTGGTTTATGCCACCATTCCCGGCGACCACCGTTTTTCTGCCGTCAGCGGACGTAACGTTATGTATGACCAGGATGACCTGACCGGCGGTGTCGCTCTGACAATCCGTGTCCACAGCGACGATGTTGCTTTCGGGTTGCAGGACTATGGCCTGAAACAAGGCGAAAGCCTGCATAAGGTTAATCCTCTGAAAGATATTCAGGACCCCGAAGATCCCTATGAGCGTCTGCTGTTGAGCATTAAACGCGGGGACCATATTCTCGTTTCCGGCGCTACGGCAACCGGTAAAACCACGTTCTTAAACAACCTGCTTAAGATTTTGGATATCCATAAGCGGATTATCACAATTGAAGATACACGCGAATTGCTGGTGCCGCATCCGAACCGTGTTCATATTGTTATGTCCCGTACCGAGCAGACTAACGAATTCGACTATTCGAAAATTATCGACCTGGTGGTTCGTTTTACGCCCGATGCCATCATCGGCGGCGAGATTTCCACCAATAACGCCGGCGCATTGTGGGAGCTGATGGGATCCGGTCACGATAACTGCCTGGCCACCATCCACGCCGAAAGTTCGGAAGCAGCCTATGAAGCTTTTGTTGACCGTATTCTGCACAGCTATCCGACAATTGACCGTGAAAAAACCATTAAGGAAATGCACCGCAAACTCCGTGTTGTCCAAATCAACCGCGACGGCAACCTGCGTGCGGTAACCGAAGTAACATAAATAAAAAAGCCCCTTTGAAAGGGGCTTTTTTTATTGCAGCGGCGGAATGTTCAGCTGGGCAATGTCTCCGGGACGGATTTTTACATTTGAATAGCGCATGTTTCCTGTCTCAATAACAAATCGCTGACGGCTGGTCAGCTGGGACGCCAAATCATAGAAATCACGTCCGCTGAGCTCCTGCCGTTGAGGATTCATAATATATAAAACACAACCCTGCGTCCGTTCGGCCACGCCGCAACGGGCACGTCCCCGCGGCACTTCCGGGTTAATCACGACGCCTTGCAAACCGTCGCGGACAATCGTTTGCTGCGTAAAGAACAGTTTGGCAAACATAAAGCCGACGACAAAAACCATTGCCGCAATAATCGACATGCCTTTCATGGTGAACATATTGTTTTGCATCAGTTGTTCTTTAAACGGCAGTTTTTGCGGGGTAATGTCGCTTTCGTCGATAAACTGCGGCTGATAGCCTTCCTGCTGATTGTAAACGTTGCTTTCCTGATTGAGCGCCGGCAGATTGGCATTGCCGTCCAGAATATCGTCAATATTATAATCGCTGCGTCCCTGATTGCTTAAAAAGCCTCCCTGCGGCTCGCTGCCGTGCATCTGCATGCCCGGAGCCTGCGGAGCCGACGGATTCGGCTGTCCGATATATCTTTTGATCGGGCGCTTGACTTTTTTAAGTCTGCGTGTCGGGTCAAAATTCTGCGGTTGGTTCGGAGTATTGGGATTCATGTCTGTCATGGGAAATCCTTACCTGTTATTTTGTAATGTTTTGTTTGTTTTCAAGGTTCTGATAATACGCGGAACCATAAAGACGACAGTCTCTGATTTCGGCGATTTTTTATCAAATATTTGATTGGGAATGCCGATAATCATAAAGTTTTCACCAATGCGGCTGCGAACGTTAAATTGTGTTATCTGACCGTTGGTCGCCTCCAGAGTAATGTCTGAAAAAATCCGGTTGTTATGTTCTAACGAAGCCTTGGCCAAAACCGACAATCCGGTCTCCAGAGAATCTCTGGCGCTGCATTTGCCGATATCAAAGCGGGCAAACCACAAATTCGGAACCACGAATTTTCCTTCTGCAACCGGGATAACCATTGCCTGTTGCCCCAAAAAACTGCGCAGGGTTGAAATGTTCAGGTCGTTTGACGTGGTCAGCGCGCGCCCGATAACGCCAGTCTTAGTGGTTTTAATAGTGCCGAAATCAAAGGTTTTCAACAAGTCTTGCCACTCAATGTCATCATCGGCACTGTAAGGGTAAATGCGGAAAACGTTAACGTCAAAGGCAATCAGTGTCGGATTGTCTTCAAAATAGGCCACCAGTTTGTTAATCTTATTGCGCAGTTCGAAATCGGCTTCAAATGTCACCGAGTAATCGGCCCAGTCCGTCGTCACGTCGGTAATGCCCGATCCGCGCAAAACGTCCAGCAAAGCCAGCAGGATAGGGCGTGATTTCGGTACATACAGGCTGAAATTAGCTTTACGGCTGATGGTCAGTGTTTTGGTTTCGGCGTTATAGGCATAATAAATTTCGGCGGCATCGGCAATCATTCCGATAACTTCCGACAGTTCGCCGCGCAGATTTTCCGCCGAAATGCTGGCATAGGGCGCATCTTTTGCCACCAGTTTGATGCCTGCTTCCTTGGTCAGCTTATACATGGCTTTTTCCGCCGGCATGGTTGCAAAGGTAAAGCCCGTCACCTCAAATCGGGGCAGCATGTCATTCTTGCCGTTGCGAACCATATTGAACGCCTTGACGTTATAGGGAATGGTCGTAATCATTTCCTGTGTGTTCCAGTTGACGTAACAGCGCAGCGGAGACTCCAAATCCAATGAACTGGCGCCTTTCGGGGTGCGTATCATGTTCGGATCTTGCGGCAGAATGGTTTCCGAGGCAATCTTTTCATCCAGTGTCAGTTCGCGCGGCTTCTCTTTGGGAGCGCAGGCCGCGATAATTCCGACTGCCATTAATAACCAACCTAAACGGCTTTTTTCAAACCAGTTCTTCATTATTCTTCCGTACCTTCGTTTTTGGGCGGAACTGCCTGGCCGCCCTCCGGATTAACCGGTTTCTTTATTTTAATTACTTTTTTCAGTTCTTTGTTGGCCTGGTCCTGAGCCATAAGTTTGTCCATCAGCTGATCCATGTTCATTCCCGCGCCGAGAGTCGGGTCGTCAGCCACGGTGGTTACTGCACCCAAAGCCTCTTTCATCTTTTCAATTTCCGAAGCGTCTTCTTTAATCATCTCCGGGGATGAATTGTTGCGCAGTTCTTCCTGATATTCGCTCAGCGTCTTTTTCAATTCGTTCAGGCCGCCGGCAATTTTCTTTTCCACATAAGGATATAGTTCCTTATGTTGCAGAATATAATCGCCGGTATCGCTGATTTCCTCCAAAACATCCAAAATATATCCGTAAAAAGGATATTCTTCCATGGCAATATTGCCCATTCGCACGCAACGCGCCGCAATCCGGGAAATTGTCCGGTCATAATAGTCTTTGAGCAGAATATAATTGTCCAGATACCAGAGGCTTTCCTTGCTGGCTCCGCCCTGAGCCTGCGGCTGGGACATGCCAGGATGAGGCTGTTGTACCGTTTGAGGCCGGGCAGCCGCCGGTTGCGGAGCCGCATTCGGCATCGCCGCGGCCGGATTGGCCTGCGGTTTCGGTTGCGCCGGCTGCTGTTGAGCCGGAGCCTGCGGATTAACCGGATTTTGTTCCGTCAAATTATTTGGTTCCATATCAGCTCCTTAACTGTCTTTTCAATTTAATTTAGCCGCCGGGGTTTGTAAATTGTTTTCTCACAGCTTTACCCAATTATATGGTTCCCTGCGGCTTATAAGGTTCATTTGGGGCTTCTCCGGTCTCTAAATCGGCCAAACCGGGCCCGTCGCCGATGTCTTCGGGAATTTTAAATGTTTCTTCCTCCTTGGCGGTTTCAAGATTGTCATAAACATTATCCTGAAAATAAACTTCCCCGCTGTACATCGAGCTTAGTGAGGTCGTTTCGGTTTCCGCCGGTGTTTGCAAAGCTGTTTCGGGGCGATAGGGATCGTCTGTCGGAGTTGTTTCCGCACTTTCTGTTTGCTGCGGGAATTCGGCTGTGCTGCCGTCATCTTCGGGAACTTCTTCATATTCCCATTCCCAGTCGCTTCCTTCGCCGCTTTCGGCCTGATATGTTTCTTCACCCTCGGGAATTTCAACATATTCCCACTCACCGTCGCCGTTTCCTGCCTCGGCTTCTTCTTCCGGAACCTCGACATACTCCCAGTCTTCGTCGGCGCCGGCCTCGTCTTCGGGAATTTCGACATATTCCCAGCCTTCATCCTCACTTTGGGTTTGAATGGCAGAACCGGCATCTGCGGCAGAAGTTCCTTCGTCTTCGGAAACTTCTTCATAGTCCCATTCCCAATCCTGAGCCTCATTGCTTTCAGTGTCCGGGCCTGTCGGAACTGCTGCGGAGCTGTTCGCCGGTTGTGCCGTTTCGGCTGTGTTGCCGTCATCTTCGGAAACTTCTTCATACTCCCATTCCCAGTCGCCTTCCGCCGTATTTCCATCAGCACTTTCGGCAACGCTTTCTTCTTCGGGAACCGCAACATATTCCCAACCCTCGTCGGCATTTTCTGCCGGAGCTTCTGCTGTTACGGCGGTATCCGGCTCGGCCGCGGTTTCTTCTTCGGGAACCGCAACATATTCCCAGCCTTCGTCGGCAATTTCTGCCGGAGCTTCTGCTGTTACGGCGGTATTCGGCTCGGCCGCGGTTTCTTCTTCGGGAACCGTAGCATATTCCCAGCCTTCGTCGGCAATTTCTGCCGGAGCTTCGGTGGTTACAGCGGTATCCGGCTCGGCCGCGGTTTCCTCAGGAGAAACTGTGTCTTCGCTAAGCGGAGAATTTTGTATCGGCTTGCTAATATCTTCCGTTTCCGCCGAAGAGGTATCGGACTCAATGCCCCAGTCGGTGGCAATTTCCTCACTCGGTAAATCTACCGGTTCGGCAGGAATATTTTCTGCCGGAAATTCTTCCGTTGTCGTATGATATCCCCAGTCGTCATTGTCCGCAAGAACCGAGGAAGACTGTTCCTCAGAGACCGGTTCTTCCGTTGGAGCGGTTTGCTCCGGCTGAAGTTGGGACAAAATTTCTTCTGCCGGAACTTCGACATACTCCCATTGGTCTTCATCGGCGGCAGTATCTTCGGAAGCCGGAGAGAGTTCTGCGGTTTTTTCCGGTTCGGCCGCGGCAGACGGTACATCATTGTCAAACAGTGAGAAATCCAGACCGCCGTTTGATGCCTCTTGCTTCTCAGAGAAAGGAAAATCATTTGCTGCTTTTTCTGCGGGATCTTCTTCTTTTTGATTCTTTTTACCGCTCAGATTACTGACTTTGTCTGTCAGTGTGCTGACCTTATCAAACAGGGAAGAGGCCAGACTGTCCAGAGACAAACCTTCACTGTTTTTCTTTTTTTTCTTCTTCTTTTTTTTCTTTTTTTGTACGGCAATTTCTTCACCGCCGGCAATAATTTCAGTATCATCGTTGTCTTCGGTATCGTCGCCGAAAATTTCTCTGCTGATATCGGTGGTCTGAATAACCGGAGCAGCCGGCGCTGCGTTTATTTCTTCATCAGGCAAGGGCCGCAGCGGCTCAGCCCGGGGAACCGGCGAAACATGGTAATCTTCCGGCACAGCCTGCGCCGCCGGAGCCGTATAGACAACGGGATGAGCCTGCAGAAATTTCAGGTTTTCTTTCTGCATTTCTTTGATGGCTGTAATAATCGACTGTGTCGAAAGCTGCTGGCTTTCTTTCAGAGCCAGCGTAATGATAGATGACAACTCGCTGGTTTGGGTTTTAGCCATTTCTCTGAACAGTTCCGACTGAATTTTGACAATGCCGTTCAGCATCTCATCCACCGGCGGAAAGGTTGCTGCGGTGTTTATCTGAATATTGTTGGCATTGTTGTTTGAACTTGAAGCATTGGCAGCCGTGTTGTTCTGAACCAGCATTTGCGCCAGCCGGTTTTGAGCCTCGATATTGGCCTTGTTGTTCTGAGCCATGATCTCTGCCAGTTTGTTTTGCGACGAAACAATAGCCTGTGTAACCGCTTCGGAATCTTTTTTACGAATATCGTCGTTGGCGGCAATAGCTTCTTTGAGCGCCGAGGCGATTTCTTTGGCAAAGGACGCATCAGCCGTAAACGTCGAACTTATCGGCTGGAAAACGGTTTTGGCCGGAGAGGCCTGTCCGGTTTGCTGTGCCTGTTGTTGGGCTTGTAGTTGCGCCTGTGCCTGAGCCAAAGCCTGCGCCTGGGCTTGTATCTGTGCCTGAGCGGCGGCAGCCGCTTCTTTCGCTGCCTGTGCAGCCTGAACGGCTATCTTGGCCTGAGCTTCCGCCGCAGCCCGGGCCGCGGCTTCTGCGGCTGCCTGAGCCGCAATCTGTGCCGTTTCGGCCTGAGTATCCGCAGAGGGAGTGTGATGCTGGTTATTTGCTTCAGCCAAAGCCGTTGCCAGAATTTTGGCCCGGGTCTCTTCTTCATAATCAGCCTGCGGTGCTGCATCGGGCGTACTGCGAACCAAACCGTTTTTTTCTTCCAGCTCGTCAACATACTGCTGCAAAACGGCTCCGCCCGGCAGCGAACTGAACATGCCGCGGATTTCTGCCGGCTGTTCCAATATCATTTGGTTGAAGGCTTGTTTTCTTTCGTCGGTAAAAATATGCAGCTGCCGGAAGATGTTTAAAAAGCGCTGCGCAATAATAACCGGGTCATCCTCTGTCCCGATTTTATTGTAGTTCTTTTTTGTTTTTCCGGCCGTTTCTACCAATTTTTTACCCGAATCTGTCTGTCATCAGTTTAAAATCTATCCATATTACCGATTTTACTTCTGATGTTGTAAATTTCAGGTTAATAAAACGGGGCGGAAACGGCAGAAATCAAAAAAAACTCCGCCGCAGCGGAGTTTTTTCTTAAAGGTAGATTGCAACCACTTTATGAAGGCTGTTCAAATCGTCGTTGCTGATTTCAATCCGTTCGTCCGGATTCCATCTCAAGCCGTAAAGCTGTCCGTTTTCATCTTCGCGGATACTGACGATTTTGGCTTCTTTTTCATTGCTGTAATAAACGGCAATGTCTCCGACGCTGACAACATCCTGCGGATCGACAAACAAAATTGAACGTGTCGGCAACAGGCTTCCGAGGCGGCGGGTGCAGAGATTAACGGCATAAGCGTCTTTTTTGTTGTATAACTGCGGCGGACGCTGAACTTTTTTGGTCTCCTGACTGAATTCAATGATAACGTCGCCGTCTTTTCCGGCCACGCCGTAAACTGAAATTTTAACGCCGTCCTGATTAGAATTTCCGAAAGCGGAAATTGCTCCGCGCGGGGTGGACAACAGTTTGTATTTGGCATCGTTGCGCTGAATAATTTCTTCCAGCATGCCTTTGTCTTCCAGAGCTTTAATCTGCTCTTTCAACTCTTCCGGAGCCATATTGATGGCCTTGGCAATATTTTTAAATTCTTTGTCGGAAACTTCACGCTGGCCCATTTCAATGCGGTGGTAAACGGAAAGGGTCATATCGGCGCTTTCGGCAACTTCAATCAGCGTCAGGTTCTTTTCGTTGCGGATCTGACGCAAACCGGCACCCAGAGTTTTCAAACCGCTTTTTTCGTTGATTTTGTTTCTTCTCTCCTGTTCGCGCCTCCAGGATTGGACGACTTCCTGCTGGGAATTCTGTTCATTAACAAATAAATCCTGCAGCGGGCAGTCCAGAAATTCGGCAACACGAACCAGCTGCTCCTGGTCCACGCGGCGGTAACCCTTTTCAATTTTAGAGATTGCAGAAAGACTGACAGACAAATGATCGGCAAGTTCCTGCATCGAGCGTCCGCGAAGTCTTCTGTACATTCTGATTTGGTTCGGGAAAATAATTTCTTCCATTTGAGTCCACCTTTTATTGTAATAAACACAACTTCATAATTTGTTTGTATCATAAATATAAGCGTTATATTAATCAAGAAAATAGTACAAAAAAAGACAATTTGTGTACAAATATAACTGTAAAGCCGGGAATTTCTTCCCGGCTTTAATCAAGACGGCTGCCGCCTTATTTTCCGAATTCGGCCATCGGCTGGTCTTTTCCGTAAGTGGCGACTTGTTCTCTGAAAAGCTGCATATCCGCTTCGCTCATCATAATTTCGTCTGCCGGAACAGACCGGTTGAATTTGCCGTTGCTGTCCATCGAGCGGGTGTGTGCCGAATTATAGTTTTTGGCAAAGGCATAGTTGTTTTTAACGCTCTTGGCATCAACCGTGCCATCCTTGTTCAGACGGTAATTTGATTTTTTGTTGATGATGCCGTCGGACGCATAGCTTTCGGCTTTGCCGTTTTTGCCGATGTGGGTGTAAGTCAGCATATCACGCTTGTCACCCTTGGTCATCTCAAAGATGCTGGTCGAGCCGTCGGCATTGGTCTGCTTAACCCTGAAGACTTCGCGTCCCTGGTCATCCAGCGTACGGCTGACTTCGCGGTCTTTGAATTCGCGGTTCATATCTGCCCCGGGAACACCGCCCATACGTTCCTGCATCATCTGGTTCATAATCGCCTTATCGACATCGTCATTGGACATGCCGCTGCCGCTGCGGATTGCATGAATGGCCACTTCGTTGCGGGTGCCGTCACGGTTCAGCAATGTCTTCCCGGCAGCGGTATTCATTCTTGTTTCCTCGCGAATAAGGTTTCCGTCTTTGTCATAAGTTTTCTTGTTCTGAATGAACTTGTCATTGTTAACGGAGGTTGCCTTATTGCCGCGCAGGCTCTGTTTTGCCCGTGTAACCGTTCTGGTGCCGTCCGGAGCAACTTGCAGCGTATCGGTAACCTTGCGGCCATACCAGGTACGGTGTTGCAAAGTTTTGTTGCCGTCGGCATCGGTTACCGTTCGGTCATCGTTTTCAATTTTTTTAGCTCGGCGGTTTACTTTATATGAGTTATAAGCTTCCCGCCCGCGGTCAAGAGCCATGCCGCCGACTTTACGGGTTGCTTTGCCCGCTGTTTTGAGCCCTCCGATTGCCGCGGTGTTTGCCGTGGATGCGGCCAAACCGCCGACTTTCGAACCGATGTCTTTGACGCCGATGCTCTTGGCGAAACTTCCGGCAAAGGAATTGGCTTCACCCAGAACCGCCCAGCCGAGGATCATATAGAAAACGAGTTTCAGGAATGTGGTTCCCCACCATGCCAGATTGCTCAAAATAACCTTGTAACCGCTTCGGGTTCCGACATCAGACATCGCTCCGCCGCTCTCAACCCCTGCTTTTGATAAAACATCCATCAGACCGTTGGTCAGAATAAAGATAATCAGTGACAGGAAAATAAAGTTAAACATACAGTTAAGGAACGTATCCCACACTTTGCCCACATATTTTTGCGTTGATTTGAAAGCGTAAGCTCCGATTGCCGCCGGCAGCAGCGCCGTCGCCACCGTCAGCTGCAAAACCGAGTCAATCAGCAGGAACGGATAGATAATCAGTAGCAGAATTGCGGCAATCCACAACACAAGACCGACAATCAGATAGCCCAGATGCGGGAAGAGGGCAAGGCCGTGCCATGATTCGACATACAAAGCGACGCAAATGGATGTAGAGCCCAAAGCCATAACATCAAGAATTTTATCCTGAATGGTCTTAATTGTGCACAAAATACTGACACCCATACTGGCCGGAAGGCCTGCACCTTTTTCTTCGGTTAAAATATCAAACGTTGATCCGTCGCAGGTTTCGCCGTTCGCACCTTCAGTTGCAATTTGCGCCAGTTTAAACCCGGTATTGAATATCGGTTCCATCGCCAGCCGGAAAAAGTCTGCCGAATTGAGACGCAGCAGCGTGACAACAATCAGCACCAGAAACGCTTTGTTCAAAATTGTTTTAACCAGAATACTCGGATTCTTTTGCTCCATGGAGGAAATAAACTGCATAACCGTAATGCCGAGCCAGAGGGCAAAGCCGACGCAAACCAGCATGATAACGCCGTCTGCCAGTGCATTGTATGATTTTTTCGCAACCGAGCTGGCGGTATTAAACAAAACACCAAAAATATCACAGAAAATACATGTCTTGAAACTGCTGCGATAACTTTCGACATTACATTCGCGATCGCCTTTATCTGCGGATTCGGTAGATACCGCGCCGGTATATTCATTTAAATAAGCCGGGCGGGACGCTTGCCCGAGCCGGACGGAAGCCGACGGATATTCGTCTTCTTCACAGGCGCGTTTGCCGGTAACTTTTTGTGAGGCTTCTTCCAAAGATGAGCCGTTTTCCATTTCTTTTCGAATAGCTAACGATTCGAGCGCTAATTTTTCATCTTTGGCCGCGCGTTTGGCATAAGGGGTTTTATCTGCATATCCCGAATACATGACTTCGGCATAGCTTGCATAATAAGCGGAAATAATCGTTTCGTCGGAAGCCGTTTCAAAGGTTTCGGGAGCAATTGCTCTTTGAACCGCCTGAAAATTGTTTCTCATCGGGCCGGCACCGGCAACCGCACCGGCTAAAATAATCATATCCATTTCGGGAGAGCGGTTAAGCAAACTTCCCATGCCGGCTTTTTTCAAAACACTTTTGCCGTAGCTTAAATAGTGATTTTCAATATATTCTCTTTGTGAAGTTCCGAAAGAACTGTCTTGGGAGGCTAAGGCCTGCCATTTCTGCGAAAATTGCGTAGCCGGCGGATTGCAGGCGGCGTTAATGGTGCTTTGCAATGAGCCGCCTATTTCCAGTGCCTTATATTTACTGGGATCATTCTTCTGCAAATGTTGCAAATAACTGGCCATTGTTGAATTATTCCATTTTGAGGAATCCCGGTAGCAGACCATTTGCGAAACGCCATAAGAACAGCCGCCTTTATCATCTGCCCAGCATTTGTTGAAAGCGCCGGCATCGCCTCCGGATTCACCCTGTTGGTGAAAAGCGGACAGATTATCTGCCGGAAGCAGTTTGCCGCATTTGCCTAAACTGGCTTCCGCCGTCACCATTTGCGGATCCGGATCGTTTTCGATAACCGGTGCTTCCGGAACCGGAATGTTGCCGTCGCACAAAGCATCTGCCGAAGCGCAGGCGGGAGACAAAATCTTACCTTTTCCCGTGCCGCCGTCACGCAGTTCAATATGCAGGTGAGCGCCATATGCGCCGTGTTTGGTCGTGCCGTCCGAACAACCGGTGGTTCCGACGTAGCCGATGGTCGTTCCTTTGGCGATTTTTTCTTTGGTTCCTGCAATTTTTTTTGTTTTGTCGGCAAATTTTTGCAGATGCATATATGTTGTTGTATATTGTCCGCCGCCGGCTTTTTCATGCTGCATAATAACAGTATTGCCGCCGCCGCCGTAACAGGAGCTGATTGATAAAATAACTCCGTCGGCCGCTGCGGTAACCGGAGTCCCTTCTGGTACGGCGACATCCATCCCCTGATGTTCACGATAACATTTGCCGTCGGGATATTTTACTTTTGTGCTGTATGAACTGTTGCAACTGGTAGAACGGTGGCAGGCTTCTTCGGAAATTCGTCCGACGGAGTTGAGAGAACCTTTGGTTTCAACCGGAACAGTATTCAGACAGCCTTTTTGCATTTCTTCAATTCGGCTGTTGGGATAAAGATTCCTTGAAGCTGCGGCACCGTCAATTTTACAGGGATGAAATTGAACGGCGCAGGTATTAGACACGTCTGCGGCCCGAGCGGAGGAGATGCCGGCCGTATTCAAGCCCAGCCATAAAACGGCGGCAAATGCCAATCCGGCTTGTCTGGTCAATTTAGATATGTTAGTCATCATCTCCATAATAACACCTGCTTAATTCGGCTTATTGTTGTCTTTCGGGCTGTCGCCTTCTTTCTTGCCCTCATTGTCTTTTTTGTCTGCGTCTTTATTGTCTTTGTTGGCATCTTTGCCGCCGTTTACCCGGTTTTTGACAAAGTTGACGGCCCCGCCGGCAACGGCTCCGGCAGCTCGTGTCGCCTGATGAGTGACAACGCCGCCGGCAAAAGACGCGGCCTGAGTGACCTTGTTTTTTACAAAGGCGGTCATCTGGGTTGCTTTCATGTGCATCGGAGAGGCATCACCGAATGTGCTGTCGTTAAAGAATTTTCCGACATAACCGGTAACCGTGGCGCCGATCATTTTAATGCTGTAAACATAAGCAAACATAATCAGAATAAAGTTTGCGCCTGAAATGGAAAAGGTGTTGGAAACCCATTCCGCATCGCCGGCCTTGATTTTGGCATAGAAAGTCGTCAAATCGCCTAATGACACGCTTATCAGCGATAATGCATAAGAAGTGGTCAAAGCCAGGAAAGTAAACAAAGCTGCCGAACGGAAAATAATGCTCATGCACGATGTAAACTTGCCTGATGTCGGCCCGAACGGCCAGAGACCGATAACAATCGGCAGTGCCATAATGCAGAATCCGATTTTGAAACAAACGTCAAGCAGATAGTAACCGATACCTAAAGTCAGCATAAAACCGCAGAACCAGATAGCGGCACCGCACAGCCAAATCCAGAGGTCAGGAATACGGATAGTGACGTTAACACCGAATAATCCGCCAGTATATTCCAACATGCCTGCATTAAAAGAGTGGCAGGTGAGGGCATGTCCGATAACCAGATTGGTGGAAACCGTCTTGTCGATTCCCTCGGTTAAAGCCATAATTTTGTTAATAACTACCGGAGAAATAATTTCTGTACCGTTATAGGTAAAGTTTGAGGTCAAAGCAACTTTGATTATTCCCTGATTTGCCGCCTGTAACAATCCCAGCCCGTAGTCGGCACCGGCCAGCAGCAAAGGATTGACGAACAGGTCAACAATGGCGCCGATACCCACATTAATTACGATATAGGCGGAGGCAACCTTGAACATGAAGATCAGCAGTGTGTTGAGAATGCTCATCGGTTCTTGGTTGGTAAAAGCCGAGACAAGCTTCAGGGCAAATGCGGCCAGCCACAACATTGATCCGATAACCAACACCTTGCTTCCGGCTTCTCTGGTTAAATCATAAACTTTACCGCAGGCATTCATAAACGTCGTAATCAGCGTCATGATAATTTTGCAGGAATAACAGGTGGACTGATACATCTTCTGCATGTCGGGAATACTGCAAGCCGAATTGTCCCCGCGTTTTACCGTTATGCCGTCCTCTTCGGTTGTGTTTTTCCCTGTTTCATCAGTCTTAACCGTATAAGAAGAAAATCCGGCTGTTGTTGTAACAACGGTACTGGTATCCGTACCCTTTTCTACAGGTTTCTGTTTTTCTCCAAATAAAGGTTTTTTCACATCTTCAGACTTTTTACATGTATAAGATAATGTTGATGAAGAATATGAACCTCCCGTCCCTTGAACTGACACACTGTAGCTGGAGTAGCATTCCATACCTTCCGGACATCCTCGCGGATATTCGCTGCCGCAAGGTTGATATTCTCCGGCTGCAACGGCACGCTTATGCTCAGCTAATTCTTCGGCACGTGCAAACTCTAATTCCGTGTTTAATTTTTCATATTCCGCTTTTAAGCTGTCGTATTCATTTTTAAAACTGGGGTTTTGAGCAATAATTTTATCAAATCTTTGGTTATATTCGTCAACAGTTTCCTGTTTCCATCCCCAGTCAAAAGATTGAGTTGGAAATACATTTGTATCTACTTTTTCACCATTATCTTCTCTTTGTTCTAAGTGTTTTGCTAATTTTTCGCAAAAATTTTTTAATTTTGTTGTGGCTGCATTAACTTCATTAACCTTTTGCTGCGTTTTTTGAGTGTCCAAAGGCTCAAAAGCTTTTTCTCCTTTGGAACGGCCTTGATAAGCAGAGCCGCATGTTTCTTCAGTAAAATTTATCGTCCAAGCATTAACCGGGCGGATAACGCTAAGGGAAAGAAATCCTGCCAGAAAGAAGTTAAAAATATGTTTGAGGAGTTTATCAGTCATTTTTACCTCCCCCGCAAACTGTTCATTTTGTTTTTGAACGAAGCGACTTTGGCTTTTCCGTTCTGAACTTTTTCAATAATTTTGCGTCCGGCGGCGACCTTGCTGACGGCGGCAACTGCACCGGCGGTAAAGATACTGCCCAGAACTTTGGCTGCACCGATAATAACTGCTTTGGCTTTGGCGTTAAAGCTGCCTTTTGAGCTGCCGCCGACCAGAGAATCGGTTACCTGCTGCGCCAGCTGAACGGAAGAAGCAATCAGAAAACCGATCATCAGCAGGCACATAAACGGAATGCTGAATTCTTTGAAATCTTTATCCGTGCCATTTTCAAAAATGTCGGCATTGTCGATGATAATTTGCTCCAAAGCCAGCATGGCAATTGCAATCATAATTGCCATAAACATCATAAATGCGGCAGAATTCAAAATGGTGACAAAGCCTTGCGACAGCCACTTTTTAGTTGGTCCGAAAGGATATCCCATAATCAAAATCGGCAGCATAACCACCATAATCGTAAATCTGAAAATAGTGTCAACCAGATAAAAGACAAATCCGAGTTTGACGAAAGTAAAGCAGGCGATAATCATCAGACCGATAATCGTGGCCATAAAGCCCGGAGCTTTCAAGACCTTATAAGCCATTGCCAGTCCCAGATTCATCCGGTCATTCATGGCACAGACCATGCATTTCATCATCTCTTTCGGCGATTCGGGGAAACCGCTCAAATCGGCATTGGCAACAGCGTCGGACAATTTGCAGATAATAGATTTGCCTGCGGTAAAACTAAATCCGAAAACTTTTATGGAATTGGCCTTGCTGTCGCTGAGCGAGGCATGAGCCAGCAATTCGCTTGAAAATTCCAGAAACGCATTATAAACCGGAAAAATAATGTCATTCATGAAGAACAGCAGCTGCTGTGGGGATGATGCCACATAACCGCAGGCAAAACAAAGGAAGAATTTTCGGGCAATTTCGGTCCAGGTCTCTCCGATGTTTTCTTCGGTAAACGAACTGACATGTTTCAGCAGGCGGATAGAAAGCCAAACCGCAAAGGCAACCATCATGAAAGTCAGGGCGCCGGAAGTAATCTTGTTATAGGTTCCCATTGCCACTTTGCCCATGTTGTCATAAAGCAGTTCAATGATAGAGTCCTGCCAGCATGTTGCCTGATCTTGCGCGATGCTCTGTTCATCAACGTCCCCTCTTACGGCTGCCCGCGATGTATCCGGGTTTTTATCGTCATTGGCACAGGCGGTAAGCATGAACATAGAGACTGCAACCACCAGCAGCAGTTTCAAAACTCGTCCTATGTCAATACTTTTCCACATTGTCGTTACTCTGTTATAAAATAATTATTTTTTCGGGTTGCGTTTTTTCATTTCGTCTTGAACATATTGGTTCTTGTAACGCTCATTCTCCTGTTTTATGGCATCCAGCTCGCTTTGAGCCTTTTGAGTGTCGGCTTTAGCCTTGTTATAGGCGGCTTCGGCTTTGACGGCCTCTTCAAACTGAGCGTTTGCCAGGTTTTCAAAGTTCTTTTTCTGAGCCGGGTCAGAGGCGGACTGAGCCTTTTTCAGGTAGTCATCGGCTCTGCGGTTATGATAATTCATTTTACCCTGAGCTTCGTTTTCCGCTTTTTTGTTGCGGGCAACTTCTGCCGTCTGGTTTTGAATCATCTGCCGGCCGGCTCTGCCGTTGGCGGTGTTGTTGTAATCGCTTTCCAGCTGCTGTCTCATTTGCTCGGGTGTCTGTTGCGGCGTCTGAGTCTGCTGCGCATCCGCCTGATTTCCGTGCGGTGTTCCGCCTTGAGCGGCACCGCCTTGCGGGGTTGACGGATTCGTCGGTGTTTGCGGCGAAGGTGTTGCCGGTTGCTGCGACCGCGGTCCGGCCTGCTGCATCTTCTTGATTTGATTCTCACCGCCATCACCCAAGGCACTATGAGAGAGAGGATTACTTTTTATTTCATTTTGTGCTGTTTGATTCTGAGCATTGGAAAGAGTTGGATTCGATTTATTTTGTAAAGCACCTCCATCACCTAAAGCAGAATGAGCTAAAGGATTCGTTTTTGCTCGAAGTGCAGCTTTATTTCCGGCAGCGCCGCTGCGGCGTCCTAAGCCGACAGCACCCCAAACTTTATCTTTCGCCCAATCTCTGCCTTTGTTGACAACATTGGTAAGCCCGGTTTTGTCACTGACGGCTTTAGCCGCGCCGAGACCTGTCTTAAGGGTTCCCTGAACGCCTTTTGTCGCAGCACCATAAGCCAGACCGCCGATGTTGGCACCGATTTTCGGTCCGCCGCCGCCGGCCATGGTTCCGGCCAAATCAGAAGCTTGTCCGGTCAGTTTAAAGGCAAACAGACAGCAGGCAACCAAGACCAGGAAGCCGGCAAAGCCGATATCCAGTAATTCTTTGAGTTCTTGAACGTTATTACCGTTCAAGGCTTTCATAATGGCATCAAATCCGCCTTTGGAACCGGTTAATCCCTGTCCCAGCAATTCAACGTTGATACTGACGACCAATCCCATGAAAACATAAACGAAGAATGTGTTCATAAAGATACCCCAGCCTTTGCTCGTATAGTTGCGGGTTGCCTTAAACGGCCAGCAGGCGATCAGGAACGGCATCAAAGCGCCGATAATGCCCAGCTGAATTGTCGCATCAATCAGATAGAAAGCAAAAGCCAAAGAGATAATCCAGCCCATGACCCAAATGGCAAATCCTTGGAACATCATGCCGAAATCCCACAAAACGTTGCGGACGGGTCCGATACTCTCTTTACCGGCATTACGGGCAACGCACATT
>UMGZ01006510.1_pt1 | contig 39197 bp, 33 predicted proteins | sample 1965421 | NCBI WGS metagenome assembly UMGZ01 (sample SAMEA4836087, study PRJEB28245) | human gut metagenome | biome: gut microbiome; material: fecal sample | place: Denmark | collected 2008
AGGAGTTTTTTCAAATTAATTCCTTCTTTTGTTTTCTTCATGCTGTTCATTCACATCCTTCAAATTCCGATTTTTCAATTTATTTTAACACAAAATATAAGTGGTTTGTAGAGAGCTAACATATCGTATTTAATTTTCATACAAAAACTTTGTAACACCATCATATTACCAATAAAAACTTGTAAAAACCTATATTGCTTTATAACACCACCGTAATACCGTGAAAAGTTGTAGAAAGTGATCATATTTTTAAATTCCGCTTTGAGTCAAGTCTTCTTTATGAATTAAATGACTTATGTCTGTATATTACAGGAAGTCGTAAAAGCAATGACATCTCTTACAATCAAAACATCTCCGATTTATCTAGCGGTTTTGAATTTGAACAATATATTGCAAACCTATTAAAGAAAATCGGTTATTCTGATGTAGCTATCACAAAAAGCACCGGCGACTACGGAGTGGATGTTGTTGATACAAAAGATTTAGTAACCTATGCTTTGAAATCGACAAGGATGACGGAAGCATTAAAACGGTTGAAAAAAAGGACCCGGACAACTAAATGTCCGAGCCAAATATCAGCTATAAACCGTTTTGAGGTATATACCGCCCCTTAAATTCTTGGAGAGCAAATTCACCTAAACCCATCCAAATTTATTGCGCCTAAAATGGAAAATGCAGGGTTTTGATCCTGCATTTTGCGGCATTAGAAGCTACCGCCACCACCACCATACGTGTCGCCACTACTACTAGAATATGTACTACTTCCTCCGCTCGAACTATCATCATCGTCAGATTTAATTCGATGACGAGATATTGTGTGATACAAGAAGTAGTCATGAGACTCTTTCATCTTCAACGTATTTTTCTTCATATAGTTATGTGCCTTGTCTTCAAAGCTGACAGAATGAAGTTGTTCACGCTTTTTACTAACCACAAAGACTGCACAAATAAAACCTACTAAAAGACTTATTGGAACGCAGTACCATGGAAGCCATTTAAACGGCATATTTCCAATATCATAAGGCTTACCATTATGTGCCTTTTCTACAAACTTTTCGCAAAGACTACCAAACGTTGTAAAAGCCTTCATGTACTTCTCTTTCTTAAAAGAAGGGCCTAGCTTTTCACTAATATAACTAATTCCGGCATCCGTAAATGCTGTAATACCATAACCATGAGTAGCCATCCAGAACTTACGTGTTTCCATGTTGACCACTAAAAGAATTCCATCTTTATTTTTACCCTGACCATACTCGAGCGCTCCATACATCGTCATCGCATAATCAAGAAGTGCCTTACCACCCGTATCTTTTGTAGTCAATATCGCAACATCTAAACCTTGACGCTTACCAATTTGGGTTAAAGTATCATTTAACTCTTTTCTTTCATCCTCAGTTAATAAACGCGCATCATCATTCACAAATCTTAGTCCATCTTGTAATGAAGTAAGACCACTTAAAGCTTGCGCATACTCTTCGGAAAGATTAGGTGCTCTAGTAATATAGTCATCGCAAAGTCTTGCGTATGTTTCAAATGCATCCGCATATTTTCCACTACTTAAATAAGGCGCAAACTCACTACCAATCGCTTGAATCGCATCTGATGAAATAGCTGAAGTACCTTTTCCATAAGTAGACATCCACCACTTGCGAGCTTCCATGTTGACAACCAATAAAGCACCATCATCACCATAGCCACGCTCATCATATTTCGCTTTTGCGTAGTCCTCTATGGATTGATCACCCATATCATCCGCAGTGATTACGGCAACATCTACACCTTGTCTTTCACTAATTTCGGTTAAAGTATCATTTAATTCCTGCTGTTCACTTACAGTTAATAAGCCTGCATTATCCTCTACATATCTTAGATCTTCACTCGCAAAAACCGGGAAGCACATCATAAGTGCAAGTAGAAGAGATGAACATAAAATACTAAGTTTTTTCATAAACAACCTCCTACTTTCCCCAACTCAAAATCAATATTACGATATAAGCTAAAACACTTCCAAGAAGCGTAACCACTACATAGTATAAGTAAACTAGGCTCTTATTTTCTGGAAGATTCCCTACAAATTTACCCGTTTGACCATTCATCGCAAAACTGTAGTTTTCACCCCTCCACTTCGTATTTAAGATCCACACTGGATACAACGCATATTTTGCCGTACCATTTTGAATCTGAACTGCACTATCCTCACAAGTAACCGTATCATACTTACCGCAATTGGTCATAAACGCATCTTCCGTAGACTTCTTTACACGGGTATTGGCACGATCAATACTTGAATCGGCATCCACATCATATTTATCAGCTAAAAACCCTGCTAAATAAGCCGTCTGAAAATCCACCGCATCTTTTAAGTCATAAGGCTCAATAGACTCCATCATATCATCTGGCATCTTGCTCGAACCATCCACCGGAATGTTTTCAAATCTAACATGCCCCTTGCGATATAAACGATAGTATTTGGTTTCCGTATAATCATATTCTGAGTCCGACCACATACGAACCTTTGTTGCATTATAACGAACCTCGCCATCGGCATCCGCATCAAACAACCAGAAAGGAACATATACACCTTTAATTTCTTCAATATGATTTTCTGATTTGAATTCTTTAGGCAATAAAGTCTTACCCTTATAGTGCTGTTTCAAACCTTCCTTAGCCGCCTTTTTATCCAATTTAAACGGAATCACTAAATCCGGCTTTAAAACACCACCCAATTTTTCCTTTACGACAATCGGACTTCCACAAAACGGACAAGATGCAGCCGCCATATTTTCATCCGCCACAATTTCACCACCACACGAATTACAAACATATGTCAATAATCCATCAGTTTCATTTTCTGCCCACTCTTGACCTGGCTTCACATCCCACTCAAATTGATCTTCTTCCTCAATCTTTACAGAATCATATTGCTGAAGTGTTTCCAAAGAAAATTCTGTATCACAATAAGGACACTTCATCTTCTGAAGTTTTGTATCAAACGAAATGGAACCATTACAACAAGGACATTTAAACTCTTGTAAAGTACTCATAATTAAAACCCTCTACTTTTCTATGTCATTATCATCAAATGGGTCACCACACTCCGGACAGAATTTAGGTGGATGATGCGGATCCTCAGGTTGCCAACCACACTTATCACAACGATACAACGGTTCATGTGCCGGTTTTTTTGCACCACACTCTGTACAGAATTTACCCTTATTTACAGTACCACAAGTCGGACAAGCCCAACCCTCAACACTAGGCTTAGGCGTTCCACACTCCGGACAGAATTTACCACTTGCTAGATGTCCACAAGTTGGACAAGTCCAGCCATCTGCCTTTGCCTCAGGCGTAGGTGCAGGAGTCGGTGTTGGAGTTGGATCGGGAGCTGGTTGAGCAGCAGCACCCGCCGCATATAAGTTTTGCGCACTAATACCACCCTGATTCATGGCCATACCCATACCCATAAATCCAGTCATTGCACCAGACGCATTATTTGCAGCATCCTTCATAGCTGTAGCCTGGGCACCAACCAAACGACTTGCCGCAACCGTTTGATTCATCGTCATCGCATTTTCTTCCCACTCCGTGATTTTCTTTTCTTGATCCTCAGGAATACTCAAAGAGTTAATATTGAAAGATACAACTTCCAAGCCACGCTTAGCACGCCAAATATCACTCAACTCATCATTTAAAGCTGCCGCAACATCCATTGTGTGAGCTGGAATCTCATAATACATCACACGATCCGCACTTAATTTTGCCAAGGCAGGCTGCAAAGCCGTCATCAATTCACCCTTAAGTTTGCCCTCAATGGTTTCAGACTCAAAATCCTCTGCCACATTTCCACAAACATTCGTATAGAATAAGATTGGATCTGCCACACGATATGTAAAGTTACCGTTACAACGCAATTTCACAGACAACTTGAAACCCAATTCTTCATTCACAACCACTCTAAATGGAATTGGAGTCGCCGTTCCATATAGAACTTCACCCATTTCCTTTGTGTTCACATAATACACTCTTTGATCCTTAGCCGTATCTCCACCAAAAGTGAAACGCTTAGCCATTGTCGAGAAAGAATCCTTAATACTCTGACCTAAGCTTCCCGCAAAGATAGAAGGTTCACTTGAAGAATCATACACAAATTCTCCTGGCGTTGCACAAAGCTCAACAACACGACCCTGATCCACAATCAACATACATTGACCATCCGCAACCGCAATCACACTACCATTTGAAATGATATTGTCACTTCCTTTATTACTCGACTTTTTACCCGTCCTTTTAGAACCCTTACGAACCAATACATCCTGCTCTAATGCATCACAATAAAAGTACTCCTTCCATTGATCGCCAAAAACAGAACCAACAGCTCCAGCACCTGCTTTAATTAATCCCATATTATTTACCTACCATTCTTCTATTGTTTTTACTTGTATTTCTTTTACAATCGCTCTTACTAAAGAATCAAATTCATTCGATTTACTCAGAATTTCGATTCTCAATACACCACTTGATATATCTGGATAGTCCACAAGATATGTACGTTTTATATAATTACCATCCTCTTCCTCATATATACATGTCTTATAAGCAAGTATCTCTAAATCTTTATAATCTAGATTTTCAAACTCAACACGAACCACTTCATCATAAGACATCGCATTGTTTCGAATATAAGGAATAGTATCCACAAACACTAAAATATCCGTATTCTGACCAAAAATGCGATACATCATACCAGACGCAACCACTTTACTTTTATACGAAACCCGCTCATCCTCTACAAGAAAATAAGCATCAATATTCGAAAGAGTGAATGTACAAGCCAATCCCTGCACATTCATCTCTTTTCTTTTGGCATATCCATCATTTGGATTCGACATAAAGTAGAATTATTCAACATCTAAAAGCTCAACAACTTTGAACTCTTTAATAATCGCTTCTGCAAGTTCATCGGAAATATCTTTATCATCATATTCACAGACTTCAATACAAACGATTCCATTTGGAAGATCTGGATGTTCAATATAGTATTCTTTCTTTAAATTATCCTCATCCGATAAATCTGCAACTAAAGCTCTATAGCCACCGACTTTTGTCTCTGTATATTCAGCTTCCCCATTCAAATCTTTTGTCGCAAGCTCTTCAATAGTATATCCATCACTCCATTCTGCGAATGCATCGTCTCCTACATATACTAGAAGAGCCGGAAGATAATCATCACGAACTTCATATTTTATGCTTCCAAGTGATAATTCCGTATTGTAAACAGGCTTTTCTAAACCCTTCACCAAATAGAAAGAATCCAAGTTTGGCAATTTAAAATTACAAGCTAGACCCTCCGATTCATACTCTTTTCGATCCGCAAACTTCTGCTCCTCTTTCTTCTCTACCGTTTTTGTACCATCCGTCTTTGTAGTCGTACCACCATCACTTGCACCACACGCAACTAGACTCAAACCCATACCAAGCACAAACAGACTTGTTAATAACTTATTATTTTTCATATTATGTTCTCCTATTATTATTTAATTTCTACCTTCAATTGCTGCAAAGCCGCCAATAATATATCTTCTAATCCTGTCGTGTCATCCGAATTATCACGAAGTGTTACAGAACATGACAATATTACATTTTTATCGCCCACTGGATAATTTAACTTATACCTATACGTCGTATCATTGGCACTATTCCAATAATTCGTGTAGCTCATAGAACGATATCCAGAATATTCACCCAATGTATACTCTGTGAATGGCTCTTCTCCTTTACTTAAATGCTCGTTATGGAAGACGATAGCCTCTTCAAGCGTATCACTTGAATCTGTACATATGTTAACGTAGATTGAACGATCTGGATCTTTTCGACTTAATGTATAACCAATGTTTCCCTTATCTTGCTCACCCTTGATTGTGTCATACTTTTCACTAGGCGTATAGAACGAAGTCAAATCCCTTGGTAAAGTTAATTTTGCACGAGACGATTCACCAACAATTTCCTTGCTGTTTTCATCCTTCTTCTCTTCTTTAACTTCCTTCTTTACTTCCTCTTTCTTTTCTTCCTTCACCTTTTCGAGCTTCATATTTTTAACAATAGCCTTCGCAAAAGGTTCTAAATCAGAAGTATCCTTTTCTTTATCATTCTTCTGGTTGATCTCAATAGAAACGACCTTATTGATATCCTCGACTGGATAATCTACATAATAATGAAGTCTAGTATTTTCAACTGTACCCAGATTGATGGTGTGACTATACGCATCAAAGCCTCAAACGTACAAGGCTTATACTTTTTATCCTCGTCATTTTCACCATACATTGAATTCTGTAGATCCGCACTCTTTTCAGCAGAGCTAGACGACAACAATTTAATCTCAGCATTCAACTCATACTTATTCTCTTCATTTAAACACTTATAGACAATCGAACCATTATCCTTTAACATACTCTCCATTTTACCTACACCCTCTCTAGATGAAGTAAAATAAGGAGATAGATCTTCGGGAACACTCAATTTAGCCGTTCGATCCTGCGTATCCATTCGTTTTTCTTCTTTTTTCTTTTCTGCTACCTTAGCCTCTTCTTTTTTAGGCTCGGGTTTATCACTTGAACAAGCCACTAAACTCAGTCCCATACCCAAAACTAAGAAGCCGGTTAATAACTTATTCCCATTCATATTATTCTCCTATTAATTCAATCTTTAAATTATGTACCACATCCAGCAACAATGGCTCTAACAAGGAAGTATCGTCATCATTACGTAATTCTTCACGAATGGTTAGTACGACATCTTGACCATCCACTAGATAATCAAGCACATAATGATATTCAATCGATTTATCACTTGACACCACATACTTATATCCAGAATATTCACCTACAGTACATGGCTCATACATTTTTGATTCATCCTTACAAACCTTGTTGTGAGAAATGCTGGCAGCCTCTGCTGAATCCCAGCCATCCGTTCCAATTGAGAAATGAATGGTAAACGTACGATCTTTCGCATACAATGAATAACCAAGAACATTCGATTCTTCCATATAGCTATATCTAGAAATTTCTCTAGCAGGCGTATGGAAAGAAGTCAAATCTTTAGGTAAAGTAACTCTGACCTTTTTATTCGCATAACTAATAATCGTACTATCCTTTTCTTTTTCTTCCTCAGCTGCCTTAGCCTTTTCTTCTTCCTTTTTCTCTTCTTTTGCCTTTTCTTCTTTTTCTTCGATTGCCTTAGTCTCTTCTATTTTCTATTCTTCTTTTTCTTCAGCTACCTTAGTCTCTGGCTCATTTGATGAACAAGCCACTAAACTTACTCCCATACCCAAAACCAAGAAGCCAGTTAATAACTTATTCCTTTTCACTCTTATCACCTACTCTTCCATACAAATTTCAACAACGATATTATCCAATACAGCAAGTGTTACCTCATCCAAATCATTGACTCCTTCTTGTTCTACATAGATTTGTAAAACAACATTATCTTCGCCAACTGGATAATCGATCAACATCTTGTAATAGGTTTTATCAGACGAATCATATACCGTTGTTTTCTTATAACCTGAATACTTACCAATTGTAAATGCCTTATATTGATCTGCTTCATCTTCAAAACCTGCATTCAAGACATCCGCCGTTTCCTGGGCTGTATTACGATAATCGCAATCAATTGAAATTCGCGTGATATACGTACAATCATCCGAATGTAAATCATATTTAAGAATACGACCACCCTCTAGCTTACCCGATATATCTAAGCCCTCTTGTTTCGGTGTATAAACCGACAATAAATCTGGCATTGTCATCTTAATGAAATAGCCATTCATTTGTGCGACTCCAGTCATTTCGCCAATCTTTACCTTCTCTTCTTTTTTCACTTGTGAAGACCTTGGTTCTTCTGGCTTTTTTGCACAAGAAACTAGACTTAACCCTATACCTAGCGCAAGCAAAATCTTAGCTAGCTTATGATTCATAGGCTTACTCACATTTCTTCTTTTCAACTTTTACATTATCTAAAATTGCTGTGATAATTGCTTCTGTATCCGAATCATCCGCTTCCGCTTTTAGCTTTTCAACAACAACCTTAATTGTTCCTTTAAAACCATCTCGATCCAAATTGAAATACATATTGTACGTTACATAATCATCATAAGAATAATCCGAAATCTTATTTACACCTGTATAGTTTCCAACCTGATAAGGCTTATAAAGCTTACTCTCATCTTCCTCACCTTTATTGAAGGTTTCAGCCACTTCATCCGCTGTCGCATCTGCATTTGCTTCAACTGCCGCAATCTTTTTCGTATCGGCTTCTTTATTTTCAAAGCTATAGCGAATAAAGGAATCATTGACAATCTCTCCTGTCACCTCTACACCATCTGCTGGCGTATAAATCGTTGTGAAATCTTGAGGCATTGTGATGATGATCTCATACTTCTTGTTGTAGTTTTTGCTCACCACAAAATCCGTTGTTTTCTCTTCCTTCTTTTCCTCTTTCTTTTCTTCCTTTTTAGCTTCGACAACCTTTGTATCTTCCTTTTTAGGCTCTGGATCATTCGATGAACAAGCAGCTAAACTCAAGCCCATTCCGATTACTAATAAACTCTTCACAAAGTTTGCGTTCATAACTACTTAACCTCAACTTTCATATTGTCCAAAATAGCTTTCATCGCTACTTCCATATCCGTTGTATCTGTATCATAGAATTGTTCTACAGTTACAGACATCACTACAGCAGAACCATCCACACTTTCAAAATCCAACAACAAGTTATCTTTACATTTGAAGCTAGGATTTTCACTTGTAGTCACTTTTCTAAAACCATTGAAATCACCCACCGTGCTAGGCTTATATTGTTTCGATTCATCATCCTTGAATCCTTCATTAATACGATTCGCATAGGCTTCTGCACTCTCAGCACTGATTGGGTTTACATAAATAGCCATTTTAAAATCACCAAATTCATCTTCAAGCGTATATGAGATTTGTTGTTCATTTACTTCTGTTTTAACTTCTAAACCATCTCTACTTGGTGTATAGAATGAAGTAAGCTGTGGAATTGTGACTGTATATGTCTTACTCGAAATTTCTCTTACTAATACAGCATCCGTACTTTCTTCTTTCTTTTCTTCTTTCTTTTCTTCCTTCTTTTCTTCTTTTTTCTCTTTCTTCTTTTCAACAACCTTTGTATCTTCCGGCTTTTCACTTGAACAAGCTGTTAATCCAAAAAACATACTTAGTACTAATGCACTCGCAAACAATTTTTTATTATTCATATTGATACTCCAATTCTAATTTGTCATGATCAAACAAATTTTTGATCTCTAATTTTTCATATAACGGCATTACTTTACAATACGATAAGACTTGTTGATTATAGTCATCATATCCATACACAAATCCATCTTCTTCCATACCTACACTAAACAATAGGCCAGAATGCGAATTCTCTTGATCCTGCATTGCATACAAACCATTCTCATCGATTTGAAGTGTTACACTCTCATTTGTATACGTACCCTCAAGATTTTTAAACGGCTGATTTCTCAATGCATCAAATAAATCAATCAACTGATCCTTTTCTGTCAGTGCCTGCCCACTACGAAGGCTTTTTACTTTATCTAACCCATATAATGGTCCTTGACTACAAACACGCTCAATCGGCAAACCATCCTCAATCGCAATCACTTCCACCAAACCATTTGTCGTTAGCGCAAAACCATAAGTGACACCAGGACCTATTTCATACACATGAACTTGTTTATACTCATTAAAACAACCATGCACCTTATACGTTTTATCCGTTCCACTATAGTAAAGCGATAGTTTATTATCCTTTAATGTCATAGTCATCTGGTCAAACGTGGAAGAATCTTCTATCTTATAAGACTTCTTGCGACTTGGCCTATACAAAACCATCTTTGTTCCAGAACCAAAATTTGTGGCGACAGGAATCAATACATTCAATTTTCCTTTGTGGTAAAACACATCCAGATTTGAAGGCAACAAACCAATTGTTTGAGCTCTTAATTCCTTTACATTGTCATAATATTCATTGGCATATTCCTGATCAAAAGCCTGTGCAGCCCATACCTTCATATCTTTTTGACTGATTTTATATTTCTTATACAACTTTTTATTCGAAACACGCTTCTTCGTTTTAGAATCAAAATGATACACCTTATACCTAGGATATTCCGTCTCTACTTCTTCCTTAATAACTAAACTCAATAGATTTGAATGTGTATACACATCATAACTAACCTTTGTGTACGGCAACGTATACCCTTCTTCTTTTGCCTCATCTAAAGAATCTATCAAATCCTTGTATTCATTTTTGATTGTCTGATTCAATTTCTTTGCGCTCTTTGAATCACAATGAATATAAGGTAAGGAAATGTCGTACTTACCAACATTTCCCCATGCATCCTTATATTCTTCATGAATATTGTAGAAATCTGAAATATATACCTCTTCATTAGGTTGTGATTTACAACCTGTAAACATTAGATTCAAACTAAGAAACAAGACCGAACAAAATTTAGTCCAGATCATAGTTTGCAAGAGCTTGATCGGCTGCATCTTTAAATTGCGTACGATCTCCAATGATCGTTGCCCCAAACGCATCCACTGTCGCTTTCGCTTTTTCTTCTAAATTTTCTCCATTCTTTTTGGCTTTCGCTAAATCCCACATACTCTTTGTTGCCTTAAATTGAGTTACAGACTTTTTAATGCCACTTCTAAATGAATCATCTAAGCCAAACAATTTATTTAGATAATCTACACATTGATGGCATCTTGTTTCATCATCCAATGGAATATAGACATCATTTAAACCTTTTGTATGTACAAAGCCTAAGTGAACACACTTTTTATCTTTATCCGAACCACTCGTTCTAGCTGGCATATTTTCGGTTTTATAAATCTGAAGATTTTCTAGACGATATACACACGCATATATTTTTGTATTAAACAAACCTCCACGAGCTTCAATAACCGCAATCAAGCCTAGACTTGGTGCAATATAAATAGGGTGGAAAGACTGCATCTTTTGATTTTTATCACGCGTTTTTTTCAAAGGTTCCATTAAATCTTGCCAAATCTTTGTACCCACCTCAGTTTGATGAATATGATCCTTGACATTATCTAGATCTGAATGAACATAATCATAATATTTTAATCCTTTTGCACGACAACCCTTTGTACAAATATAATTTCCATCCATTAATTTCTGTGATTGTAAAACATTAATTGTAGCACCACAAATTGCACATGTATTTGCCATATATGATTCCTCCTTTTCTGTGCATTATTATGATTCAAGCGCATCCTTTAATGCGTTTGCCACCTGTAAAGATTCCTGATACTTTTCGTTTGACTGTACCATTACTTCTTTATCCTGCATTTCTGAAATGATCTTGACATCCTCTTTGGTAATCTTCAAAGAAATCATTTTGATGAATGGATGATTCATTTGAATATTTACCTTGAATTGGTACGTAAATTCGTATCTTGCTGGTTTATAGGAACATGTCTTCCCTTTCTTATTTGTGAAATGAAGTTCTCGCTTATTCTCTTCAATTTCTACCAAAACATTTTGAATATCACTTAAGTCAAACACATCTGGATTTTCATCACTAAGCTTTGTTGCCTTTGTCACGACAAACCAGTTGTGCTTTCGATCAACCATCACCTTTGGATACTCACCAAACGTTTCAGCTGCCACAAACGCTTTGACTCTTTGTGCGTTTTCTTCACGATATGTTAGCTGCCCTTTGATCTGTGTTATTGTTGTGTTTTTGTAGTCTGTAAATAATGGTGACATTTTTTTCTTACAGTCATTACAGATCGTACCATCCGCACATTTATAACCTTCCATCAATGCCATCTTCTTTTTACACACATCACATTCCTTTTTAGAAAACAACCCCATTTCATTTCCCTCCTTTCTTCATTTGATTGACTTGTTTACTTGTGCTATATTGTATTTAGAAAGCACTTTCAAAACTTATGTAATCAACTTACATTTTCATTATAGAAAGTATTATAAAATTTACCCCACCCCAAAACTTAAAAAGGGTGGGAACTGCGGTAAATAAAGGGGAAAATCATGAAAAAAGTTATAAAATATTTATTAGTATTTGGTCTAGGCCTATGCAATCTATATGGGTGTTCATCAAAATCTTTACTCGATAAAGATAACCCCGTGACCCTGACAATGTGGCATGTTTATGGAGAACAAGCCAATTCTCCAATGAATCAATTGATTGCTGAATTCAATGAAACAGAAGGCAAGGACAAGGGCATTATAATTAATGTCACAAAAATAACCAATGCGAGTAAAATTGGTTCTGAGCTTGAAGAAAGTTTATCTAAAGAACCAGGTGCAGATCCAATGCCAGATCTTTATACAGGACATATTCATAATGCCAAACAGGTAGGCTTAGATAAGAGTGTTGTATGGAATGATGTATTTACAGAGAAGGAAATTTCAAATTTTGTTGATGAGTTTTTAGATGCTGGAATGCTAGAGGATAAGCTTGTGGATCTTCCATTATCAAAATCAACAATCGTTTTATTTATGAATGGTACACAATTTGAAAAGTTTTCTAACGATACCGCTGTTTCATTAAATGATTTTGACACTTGGAATCAAACGTTTGATGTAGCCGAAAAATATTATGAATGGTCAAATGGAAAGCCGTTATTATGCTTTGATTATCTATTAAATTCCATTGAATCTTATGCGATCGCATTAGGAACAAAGAATATGTTTACAGAGAATGGCTGGTACAATACGGAGGATCCTGCTTTTAAAGAAGCCTTTAGAACCTTTCTAGAACCATTGATCAAAGGCCATATTTCTGCTTCAGATTTCTATTCAAGCACACAACTTACAACCGGAGAAACACTCATTGGTGTATCCAGCAGTGCAGCCTATCTCTATTTAAATGACATCGTTACATATCCAGATAATACAACGGAACCATTAAATGCGATTGCCCTGCCTTATCCAAAGGCCGATAAAAACCATGCCCTCATGACACAAGCTGGTGTTGGATTATGTGCCTATAAGACTACAGAACAAAAACAAGAAGCTGCTAGTGTCTTTGCGCATTGGCTTGTAGAACCAAAACGAAACGTGGACTTTGTGATTCAAGGAGGTTACATGCCAGTCACAAAAAAAGCATTTAAAAACTTAAAAAATGAAAAGTTTGAAGATGAAGAAACACAATCTTTATACAATACACTCACCGAAATGAAATCCGACTATACCGTTATTTCTAGAGATGTTACATATGCGGTTTCTAGAAAGGCCTATGCATTTTATGATCAAGTAAGAAGCCACCAACAAGAATGGCAAGCACGAGCTAATGCCGGTGAAGATATTGATGAAATTGTAGATGAAGCAATGAATATTTTAAAAAGTCTTTCTTGAGGTTAGCCTATGCAATTAAGTTTTAAATCAAAAGAAAGATCCATGAAACGAAAGCTTTTCGTATATATGTTCTTTCTAGTGACTACCATCAGTATTACTTTATTAATGGGACTCTTCCTATTTGGAAGACTTGGAACGACCGAACAAGATTTTCATAAAAAACTATCCATTCAAAGTGAATACTTCACAAAGAATATGGAAAATTATTGGGATGACTTGGCCTCTATGAATATCGCACTGGCTGATAATATGGAAGCTATATTAGAAACAACCCTAGCGAATCAAGGATTAACCTTTCAACAGCTGCAGGACAATCCCAATGCCATCTATTCTTTAGAAAACGATATGATTCAGCCTTTAGGACAATATCTTGAACGATCTAATTGTTCAGGAGCTTATGTACAACTAGATACGACAATCAATTCCACTTTGGATAATGCGCAGACACAACGAAGTGGTGTGTATCTTCAAAAAACGACAATGTCCTATTCAAAGGAAGACTTGATTTTATATCGTGGAATTGCCAATATCGGCAAAAAACATGGCATCATGCCACATCGTAAATGGAGACAGGAATTTGATATTACACTTGTACCCGATTATGAAGAATTAAAAAAAGGGAACTTTGATTATTCCCTATCAAATATTATTCAATTGCCATACACAGGTGAAAGAATCGCCCTATTACGTGTTCCTTTAGTTGGAAAGGATGGTACCTTCTATGGTCTTTGTGGTTTTGAAATTTCACAAAGCTGGTTTAAATTTGCACATCCCCAGCCCTCAACTCTCAACCATTTAACGTGTCTTTTAGTGCCAGACTCCGATTCAATCATCACAAATGAAGGCTTTAGTACGGGAAGCCAAAACGGATTCTATTATATGCCAAATGGAGATCTTTCCATTAAGCCTATTGGCAACAACTTATTGAGAATCATAAGTAAAAATCGTAATTATATTGGGGTTAAGAATACTGTCAAAATTTCTAAGAATCAAACCTATTCAACATATGTTATGATTTTGGATTCTGACTACAATCGAGCCATCGTAAAAAGTAATATTGAATTATTCTTCTTTACCATTGTCCTATTATTATTTGTATTTTTAGGATGTTCCTTCTTCAGTCAAAGATACCTGTCCCCAATTCTAAAAGGATTAGAACAGCTGCGTAAAGACAATAAAAACAGTATGCGCTATGATGTACAAGAAATTGATGATCTTTTGGATTTCTTATCTTCAAAAGACTATGAAGTTGAGAATAAAATGTTGACGCTTGAGCTAGAAATGCAGGAAAATCGCAAGAAGCTTGAACAAATTGAAAATGAACATGAACTCATTCAAAGAGAATATGATAAGGCAAGGGTGGAAGTTGAGCGTCTGGCAAAAAAACGTGAAGCCGATGTAGATGAAGAAGAATATAAACGTTTCCTTGAATGTCTTGCGACACTGACACGCAAAGAAAAAGAGATCTTAAATCTCTATGTGAAGGGATGTTCAAGTAAGGATATTCTAGAAACATTAAATATTACAGACAATACATTAAAGTATCACAATCGTAATATTTATAGTAAGCTTGGTGTAAAATCAAGAAAACAATTGTTGATGTACATGACATTATTAAACAACAAAAGGAGCTAAATTAGCTCCTTTTACTGTACATAGCGCTTTAAATAATCTACATCTAAAATTAAGATTTTATGATATACCATCGTAATAACGTTTTCTTCTCTTAACCCACGCAAGATACGATTGACACTGTTTCTTGTGGATACCCCACAGAAATTGGCAATATCATCGTTCGTGATTTGCAGATTGATAAATACACCTTTTTTAACTTGTCTACCAAATAATGGAATCAAATGATAGATAAATGCACACACAGCTCCATTTTTCCCATTCATTGTCATGAGTTGCTGGCGATAAATAGCTTCGGTCATCTTTTTACGATAATACGAATCTATATATACCTGTAATTCTTCATTTTCTTTCACATATTGTTCAAACAATTTTCTGTTGATTCGATAGAAAGTTGCCGTATCACTTTCGATACGAGCATGAAATGATGCCGTAGTCATTTTATTGATTTCATCTTTCAACAAAGAAATCATATCCAGACCTTTTAAATAAGTGATATTGAATTCACGCCCATCACATAAAACAATACTCACTTTCACAACACCATCTTTTAATACGTAAATATCTTCTTGGTCGTGTCCATCCATCATCAAATATGTATGTTTCTTTTTTGTGACTTCAGGAAGATTCTTTTCTTCAAGAAAATTTAAAACTGACTCACTCATAAATAACCCCTTCTCAATACATTTAATTATAACATACTCACTAAGCCCAATTTAGTAACATATGTTATGTGAGAATATAACATTTAAACGTTACACACCTAATATATCATACTTTTTAAAACAATACTCATTATCTACTAATTTCTGCAAATAATTGTTAAAAAATATAAACGATGTAAAACAATACAATTATAAAATATCAATATTCTCCCCAGATAGAGCTTTATTCATACTTCTTACAGCACAAAATTTACCACACATACTACAAGTATCACTATGATCATCTTCTGGCATACGAGATTGACGAATTGCTTTTGCGGTTTCTGGATCTAGCGCACACTCAAATTGTGCATCCCAATCTAGATTCTTTCTTGCGTCAGCCATCTTGTCATCGATATCTCGTGCTCCTTTAACACCTTTGGCAATATCAGCCGCATGTGCTGCAATCTTAGAAGCAATGATTCCTTGTTTTGTATCTTCGACATTTGGTAAAGCCAAGTGTTCTGCCGGTGTTACATAACATAAGAAGGCTGCTCCTGACATAGCTGCAACCGCACCACCAATAGCGGCTGTAATATGATCATAGCCTGGCGCAATATCTGTAACTAATGGGCCTAACACATAGAATGGAGCGCCCATACAGATTTGTTGCTGAACCTGCATATTGGCCGCAACCTGATCTAATGGAACATGTCCAGGTCCTTCCACAATAACTTGTACGTTATGTTCCCAAGCACGTTTTGTAAGTTCTCCTAAACGAACCAATTCTTCGATTTGACATACATCTGTGGCATCTGCTAAACATCCAGGACGACAAGCATCTCCTAAAGAAATCGTCACATCATATTTTTCACAGATATTCAAAATTTCATCATAATATTCATAGAATGGATTTTCTTCTCCTGTCATAGACATCCACGCAAAGACTAAACTTCCTCCACGAGAAACAATATTCATTTTACGTTTGTGTTTTTTGATTTGATCAATCGTCTTTCTTGTGATTCCGCAATGCAAAGTCACAAAGTCCACACCATCTTTGGCATGTAACTCGACTACATCTAAGAAATCCTTTGCGGTTAATGTATTTAAATCTCTTTGGTAGTGAATCACACTATCATATACAGGTACAGTACCAATCATAGCTGGACATTCAGCTGTCAACTTTTGACGGAATGGTTGTGTATTTCCATGACTCGATAAATCCATGATAGATTCTGCGCCAAGATTTACGGCTGCCATAACTTTTTCCATTTCGACATCATAATCTTTACAATCTCTAGAAACCCCTAAGTTTACATTAATCTTTGTGCGTAACATACTTCCCACACCTTCAGGATTTAAAGATTTATGGTTTTTATTGGCCGGAATTACAACCTTACCACATGCGACTAACTCTCTTAGTTCTTCTTCTGTCATTTTTTCTTTTTGGGCTACAATCTTCATTTCTGGCGTAATAATTCCCTTACGCGCAGCATCCATCTGAGTGGTATATGTAGCGCCTGTACTTACTGTACTTTCATTTGTGTTCATTTTAAAATCTCCTTTTCCAAATGATTATTTAACGTGACAAAAAGTGGTGCTCCCATTTTGCCACCAAAAAAAAGTGAGCAACCAATATAGGTATACTCACACTAAAAAGACAAAGTATTTCCCTACGTTGGCATTATCCAAATCAGGTTATAGGTCGAAAGTCACACTTTCCTCTCAGCCTGTACTACAAGCTCCCTTTTTTTATTTACATCTAAGTTATACACTAATTCTAAAAGATAGTAAAGGAATATAACGTTTATTTTCGAACTGGCTTTTCTTCTTTATCCCAAATTCCAATCCCAGTAATGGCACAAATCATTGAGAAAATAGGAACGATAAAGATAAACCATGCGTATGGAATATAAGCTGTTGAGCATCCAAGTACGCCCATGACATAAATTGTCGCAACACCCCAAGGAACGATTGGTGCAGATAATGTACCAGAATCTTCGAGTGTTCTAGATAATACTTTACGAGAAATATTCATATCTTCATAAGTCGATTCAAACATTTGTTCAGTTACAATGATAGATACTGTTTGTCCGCCAGCTGTTAAGAAGTTCACGACATAACAATATACTAAAGTGACAAATACTAATACTGTACGATTCTTGATAAATTTTAAAAGAACATTTTTTGCCAAAACATCCAAAATACCAGTAGACGTTATGACAGCTCCCATTACACTGGCAACCATAAATGTCACTAATAATTCAGACATAGAAAGTACACCACCACGATTCAACATAGGATCAACAATGGATACACCTGTTTCAATGCTGAAACCATTAAAGGCATAGTTCATTAAGTCGACAAAGTTTACCCCTTGAAATACCATCGCAAAAGCAGCAGATACAACTACAGCTAAGCCCATTCCTAATAAGGAAGGTAATTTAAATACAGAAATCAAAATAACTAGAATGGCAGGTAAAATCAATAGAATATTGATATTGAAATGTTTAGATAATGTGTCTAAAATCAATTTTTGTTGGGCAAGATCCATACTTCCACCACTATAATACAAGCCGGCAATTGTAAATAAGATCAAAGCGACTACAGCTGCAGGAAGTGTTGTATACTGCATAGAATGAATGTGATCATATAAAGGTACTTTACTTACACCACTCGCTAAATTGGTTGTATCTGATAAGGGCGACATCTTATCTCCTAACCACGCTCCAGAAACGACGGCCCCCACAACTAATGGTACGGGAATACTTGTAGTTGCGGCAATTCCCACCATCGCAAGACCCATAGTTGCCACAGAACCAAAGGATGTTCCTGTAAATTCACTCGTTAGGGCACAAAGGACAAAGGCTAGAGGTACTAAGATCTTCGGTGAAATCACTTGCATACCATAATACATCAATGATGGAACAGTTCCACCGGCCATCCAGATTCCTACAAGCATACCGACCATAATGACAATCAAGAATGTCGGCATACATTCAGCCGCTGTTTTAATAATATTCTGTTCCACTTCACTCCATGGAATATTTAAAAGTTTTGTGGTAATAACCGCAACGATCACGCCCGCAAATACAGATAGTGTTGTATTGCATCCTAAGTTGATCATAATGATCAATACGGCAATAATAGCCAAAAATGAAACCACCGCAAATAGGGTTGTTGGCTGTTTTCTTTCTTTGTTCATATCAAATTTCCTTCTCTTTCATCTATAACAATTCATCCTTCAAAAAGTCTAGAGCCCCTTTCATTCTTGCTTCTCTAAACACAAATGATTTAAAGCGATGCTCTGCTCCTTTGACAATAATACATTTTGCTCTTTCCTTAAAAATTTCTTTATACTTGTAACTACACTCACACGAAGCTGTAATGTCTTGATCTCCATGAATGGTACAAACATTTTTATCAAACAATGAAGCCTCTTTATAAGGATCAAGTGTACAGGCATCTTGGTAAAATTTAAGGCTCAACTTCAATCCTTCCACATCCGCACATCCATCTTTTTCAATGTTTGAAACGTCCTGGCCACACAAAGTCAAATGTTTTTTCAAGTTGTAAACTAAATCTGGTGCAGGACACCATAACGACAATGCTTGAACTCTTTCTTTACATTGTCCCGCCACCATACTCGCTACGCATCCTCCTAGACTACATCCGTGAAGCGCAATCTTTTTAGAATCGACAAAATCTAACGATTCCACATAATTCAACATGGCTTTCGCATCCAGAATCTCACTTGAAATAGTCATATCTTCAAAGCGTCCATCGCTTTCGCCGCTGCCATTCATGTCAAAGCGAACACTCGCAATACCAGCATCACACAATCTTTGAGATAACTCATTATGCACAAAATTTATTTCATTGCGATCATCACAAAATCCATGAAGTAGAATGACCATAGGCACTTTAGAACTTACATTGTCTGGCACATGAAGCATACCTCGCAGTGTCAGTCCATCCCGCTTAATTTCTACATACTTCTGCATATATTTCCCTCCGTTTTGGGTATAATACCACAAAAAATATAATTTGTTTATACTTTTTTAACACATGTATACATTTTGAATACATCAATAGCCTCTTTGTTCATCAAGAGGCTATTTTTTCTTATATATTGTTGCGCTGTATCCTTCCACTTTTTTACTTTGATACATTGCCATATCGGCTCTGCAGTATAATTCATCAAAGGTCAATTCTTCTTTTCCATCATAAATGCAAGCGCCTAAACTCATTATAATCGGATGATCTTTTATAGATTCAATTTGGATTTGTTTCAAATTCTCAAACAAACGTTTAAAGAAAGCATTGGCACACTTACGATCCGTAACACCTGGAATAAATAACGCAAACTCATCTCCACCAAGACGCATGACTACATCTTTATCACGACACGATTTTTGTAGCGTATGCGCAATCGCAACAATGACCTCATCCCCAGCCATGTGTCCATACGTATCATTAATGGACTTAAATTTGTCACAATCCACTAAACACATCATGCCACTGACTTTGTTGTTTAAAACACGCTCAATCATCTTCTCTCCACTACGACGATTTGAAATTCCCGTCATTGTATCTGTTTGAGCTAAATATAATAATTTGTCTTCTCGCTTCTTTTGATCATCAATACACTCCACACAATATAGAACATGGAGTAAACTTCCATCCTCATCATAATCAACCGGAATAAAACGGGATCGACACCAGCCAGAAAGCTTACCATAGAAAACACTATCTATGGATTTTTTGCCTTGAAGTCTTTCTTCTAATGTCTCAAGATCCATAAATTCAACTTCTCGATCTACATAATCAGCTTGACAGAATTTTCGATGAATCTTACAAATATGATCCGTAAAATTATCTTCTATATCATAAATTTCATGTTTTCCTAAATACGTTAGAATTTGCGGCTCCATTTTCACAATATGAAAGCGATTGGTTTTCACATTGATATAATGCATAGAAGTATAGATTTGTCCCAAGGCTGAATAGCCACTTAATTTTGCCTCACGCTTGGACTTATTTTGTGAATTACGAATCTTTAAAAAAGAGATGACTAACGTTGCGATCATATCTAAGAATGTAGTTAAACCCAAATGGTCATCAATCGGTGGATTGTCCACGCCAAAGAAACCACTGATTTCATTTTTATAGCGAATGGGACATACCACAAGACGCTTAACATTTTGAATCTTTAACGTATTATATGTATACACATGTTCATTTTTTATCGTTTCAACATCACGAATGATCACATTTTCTTTCTTATCAAAAGCTTTGTACCACCAATCGATGATATCCATATCTACACCTTGTAGAAAATCAATTTCCGGTTGGATACCTTCACTACACCATTCATAAGTATTATTGGTCACATGCTCTATTTCATTATCTTCAAAAATATAAATACGATCACACCCAATGTGTTTTCCAAAAAAACGAATAAACTCATTGATCTGTTCATCTGGTGTATCCAACATGAGTGCCGAACGCAGTGCTTCATTGATGACCAATTCATATCGCATGATTGTCTGCATATAGGACCTACCTTTCATTTATTCAATTATATCTTTAACTTGGTTATATTTTAGTTATTTTTTTCGAATAATTACCAATCGCTTCAATTACTTTTTCCATCGCCAAAGGCTTAGAAAAATGCTCATTCATAACTGCCTTTTTTGTACGCTCAATATCATCCACAAACACATCCGAAACCAATTTTTTAATATACAAAAAAGATACAATACTATTTGTCGCAATCTTTAGTGCAACTTATTTCGGGTATTGATTTGTCCTAGTTGAAATCAATGGAAATGCAATCGAATTAAGTTGATATTGACTTGCGAGTTCTAAACTATTTATGTAACAAGATCTTAGTTTTTCTTCTTCATGATCCTGATTGCCATGCCATATAGGTCCAAAAGTATGAATAATATATGTACTTAGGTTATATCCACTTGTAAGACATGCTTGTCCTACTTCTAATCTTTTAAGTTTTCTACAATTCTCGTCCAATTCGTTTCCGGCTTGTTGATGAATGCAATGATCTAGACCACCAGTCGCATCAAAACTTGGATTTGTCGCATTCACAATCGCATCTACTTTTAATTTTGTGATATTCTGACGTATGATTTTTAATGGCATAATATCTCCTTATATAAGAAAAGAGCCTTGGTTAAGCTCTTAGTTTTTCAATAAAATCTTCTTGTTTTAAAGGCTTTGAATAATAGAAGCCCTGAATCATGTCGCAGTTCATTTCTTTTAAACAATCCTTTTGTTCTTTACTTTCAACACCTTCGGCAACAACCTTCATATCCAGTCCATGACCTAAATCAATGGCTTGTTGCACAATTTTCTTTCCACGCACTTGGTCTATATAATCAATCAAACTCTTATCTAATTTTACGGTGCTAAAGTTCAACTCATTTAAAGATGTCAATGAAGAATATCCAGAGCCAAAATCATCCATATGAAGCTTAAATCCTGACTTCACTAATTGATTTGTAATTTCAAGAATCTTTTCTGAATACAATGTCGCAGATTCTGTTAATTCAATCGGAACACAATCAAATGGAATTTGTTTGCGCTTTACAATATCCACATAATGCTCCACGACATCATTAAAATGAATACTGGCACGAGAAAGGTTAACCGAAATAGGAACCATAGGAAGTTTGTTTTCCATTCTTTCTTTTTGGAACTGACAAACATTCTCAAATACATATTCATCCAAATGAACAACTAATCCATCACTTTCAAACAATGGAATAAAGGCTCCAGGTGAAATCAATGTACCATCAGGTTTTTGCCAACGAACCAAAGCTTCCGCTCCAACAATATGTTCTGTCTGCACATCATATTTTGGTTGATAGTACACTTTGAATTCTTTATTCGCAATGGCAGATTTAAAATCATTTTCCATCTGTCTTTGCGCTAATTGTTTTTGATTCAACTCATCTGTATAAAAGGCCACATTAGTCTTAAAATCTTTGGAGATACTCTTTTCGGCCATCAATGCACGGTCACAAATAATTGGCATTGAAAGCGTTGTATCGACATTTTCATAAACACCGACCTTAATACGAATATTAGGGATTGGTGCTTCTTCTGCAATTTTATTTATATTCTTGTTAATACGATCAATATCCAACTTTTCATTACTATGGAACAAGCCTAATAATTGATCTCCTTCATAACGTGTCAATAAACCATTCTTTACATAATATCTAATGGCATTTGAAAGGTAAACCAATACTTCATTTCCTTTCTTTGTGCCATACGTACCATTGATCAATTTAAAATCCGCAACATCTAGGATAACCACATTAAACTTTTCTTCCGTCATAAAATGCGTAAACGTTCTTGCGTGATGATAAAAGGCTTGTCTTGTATATAGACCTGTCAATTCATCTTTTTCAATAGCAGCCAAAGTCATACTTGATTCTCTAAGCTTGATTACACTATCGATTCGACTCTTCACAATTCGCGCATTATATGGCTTTGTGATAAAATCCACAGCACCTAGACCTAAACATTTTAATTCATCTTCCTGTGAGTTATTTCCAGTCGTCACAATAACCGGAACACTAGCCAGTAAGGAATCTGATTTTTGGCGAGTCAAGAACTCAAACCCATCACATACAGGCATCACTACATCTAATAAGATAAGTGATATATCTTTATAGTATTGAGATAAGATATTTAATCCTTCTTCTCCATTTACAGCTTCAATCACATCATAATCATCTTCTAAAGTAGCCTTTAAAATTTCACGATTGATTTCATTATCTTCGACAATCAGTACTTTTCTTTTAACCACATTACTAGGCAATGCATTATTAAACATATCAATATTGTTTCTACGAATATCCAAATCTTCATTCGCAAAACCAATGATAATTTGACTTAATCGACCATCTTCCATTACACGCCCAAAGTGTGAGTACATAAAATGAACTTCCGAATCATTTTTAGATTGGTAATGAATATTAAAACGTTCCGTTTTTTCTAACCTAGAAAATAAAGAGTTAAACGAAAGAGCCATTCGTAACATGTCACGATTCTTTTCGTAAACACGATCATCAATATATTGATTCATCGCATCGTTATAACTCGTACATGACGAAAAACCAGGCAACTTCAATGTTTCCTTAAAAGTATGAATTTGTTGATCTTCACAATCCACAATATAGATGTTTTTAAATTCATCGCCTAGTGTTTGATAGATGCGATTGGAATCAAAATCTTTCATAAAAACCTCTTCTAAAACAATAACTTATTTATTACTATTATATAACCAAAACTTTCATTACGCAAACAACCTAAGAAAAGAAAAAAAGTGTCATAAGACACTTTATCATTATTTACGGTTTGCGTTTACCGATTTCATGATTTGACGAATCTGTGCTTCACTAGGTTTACGTCCCATTTGTAAGAACATTGCACGAATCATCTTTTCATTAATTGGTGGATTTTCTTTAATTTCTTTTTCAAACTTCTTACGAGTGAAGTAGAAAGTAACCAAGCCACCAATGATGGCTCCCACTATCGTATATAAAATTGATGCACCCATGTTTTAGTCAACCTCACTATCTACTCATCTATTCTACTATCTTTTTGGGGTTTTGACAATATGAATTGACCACTATATTCCGTTAAAATAATGGAAACAAAGATCAAAAGTCCCCCTAAAATCATAATTGGACTTTTCTCTTCATGCAACAATAAGAATCCAAATACATTCGCAAATAAGGATTCTGTACATAAAAGAACACTCGCACTTGATGCATCTGTATATTTTTGTGCCAAAGTCTGAAGTTGAAATGCCAAGAACGTTGCCACTATGATCATATAAGCACAACTCATATACGCATGTGCAGTGATTGTTTGTGGTATCGTTTCTAAACTTAAGGCCAGTGGAATCGAAAGGATAGCCGCAACACTCATTTGTACAGCATTGATCGCAATTGAATTCGAATTTTCTGTCGCATACTCTAAAGATATGATGTGACACGCAAAGAAAAAGGCACATGATAAAGATAAACTATCGCCAAAGCTAAATGAGAAATACCCTTTAGATAAGCTTAGACAGGCAATTCCTACAAGACAAACAACACTTGCCGCAAGTTGATGATTGCTCGGTTTCTTTTTCCATAACAGCCATACAATATAGGGTACAAGAACGACGTTGACAGCTGTTAAAAAGGCATTTTGACCTGTATTCGTAAAGAATAAGCCGAAGGTTTGAAACGCAAAAGCTAAGTACATTAAAACACCTGAAATACTTCCACGAAATAAGGCTTCCCTAGAAATCTTTACACGACTGACTAAACATACAATAATACTAACGATGCTAGCGCCAATAAAGCGAATCATTAAAACAGTAAAAGGATCAAATGTTTGCAAAGCTGCATCGGTCGCAATGAAACCGCCACCCCAAATGGCCGCAACCAAAAGGCATACTAAATTAGCTTGTTGTTTACTCATGCTTTTTCCTCATCAAATAAAGATGGTTGTTCAAAATCATCTTGTTTGACCCAAGAACCATCCGTAACATTTTCAAGTGGTGAGACCCACTCAAACTTGTCCACCTTGCCTAGTGGTGAAGAGAATGTAGCTTGGGCATTCATCAAACTGATTTCTTTTGCCTCAAAACGCATAATATCTTCTGCATAAATTTCAAATGGTGTATTTAAATCGACCACATGTACATTTAATATCACATTCGGATTGGACTTCACTAACTTACAAATACGATTTCCTTTCGCCGGACGATTTAATGGCGCAATCTCCGTTTGTTTCATACGCTTTAAAGAAAGAGTTGTCGTAGAAATTAAGACTTGTTCCTCACGATTTTGACTGACACAAATAGAAGCTACGCAATCATCCTTTGATAAATTCATCGCCTTCACACCTTTGGATTTATTTGAAACCAACGGAATTTGTTCAACCGGATACATCAAGCCATAGCCTTGTTCACTTACTAGAATGACTTGATCATCTGGTTTATAAGATAAAGATACACTAATCATTTCGTCCATAGCCCCAATCTTCATACAAGCCATTGTTTTATTAGAACGTGAAACTTCAAATTCTTTTAATTCGGTACGCTTGATCATACCATGACGACTTGCACTTATGACATGAACTCCTGTTTTAAAGGAATCCAATACATAGGCTGCGATAATTTTTTCGCTTGAATCCATCTTAATATAATTTGAGATATGACCACCCAAATCTTTCCATTTTGCCTCTTCAATCTGGTAAACCGGAATATATCCATATGTACCACGGTTTGTGAAGAAAACTAATGTCTGTAATGTATGACTCGCTCCGTAACATACTAATGAATCTGTATCTTTTCGTTGTGTCATGGATTCACTAGAAGCATTATAGCTTCTCATAGATACACGCTTGATATAGCCATCACGCGTAATTGTGATCATACATTCTTCTTTGGAAATCATAGCCTTTTCATCAATTACGATTTCTTTCACTTCATGTACAATATCCGAAAGACGAGGTGTATTAAATTCTTCATTCACCTTTTCTAATTCTTCCACCATGACTTTATGAAGTTCATTTTTGTCGGAAATAATCTTCTCTAATTCGGCAATGTCGCATTGTAGTTGTTTAAATTCTGCCTTTAATTCTTTAACATCTGTATTTGTTAAACGATATAAGCGCATTACGACAATGGCTTCTGCTTGTTTTTCTGTAAAGTCAAAACGTTCAATCAAATTCTTTTTGGCATGGGCCTTATCTTTTGATTTACGAATGATACGAATGATCTCATCCATTACACTTACAGCTTTGATCAAGCCTTCTAATATGTGTGCACGATCTTTTTTAGAGGCTAAATCATATTTACTTCTACGAATCACTACATCTTCTCTGTGGTTGATAAAGGCATCTAACATCATGGCTAATGACATTTGTACAGGTGCCTTATTCACAATCGCAATGACGTTGTAATTGTATGATATTTGAAGATCTGTATTTTTATATAAATAGTTTAAAATCTGTTCATCATTACTATCTTTTTTAAGATCCACGACAATTCTTAATCCCGTACGATCACTTTCATCACGCACATCTAAAATGCCATCGATTTTTTTGTTTAAACGAATCTCATCAATTTTCTTTACCAAGTTCGACTTGATTACTTCATAAGGAATCTCATGAATCACAATTTGTTTAATTGTACGTGTTGGTACAATTTCCACTTTCGAACGAATTAAAATACGTCCACGTCCTGTTTGAAAGGCTTGTTTGATTCCGTCAAGTCCCATCACGATGCCGCCTGTAGGAAAGTCAGGACCTTTCACAAACTGCATCAATTCTTCTAATGAACAATCGGGGTGTGAAATACGATAAATACTTGCTTGAACCACCTCATTTAAATTGTGAGGTGGAATATTTGTGGCATATCCAGCCGCAATGCCTGTAATACCATTGACTAATAAGTTAGGAAAGCGTGCTGGAAGTACAGTGGGTTCCATCTTTTCATCGGAAAAGTTGGGTGCCCATTCCACTGTATCTTTATCAATGTCCTGCAACAAGAAATCACTGATTTTGGCTAAACGCGCTTCTGTATAACGCATCGCAGCCGCCGGATCGTCATCGATAGATCCATTGTTTCCTTGCATGTCAATTAAAGGATTAGTAATCTTCCAATTTTGTGACATACGAACCATCGCATCATATACAGAGCTATCCCCATGAGGGTGATAATTACCAATGACGTTACCGACTGTTTTTGCGGATTTATGATATGGCTTGTTGTAAGTATTCCCATCTTCATACATCGCATATAAAATACGTCTTTGTACTGGCTTTAAGCCATCTCTTGCATCTGGTAAAGCACGCTCTTGAATAATATATTTAGAATATCTGGCGAAACGATCGGCCATGATATCTTCTAAAGAATTCTTTAAAACATTATGTTTTACTTCTTTTTCTTTCACGCATTTACCTCCTTATAATCATCTTCTAGAGTAAATACAACATTGTCTTCGATCCAGTTACGGCGAAGCTCCGCCTTATCTCCCATTAATTCAGTCACTCTTTTTTCAGCCATCATCGCATTTTCAATGGTCACACAAAGTAAAGTTCTTGATTCAGGATTCATTGTGGTATCCCAAAGCTGAGTGGCATTCATTTCACCAAGACCTTTATATCGTGTAATGGTGTAACCATTTTTTAATTCGGCTTTTTTCTCATCTAATTCTTCATTTGTATATAAATAGTATTCTTTACCCGCCTTGGCAATCCGATATAGTGGTGGCAAGGCAATATACAACATTTCATGCGTAATTAAATCACGCATATAACGATAGAAGAATGTCAATAATAAGTTTTGAATGTGAGCTCCATCATCATCGGCATCGGTCATGATAATGACTTTATAGTAGTTTGAATCTTCAGCCGTAAAATTTGCACCTACACCAGCACCTAAGGCATGAATAATGGTATTTAACTCTTCATTCTTTTCGATAGCTTCAAGACTTGCCTTTTCTGTATTCAATACTTTACCACGCAAAGGAAGAATCGCTTGATATTTTGAATCACGCCCCTGTTTTGCAGAACCACCCGCAGAATTCCCTTCGACTAGATATAATTCTTTTCTTCTGGCATCCTTACTTTGAGCCGATGCCAACTTTCCAGATAACACTCTTTCCGAACGGTTTTTTCCTTTTCCATTACGAATATCGGCACGCGCTTTTCTTGCGGCATTACGAGCTTGAGCTGCCTTGATGATCTTACGTACTAGAGCATTGGCAACCTCTTTATTTTCTTCCAAGAAGTAACGAAGGTTTTCCGATACCACCGTTTCTGTTGCTGGCTTAGCTTCTGGTGTACCTAACTTTTCTTTGGTCTGCCCTTCAAATTGTAGATAATCTTCTGGAATTGTCAGATTGATAACTAATGTCAAACCTTCTCTGACATCATTCCCATCAAATCCTTTATCTTTTTCTTTTAAGAAACCATTCTTACGAGCATATTCATTAAAGACTTTCGTAAAAGCTTGTTTCGCCCCTGTTTCATGAGATCCGCCATCACGCGTACGAACCATGTTTGTGAATGAGAAAATGTTCTCTTGATATTCATCTGTATATTGGAAACATCCTTCTACAATGATCTGGTTACTTTCACCTCTAAAACTAATTGGATCATGCATTGGCGTATGATCTTGATTCACTTCTTCAATAAAGGCTTTTAATCCATCTTCATATTGGTAAACGACTTCTCTTTCTTCTTTTCGCTTATCGCGTACAATCATTTTTAACCCTTTTAATAAGAAAGCATCTTCTTGGGCTCTTTCACAAATGGTTGAATATGAAAAGTGAACCGATTTAAAAATAGACGGATCCGGTTTAAAGGAAACAATACTTCCGGTATGATTGGTTTTTCCTACTTTTTCAAGTTTTCCAATCTTACTTCCCCCATCTTCAAATGTCATACTCCATACATCTTTTCCATCATGTACCATAACTTTGCACCATGTACAAAGAGCGTTCACAACACTTGCACCTACACCATGCAATCCTCCAGCACTTGTATAGCCTCCATGACTTGTAAATTTACCACCAGCATGCAGAATGGTAAAAATAACTTGAAGTGTACTCACCCCTGATTTATGTTTTCCAACAGGCATTCCACGCCCGTGGTCTTCTACTGTAACACTGCCATCTTTTTCTAGAGTAATTGTGATTTCATCACCATAGCCATTTAAAGCTTCATCAATCGCATTATCGACAATTTCCCATACTAGATGATGCAGACCCTTTGAATCGGTAGATCCAATATACATTCCTGGACGCTTTCTTACGGCATCCAAACCTTCTAAAATAACGATACTACTTTCATCATATTGTTGTTTTGGCATACTATCCCTACTTTCCAACGTAATCTTTATTATATCAACAAATCAAAAAAAGTGCACATAAATTCCTGTTAAAACACTTTGAATATACACTATTCATGTCCAATTAAAATGGTGTTAAATTTTAGTTCACATTTAACAAGTTCAATAATTCCAACTTAATTTAAATCTGAACTCATTTAATCGTATACATTCTTCAAAACACTTGATTGTACCCAAATTCATTATAAAGGGTTTTAATGTCCACTTTTTTTAAGCCCAATGTCCACTTTTTGAGTTCCAATATACACTTTTAAATCTACATTTTAAATCCGCATTATTTATGTCAAATTATTAATTTTTCCATACAATTCTCGACTAAGTGAATCAAAACTGCTAAAATAAATTCCGAGGTGGAAGAGATGAAAACTATTTTATGTATTTTATTAGGTTACTTATTAGGATCTTTACCCTTCGCTTTGATCATAGGTAAAGTTTTCTATCATACAGACATTCGCCAATACGGCTCAGGAAATCTAGGTGGAACGAACGCAGGAAGAGTTCTTGGAAAGAAAGCGGGAATTTCTGTCATTGTGTTTGATGTATTAAAAGTTGTTCTTGCGATTGCGATCGCAACACAAGTATCGAAAGTGGCTGGTATCTGGACAGGACTTGCCTGCTGCATCGGACATTGTTATCCAGTCTTCGCAAAATTCCATGGAGGAAAAGCTGTTAGTACTATGTTTGGCTTCTTATTCTCTACAAGCATTTTCTTATTTCAAGACGCAAGCTACTTACTTGTACCATTTGGCATGTTTCTAGTTGTCCTATATCTATTTAAATATGTATCTTTGGCCAGTATGTGTGCAGCCATCGCAAGCAGCTTATACATTACGGCATTGATGCTAGGATTCAACGTGGAAAGTATTTCAGTTATTGTCGCAAGCTGGCTAATGACAGTTCTTGTGATTTATAGACATCGTACAAACATTGAAAAAATCAAAAAGGGTACAGAAAATACAATTTCATGGTTATAGAAAGTTTTTAAGAAACTTTCTTTTTTTTATGTCTTTTTCACATTGGAATCGTATCATAGTATGTATGAACTATTTATACTACGAATACAAATCCAGTACTGTTTGCACAGTTAAAGAAGATGAAAAGCTATACTACAAGAGTTTAAGCACGCAAAATTATCTAAACGAAAAATGCTTATTAAATGGATCCACCCTTAAAGGAAGACAAGAAGCCTTTGTCTATCAAATGAAAGTAAAAAAATACATTCCTGTTGTTGTATCCATTTCAAGAAAGGAGATCTACTTTCCCAACAAATCGAAAAAAGCACATGACTGTATCTGGATCAATTATGCCAATATTAAAGACGTCACTTACTTTGAGTCCACTTGCACAATCACATTTCATGATGGCTCCAAACTCAATTGTGAGCATCCTAAACGAATCCAACAAACGCTAAAACAAATTTTTCGATACCTAAATAAAAATACACCGGATTAACCGGTGTATTAGTGGCAACCTCCACCACATGATGAACAATCATGTGAGCAACTTGATTGTTGCATTTGTTCTTCATGACGAAGTGTATTCACGCCAAGGCCCTCAATACATACTGTGGAATTATCGGCTAAATTCGATACTTCTACAATTGTACATGCTGGGAATGGTTCATCGACAAAGTTTTTGAATGTATTCAAGAATGCTTCTTTATCCTCGATATTCTTTAAATACACAGTGAACTTCACAACATGGTGAAGCTGTAAACCATAGTTTGATAAAACATCAATAACCTTATTGATAGCTGTAATTGTCTGTTCCTGAATGCTTTCGCCAAGTCCAGTCTGACCACTTAAATAAAAGAAGTCTCCCAATTGAACCATATTTGAAACACAAGATGTTCCCTCTTGTTTTCCTGCTGATTTTAAAAATATATTCATAGTACTAAATTCCTTTCTTCTTCTATTATATAGAATCTATGCCATCTTCTAAAGTGTTTTGCACTAAAATTTCTCTAGGCTTACTTCCTCTTGCAGGACCAATGATACCATTTGCCTCTAAAACATCCATCAATCTTGCCGCTCTAGAATAACCCACAGAGAACTTTCTTTGAATCAAAGACGTACTTGCCTTTCTAGATGCGATCACAAAACGCTTCACTTCCTCATACAAAGGATCGGCCGTAACATTTCCCGCTTCATTTCCTTGATTTTGCAAATCTTTTAATTGAATAAAGGCATCATCATATTTTGGTCTTGCCTGCGATTTCACAAATGCACAAATGTTATTGACTTCTTCATCCTTAATAAAGACACCCTGAATACGTCTAGGACTCGTCTCACCATTTGGTAAATACAACATATCTCCATTTCCTAGCAAACGCTCTGCTCCAGCTTGGTCCAAAATCGTTCTTGAATCGACAGATTGTGATACCGCAAACGCAATACGACTTGGAATATTTGCCTTAATAACACCTGTAATGACATCCACACTCGGTCTTTGTGTGGCAACAATCAAATGAATACCGGCGGCACGAGCAAGTTGTGTAATTCTTTGAATACTTGCTTCAACTTCTTTAGCTGCCACCAACATCAAATCGGCCAACTCATCAATGATAATCACAATACGAGGCAATACTTTTAAATGATCATCCTCATGATTTTTGACATACTCATTATATGCCGTAATATTACGAACGCCTAATTCACCAAACAAGTCATAACGACGATCCATCATTTCTACAATGACCTTTAATGCCTTATTGGCAAGATCACCATCCGTAATCACTGGAGATAATAAATGTGGTACATCATTATATGGAGTAAACTCTACTTTTTTAGGATCAATCAAAACTAATTTTACTTCATCTGGCTTTGTTCGCATTAAAATCGAAGAAATAATCGCATTGACACAAACCGATTTACCACTACCCGTAGCTCCTGCAATCAATAAGTGTGGCATACGATTTAATTCGCCATAGACATTATTTCCCATTAAGTCTTTTCCTAAACAGAAAAGCAACTTTTTATCTTTCATAGAATCCGGTATTGTACGCATTAAATCCTTCATCTGAACACTTGTCTTTTCAACGTTTGGAATTTCAATTCCAACACTTGCCTTACCCGGGATCGGTGCTTCAATACGAATATCCTTAGCCGCTAGCCCCATCTTGATATCATTTTGTAAGTTACTGATTTTATTCACACGAACACCAAGTTCTGGTTTGATTTCAAACTTTGTGACACTTGGACCAATATGAATCTGTACAAGCTTAGCCTCCACACCAAATTCATGTAAGATCTCAATCAGTTTTTCACCTTTTTCCTTCGCTGTAGTCACATTCGCATTGGATCTTGATTTTCTTTCCATATCCTCTAAAACATTTAGTTTTGGAAGCTTATAGTTTTTAAAATCCGAATTTTCATCCGCAACATAATGTTTAGGTTCAACCTTTTCTACAACACCCTCATTGACAACAGGAACTTCTTTTTTAGTCTCTACAGGACTCGGTTCATCATCCACATCCACCATAAAGCTAGGTTTTCTAGGTTCTAAATCGCCAATAATCAAAGGCTCATCCATTTCTTTTTCTTCATTCACAACATCTGGTTGTACAGGTTTTACAGGATCGGCATTAATAATTTGAAAACTCGATTCATTTGTATCTTCATCTTCAAAAATAAAGTTTTTACGATCAATCGAAACAGGTGTTTCCTTGATTGGAGCACTCTTCATTACTTTTTTAGGTTTTCTTTCAAAACCTACAATTTTTTCATAACCAAACATTAAGATAGCTAGCACAAAAAACAATAGTACCATTACATAGGTTCCAGAATAATCGAATAATGACTGAAAAAGACATAGCAACAAAGCTCCTGCTAATCCAGAATATGTTTTCAAATGACCCGTAATAATATTACCGGCATTTTCCATAATATATTTTAAGCCATAGCTACCTGGGTGTGGTTTAAACTCTATAATCGAAGAAATCAAACTTAAACCAAGTGCCAAAAATAAGATTCCAAACATATAACGCTTACGAATCACAGGCTGTTCCTTATGGAAAATAAGAACTGCACACAAGGTAGCATTCAAAATAAATAATCCATTTGTTAAAGCTCCAAATAAGAATTCAAAGAAATGTTTTAAAAAAGCTCCTACAATGCCAAATTCTAAAACGACAATAAAACTAATACATATCATACAAATAAGGAAACACAAACGAAATAAGTTTGAGTGCAACCAAGACGTTTGTGTTTTCTTTTTCGTAGATTTTCTTCGTGTTGTTTTTTTTCTGGCTTTTGCCATACTTACCCCACTTTCTACTTATTTAAGTTTATTTCTAAAATAACCGGTAAAATCATCGGTCTTTTTGCGGTTTGTTTATAAAGATATTTAGAAACCTTATCACGAATCAAGTTACGCGTTTCTAAATTGTCATACGTTTTATTTTCAACCGCCTCGTTGATCGTATCTTCCATAATTTTAGCTACATCACCCGTGATGTATTCTGCATCACGCAAATAGATCAATCCACGACTTTGTACATCTGGACCATTAATGATTTTCTTTGTCTTTGCGTTGATACCAATTGCTAAAATCATGACACCATCCGTACTCAACGTTTCACGATCTTTTAATACGACACCTGCCATATCCCAGTTTTCTTTTCCATCGATCATTGTTTCATGAAGCTCTAATTCCATTGCGCAAGAAACTAATTTACGATTTTCAAAAGTGGCAACCTGTCCATTATCTAAAATGATGATGCGACTTGGATCATATCCCATTTCAACCGCAATCTGTGAATTCATGTGCAACAAACGATATTCCCCTTTGATTGGAATATAGTATTTTGGTTTTGTAAGGAAGATCATCATTTTCAAATCCTCTTTACTAGGGTGCATACTCAAAACATTCTTATCTAAGACGATGATTTCACCCTCTTTTTTGTACATGTCATTTTCCATGCTCTTGAATTCATTTTCAACACCAGGTACAACCGGACTTGCGACCACAATGACATCATCCTGATCAAACACAATCGATTCTAATTCATTGTTGGCAATGTTGTTGATAGTTTTGAATAAAGATTTACCTTGCCCTGAAATGATTACGACAACATCTTTCATTGAGTTATCAAAATCAGCTGGATCAATCACTAAAGAAGGATCCACCTCATACCCAATTTCTTTTAATCGCCCTACTAAATCACGTAATTCTTTTGAATAGAATACCATCTTACGACGACTTGCCATACAACAATCAATGATTTCCTGAATACGATATACACTTTGTGTATACACACTCACAAAGACACGCTTATTTTCATGTGTTTCTAAAACCTGTAAAAGCTTAGGGGAAATACGATGACTTGGAGAAGTGTGTCCACTTCTTTCTGCCCCTTTACTTTCCTGTAACAAAACCAATACACCTTCGTTACCAAGTTCTGAAATCGTTGTGAAATCGGCACGGTATGCATCGTCTAAATCATCATAGTCTTCAATAAATTCACCAGAATATACAATATAGCCTTGCTCTGTACCAATCGCTAAACCAAATGTTCCTGGATACGCATGCGTAATTGGGAAGAAAACAACTCTTCTTTTGCCGATACGCTTTTTATCATTACGCTTTACAGAATGTACACGCACACCTGTAATATGTTCCTGACGAATCATTTTCTGTACTTCTTTTACAGCTAATGGAGCGGTATAAACATCACAAGGAACTTGTTTTAATAAATATGGTAAAGCTCCCATTACATCATCATGACCATGAGTAATAAAAATACCCGCAACACGATTTTTATTTTCAACTAAATACGTAAAATCCTGAATAATAAACTCGATACCTAATGACTCCTTGTTGTCAGGAAATTTGATACCCGCCTCTATTACATAGATGGATTCATCCACCTCCACACAGAATAAATTTTTACCATCTTCATCTAAGCCACCAAGGGCAAAGATACGGATTTTTTCAGTTAATGAAGGAATTTTTTCTTCTTTCATATTATCTCCTTTTAAATAGTATTATTTTTTTAAATTATATCACACCGCAACGCCATCTAAAGAGAAACTTTTCGCCTCTGTAATTTTAACTTCTACAAAATCTCCAGGCTGAATATTTTCACCTTTAAAGTTAACTAATTTTTGGGTGTCTGTATATCCAGAATATACCTTTTCATTCTTCTTACTTAAGCCATCCACTAATACGGTAACAGTACGACCCACATAAGCTTTATTCTTTTCTAAAGCCAGATCATTCCATGTTTTATTTAACTTCGCTAAACGCTTTCTCTTTGTCTCCATATCAATCGAGTCATGCATACGGCTAGCTGGTGTACCAGGTCTTGCTGAGAAAATAAATGTAAAGGCATTATCGTATTTACAATAACGAACCACATCTAGAGTGTGTTCAAACTGTTCATCGGTTTCATTTGGGAAACCAACAATGATATCTGTCGAAACAGAAACATTTGGAATTGTATTGACAATCTTATCATATAAAGCTAAGTATGATTCTTTTGTATAACGACGACCCATTAACTTAAGTACATCATCATCTCCTGATTGTAGCGGCAAATGAATAAATGGCATGATATTGTCATATTTTGCGATTATATCAATCATTTCTTCGGAGAAATCCCAAGGGTGACTTGTTGTAAAACGAACACGAGGAATGCCAATTTTAGCAACTTCTTCTAATAATGTCGCAAAATCCTGTTCATTATCCATATCTTTTCCATACGCATTCACGTTTTGTCCAAGCAATGTGATTTCTTTATAACCCTCATCCTTAAGTTGCTGAACCTCTTTTAAGATTTCAGACATCTTACGTGAACGCTGTTTACCACGAGTATAAGGAACAATACAATATGTACAGAATTTGTCACAACCATACATAATGTTGACCCAAGCCTTGAATGTTCCAAAACGGTGTACCGGTAGATTTTCGTAAACCTCTCCTTCTTTAGAGTAAATCTTTACAACTTTTTTACCCTCAACCATACAACTATAAAGCATGCTAGGAAGCTCTTGAATATTGTGTGTTCCAAACAATAAACGAACTTGAGGATATTTCGTTAATAAAGTTTCAACTAAACCTTCCTCTTGTGCCATACATCCACAAACACCAATCACAAGATCTTTGTTTTCGCGATATAAACGTTTGAAGTTACCAATCTCACCCAATACTTTTTCTTCCGCATTTTGACGAATTGCACAAGTATTGATAATTATGACATCACTGCCTTCAGCCGTTTCATTAGGTGCAAATCCTAGCTCATCTAAAATACCAGCCAATGTTTCACTATCACGCTCATTAGCCTGGCAGCCATATGTAGAAATAAAATATTTTTTTCCTCTTCCCATCATACGAGCAGCTTCAGGAATATTAAATGTATCAATGCGATCAATTGTATTTGTAGTACGCTTTTGTGCTTCTTTTAAATCGGGTAATACCCATCCTGGTTTTTGTTTCATGTGATCTCCTTTCGAAAAAAAATGCCAAGCACTAAGCTTGGCAAATGTGTTTAAATTTGAATTACTGGTTGATTGCTCCAACAGGGCAAGTTCCTACGCATGAACCGCAGTCGATGCAAGTTCCTTCGTCACAAACTGATTTTCCTTCATCGTCTAATGAAAGAGCTCCTACAGGGCATCCTCCTACACAAGCACCACATCCGATGCAAGCATCTTTATCGATATTTACTGCCATTGTTATTTCCTCCTTGTTTAATAATTTATACTCAAATTATAGCGATAACCAAGTAGTGAATCAAGACAGTTTAGTAAGTGCAGGCTTACCGTAATTCATTTACCAAACTAAAAAATTGAAGTCGGGACTAAAGCCCGACATTTTTATTTTGCGTATTCCTGGGCACGTGTCTCACGAATAACATTAACCTTGATTTGACCTGGATATGTCAATTCAGATTCAATCTTATCACGAATATCACGAGCTAATTTTACACAAGTCATGTCATCCACGTGTTCTGGATTTACAAGTACACGAATTTCACGACCTGCCTGAATCGCAAACGCATTTGAAACACCCTCAAATCCATTCGCAATTTTCTCTAAGTTTTCAAGACGGTTGATATAAGCCTGAGCACTTTCTTTACGTGCACCAGGTCTTGCAGCACTAATTGTATCTGCTGCGATAACCAAATGACTAGTCAAGAACTTAGGTTCTACATCCCCATGGTGTGAGTGGATCGCATTTAATACAATTTCTTTTTCACCATGTTTCTTACAGAACTTGTATCCCAATTCAACATGAGATCCATCTTGCTGCTCAATATTCAATGCCTTACCAATATCGTGCAACAATCCAGCACGTTTGGCAATTTGCTGATTCAATCCAAGTTCAGCTGCCATGCATCCAGCGATATAGGCAACTTCCATAGAGTGCTGCAAAGCATTTTGTCCATAAGAATAACGATATTTTAATGTACCAATCAATTTTACAATTTCACGATCAATACGACCAATACCCAATTTAAAGATAGCTTCCTCACCAGCCTTCATGATCTCTTGATCAATTTCATTCTGGTATTTCTTAACAACATCTTCAATTCGTCCCGGCTGAATTCTTCCATCACGAATCAAGTGTTCCAAAGCTAAACGAGCCACTTCACGACGTACTGGATTAAAACATGTAATCGTAATCAAATCTGGAGTATCATCGATGTTTAATTCAACACCTGTTGCCTGTTCAAAACAACGAATATTACGTCCTTCACGACCAATGATACGTCCCTTCATTTCTTCACCAGGTAAAGAAACAACACTGACTGTCTTTTCTTGAGTTTCCTGCTGAGACATACGCTCAATAGCTAAGGCAATGATATTCTGCGCTTTTTCATTGGCAGTCGCCTTTGCCTCATCCTCTTTATCTTTGATGTATGCAATTGTTTCATGTTCCATTTTCTTTTCCACAATCGCAAATAATTCATCTTTTGCTGCCTGGCTTGACATTTTGGCAACACTTTCTAAAACGACAACCTGTTTGTCGATTTCTTCTTGTAATTTCTTTTCTTTTTCGTCTAATGATGTCAGTTTGTCAGCAACACTTTTCATCTTTTCATTAATCTGACGCTCTTTTTGATTTAACGCTTCATCACGAAAATTCAAGTTATCTTCTCTACGCAATAACTTGTTCTCTAATTCCATTGATTCTTGTTTACGTTCTTTAATTTCTTTTTCAGCTTCTACGCGCAAATCATGAGCCTGTGTCTTTCCGTCTAACACAGCTTGTTTTACACGAGATTCCGCTTCATTTTGAGCTTCTTTTAAAATCTGTTCTGCTTTTTGCTGATTCTTATTTAAACCTGCTTTGGAAAGTCCGACCATACAGCCAGATCCAATCGCAAGACCTGCGACACCAGACAAAACGATCCATAGTACATCCATACTATTTCCTCCTTTTCGTCCTTTGTTCTAGGTAAAACCAAAAATATTATACACGAAAACAGGTATAAAGTCTATCAAGTCAAAGGGCAAAATAAAAGATGTTCGTCTAGACAAACATCTTATATTGAACCTCTCATCACTGAAGTGATGAGATTCTTGGGAACAGGT
>UMGZ01023837.1_pt1 | contig 38741 bp, 30 predicted proteins | sample 1965421 | NCBI WGS metagenome assembly UMGZ01 (sample SAMEA4836087, study PRJEB28245) | human gut metagenome | biome: gut microbiome; material: fecal sample | place: Denmark | collected 2008
TTTAACTTTGTATGATATAATGTTTTTCGTTAGGAGTGTGAATTTATGATACCATCGTCCTTATATCCACTTGTCACAGCTCTTTTGAGCAATATACTTGCACAAGTGTTAAAAACGGTCGTATATTATTATAGAACTGGCAAATGGGACTTTCACTGGGTCATCGCAAGTGGCGGCTTTCCAAGCAGTCACTCATCAACTGTAACAGCCCTTTCCCTTTCCATTGGAATTCAGGAAGGATTTGACTCAGCCATATTTGCCGTAACCACCATCTTTTCCTTTATCGTTATGTACGATGCATGCCACGTACGCTACTATTCCGGTAAAAACATTGAGCTAACGCAACAATTAGTCAAAGATTTACGCGAAATGACAGGACTTCACTTTGATGATCCCATCTATCAGGAAAAGTTAAAAAATGTACTTGGACATAAATTTGTCGAAGTCATTGGAGGATTTGTGGTTGGACTTGCTGTCCCATTGATCTTATGTCCACTATTTTTATAAGTTAGGAGTGTTGTTTTATGGATACTGTAGTAGATAGTAAAGCCGTTAATGATTGTTTAGATAAGATTCGTCCTTACATTCAACATGACGGAGGCGACATTGAACTATTAGGAGTTGATGAATTCAATGTTGTCTATGTATCTTTTAAAGGTGCATGTCAAGGATGTATGATGGCTTCTGAAGATTTCTCAGGCGGAATCAAAGAATTATTGCTTGAAGAAGTGCCAAACATCCGTGATGTAGTACTTGTAGGTTAAGATATCGAAAGATATCTTTTTATTTTTTTAAGGAGTTTACCATGTACACCAAAGAACAATTAAAAAGACTCATTGTCCCATTGATGTTCGAACAAGTGTTAACCGCACTAATGGGATCTGTCGACACCATTATGGTCACCAACATAGGTTCGGCAGCCATTTCTGCCGTTTCCCTTGTCGATTCATTAAATATTTTGATCATCAATATATTTGCCGCCATGGCAACTGGAGGCGCCATCATCTGCGCCCAATACTTAGGATCCAACCAAAAAGACAAGGCCAACCAAGCCTTGAAACAATTGATTTTTTCCGTAACTCTTATTTCACTGATTATTACCATTCCCTGCATCCTATTCAGAAGACCCCTATTAAGCCTGATCTTTGGATCCGTAGAAAAAAACGTGATGGACAATGCATTAAACTATCTTTTCATCACCGCCCTTTCCTATCCCTTTATCGCTCTGTATAATGCAGGTGCCGCAAGCTTTCGAACGAGTCAAAACTCAAGGCTTCCCATGGCCATTGCGTTTGGCTCTAACATTCTAAATATACTTGGAAACATCTTTTTCATCTTTACCCTAAGTTTAGGCGTAGCCGGAGCTGCCCTATCCACACTTCTTTCTAGAATCATTAGTGCCGCTATTATCCTGATTCTTTTAAAACAACCCAAACAAGATTTATACGTCGATTCCTATTTAAGTATCCGACCAGAAATTGAAACAATCACGAAAATATTAAAAATCGGTATTCCAACCGGTATTGAAAATGGTATGTTTCAATTCGGAAAACTTGTGATTCAATCCACTGTATCTACAATGGGAACAACAGCCATTGCCGCACAAGCCATGGTGGCCATGCTTGAAAGCTTTGCATGTCAAGCAAGCATCGGTGTAGGACTCGGTATGATGACTGTCGTAGGAAAATGTGTAGGTGCTAAAGAATATGAACAAGCAAGACACTATACGATTTCATTAACCAGACTAGCTTGGATTGTATGTATTGTATTTTGTGCAACAATCATGCTTTTTATCCAACAAATCACAAGCCTTGCGGGAATGGAAGCAGAAAGTGCTAAACTAGCCATTTGGCTAACACGCATTGTCTTCGCTTATAAAATGATATTCTGGACACCCTCATTCTTACCAGGCTATGGCCTAAGAGCGGCTGGCGATGTAAAATTCAGTATGATCACATCCACTTTATCAATGTGGATCTGCAGAGTTGTAGTGACTATCTTTTTAGTTCATACATTCCACATGGGACCTTTAGCTGTATGGATTGGTATGGGAGCCGATTGGACAATTCGCTCATTTATCTTCTTAGCTCGTTTTAAATCGAATAAGTGGCTAGAACACAAGGTCATCTAACACAAAAGGAGTAGTTCACGCTTAATATCTGTGAGATGCATATATTGTGCATCTCTTTTTTAGTGCAATATCGTATTTATTTTAATTTTAGATTTTATGTTTCAAACTATAAAGGAAAACAATTCAAAATTTTTATAATCACAAAAAATATAAGAATATTGAGTCTTTTCAAAAATAAAAAGCGAGCCCTACCGATTGGTTACGATAGCGATTCGCTAGTTTGCCGTCTGATGACGACCTTCGTCACTGGTAATTTACCACACATCTGTGAAAATGCAAGGAAATTATTAAGCACTAATTGAGACCTTCTGATTCAAAAATGGTAATGTCATAGTGAAATCAATTCATTCTTAATATTTGTCATACTTACTTAAAAATTTGTTCCATGAAATACTGTAGTTGTACCTTCCACCAAGGCCAATCATGATAGACATCATAACCCCAGAAATCACACCAAGCATCGATGTGTTGATCATAAAGGATGGTGCTAAATTGTCTTAAGGATTCAACACACTCTTGTTCCCAATTGCCTTGTCCTACACAAAAGATCAATTTGGATTGTTTATACAATTCTATATAGGGATGGTCTAAAGACATATTTTTCATGTAGGCACATGGATTATTATGGTATGTATTTTCATCATGATAATCTCCATAGAATAATTCTGTATCATAAATACCAGATAGGGCTAATAAGGTATCGAATTGTTTAGGAAAACGGAAAATCAAATTAGCGGCATGCGTTGCTCCTAGACTTGCTCCAGTCACCATCCATTTATCATAGTTATTCATTTTTTCTTGTACACTAGGAATCAATTCCGAAAGGATATATTCAAACCACAACTCATGTTTCAACATACGCACCTTTGTATTATTCGGATAGGACCATGTTTCTAAATCCAAAGTATCACACGTTACGATCGTTAATTGATTGGATTCGATCCATTTGGAAACTTCATGAATCATACCACGATCTTCCCATTCAAAAAAACGTCCATTTTGACTTGGAATGGCCAGACATAATTTACCACCTTGGCCATAGATTTTATATTCCATTTCACGATCGAGACAATTTGAATACTCTTTTATATATTGCACTTGCATGGTGTTACCCCTTTCAGAAAATTTTTGTTTTATTATAGCACATTTTATTGAGTTTTAAGGTTTCTTGCTTTATAATTGTACTGTTTTTGACAGGAAAGTGAGTGACAGTATGTCCAATAAAGAAAAAATTCTTAACATTGCCGTTATCGCCCACGTTGATGCCGGTAAAAGTACGTTAGTCGATGCGTTTTTAAGACAAAGTGATGTTTTCCGTGACAACGAAGAAGTTGTTAACTGTATCATGGACTCAAACGATCTAGAACGTGAACGTGGAATTACGATTTATTCTAAAAACTGTTCCGTTATTCATAACGGTGTAAAAATTAATATTGTAGATACGCCAGGTCACGCCGACTTCTCAAGTGAAGTTGAACGTATTATCCGTACCGTAGATACAGTTATCTTATTAGTGGATGCGAGTGAAGGTCCAATGCCTCAGACTCGTTTCGTATTATCAAAAGCTTTGGAAATTGGTTTAAAACCAATTCTATTGATCAACAAGATCGATAAGAAAGACCAAAGAGCTGAAGAAGTTGTCGATGAAGTTTACGAATTGTTCTTAGACTTAAATGCCAACGACGAACAATTAGACTTCCCTATCCTTTATGGTGTGGCAAGAGAAGGACGTGTTCAATACGACCTTAAAACACCAAGCGACAACATCGATCCACTATTCGATACAATCTTAAAACATTGTGATGTATATCCAGATATGGATGAAGAACCTCTTCAAATGCAAGTATCTGCCTTGGCATACGATGAATACATTGGTCGTTTAGGAATTGGACGTTTATATTCTGGTGTTTTAAAACAAGGACAACAATATATTCGTTGTAACCAATCTGGATTGAATGCCAAAGAAAGCTTATCTAAATTATTCGTATACAAAGGATTGTCTAGAACAAGCGTTCAAGAAGCACATTCAGGAGATATCGTAGTTATCGCTGGTATGCCAGATATCAGTATTGGTGATACAATCTGTACAGCCGATCACATTGAACCAATGGAACACATTGAAATTGAAGAACCAACTCTATCTATGAACTTCCATGTAAACTCAAGTCCATTTGCAGGACAGAGTGGTAAGTACGTGACAAGTCGTAACTTAAAAGAAAGACTTGAAAAAGAACTTGAAGTTAACGTTGGTTTAAAGGTTGAACCAACCGATTCAGCCGATTGCTTCAAAGTCAGTGGTCGTGGTGAATTACATATTTCCGTGTTGATTGAAAATATGCGTCGTGAAGGCTATGAATTGGCTGTTTCTAAACCAGAGGTTATCCTACACAAAGATGAAAATGGACACAAAGTAGAACCAATCGAAGAAGTTGTATGTTTAGCTCCAGAAGAATATTCAGGTACAATCATCAATAAATTAAATCTTCGTAAGGGTGTTATGCAAGACATGTCTGAAGAAAATGGATATGTGAAAATCGTATATACAGCACCTACTCGTGGTTTGTTAGGTTTCCGTTCAGAATTTATCAATGATACACACGGTGAAGGTACATTAGTACGTCGTATTAGTGGTTATGAACCATATAAAGGAGAAATCGCACAACGTATGGAAGGTGCAATGATTTCAACTGAAACAGGTGAAGCCATGACTTACGCTTTATGGAACCTTCAAGAACGTGGACAATTGTTCATTTCTCCACAAACACCAGTTTATGAAGGTATGATCATTGGTCAAAGTTCTAAAAACATCGATTTGGATGTTAACCCATTAAAGAACAAGAAATTAACAGCCATCCGTTCAAGTGGTCGTGATGAAGCCATGCTTCTTACTCCACCAAAAATCTTCTCACTAGAAGAAGCATTAGAATGGATCAACGATGATGAATTAGTCGAAGTTACACCTGATGCGATTCGTATCCGTAAAAAAGGTTTAACAGCTCTAGATCGTCGTAACTTATATCGTCAAAAGATGAATGCTCAATAAGGCTTGGATAATTCCAAGTCTTTTTTATTTAGCCCACTCTGTTGCTTATTTTATAAAAAATAGTACAACGAGAGTGAAGACAGTGATGTCTTTAGATGCAACTGGCATCTTAAAAAACTGTGGATATTGAGCCGTCCTAGAAGCTCAGCCTAGTGCTGTTATTACAGCGAGGGTGGCGACAACCAGCAAAGTCGTAGGTCATGGGTTGCCTGACAGACCCAACCAATTGTTGTTTTTCAACGAGTCTGCGCAGTCAGAATGAAACCAGTTTAAATAAAAATAAAAATGGGTACGATTATGTATCCATTTTTTAGACTTATAGTATAAGAATTCTCTATCTTTTTCTTTTTAAACCTCTTTAGATTCCACTTTGAAACCTTAAATATTCAAGGAAAGTAAAACCAATTGCTTACTTTATGATAATGAACATGTATGAATATATAGTATACCAATGGGCAACATTCATTAAAACAACTCTACTCGTCCTAATAGCATATCAATTAAATTGCAATGAAAAATTCCATTTTCATCATAAAAATTATGCGGTATATCCATGCGAATAATTATTTTTTTGAAGAAATCCTTCGTAAGCATTAAAGAAGCCAATTCAGAAGATGTTTTCTGTTCTGTGTCCATCCGAAATGCTGATTGAATATAGATTTTTCGATCCACATCATTTACTACAAAATCTATTTCCTTCTGAAGATTTTTCCCATTGCTTCGATCCGTTACAACGCCAACATCTACACTATAACCTCTACGCATAAGTTCATTGTATATAATGTTTTCCATAATGTGCCCTGGATCATATTGACGATAATTTAAACGAGCATTACGTAACCCAACATCTGTATAATAGTACTTGTTGGGGTACTGAAAATAAGTTTTCCCCTTAACATCATATCTTTTTGCCATGCTGATCAGAAAAGAATCTATCGTATGCTGCACATAATTTGCAACCAAGGTAGAACTAATTTTTTCATTTTTCATACTAGTCAAGGCATTCGAGATATTTGTAGGGTTCGTCAAAGAACTTATCTGCGAAGCCAAAAAGTTCAATATATCGCCAAGAATATCTTCCCGTTCAATTTTGTTACGTTCCACAATATCTCTAATGTAAACTTCCCTAAATAGAGAAGTCAAATAGTCCTTCTTATCTTTTTCATCTTCTAAAGCCAATAACCTAGGCATTCCACCATAAAGCATATAGGTATCTAACGCTTTTCTTTCATCCCCTTTAACATGCGAATAATATTCTTCAAATGATAGCGGATAAACATGAATCTGTGTTGCGCGCCCTCTGAATTCCGTAGCAATGTCATTAGACAAGCCTTTAGAATTACTTCCAGTTACATAAACATCAAGATTTCTGTATGCTTTCAGTTCATTGAGCATATCATAAATCGTAACTGTAATTCCACCATTTTCTTCATCAACAACTTTAGTAGTATATTGTACTTCATCAATAAAAAGATAGAATTTTTCTTCTTTTTTATCACAAATCGCATCTTCTACATACTCGCAAAGAGTAATCGGGTTTCGATATTTGTAATATCGTCTTTGATCTAACTCAAACTTAAGAATATGGTCTTCTGGTACTCCCTGAGATAAAAGATACTCATAAAACAGGTCAAAAAGCATAACTGATTTTCCACATCTACGAATACCAGTGATAACCTTCACCTCTCCATTCCACATATTGTGAATCAATCGTTTCAAATAAGAATCTCGCTTAACCATTTTTTCACCTCACACTTGTGTCGTATTTGTCGCAACTTTCACCTGTAGTATATCAACCTATTCTAAAATTATCAATCCTTTCGCAATTTTATACATTAAACTTACGACGCATACGACGCTAGTACAAGGTACACACTTCTTCAAAGACATTATTTCAACTGTCGCTCAAACCTATTTATCAAAATTATGTTTGATAAACACATCACTGGATCTTACAATTTCTTGTAAAAGACAACCATTATAAGTCTATAGACTCTTTTTTTGTTTTTTCTACAGTAATGAATATGTACGAAATATGCATTAGTGTGATATCCCCCGTTTATTATTGAACGCAAAAAAGGTAGGTGCATAACACCTACCAAGTTACGCGGGCTCATCACCCTAAGTTCATGAATTAGTAGCGGGCTCATCACCCTAATACTCATCTATTACCAGCTTCCGCCGCCTCCGCCACCGGCGCCTCCACCAGAGAAGCCACCAAAGCTAGAGCCCATGCTATCGGCTGTACTTTTCATTTGTTCTGTTTGATAATCTAATAAATTCTCATGAATCGGTTCATACATACTTCTTGTCAGCATTCTGTAATAGAAATAAGAAGAATATGGATCTGAATAATACGAATCATACCAATCGGGTTGTGCCAAAGGAATCGTACTAAATTTCTTTGTCCACATTTCAGAAAGTCCAAAGACCATCGCATATGGAATGACATCATAATAGTAAGATGGATTTTCCATAGACAATCTTTCCAATTGTGGTACTTCTGCTTTTTCAACAAAGTCTTTAAAACCCAATAGCTCAGGAGCTACACTTTTGAAGTAGTTACTCACCACATTAAATTTAGAAACCAAAAGTATTGGTAGTGAAACAACCACAATACCGACCATCATATATTCAAAAGAAACAATACTTAGAATTGAATCGCATTGACGGTATATAAAGTACGCAAGAATTAAGATAAACGCAATACTTAATACTTTCTTTAATACTCCTAGTTTATTTTTATTAAATACTCCGGTTGCAGCTGCAGAATAATTTAAAACCATCATAAGCACAAAGCTAAATGTCGCTAAAATGGTTTCAATCAAATTATCTACAATACTATATCGAGTATTGAATAAGATACATACAATCATACAAATCATAGCTAGTATGGTTGTCACAAACCCATGATCAATACTTGATAATTTTTTATTACCATTAAATTCATCATTCAAAGCTTCTTTGGCATCATCCATAGCCTTACCAAACTTACTTGATAGTTTCGATAATTTCACACTGTTTTTTGTTTTAAACAAGCCGTTATAAATCTTCTTTTGATGTTTTAAAATAGGCGGTTCATGATTCTCTACCTTAGTAAGAACCAAGTCATCCTCCGTTTCAGAAATGGTTAAATACCCTTTACTTGCCCAATATGGAATCAAGGCCATTAAATCCTCTTGATCCACAGACTCATCCACAATCGTTCCAACCATAGCTGGATCCATATCTTTTGGTGGATAGAAATTGACCACTGGTGTAATATGCGCTTTCTTTAAAAGAAGAGCACGAATCAAACTGTATAAGCCAAATAAAACAGCTAAACCTAAAAAGATAAATGGAGTTTTTGAAGTGGTTTGTTTGGCACCCACAAAATAGCCTTGTCTTAATTCACCAAAAAGAGTAATGGCTTGTTTAGCACCAATATCATAGGCAGAACCACTAATAGAATTAGAAGTAATGATGGGAGTCACATTTAAATCATTCGATTGATTTCCTAGACTTCCACTAAAAACTTGAATGTTTGACATTTCTTTTTCTGTCAAAGCCTTTTCAAACTCAATATCAAAATTAAAATGAGAAATAGTTGTATCCCAATTGTTTCCAAGAACCGAATAATAGATAAAATCCAAATCGGAATGATAATCTTCTGGAATGACAATCGTATACGTCAACGTATACGTATGAGGGCCAATAATCGTATAGTCTTCACTACCAATTTGAATCACACGATTTCCAGAATCACTATCTACCTCATAGTCATCATTTAATACGTTGATATCTTGAATCTTTAACTTATACTTTTCATCACGATTGATATACATCGTTTCTGGAATATTACGATAAATCCCATGACGATAACTTGAAAAGTTGACATCAATCACTTCTTTGACATCGATCGTATTGTTTGAATGATATATCGCATTTACTGTATAGTCATCAATCGTATACCCTCCATCATCTGCATGAATATCCACAACAGAAAAGCATAGAATGAAGGCAAACAAGAAGGCGCAGACCTTCTTAAAATTTAACTTGAACATTTTCTCTTTCCGAAGCATTGGCCACTTCAAACATTGTCTTCTTTTCAAAATGGAATAAAGATGCCACAATATTTGTCGGAACACTCATAATCACATCATTATATTCACGAACTAATGCATTATAGTATTTACGAGAATTTGCGATATCCTCTTCGACATTCTTCAATTGATTTTGAAGATCCATAAAATTCGTGTTAGCCTTTAAATCCGGATATTGTTCTGCCACCGCAAAAATACCCTGAATGGCATTTGTGATCTTATTTTCACTATCCATAACATCCTTTGATGTTTTCGCCATATTTCTTTGGGCAATCACTGAACTCAATGTATCCGCCTCATGTTTCGCATACCCCTTAACTGTTTCCACTAAGTTAGGAATCAAATCAAAACGCTTCTTCAAATACACATCCATGGTAGAGAAACCCTCATCCACTCTATTTGACAAACGAACGAGCTTGTTGTAGCTTGACATTACAAACAATACCAACAAGACGATTAATACAATAACAACAATAATTAAGATCATAATAAAATCCTCCTGACAAAATTATACCTCAAATAAACAAAAAAAAGTAGAAGCATAACACTTCTACCCTTACTCATATATATTACCAGTCTGTCGCAATATCTAATTGAGTATCTGAATTTTGCGTAAAACTACCTGTATCACAGACGATTCCCTGTCCTAATGAAGTATCTACAATAGATCCTCTAGGATACTTATTTAAATCGGCTGCCACAATAACATAATCCCCTAACATCTTCGCACCATCTTCACGAACCCAATAATTATCATTGTTTCCCATACCACGCATAATGTCGACTACCCCTGACATATTTAAGTTGTAGTATGTTTCCTTTCCATTAGGCCCATAATATACACCACCCGATGCAGTAAGTGCATTCGCATTACTTACATATTGTGCGTATGATGGTTGCGAATAAATGACCTGAGTCACCGCATTATAATTGTTCTGAACAAATGTTGTATCATTCAATAACTCCGGCTGCTCTAAAATCATTTCTTCAACGCTTTTCGACTCTTCTTGTTTCTTGCTAGATTCTTCCTCGATATTTTGAATCTGTTCTTCGAATTTCTCTTTTAACTCTTGAGTTCCGTTTTTTGTATCCACACGCATCAAAATGTTTGTATCCGCATTATTCGTTTTGGCATAAACCTTACTTTCTTCCCCAATAACTGATGATGTTGTTAGTACTGTTAATGCTAATGTCGACAACAATAAACCCGAAACCAATCCTTTTCTTACTACACTACTCTCTAAATTTTCTTCTTTTATAAAGTTCAAAACACCCTCCAATCTTCCCCCTTGGCCTCATAAAATACGAGGCGGTTGTCCACCAAAAAATGAACAACAACACTTAATACTATACACAATTCTAAAAAAAAAGCAAATTTTGCCACTAAAAAAGGCCGTTTTCACCAAAAAGTGGTGAGTACGACCCATTTGTAAGCGATGTTTTCAAAGAATGTAAATTAGAATCCAACTACATTCAAGACTGCGGCAATAGCCCAAATAGCTGCCATAATCAAGTTTAATACTTTACTAAATTTCTTATCACTTAAGTAAGCTAAAGTGATACTGTATAAACAACAGATTGCCTCCAATACAACGATTACCATTAATGTGTTAAATGTACTAAACATAAAAACCCTTCCCTTCTAAATATTTCTATAATCTTGCACATTTTGTGTCATAGCCATTTTTCTTTGTCTTTCTAGATTTAAATCTAAGTGAGACGCATCCTGAATCACCTTTACCATATCTTGGTAGTCATTCGCATCAAAGACAAAGTTTGACAATACATATTTGCGATTATGGATTGTTTGATTAAATCCAAGAATCAACAGATTATGTAAGAATGCTTCTTTTGTGGCATCCACGATCTCATTTTCATAGTTGACATCTAAGAAGTAGTCACACGTATTGAATAAATCTAAGATCTCGCTTGCCTTGCATCCTGGATACAAACGTACATTATCATATTTTTCAAAAGACATCAACTTTTGTGACATTTCTGTTAATGCACAAACATGAAATTTCATATTTGGCATACTCACAACTAGTTCATTCAATTTTTCAATACGGTCTGAATTTGTACAAATCAAGACATTATTCGAATGTCCATTCTCTTTTTCAAAGTTATATACATAACCCAAAGGTTTCACAATATTACTGTTTGCACCTAATTCAATAAGCTTTTCATACGCCCCTTTTTTCTGAACATAAATCTTAGAAGTTCGTCTAGAATTACCATCTAGAATCACCTGCATATTTCCAGGAATATCCTCTCTATAACCCTCTTGCCAGAACAATACATCACTATGTTCTCGATCTTCTAAGCTTTCTGATACAAAGAATGGATTGGATAAGGAGTTATAGAATAGTCTTGTTGGATATATATCTAATTCAGTAAATAAATGCTTCGCAAATTCCACTTTATTCTTAAAGATATATACTTTATCATTTTGATTTAAAATAATGTCATGTGTGACAAAGTTTTCAACCACTTTTTCATTGCCAGACATATCATAATAACTACGAGATACTAGCTGACCTTTTTTATTAAAAATTGTCTTGGCATACATGAAACCATATTTATTGTAGTGATCACTCACACGAGCTACGTGTGTATCATCATACCAATCTACAATCTTGACAAGCCTTTTATGTAAAGGAGAAGTGAAAAAAATCTTACCTCTTTCATGATTTAAATCAAAGACTTGACCACCTGTATTACTCGCCTTGATTTCCCAATAATCCGGAACATCAATCTGGTTAAAATACCGAGGCTTTCCACCCTCTTTTTTACCACAATAATACGTATAAATACTTGTCACATCATCTGGTAAATATCCATCATCACTAAACGTAATAATAGGACCACTAAATCCAGAAGAACGCATACTTTGATACAACATTTGACTATCTTCATCAAAATTATCTAATAACACAACTGGAGTTTCTAACATACAGCTTCCCTCCATTTTTCTTGTACTCTTGAAGTTAAGAAATCCTGAGCTACTAAATAAGACACAGAATGACAATGTTCTAAGTCCTGTTTAAATAAATCCACAATACCCTTTCTCAACGCTTCAACACGATCCTTATCCTCTTCAGGTAAAGGCATTAAATACCCATTTTCACCATCACGAATAAATGTAGGATTTCCATAACGAACATCAAAACCAATGATTGGCAATCCTCCACCAACAGCTTCCATTAAAGTAAGTCCAAATCCTTCACTTGTACTTCCCGCAATGTAAGCCTCATAATTTTGATAAACTTCACTCAAATCATGTTGACCCATTAAGTGAATATAGTCTTGCGCATTATTTTCTCGAATAATCGTTTCAAGTTTTTCTCTTTCGCCACCAACACCATAAATATCCAAAGATAATTCAGGCACTTCACTACGAGCTTGAATTACAGCCTTACAAATCCAGTCTACATGTTTTTCACTTGCCAAACGACTTGCCGTAATCAATGAGAATGGTTTTCTTCCTTCTTTTGGATACTTTAATTCCGGTAAAGATCCAACTGGAATGGTATATACACAAGGTGTTACACCATAATATTTTTCAAATTGTTGAACCATCAAATCACTCTGCGCTTGTGTTGAACAAATATAGAAATCAATATGTTTATGCATATTAAATTCATACTCATAATAATTATTCCATAAGATATAATCCTCATTTGTCTCTTTTTCACTAAAGTGATCCGCATGCACAACAGTACCTACTCTAGCCGGTTTACAATTCATTAAAATTGATTGACCAATATCAGTTGAACGATCAATAAGAATTACATCATTGCTAGTCAGGTTAAGCTTAGATACCATATATCCAACTAATTCTTCTTTTGAACAAAGCATCTTATCTTTAAATTTATACATGACTTTATCATCATCAATCATTTCTTCATACGCAACACTACCATCCACATTAAAGAAACGACGATGATATAAATGTGCTGCATTATCTAATGGCGCATAATATTCAGAATAGACACGTCCATATGTAAAGTAATCCTTACGAATTAAACATCCTCCAGATACCAATTCTACACGATGTACATAATCATCATGATCATTAACCATATAGGCCGTATAAAAATTGTTACTTCCATTAAACACATAACGACAAATCTTACCTTCACGTTTTTTTGTGTATTCTTGATTAGTAAATGTCTTTTCTAAATCACTTAAAGTATAAGTAACAGGTGCTGTTTTAAAATCCGTAAAGAAAGTATATAACCAAATGACTTCCGAATCTTCAAAACCAATATTCTTCGTCATATGCTCGATATTTTCTTGTGGAAACATATCTGTAAATACAAACTTAGCTTCCGCATTTATATTACGAAACATTCTAGCACGGTAAACCTGGGCATATTCAACACCACTACTTGCCCAGCCAATGCCTAAGTTAAAATTATAAATCATAACCCTAAAAACTCCTTTCCTTAAGGATACAATATAATCATCTCGTTGTCTTTACCAAATGAAACTTCTCCCAATAAAATATTACGAATCATCGCTTTTTTTATTGATTTTTCCATATCTTCAAATGAAATTCTAGCTTCTCTTTGATATTCAAACAATAAGTTACGCTGCGCACTTGAACGACCCGAAATGGCAGCCTGTAATTGTTGAAGATAGTCAACCTCTTCGACCCAACCATCATCTAACGCTCTTAACGTACAAAGACGACAATATTCAGAAAAACGATCACCTATTGACTTCTTTTTATTATTGAAAGCCATCTTTGAATATTGAATCAAATAATCCTTTTGATTCTTTGTACTCTCATCCATTTCCTGTAAACGATACGATAAATTATCAAGCACATATCTATGAACTGCGTAAGAATCTAATTTCTTATTTGACTTCACAAAATCCTTGATGTTATCTTCACAAATCGAAAGAAGATAATTCTCATCCAAACTTTTTCCATCTAATAAATCATTACGAGTTTTATACATAATCGTCCTTTGACGTTGCATAACACTATCATAATCCACCGCATTCTTTCTTTGGAAAACCGATGACTCCGATTTGATTTTCTGTGACTTGTTAATTAATTTTTTAATTCGACGCTTAGAAATATGTTTATCCTTCTCAATATATTTTTCTAAGAAATCATCCCCTAATATTTCACAAACATCATCCTCTAATGATGTATAGAAAATAGAGACACCAGGCTCTCCCTGTCTTCCAGCACGACCTCTAGCTTGTCTTTCATCACGCGTATTATTCATACGACCAATTCCTAATACACATAAACCACCAAGTTCTTTAACCCCAGAACCCAAACGAATATCGGTACCACGACCAGCCATACTTGTTGCGACAGTCACTACATTTTTCTGACCAGCTTCTTTAATGATTTCGGCTTCCCAGAACGCATTATTCGCATTCAAGACACTATGCTCAATATTTTCCTGTACTAATAATTTAGACAACATTTCCGTATCCGAAATTAATGAAGCAATCAATAATACAGGTTGTCCGGTATTATGTCTTTTTACCGTTTCTTTAATAACCGCGTCAAATTGTTCTTCACTCGTTTTAAAATACTTATCCGGTAAATCCTTTCGAACCATTGGTTTATTCGGCGGAATAACCACAACTTGTTTATGATAAACTTCTAAAAGTTCATCTTTTCCATCCGCAATCGTACCACTCATACCCGACATTTTAGGGAATAAATTAAACAAGTTTTGGTATGTGATGGAAGCCACTGAACGCTGTTCCTGACTTAATTTTAAACGTTCCTTTTCCTCGATTGCCTGATGAGAGCCACCACGAAGCTTCATACCATTCATTTTACGACCCGTACTCTTATCAAGCAATACAATCTCACCAGAGTCCGTTACTACATAATCCACATCTTTATCCATTAAATAGTGTGCTCTTAATGCCAATACGACATGTCTTAAAACATCAAAGTTTTCTTTACTATATAAGTTTTCAATACGGAAATAACGCTGTGCATATTCAATTCCCTTATCGGTTAGCCAAACCTTGTTATCTTCCACAATATAATGTTCATCCTCTACTAGAGTTGTGACAAAAAAATCTGTAATACCATACAAATTAGATTGAACACGAGGAGATCCAGAAATAACTAAAGGCATACTCGCACTATCTAATAAAACAGAATCTGCCTCATCAATAATGACGTAATATAATTCACGCATAAACCGATCTTCTTTAGAATGTACTAAGTTATTCAATAAATAATCAAATCCCAATGAACCATGTGTTGTATATACAATATCCGCTGCATAAATTTCTTTCTTTTGATCATTATTTAAATGCTCATTTGTATCACGCGTAACACCAGCCTTAACACTTAAACCCAAAAACTCATAAACCTGTCCCATTTCCTCGGCATCACGAATGGCCAAATATTCATTAGCCGTAACTAAAATACTACTTTTACCAGTCAATCCATTTAAGTATAAAGGCATAGTGGCCGTTAAGGTTTTTCCTTCACCCGTATTCATTTCTGCCAAATAACACAAATGTAAAGCTATACCACCCAATATCTGTACATCAAAAGGAAACATACCTAATACACGATAATCTGCCTCGCAGCATACCGCAAAAGCTTCAGGAAGAAGATCATCCGTTGTTTCACCAGCTGATAATCTTCTTTTAAACTCATTTGTCTTATTTTTTAATTCGTAATCACTTAAGTTCTTTACTTTCTTACACTCTTCTTTTACCTTACCCAAAAGAAAGTGTAATTTTTTATCAATTTTATTCATCTTACCCTTCCTTTTCTGTAATCACAAAAGAATGAAAATGCATCTTTGTACCACCCGCATTAATCAACTGTACACGATAGCTATATGTCTTTAAAGGACACTTAAAATCCATTTCCGGTTCACGAACAATCAGTGTACCAGCCTCATTTTCATAGCGGTCATAAAATACCATTCGTATTAAATACGATTCAAAATCACTCATATTCACTTGAATATGATAAGAACTCTCTCCATCAATAATAGGTAAGGATGGTTCTGTTCGCATCATCTGGTAGTTCACCTTAGAATACCATTCCTTTATAACGGTTCCAGGAGGCATCAATTCATTTTCAAATTCAATATCTTCACGAGAATGAAACCAAATCTTAGATCCATAAAGATAAGTTCCAAAAGTATCTTCATTCCATACTACTTTCCAAGCCTTATTCTTCATCTAAATCACCTCTACCAAAATCTGATTTCAAAATACCATCATATTGATTCTTAAACCACGCAACAATACTATATGTATCATCATTATGACGACCATGAATTCCCTTACCAATAATCTCTACACCCACATCATCAATATGAGAAATCAAGCGATTATAAGCCGTCATATCATAATCATCTTCCAACATATAAGACACAATAAATTTAGTTTGAGACCAATCCGTTTGATCAAACAAATCCCAGAAATGATGATTTAGTGAATCTATAGATTTCTGACTCATATCCCCACAATTTTTTACTAAAACATCTAAAGAAGTTGGAAAGCCACCTGGACGACTAATTCTTTCATTGACTGCGATATCGCCTAAACTTGCCAAAGGCTTATCAATTATAATTGCGTGTGGCTGTAACTTACAACCATTATATAAAGCTCCAAAAGTCCCCATGGATAATCCAGATAATATCAATTGTGACCTATCAAAACCTAATTGATTTAGACAATCTTGTATTCCAGAAACAATAAGATTCTCATATTCTTTGTCTCCCAAATAGAAGGCTCCACCTTCCAGCCTTGATTCTGCGACTAATAAGAATGGTGCTCCCATTTTACGCATCATATTAAATCCTTCAAAGCCTTCCTGTGTCTTATATCCACTAAAATATACATTTAATGGTGGTTTCATATCACCTGGATCAAAATATAGAAAAACTTCTTCTCGCTTAGAAGAAACCTTACGTACACCACCCGGCAAGAATTCACCATAAGATTTACGTGAATGACGATCATGTAAACCAACTATTTTCAATTTACCTTTTCCCTTTGCGAGTAAAGAAACAAAGACAGGTCCATCCATATTATTATTGGTAACATACACAGTTGAACTTAAATCTTCTTCTGTAAAAATCCAACGATTCTGTAAACTAGATAAGGATCCAGACTGGAATTGTTCAATCTTCAATTGAATCGAAACCGAATCATCCTTTTCATATTCCAACCAAAAATGAATTGTCTGGCCTTGGAAAACAGGAATATTACCTCTCCAATAAGCAACCTGATAAAAATCATCTCCATAATCACCTTCAAGTTCTACTCCATTGAATCCATTCCAAAATACACTACCCTTAAAATTTTGTGAGATTGATAATGAATGCGGATCATACTTTTCCCCATATGTATAAGAAAAGAATAGTTGAATATCATCATTTACAAATTCTTGTAATGTTTGAATATCTAAAACCCTAGCTCTTCTAGACGTACAAATCCATGTTGTCCATTGATCTACATCTACATCATCCAAAAGAAACAATGTATATGCACGAATTTTCTTTAATAAGATATATGCCTCTTCTTTATTGACGCAACGATTTAAAACACATACATCATAACTACGTTGGGTTGCATCTTTTAAATCATTTATATTATTCCACTCAACATAATCAGGAATATGAAGCTGTAAACTTAAGTCTTCATTTCCCACTTGTAAAACACTAATCTTGTTCAACTTGCTTCATAACTCCCTTCCATTTACGAATTAAGCTAGCCGTATTATACTCCTTACCCAATTCATAAGAATAAATCACACACTTATTCCAGTTGGTAATATTATCTAAATAATAGGTTAAACAATGAGATATCTCAGATATATCCTTCACCACAAATCCATTCTTTCCATTATGAACATATTGCGTAACATGAGAAACAATTTGTGGAATGGCACTACTAATACAAGAAATCTGTAAATATAAATCTGGACGTGATGTTACATCCACCATAATACGCTGTTCACGAATACATTTAGAAATACTCAATTCATCCACACATTGATCCACAAAGAACTTAATAGGAACTTTCTTTTCTTCATCCAAATCAAATTCCGCTTTATCGTTCGTCTCTTTTAGAGCCAATCTTTCATCCAATTCATTTACTTTTAGTACTTCACGAGTAAAATCCAAAACGGAATCCACACGATCCCAGTTCGCATTTCTAGTAAAGAAATGCACTCGTGCCGTTTCATTTGTTTCAAAATACTTAGCGAATAAAACAATCAACGCTTCTAATTTTGATTGTTCAATTGAATCAATCGGAACTAAGATATTTTGAACCGTTAATTGTTGACTAATCCCAAAATCGGCACGCGTATCAAAAGGCGTAATATCTACAATTGGTAAAGTTTGACCAGCATACTTTTCTAAAGGACGAATCTTATGTTTCGAATCGACAATACAATAGTTTGTACTTCGAATCAAAGATTTCAATTCTGCATCTTCAAATAATTCCATACGATTTTGATAGAAAGATAGAATCGTTTTTCTTTGCGTAAATAAACTTTCTAATAAATCATGATGCAGTGTATGCATAGCCAAGCAGAAAATATCCGACTTTTCTGTCATTTCATCTAAATAAGTAGAAAATACTTCTTCAATTAAAGATTCCATTGAATCATAATTCAAAGAATCAAACGCAAACCTTTTATTTCCAATTAAGTAATATGGATTTTCAGAATTGATCTCTATATGATCATCTTCAAAAAAATGGAGTAACTTCCAATTTCCTTTTTCATCCAAATATTGTTCATAAATCGGTTGATTATTTTCATAAACAATTGTCGTAGATAAAAAACCACGATCATCATAAACATTTTTACGCACCATAATTTCAGATTGAAATAAGAATACTTCAATCATATTTCCATCTTCACCAAAATGAATTTCTGCATACTTTTCATTATTTACATATGCCACAATACAAAATGGTGTATACACAAATTCCGTGTGGTCTGGCCACATTAAATCTCTATAAGATAGAATATCAACTTTAGTACGTTTAATTTCTTGAATTGCATCAAAACAAGACCAATATGGCGCATGAAATACGCTTTGACGGTGCAAAAAGTGTCTAAAGTTAGGACAATAGCTCAAGTTTAAAATCTTATAATCCATAATATTATTTCGATTAAACATTTGAACCTGCTTCACACTATCATCAAACTCGGTTACTGTTCTTCTTCTATACCAATATTGTTCATTTTCTTTATATTCATTTCCATGATACCAGGAAGGTACAAAATACATCATAATGACTACCTCCTAAATGAATGGCTTATATGAATCAAAATCACGATAAGCACGAATCTCTAAATAAACACTACACAACAATCCCGAAAGCATCATAAATGTCGTTGGAAGCATAGCTACAGATGCATCTACAATACCTTTATACTGTAGATACATACATAAACTTAAACAACCACACATAATCAAGCCACTTAAGCAGCTAAAGAATAAAACCCATTTACGAATATAACGACGTGTTGCCTTACCTGCAGGAACATTCACAATACTATCTCCACTCTGTAACAAGTCTTCTGATAAATCTTTTGGATTCACAAATAATAAACTTAATAACACAGTAAATAAAAACAACATCACAATATAAACACGCATACCAAATACGGTCGACATATTTAAATTCTTATATAAGAAATTAATGATTTCTGATCTATGATAATGATGAATCAATGCCACAAACAATTGTGGAATCATAAAGATAGCTGAACCAAACATTAAAGCCATAAAACCGACTGGATTATATTTAATAGCCAAATAATTCTTTTTTGCGTGCACATTATGCACAGACACTCTTTGTAGAGGAATCTTCTTTTCATGAAGTTCCATAAAAATCATAATGATGACCATCACAAAAGAAATCAAAAGAGGAATCATTAGCGAATCAATGGATGATTTCATTAATATCGCAATTAAAGATTCTGTCATATTCACAATAATGATAGGTGCAAAACCACCAACTCCATACTTCTTATTATTTATCAATAAATATTGTGCAATACTTGCACCAGCCATTAATTCAAATATCACAACCAAAATACTCATAAAATCTTTTTCAATATATTTTAATGACAACGCATAAAAAATAGATTGCGCAAGAGCAACCACAAAACATACACCCGTAATCCAATAATTCATAGCCTTAGGTGAAGTACGCGCTCTAGCTTCTTTTGATCGCATTGCGAATAAAATGCTAATCAATAAACTTGCCGTAATATATGGTGAAATACCCAAGCTCATCACATAACACTTTTGACCAGCACCACTCACGGCCATTGTCAAAATAGCACCTAAATCAAGCCCTGCATTATTATATTCACTCATATCTATCCCATTTAATGGAATACGGTGACATAAAAAATAAACTAGAATCACAACAATAGAAAATAGACATCGATTTCTAACCAAATGTGTCTTTTCCTTCATAAACATCACTCCCAAATAAAAATAACAGTAACCAAAAGTTAGCTACTGTTATTTTATCATTATTTTATTTATTTATCTTCTTTTTCTTTAGAAGCATCGTTTCTTTCTTTTGAAGCATCATTACGATTCTTCTTACTAGCAAATGCGTTTCCAAGAGAAACTAATGCACCGACGATTGGTACCCAAGACCACCATACTCTATGAGTAACATCCAATGTTGATTTAGGCATCTTTTCTTTTTCGATTGTTTCTGTTTGTTCCTCAGGATTTGCCTTTGGAGTTTCATCCTCAACCACATCCTCAGTTACACGAGGAGCTACCTGTAATGGAGCACGTGTATCCACAACTACTCGACGTAATGATGTATCTCCACCAGCTGTACTTGTCACAACACTTGTCGCATAGCTTTCTGATGTTGATAACGATTCACTTGTACTCAAGCTTTCTGAACTTGATACAGAATCAGATGTACTAACTGACTCTGAAGTAGAAATGGATTCGCTTAGACTTCCAGATGTTGATAACGATTCAGATGTACTTACAGATTCTGATACAGATTCACTAGCTGATGTAGAAGCTGACTCAGAAGCTGATAATGATGAGCTTACTGACTGGCTTGCTGATACTGAAGCGCTTGTACTTTGACTAGCACTTACTGAAGCTGATCCACTTAATGATGCTGAAGTACTTGCTGATTGACTAGCACTCAATGATGCGCTTGTTGAAGCACTTGCACTCTGGCTTGCTGACTCAGATGCTGAAGTTGAAGCAGAAGCACTTGCACTAGCTGATGCACTTTCTGATTGACTTGCTGATGTAGAAGCTGACTCAGAAGCTGATAATGATGAGCTTACTGACTGGCTTGCTGATACTGAAGCTGATGTACTTGCTACAGCACTTAAACTTGATGATGCTGAAGCGCTCAACGATGTTGATTTAGAAATTGAAAATGAATTAGATTCACTTAAAACTTTTGAATTTGTTTCTGAATATGAAGTTTTATCAGCATGCATATTACCAATTGTACGTTTCTTATTAGATAAATCATAAGTTACAGTTCCAACTTCATCTCTAGTCAAAAAATTATTAAGACCATCCCAATCAGCTGCTATAAATTTACCATTTTTAATCTTTGCACCATTTAAATAGTATTTTTTTCCTCCAATATCAATTTGAACATGTTGAGAGTTGTAATGAGGTACAGGTTTCCCATTATTTTGTATTTCGACATAATTACCATTAACCTTTACAGGAACCCAATATTCCGTATCATCTATATTGTTTTTTACTACATATACATTTTTTTCTTTATTGTTTTCAGTAATTGTCATGAATGTTTTATCACCAGAATTCGCATTAACATCTTTGATTTTTGAAGTTAATTCAATAGTTCCATCATCCTTAATGTAATATCCATCCCACTTGATTTCTACATTCCCTGTTTTTTTATCTATCGTTACATTCTTTCCGTAAAGTTGTGTCTGCATTTTAGTGCCATTATAATAATAAGTAAACAGATAATCATCACCGTTCTTAACTAAAACACCTTCAGTTATTCCGTTAACATCCTTTACAATATAAGAGGTTTCAGTTAATACTTTATGAGCAACTTCACTTCCATATGCTGAAGTTAAAGAATCAGAGCGAGCTGTTGATTCACTGAAATATTTATTCATACTTGTTTCAATATCTACACTACCACTTTCTGCAGTAAGCACTGCAGAACGATTACCAGTTGGCGTTGTATAATTTGCAGCCGATACATTTTTATCTTTGAATAAACCATTAATTAAATTTCCAAATTTATTTGATGAAACCTCATCATTTTTTACTGATTCAGAATTTACTAATGATTCACTATCACTAACGGATGCAGAAATTGATTCACTCTCTGAAGTACTTGCTAATTGAGATTCACTAAGACTTACAGAATCAGAAATTGAATTGCTTTCAACAATTGAATTATTTTCTGATTCAACCGTAGAATCAGATGCACTTGCTAGTACAGAAGCATTTGTACTATTTTCAATACTTGTGTAATCTTCAGTAGTCGAATCACTTTGAGATAATGATTCAGACATATATGAAGATGTAGAAGCTTGAGATTCACTAAGGTCACTAACTTGTGACTCATTATCTAATTCAGCAGCATAAACCGCATTGTTACCCGCAAAGATGGTTCCTCCACCTACAACAGCACCAGCAGCAGCTACACCCTTTAAAAGATTGTTCGATTTTTTTCTTCTAACATTTTTCTTTTTCGACATATACACTCATTCCTTCCCTTAAACTTTTTAATTTATACGAAGCCCTTCAAATTAAAAAACAAAAAAATCAAGCAGAGTACACAAAAAGAATGCACTCTTCCCTTACTAGGTTTAATAGTAAACGGAATGCTTGATTTATTCAAGTAAAACAATTGATTTCTAACCATTTTTTAACATTAAATACACAAATGTTAATATGCAAAATCACCTTTGTAAACATGCTCTTAAATTATATAACCACTTTTATAACTATAGTTATAATCTTAGTAACTAATTATTCTAATTTCATGATCGCATCAACGAATAATTTCTTAGTGAAATAGCCATTGTTGATTAAATATTGTACTTGTTTTAAATTAGAAACCATTCGATTATACTCTTCTTCAGAACAACTCTGAACAACTTGACTAGCTTCTTCTAAACTCGATACCACATATCCTATACCTTTTTCTTTAATGAAATCTGCATTGGATAAATAATCTGGAATTATAACCGGTATACCTGCAGACAAATATGAAGCCAGCTTATACGAACAATTCATCTTGTAGTAATCCCTTTCATCCTCAGGATTTTCTGAATTTCCCCAAACAAGGCCAAAGCCACCTTTAGATAATTGTAATAATAATTCATATTTATTTAACCAACCACCAAAATTAACATTTGTAGAATCCGTAATATCTTCTTTCCCAAACACATATAAAGGTATTTCTTGATGCCAATTCTTCACAAAAGGAAATCGAGATGCTTCTCCCGTAAAATATAGTTTTCTTTCAAATTTAGGATCATGTAGACGAATATCATTTTTAAAATCCCACATCTTCTGAACTACATATTTCTCATTCTTAACACCATGTTCAACTAAACACTTATACATTTTTTCTGAAGGAACAACTAAAACATCACACTTATTACATATATTCACAAACTTATCCATCAAATAATAATTGGATTCAAACTGAAGTGGCACAATATCATGAATAAACAAAATAATTTTAGCTCGATATAATTTCATTCGATCAATTAATGAATCATCCCATTCCATCGCATTCCACGTGGGAAACTGAAAAATGACAATATCCCCTTCTGTGATTCCAGAAATCAATCCATCAAAACGAGCACTCATTTCATTCCAAGGCTCCTTTGAACTATCATATAAATATATTGGAAGTTCTACTGCATCCAATGGACTTAATATTTTCACCACTTCATTTTGAGCCATTTTCGCAACACTCCAATATACCTGATTTGTAATATTTGTTACATGTACTTTCAACTTCATCCCATCCTTACATTAAACATGTCTATAAATACATAAAAAACGGACATGTCCTCAACACATCCATTCTATCACACTATTCAATTAAGGTGACTCCCACTTTCCAGATCTGATTCAAGAAATTCAAATTCAATGTAGCCAAACGATTATGCTTATCATACTTAATAATATAATCATCCATATTTACTAACGGACCTCTTGTCACATGAATCTTATTGTTGAGTAAAATGCCATAAGACATACGAAGAATCTTCTTGTCATCCATCAACATGGTCAAAATACGAATCTCTTCATCAGTTAATGCAGAAATATCCTCTTTATATTTTAATTCATGAATAAAAACACTCTCCAAAGGAAACTTTCTAAAAATACGATCCACTTCTACTTGTGACAATTTACTCACCACAAATACATAGCCGCCGAATAAAGTTCGCAATTGAATCTGTTTAGAAACCCTATGATAAAACTCCATCTTAGGACTAAACGCAAAAATACCCTCGTTTTCATTCAAGTATTTACATACTTCCTCTTCCTTAGAACGTATGGTCAATAATACATACCAATGTTCATCCAAATTCATACATAAAACCCTTTCATTTCCTATACTAAAAGTATAAGGTGGTTATTTATTTGTGTCAAATCGATTAAAACGGTAAATCAATCTCTGGTTCTTCCTCTTCTTCAAAAGTCGGTAAATTCATTAAATCCAAATCATCCAATCGATTAAAGTCAAAAAATGGTTCTTCCATGAATGGATCCCAATTCATACAATGACTATATACATACTCTTTTTTTTCTGTTAAACCACGTAGTAGTTCATCAAGCTCTTCTTCCTCACGCAACTCATACAACCACTGCAAATCATACGCACTATGACCTGCATCTACCCACATATGAAGTCTTTCTTTCTCTTTCTTTGTGAGTTTATTTTCCTTTTCAAATTTTCTTAATTCATTCTTACGAATTCTATATTTACTCTTAGTCTTCTTCTTTTTCATACACCCAAATAATAAGGGTATACACTTAGTATACCCTAAACTTTTTATAAACTTTTCAACTCTTCTGTGATCGCATTGATTGCTTCATCAACCTTAGAAGCATCCTTACCACCGGCTTGAGCCATATCTGGCTTTCCACCACCATTACCAGAACAAATTTGAGCCGCTTTCTTAACCAATTGACCCGCATGTACGCCAGCCTTAACAGCCTCTTTACCTGCACCAGATACAAAGACAACCTTTTCTCCATTTGTGTTTACGAAGAATACAACCATCTTGTCATCACTAGCCTTTAAGTTAGAAACAATATCCTTTAATGCTCCTGCATCCATTCCAGAAACAGACTTGATCAATACATTGACCTTTCCAAAATCTTTAGCCTCAGTAGCCCACTCTTTAGACTTCAAAGTAAAGATTTGGTTTTTCAAGTTATCGATTTCTTTCTGCATATCGTGCATAGTCTTATAAGCAGCTTCAACCTTAGTATCAATATTCTTAATACCCTTTTGTTTAGCACTATCCGCAATATTTTCTAACATTGCATGTTCAGATGCAAAGTCTTCATAAGCCGCAAACTTAGTCTTAGCCGTAATACGACGAGAATCCGAACCAATACTTTCCTCACTAATGATCTTGCATAGACCAATCTGAGCTGTGTTTTCTACGTGACATCCAGCACAGAATTCCTTAGATACATCACCCATTGTTACAACACGAACTGTATCTCCATACTTCTCATCAAATAATGCAGTGGCACCAGATTTTTTAGCCTCTTCAATAGGCATTACTTCTTTCGTTACTGGATATGCCGCACTAATATATTCATTCACAATACGTTCTACTTCAGCCAATTGTTCAGCCGTAACCTTTTCATAGTGATTGAAGTCAAAACGCAAATATTCAGGACAATTATAAGAACCAGCCTGGTGAATATGATCACCCAATACCTTAACTAAAGCCGACTGCAACAAGTGTGTACAAGAGTGGTTCGCTGTAGTTGCCAAACGATCTTTGACATTTACTTCACCATGTAAAGACATACCCTTTTCTAATACACCACTATTGATTTTAACTGTGTGAATATGCTGTTTATTACGAGTCTTTTGAACATCCAATACTTCTACTTCTACACCATCAGCCGTAAACATTCCCTTATCGGCAACCTGTCCACCACTTTCGGCATAGAAACAAGTTTCATCTAAAATGATCATACCTTCATCTTCTAAAGAATCAACCATTTTACCTTCTGCATTAAATAACGCAATGATCTTACCATCACAAGTTAAGTGATCATAACCAATAAATTCACTAGGCTCATTGAAGTTCATCAACTCTTCATTTTGAGACGCAAAAGAATCCTTTACATTACGCGCATTACGAGCACGCTCTTTTTGTTTGTTCATTTCTGCATCAAACTCATCACGACTTACACTAATACCACTTTCCTCGGCAATTTCTTGTGTTAATTCAAATGGGAATCCATAAGTATCATACAATTTAAAGACAACTTCACCACTAAGCTTTCCATCCTTAGCCTTGCTGATTTTTTCGTCTAATAATGCCTGACCAACCTTCAAAGTCTTTTTGAAAGTTTCTTCTTCCACCTTAATCAACTTCTGGTTGAACGCAACATGCTCCTGCAAATAAGGATAGAAATCCTTCATTAAATCTGCAACAACAGGAACTAGTTTATATAAGAATGGTTCATCCAAGCCTAATTTTAAACCATAACGAACTGCACGACGAAGTACACGACGAAGCACATATCCACGACCACTATTTGAGAAGTTAGCACCATCACTCAACGCAAAAGTCACGGTACGAACGTGATCCGCAATTACACGGTAAGCCATCTTATATTCACCTTCATAAGGATGTTTTGCCATAGCTTCTGTTGCACGAATAATAGGCAAGAATAAATCCGTATCAAAGTTTGTTTCTCCATCCTGAACTAAGGCAACCAAACGCTCAAGACCCATACCTGTATCAATGTTCTTCTGAGGAAGTTCCTTATAATCTTTACGATCAATACTTGGATCACAATCATATTGAGAGAACACGACATTCCATACTTCTACATAACGATCATTTTCCATTTCATCAAAGAATAATTTTTCTCCCAATCCCTCAGGATCATATTTTTCTCCACGATCAAAGAAAATTTCACTGTCAGGTCCACCAGGTCCCTTACCAATTTCCCAGAAGTTATCATCTGTCTTTAAAATATGACTAGGATCTACACCACAAATTGTAGTCCATACTTCATAAGCACGCGCATCATCTGTATATACAGACACATACAATCTGTCCTTATCAATACCCATCCATTCTTCACTTGTTAAAAATTCCCATGCGAACTGAATGGCTTCATCCTTGAAATAATCTCCAATTGAGAAGTTTCCTAACATTTCAAAGAAAGTGTGGTGACGAGCCGTACGACCCACATTTTCAATATCATTTGTACGAATTGACTTCTGCGCATTCGCAATACGATTTGAAGCCGGTTTTTCACTACCATCAAAATATTTCTTCAAAGCCGCAACACCCGCATTGATCCACAATAATGTTGGGTCATTGTGCGGAATCAAACTTGCGCCCGGCTCAATCATATGCCCTTTAGATTTAAAATAATCCAAGAACATCTGACGAATCTGATTACCAGTTAATTGTTTCATCTTTTCTTTCCTCCAACAAGAAAAGACTTTTTCTATGAAAAAGTCACACGTCTAAATGACGTGCCCGGTTCGTTTCCAGTCGTCCGGTAACATTTCAATATCCACTCCATCTTTCTGAATCATTCGGTATCCCGATCCATTCAGTCTTGTGCGATGGAGTTTTTATTCTATGCTTTTTTATAAATACTTCAGAATTTCATCCATGATCTATGTATCTATCATCCAGTAAGATATCATAAACTTCTGGTTCTGATTATTTATCTTATTTAATCTACAAATCCCATGCCTCTTCGATTGATGACATAGGCTGCACAATAATGTACACTCAGTCCTTTGATCTTTGTATACTTTTCTTTTCCAATCTTGCTTGTATTCTTTGGATCTACTTTAATTACATCCACTTCATTCATCAAACATTTTCTTTCCACTTTTTCTAGTATCTTTTTATACGCAAAACTCGATAATGTTTTATTTTGTTTTTTAGGTCGATAGAGCATTCTAGTTTTCAACTGCTTGAAATTCAAGTCTTCAACTACTAGACTCTTCTTCTTGGACTTACAATATTCCATGATTTCAATGGCTAGCTGATACAGTTCTTCATTGCGTTTGTTTTTAGTGTTTTCTTTATGAATTGGATACTTCTTGATCAATACGATATTTCCATCCATATTGGTTTCACATAGTGCTATATGGTCCACATTGATATCGATTCCTACAGCTCCATACAATGTATCTGTCTTTGGAAGATTCATATGTTTTTCAAATATAGCTTTCACAATAAAGTATTCACCATAATCCATTAGTTCATAAGCTACAGCCTTATCCGGTGAGTTGTGCTTTTCATTGACTCTTGCATACAGTTCATCCTTGTACTTATGAAACTGCACCTTAAATACAATATCCTTTTGCGTACTTCGATATGTCAACATATCATTATCCACATTTAATTTGAACAAATTGTTTGAATACTTGCCTTGTCTTCTTCCAGGAATCAACATTCTTCTGGCTCTTTTAAAACGATAAGTATCTAAGTAACCATTTTTAAGATTCTTTTTACCACCAAAACATACAGAAGGCATCTTTCTTTTAAGCTTGAACTCATTACGGTTTCTTCTGAATTTTAGATTGCGAATGATACTCTTCAATCTTTTGATATTTGGATCTAAGACCTGTACTTCATACAAATAGTCTTCCTCTGTATATTTCTTTTTCTTGGATCTATTGATCAGCTTCTGCTTTTCCTTTAAAGCCTTCTTCAATTGATTCTCCTTCTTTTTGATTTTCTTGTTTATCTTTTTAAGACGAGTCTTGATCATATCTTGATTTTCTTTTTCAAAACATTTCAGACTTTTCACTAAAGCCTTGGCCTCATTAATGGCAGACAAAGGAAAATAATCACTTGTACCATAGAAGGACTTGATCATTCTTTGATCCGTATCTGAATAGGTAACATCCTTATAGGCACAATCATAACAGATTTTGAATGCCTTATGAAGCATGCAGTTATACAGTTCAAGATCCTTTTTAATGATGGATTCTGCTTCTGGTTCCAAATCTTTATAGTAGATTCTTTGCGACATTGAAAATACCTTCATAAAACAAGTTCTCCTGTTCTATCTGACTCTATTATACTATATTTAATACAGGCTTAACAGATAGATTTGAGACTTTCTAAATTATTTTATTTGTATCATTATATCGCCAATATGCATATGTGATATTTATCGATATCCTCACATATTCACATTAAATTCACATTAGAACTGTATCGTTCTATACTTCAATTATGGGCACTACTTATCATTCAAACATTCAGGTTAAAGCCTTATCACTATTAAATAGTGATGTTTTCCTGTCCAAAAACCAAAATCTTAATACATAAAAAAACGCTCCTATTTCTAGGAACGTATAATTACGCGGTACCATCCTAGTTCATTTTTCAAAATTGAAAAATGCCCTCAATTCACTCGTTAACGCCGACTACGTTTCAACTCCAAAGTAGCTTCAAACTAAAAGACTCGAAGAGCTTTCACCAAACGCCCTCTCTCTATACACAAGAACTTTTAATCCTACTTATCTTCTTCACTGTCGAATCGATAAAATTTTAACACTCTTTCCATATTTCTGCAAGACGAATCACACCATCTAACATCAATTCTTTACTCATATTCGCAAAAGACAATCCAATACGCCCATTTAAAATACTAATGGCAACACCATTCGATTCACACAAATCTTTAAAATGAGAGACATCCACATCTAAATTTAACCAATACGCCATATACGTCTCATCCAAAATATACGAACAACCAATATGCGTATCAATCAATTTCTTTAAATATAAATGCTTCTCCTTATACTCACGAACAAGCTTTCTTAAATGCTTCTGCAAATACCCATCCACAATATACTGCGTAAAAGCCACCTGCTCAATTTTACTCGTCGTTGGACCAAAATAAGAAGCACTATACTTACGCATGTATTCTTCATTTAAAATCATATACCCAATACGAAGACTCGGTAATAATAGTCTTGAAAACGAAGAAAAATAAATCACATTCTTACTTTTCGAACACAACGAAGTCTTGATTTTAGAAGCATACACAAGCTCCCCATTATAATCATCCTCAAGAATCAAAACATTCTCTAAAGAAACTAATTCCTCACGAATTCTTTCACTCATAGACTGCCTATCCGACGTAAAACAAGTTGTATTCACATAGACAACATCCACATTCAACCTTTTAATATCCTTCACAAAAGAATTTGGATTTAAATATTCCACATGAAAACCATACGACAAAAATACCTGCTTAGCCTGATCATCCACTAAAGTACTTAAACCAATCACCTTTGACTTATCCAACATTCCACAAAATATATACAACAAAGACTGATAGTTTGAACCAATCACCATCTGCTCTGGAAAACACAAAATATTCCGATTCTGATACGCATACTTACATAGAGCCTGTCTTAATCCATACTCACCCTGTGCTAAACCATAACTTGACATCAAACGCTTATCATTTAAAGCACCCTTCATATATCGTTTCCAAATCGTCGTTTCAAACGAATCAAAAGAAACCGACTGAATCCGAAAATCATAATCATACGATTTTTCTTTATGACTCGAACTATAATCCAGAATTTCCTGATGCAGTAAGATACGCTCCGGATTCATACTCACCACATAACCCACTTTTTCTTGACTCGAAATAAACCCATCCAACACCAACTTATTATATGCATTTTCCACCGTAGTCTTAGACACATTCATCTTCTTTACACATTCACGAATCGAATCCACACGATCCCCATACTTTAAGATCCCAGAAAGAATCGACTCCTTATACAAATCATAAATTACTTGATATTTCTTCATAAAACTGTCCCCTAATTATTTTTTATAATTGTATATTTTTTTATATACAGAAACAAGTATAATAGTCACTAAGTTACAGAAAGAAGGAAAGATTATGAAAAACAAACAAACATATGAAATCGTACTAACAGGACTAGGTATGGCACTTGTATTTGTCGCAACCATGTTCATCAAAGTACCAAACGCATTAGACGGATACTTCAATCTAGGAGACGGATTTATCCTATTATTCGCAAGCTTTTTAAATCCATTTGAAAGCTTCTTGATTGGAGGCTTAGGAAGCGCACTAGCCGATGTAGCCGGAGGATACGGCCACTACTTCTTCTTTACCCTAATCATCAAAGGACTAGAAGCTATCGTAGTATCCCTACTTATGAAAAACTACTCTAAACCGAAACAAATCTCAAGCTACGTATTAGGATCTGTCATTATGGTATTTGGATACTTCATTGCTAAATACATATTAAAAGGAAGCTGGATCGTAGCCGCAAGTGAAATTCCAGCCAACGTAGTCCAAGGAGCTGCAGGTATTGTGATTGCACTTATTGCCTATCCAATGGTAAAGAAAATCGTACAAGATAAATTAAATTAAAAGAGAAATCAACATCGATTTCTCTTTTTTATTTACAACGAACTGTCACTCTATTTTTCGCATCCAAAGTACACGTAAATAAAGTCAAAGGATAATCCGAAGAAATCATATCTTCAACACTATCCGGCGTTAAAGTTTCAATTAAAACAACACGATATTCAAACTTATTTCCAAGTGCATCCGTAAATACGACCTTACTACCCGGATCTAAACTATGAATTCTTCCAAAATGAAACCAAGAATTATGTGCCGCAATCACCATATTCCCCTTATATACACTACCCGAATATCGACAAGGCGCTAGTTTCATCAAATCATACGTAAACTCACTCGTAACCGGAAGCTTAATGTCCAAAGAAGGAATCTCAATCGTTCCAATACAAGATAAACCATCCACTTCTACTTCAGGCATATCCATATCTGGATCAATCCATATATCTGAATCCAAATCATTCTTTAAATTATAGGCAGCCAATATATCTTCTTCACTCTTTCTAGCCCGAAATGTATCATACACATTAAACAAAGTAAGTCCCAGGGCCAGTACAACACAGATACAGCCAATATGCTTTAAAACTTGCTTACGCATATACATCCAAGTCCCACAAACAATAATACAGGCACAGGCCACCATAATTGACCCGTCAAAGGAAGATTTGATTCTGATTTCTTAGAATCCACAACCTTATTCAAACTATTCTTTAACACAATATGATCCCCTTCTCGATAAGAACTTACACTATATCCTGAAGGAACACTTGTCTCAACACAACTCCACTTCATATCACCCGACAAATCATTCCAAGCATATGTCCAATGATTTTCTTCACTTAATACCTGATGATCTACGACTTTACCATCCCCAAGTAAATCTACACCAATAAAATTTGGACGATTCTTCTTGTCATCATCCTTCCATACTTTTTGAACACGCAAAGAAGTCGTTTCAACTCTAGGCTCATACTTTAATTCAACATCACAATCTTTATCCACATAAACAACAGAAACCGACATTGTATACTCCGCATGATCTAAAGCCTTCACTAAATAAACACCTTTAGTTAAATTCGTAAACAAAGCCTTCCCATCTGAATCTGACTTAACTTCATCGTCACATTCAATATTGTCACGATCAATATAATCACCAAGAATATTCCAATCCTCTGAAACCGAATAGGATTTAAAAGCACCCATCAAATTATAATCCGCATCCGCCACACGATATAAACGAACATCTATATTTGAAGCTGGACAAGTCACTGTTAAACTCGAATAATCACTTGCGAAAACAGGAGTACATACAAGAACAAAAAGAAATATACACAATACACTACGAATTATTTTTTTCATGTCCTTTTAACCTCCATATCTTCGAAACAATAATACCAACCAACAATAATACAATACCCACACAAGATGCCACCACTAAAGTATCCACCCTAGCTGCATCTGAAGTAATATTTGATTCATCATACAAACTATCCACCACACGATGACCACGTACCATCAAACGCTGCGTATTAATACCATACGGCGTACACGTAAGTAACGTACAAAGATCCTTACCTTCTTCAATCTCTAAAGGACCATAATCCTCAGGCTCTACAACCGAAATCTTATCCACCTCATACGCCAAAACCTTGCCATACACATGCAGATAAAATAAATCCCCCTTTTCAAGACGATCAATATCCGTAAACAAACGAGCACTCGGAAGCCCTCTATGACCAGAAATAACACAATGCGTACTACTACCACCAACAGGAAGCGAAGAACCTTCTAAATGACCAACACCCACCTGTAATACAGAATCATCCACACTATGATAAATAGCTAGTTTACAACGAATCTCAGGTATCGTGATATATCCCATCATACCCGTACCATCCGCATTTAATAGACTCTTATATAAACTAAGCTCTGAAGCATCAGGCGTAAAACGACCCGCATTCGATAATAATGTTTCATTATATGCCGCAGCCGCATCTATCGCAGCCTGCCTATCCTGATCATCCATCTTCTCTATCTTATCCGTATAATTCGCCACAACAGCCGTTTGATGTTTAGAATTCCAACAATTACTCACCGTTGGATACAACAATAAGGAAAGGCCCGTAATAAAAACAAGTATCGCAATTATAGTTGAAATATGTTTCTTCATTTTACAACCCTCTCCCTATCATCAATCGAAAATATATTATTTACCCTTAACTCTTCTTTTAGCAACTAATACAACACCAGAACCCAATACAAGTACAGCACCTACTAGATAGATCATTGTAGTACCAGTACCACCAGTAGATGGAAGTACTGTTCCTGTTTTGTTCTCTACTCCAACTTCAGCTACTAGATTTCCTCCAGAAACTGTTCCATCAGCATTATAATTTCCATCAATTTTTATAGCACCATGTGCACCAACAGCAATTTTAATTCTCTTTTTCAACTTATTATATCCTTTAGGTGCCGCTGTTTCTTCTAGCCAATAATTACCTGGTTTAAGTCCTTGAATACTAAATCTTCCTGTATCAGTTGTTGTGATTTCTGTGACCTCTTTTTCGCCAGTTTCACCTTGTATTGCTAATCGATATTCTTGAGTTCCGGTTTTCTGTACTAATTTAATGGCATCCCCTTCCATCTCAGTTGTAAATAACGAAAATGTTGCTCCAGCAAGAGGTGTTTTACCAATTCCTGTGTATTTAAATACAGGGATTTGGTATGTATAGGTTTGTGTTTTAGATTCAACACTTTCTTTATTATTTGCACCATAAGTAATTTTTGTTGCATTTGTATTTCCACTAGCATCATTATTATTAATTCCAATAAATGCTTTACTATTCAACATTGCAGTATAAGTGACGTAGATTTTATCATTTTCTTTTAATTTATCACAAAAATCCTTTGTAAATCTTATTTCAAATGTGCATCCATCTGTTGTCTTATTATTCTCAGTACCTTTTAAATAAATCGAATAGTCTTGATTTTCAACTTTACTATCATTTAACTTCACTTGAATATTGTTAGTAAAAGTAAATCCTTCGTCCATTGTATCATGTAAAACATAATCTTGAGCACCTGCTTGTGCAGTAATTATAGTTTGGAAATATACTTTGTCGCCAATATTAACATCATTACTATCACCATACCCATTACCATCTGTGCTACTAACTTTCTTTTCTACTGTAGGTTGTCCATTTTTTTCTTTAATTTCAGCTGAAGGATTTGTAGTATTTAAACTACAAAGTGCTCCTACACTTGAATCAACTAAATAATAACCTAAATCTAAACCACTAAAAGTTACCGTTGTAGAATGAGCAGTTTTCGTGTCACTACAAGTAATCGATTTACTTGAATCTTTTGCATATTCTAATGCTTTTTTTGCTAATGCACTAGCTCTTTTTTGCGCTTGTTCTGTTGTTTCACCTTCATTAGCTTTCCATGAAATACCATCATATTCATTCTTGATAAAATAATCAGTGTTTTGATCTATAAAAGATTCCCACCCGTTTGCTGGTTTATAAGAATAATTATTTTTTGTCTTATCATAGCTCTCTAAATCTAATAACTTATAAATAGTATAAGTTTGTCCATCAACAGCGTTATTAATTGTAATTGTTCCTTTTTCTGTTGTTGCTGTAGTTGTATCATCAGCCTTTACGTTACAACTCATTGATACTACCATCATGAACGCAAACATAATGGCAGCAATTTTCTTAATTAGCTTCATTTCTTTCTCCTATTCTTTGATTTTTCATTCAAATGATTCTTTTTATTTATATTTATCAGAACTATCAAGCTTGCTAAAACCAACACTGCACCTGATATTCTGTAAAGCAGGGATCCATACCCACCCGTGGAAGGTAGTATTTTAGTACGGCTTCTATTTGTAACAGTCACTGTTTGCCCGTTTGTTGCAGCATTTGTAGATTCACCTTTTTCATTTTTATACTCTACTGTATACTGCAATTTATTTATTGTTACTTCTTTTGAAGAATCAGTAATCGGTTTATTATCATCACCTAGTTCAAAAACATAATATTTTTTCTCCAAATCTAAATTAATAAACTTCGCTGATTCTTCTTGTGTTTTACCTGCAACATAAGTAATCGATTTTTCTTGTAAATACGTGCCTTCTCCATTTTGATTATCATATAATCTAAATCTATATGTTCCACTTACAGGATTTGTCGATTTTCCTGCAGCATCATTGATAAACTTTTTGACTACAGTTATTTCACCCTTGTGATTCTGAACTTGTATGTCAAAATTCTGTTGTTCGTAAATCACATAAAGTTTATTATCTTTTACAAGCGTTTTAATCTTCTCTAAATAACTCGTATCCTTTTCCTTGTCTTTTAAATCCAAGATATAGATTGGCTTGTTATCAAGGACATAGCCATCTGGTGCTTTTGTTTCTGTTATTTTGTAAAGTGTATCAAAATCTAAATCTTGAGTAATTACTCCATTAGCATCCGTAGTTACAGTTGCTATTTTTGATGTGGTAATAACATTTCCATTTAATTCACACTTTTCTATATCAAACGTTGCCCCCTGTAAAACAGTATTCAGATTATTTTGATCTTGTTTCGTAAGTTTAAAGTTTACTTTTGACAAAGCTTCGATACCTCCACCTACTTTATATGAATAATCAGATTCAACTATTTTACCACTATCTTTAGAATATCCCTTCCAATAAGCTGTGTTAGTTACTTTTACAGACTCTTCTGGTTTAGCATTTACTGTAACTGTATATGTAATCTTAATTGGGACATTATTAGGAATTGTAATTACCAAGGTGTTGTTAGTATATGAAGTATCACAATCTGTTAATTGTTCAGTATTATTCTTAAACACTTTAATTGAAGTTGTATCCAGCTGTAGATTTTCACCTAATTCATCCACTAACTTTAATTTATCACCATCATTTGTTGGAAGCGTTTGACCAAGCTGGTTCGCATTGATTTCAAAATCAATCTTTTGTCCATTTCCTTGAACTTGTTTTTTATCAATATTCTTATTTCCTTCAGTTAATTGAATGGTTTCAGGACTTTTTGCTGTATCAATGTCTTTACCATCTTTTCTAAGCGTAACTTTATTTGTAAATGTTTGAGGTTCAGCACCCAATAATACCTTTGAATCTGTTACTCTACAAACAACCTGTACATCCACCGAATTATTGTCTCTTTCTTCCTTTGCTACAAAATCACCAAGCTGAATCATAGCTTGTTTATTATTTTTATTGACATAATAAATTGTGTGTTCATCAGAATTTTTATTATCATTTTTTGAATCATTCTCTACTTTTGTCCAGACAATACTATCAATTCCTGTAATTTCTTTTGATATAACATCTAAAGCATCTTCACCATGCCATTTAACACGAATATAACTAAGCTCCATGCCTTCTGGAATATCTTCTAAAACACTATATTCGCCATTCAATTTGCCATCATAGTTAACTTTAAATGCCCATGAAACGAAGACTCCACGACTCTTTTTTAATAAATCTGCACAAATCTTACTTGTATCTGCAACTCCTGATTCAGTTTTATCAGCACCTATTTGAAGATTTGTAACTGTTTTTCCATCATATTTAAAAACCTGTCCTAACTCCTTTAAAATATTTGGAGATGTATACAAAGTCTTTTCAGCCGTTTGTTCAGAAACATAACTATCATCATCCTTGATACTAATACTATTCTTATATGTTTTTGTATCACGATTATTCGTAGGTGATGGGAGCTCTGCTGGTTCAGATTTAATAATCATATAAACCTTTTCACCATTCTCTAGCTTAATATCTTCTTTTGCAGTGAATAATAACCCATTGTAATTTGGAGCTGTACCATTAAGTTGAGTTTCAAATTTATCATTTATAAGAGTTAAACGTCCATTACTAGTTAAATCATTTAAATCCTTATAATCTGAAATTGATTTTCCATCGGGAAGTGTTCCTTTGTAAATACCCACCAATGAATCATCATGTAAATATGATTCGGTTGTTTTATCATCTGTTTTAATCAAATCACGGAATTTTGTACCTTGCGCAATCTGTGTACCACCTACATCAACTACCCAATAAAGTTCACCATTGGGCCAAGTACCTGAATCTTTTGTAGGCTCACTATAATACCAAGATACCTTCTTAGCAGTCATGTTCAAAGTTCCCTTAATAGTTAATGTCGTTTCTTTAGAAACATCATTCTCACTAAAAGTAAACTCTCCATTTCCTTTCTTTACAATTCCATTCAAAGTAAATTTGTTTTTTACCGTAGTTTCTGTAAAGGCACCTAAATTATCTGGTTTTGCATAATACGTAAAACGATACGCATAATTCTTATTTGTCCAACCTAAATCAGAAGGCTTTAAACTAAATGATTTTCTACCATTGATTTTGACCCATTTTGTATCTACTGTCACATAAGTTGGCTGCAATATATAGCTTTTAGATGATTCATCCCACTGCAATTCTTTAGAAGTTAAATTTGCTTCTAAAGCTTCTACTTTCACATACCCAACATACTTCATATATTTTGAAGTCAAGGTATCTGTCATTGTTACATCTGCGACATCAAAATCATTCAATGTTTTATTTGTTTCAACTGTATATTTATAGCTTCCCTTAGGAACTGTAAAGCTATTTTCTGAAGTTGAATCCTGTACAACTGTATCCCCATTATACGTATATTTATCACCATTTATTCGTTCTGATGTTTCTTCTGTTGTAGCATTTTGATCTACTTGTTTACCATTCCATTCATATGTTTTAATAATTGGATTGGAATTATATGGACATGTTAAATATTGTGTGGAGACTAATAATTACCTATTTA
>UMGZ01061958.1_pt1 | contig 37963 bp, 31 predicted proteins | sample 1965421 | NCBI WGS metagenome assembly UMGZ01 (sample SAMEA4836087, study PRJEB28245) | human gut metagenome | biome: gut microbiome; material: fecal sample | place: Denmark | collected 2008
AGAACTCCTTGATCTGGCCGTACAGGATGAGGACCATGCACAGCGGGGTGATGAACTTGACGCAGACCTTGAAGAAGCCGTAGCTGCCCATGGCATGACCGGACTGCTCCGCCTCTTCCTTGACGAACTCGGGGCCGATCTCCCAGCCGATCATCAGGCACATCAGCAGGGCGCCCAGGGGCATCATAACACCCTCGGACAGTGCATCCCAGAAGTCCAGCCAGTCAGCCGCCCAGTTCTTGGGTTCCGCTATATTCAGTATATTGGCCGGTGCGATACCGCTGGAACCCAGGCAGTCGGCGCAGACCAGGATGCAGCCCAGGCCCACCAGAGCCGCGGCGATCAGGGTGTACTTCTTGCGCTTGTCACCCTTGCCCTCGATACGGGCCTTATCCACGAAGTGGGCCACGATGACCTCCAGCAGGGAGATGGAGGAGGAGATGGCGGCAAACACCACCAGCAGATAGAACAGGATGCCGAAGATGGGGCCCAGTGTGCCCATGGAGTGGAACACGTTCTGCATGGTGATAAACAGCAGCTTGGGGCCGCCGATGTTGCCGGCGGGATCCAGCGCGAAGCGGGCGGGCATGACGCACAGACCGGCCATCAGCGCCACCATGGTATCCATGATGATGATCAGCAGGGCGTTCTTCTGCAGGTTCTCCTTCTTCTGCAGGTAGGAGCCGTAGGTGATCATGGCGCCCATGCCCAGAGACAGGGAGAAGAACATCTGGCCGCCAGCGGTGGAAACAACGCTAAAGATGCTGGGAGCGCCGGACTTGTAGGCGACGATGGCCTGTGCCACGCCATTGACCATGATGGAGGAAACCTCCGCGCCATCAACAACCGCCTTGGCGGGCACATAATAGCCGACATTGGCCGCCCAGCCGGGGGAGAACATGTACTTCAGACCGTCCAGAGCACTGCCGTTAACAACGCCCTCCACAAGAGAACCGTCCGCCTGCAGGATCTGCACGGCCACGTCGGTACCCTCCAGGGTGCAGGCGCGGATGATGCAGATCAGCAGGGCCACGAACAGGGCGGGCATACCCACGGAGCAGACCTTCTCGATGCCGCCGCCGACGCCACCCATAACGATGAGCATGGTCAGCGCCACGAAAATAAGGCCGTAGATAATACCCTCAGCGGGACTGCCCAGGAAGTTGCCGAAAATTTCGCCGCCGGACAGGCCATTGGAGCCGAAGCCGGCACCGAACAGATCGCCGATGTTCAGAACGGTGTACTTGATGCAGTAGCCGCCCAGTGCGCAGTAGAAGAACAGGATGAAGAAGGCGGACAGGATGCCCAGCCAGCCCATCCACTTGAACTTCTTGGACAGAGCCTTGTACGCGCCCACGGCGCCGTGACCGGTCTTGCGGCCGATGGCCAGCTCGCCCACCATAACGATGAAGCCGCACAGGACCGCCAGGATCAGATAGATGATGAGGAACGTGAAGCCGCCGGAGGCACCCATCTTATTGGGGAAGCCCCAGATGTTGCCCAGGCCGACTGCAGAGCCGACCGCGGCCATCAGGAATCCGAAATTGGATCCAAAGCCTTTTCTTTCTTCCATTGTTTTCTCTCCTTAACAGATTTTTGCTCCTACATCGACGCAGGAGCTGATAAATTTTACCGCGCCCGTCTATTGACAGGAAACGGCACGGGGCACCGCCATGCCCCGCAGGTATTTCCTCACGGGATAAAAAGTCCTGTGAAGACTGCCTGAAAAAAGTATACAGGAAACTCTTTCCGCCCGCAATTAGCAGTTTTTATAAAAATTGAGCGCCATATTGTACATTTTTAACATTCTATGAACGGATTTTTCCACATATTTTATATGGTTTTTGCTTCTTTTTTACATTGAACCATTCAGTTTTTGGCGGGGTTCCGGGATTTTTGCAACGGACGGCGAATGATTTTCTTTTAGGGAAACCGATTGTAGGTTTATTAACAGGCGGGAGAGGGAACAAAAAAGACCGCCGGACGGCGGTCTTTTCGATCTGTCAGGAGAGAGGTTGACCGGATGGCGGTCTCGGGAACAACTAAAAACACATCCGCAGAAAAACGCTGCGGACTATGGAAAAAGTATACAGGAAATCGTCGAATGGTTCAATTAGCAATTTTAATGAAATTTTAACACGCATTTTTACTATTTTAACATTATCTTAGCATTAACAATGTTGTTTTTTGTGGTGTTTTTCAACTGTTCCGCGTTCAAATATACACAAAGTGCAGATGTTTTCCATGTTTTCCGGCGCAAATATCTTCGCTTTCATATTAGGAAACTTTTTCATTGTCGTGTTAAGAGTGCGTTAATTATACGCAGAGAGACGGTGTCCGGACGCAAAAGGTGGGCACTTCCCTTTTTGCGAATTGTGTGGTATACTATGATTTTATGAGACAAGATACGCAAAGGAGGCGGGACACGTGAGACGAGCAGGCGCAGCGGTGCTGGCGGCGGTATTGGCGCTGACGCTGGCGGGCTGCGGGCGGCAGGACCGTCCGCAAAGCGGGAAACTGAACGTGGTGTGCACGCTGTTCCCCTACTACGACTTTGTGCGGCAGATCGGCGGGGACGCGGTGGACGTACAGCTGCTGGTGCCCGCCGGGCGGGAGACACACAGCTTTGAGCCCACGCCGCTGGACGTGATCGCCGTCAGCGAGGCGGAGGTGTTCATCTACAACGGCGGGGAAAGCGAGCTGTGGGTGGAGGACATTCTGGACGCGGCAGGCGAGGCTATCCCCTACCGGCTGGCTATGATGGACTGCGTGGAGACATACCGGGAGGAGTACGCCGAGGGGATGCAGGGCAGCCATGACCACGCACATGACGAACATGGCGAGCACGATGACCATGAGGCGCATGACGGGCATCTGCACGATGGCCACGAAGAGGAAATAGAGTACGACGAGCACATCTGGACATCGCCGGTGAACGCCATGGCCCTGTGCCGGGCCATCTGCGATACGCTGTGTGAGGCCGATCCGGACAATGCCGACGGCTATCGGGCTCGGCTGGCGGACTATCTGGACGAATTGCAGGCGCTGGACGAGACATTCCGGGACATCACGGACCATGCGGCACGGCGGCTGCTGGTGTTCGGCGATCGGTTCCCGCTGCTGTATTTCTGCAGGGAATATGATCTGGATTACCGGGCGGCGTTCCACGGCTGCGCGGGAGACACGGAGCCGTCCCTCGCCACGCTGAAATATCTGATCGACGTGGTGGAGGAGCAGGAGATACCGGTGGTATACACCATCGAACTGAGCAGCCGGAAGGTGGCGCAGGCCATCGCCGAGACCACCGGGGCGCAGGTGCGGACATTCCACTCCTGCCAGACGGTGAGCCGGGCGGAATTCGACGGCGGAGCCACCTATATCAGTCTGATGACCGCCAACGCGGCGGCACTGAAGGAGGGACTGTCCTGATGGAACAGGAGAAGCGCATATTGCTGGACTGCCGGGACGCGGCGCTGGGCTATGAGGGCAAGCCGGTGTGGGAGCACCTGAGCTTTCAGGTACACAGCGGCGACTATGTGTGCATCGTGGGCGAGAACGGCAGCGGCAAGTCCACACTGGTGAAGAGCCTGCTGGGGCTGCTGCACCCCATGGCGGGCGAGATCGTACGCTCCCCTGCCCTGCGGGGCGGAGCCATCGGCTATCTGCCCCAGCAGACAAAGGCGCAGAAGGACTTTCCCGCCACGGTGACGGAGGTGGTGCGCAGCGGCTTTCTCAGCAGCCGGGGCATGCGGTTTTTCTACACGCCGAAGGAGAAGTCCACCGCGCTGATGCACATGGGCAAGCTGGGCGTGCTGGAGCTGAAGGACCGGTGCTACCGGGAGCTGTCCGGCGGGCAGCAGCAGCGGGTGCTGCTGGCGCGTGCCCTGTGCGCCGCCGGCGAGCTGCTGATCCTGGACGAGCCGGTGACGGGACTGGACCCGGCGGCAGCCCAGGAGCTGTACCGCACGCTGGAATACCTGAACAAGCAGGAGGGCATCGCCATCGTTGCGGTGACACACGATATACGCAGCGCCCTGCGCTACGCCGACCATATTCTGCACGCCGGCCACGGAACGTACTTCTTCGGCACGGCGGCGGACTATCTAACATCCCCCTGGGGCAAACGGTTCGGAGGTGACGAGGCATGAGCTTACTGCTGGAAATGTTCACGTACCCGTTCATCCTGCGGGCGTTCGTGGTGGGTATCCTGGTGGCGCTGTGCGCGGCGCTGCTGGGCGTGCCGCTGGTGCTGAAGCGGTACTCCATGATCGGCGATGGGCTGAGCCATGTGTCCTTCGGCGCATTGAGCATCGCACTGGCCTGCGGCTGGGCGCCGCTGCCGGTGTCTATCCCGGTGGTGGTGCTGGCAGCGCTGGGGCTGCTGCGGATGACGGAGCGGAGCCGCATGGGTGCGGACGCGGCCATCGCGGTGGTCAGTGCGTCGGCGCTGGCCGTGGGCGTGGTGGTGACAAGCCTGACCACCGGCATGACCACGGATGTGGACAGCTTTATGTTCGGCTCCATCCTGGCCATGGACCGGGCGGATGTGGCGCTGAGCGTGGGGCTGTGCGCGGCGGTGCTGGTGCTGTATGTGCTGTTTTACCATCGGCTGTTCGCCATCACCTTCGACGAGAGCTTCGCCCGGGCCACCGGGGTGAAGGTGGGGCTGTACAACACCATCCTGTCGGTGCTGACGGCGCTGACCATCGTGCTGGGCATGCGGATGATGGGCGCGATGCTGATCTCCAGTCTGGTCATCTTCCCGGCGCTGACGGCCATGACGCTGCTGCGGAGCTTCCGGGGCGTGGTCATCTGCGCCGCGGGGCTGAGTGTGGTGTGCTTCTGCGTGGGGCTGACCGGGTCGTACCTGTGGGGCACGCCGGTGGGCGCCACGGTGGTGCTGGTAAATTTGGCGGCGTTTTTGCTGTCGAGAGGCGTTATGAAGCTGAAAAGAGCGTCCTAAGGGCGTTCTTTTCAGCTTTTCGACCTATTTTGCGGGTGCTTTTTGCGGAAAAACCCTTGCGTTTCGTGTGCTTATATGGTATGCTATACGTGTACGTAAGGTTAAGGTATTGACTGGAGTGGACGAGATCGTCCGCTTTTTTTAATGGTCATCGTTCCATGATGACCGGGACGTTCTGTTGGAGGGCTTGCTGTGAAAAAGATCACCGAGGTCGTATGGGCGCTGGCGGAGCCGGCGGTGCAGGCGCAGGGCTGCCGCATCTGGGATGTAGAGTACGTCCGGGAGGCGGGACAGTGGTACCTGCGGCTGTATCTGGACAAGGACGGCGGCGTGGATATTCTGGACTGCGAGGCCATCAGCCGCACGGTCAGCGATCTGCTGGACGAGGCGGACCCCATCGAGAGCAGCTACGTGTTCGAGGTGGGCTCGGCGGGGCTGGAGCGCCAGCTGAAGCGGCCGGGGGATTTTGCGCAGTTCATGGGCAGCCCCGTGCTGGTGAAAACGTATCAGCCCAAGGACGGGCGCAAGGAGTTCGCCGGGACCCTGGCTGGCTATGACAACGGCGCGGTGCTGCTGGACATGGGCGGCGAGACGGTACGCTTTGAGAAGAACGAGACGGCGCTGGTGCGCCTGCGGGTAGAATTCTGAGACAACACGACTTGAGATAGAAGGAGAAACGACCATGAAATGTGACGAGATCTTCGCGGCACTGGCTATGCTGGAAAAGGAACGGGGCATTCCCCAGAGCTTTATGATGGGCAAGATCATCCAGGCGCTGACCACCGCCTATAAGCGCGACCACGAGGGCGTGGAGTATGTGGTGGTGGACGTGGATGAGGAGAAGAAGGACCTGAAAATGTACGTCCAGAAGGAGATCGTGGAGGAGGTGGAGAACCCCGCCAGCCAGATCTCGCTGGAGGAGGCCAAGCGCATCTCCGCCAAAAACGAGCTGGGCGGCATGGTGAACTTCCCGGTGGAGTCCGTGGAATTCGGCCGCATCGCCGCCGGCAACGGCAAGCAGGTCATCATCCAGGGCCTGCGGGAAGCCGAGCACGGCATGATCTATGACGAGTGGGGCAGCAAGCAGCACGAGATCCTCACCGGCACCGTCAGCCGCATCGACCCCCGGAACGGCAACGTGATCCTGCGGATCGGCAGCGGCAGCGAGGCCACGGAGGCTGTGCTGACCGTGAACGAGCAGGTGCCCGGCGAGGAGCTGCACGAGGGGCAGATGGTGAAGGTGTATCTGGTGGAGGTGCGCCGCAGCACACGCGGGCCGCAGGTGATGATCTCCCGCACCCATCCCGGTCTGGTGAAGCGGCTGTTTGAGCTGGAGGTGCCGGAGATCTACGACGGCACCGTGGAGGTGCGGTCCATCGCCCGGGAAGCGGGCAACCGCACGAAGATCGCCGTGTGGTCCGAGGACCCCAACGTGGACGCCATCGGCGCGTGCGTGGGCCCCAGGGGGCAGCGCGTGAACGCCATCGTGGACGAGCTGCGGGGCGAGAAGATCGACATCGTGAAGTACAGCGAGGACCCGGCGGAGTTTATCGCCGCGGCGCTGGCGCCGGCGGATGTGGTCAGCGTACAGCTGGCCGACGAGGGCAAGGCCTGCCGCGTGACGGTGCCCGCCGACCAGCTGAGTCTGGCCATCGGCAAGGAGGGGCAGAACGCCCGTCTGGCCGCGCGGCTGACCGGCTATAAGATCGACATCAAGGCGGCCAACGCGGAGTAAGCGGCGGCTGCGGAAAGGAACGGCAGCGATGCAGAAGACCCGTAAGATACCCCAGCGGCAATGTGTGGGCTGCCGGGAAATGAAAGACAAAAAGGCGCTGCTGCGTATCGTGAAGACCCCGGAGGGGGAGATACTGCTGGACAGCACCGGAAAGAAATCCGGCCGGGGCGCGTACGTGTGCCCGGACCCGGAGTGCCTGAAAAAAGCACGGAAAAGCCGTGCGCTGGAGCGCGCCTTCGACACCGCCATACCGGCGGAGGTGTACGACGCGCTGGAAGGGCAGATGGTGGCACTGTGACAGAGCATTTGTTATCCACTTTGGGTCTGGCGCTGCGCGCCGGTGCGGTGGCCGTGGGCGAGGAGCCCGTAGGCGCGGCGGCACGGGCCAAGAAGGCCAGGGTCATCTTTACGGCGCGGGACGCGGCAGCATCCTCGGTGCGGCGGGCGTACAGCTTCGGCCGGGCAGGCAGCTGCCTGTGCCTGCCCTTCCCGGCGGACAAGGAGACCTTCGGCCGGGCGCTGGGCCGGACCAGCGTGGCCATGTGCGCGGTGACGGACATCGGGTTCGCCCAGTCGCTGGTGAAAAAGCTGGCGGCGGCGGAGCCGGAGATCTACGGCGCGGCGGCGGAGGCGCTGGACCTGAAGGCCAAGCGGGCAAGGGAACGGAAGGAAGAGCAACTACAGCACGAGAAGAACCTGCGGCAGGGCAGGCACCGCGTTCACGGCGGCAAGCCGCCGGAACCGCCCCACGCGTCTCCGGAGCCTCCGGCACCGGAGCACAGACCCCCCGCGCCGGAACACCGGCGTCCGCCGCGGCGGGAGTATCCGGAGGGACGCCCCGACCGGGTCTATAAGGAACGGAGCGGCCGCCCGCCCAGGGATAAACGGCCGGCAAAGAAGGAGGCCCCCGGCGCACGGTATGAAAACGCGCGGCCGGTAAAGAAGGGCAAGGGAAGCCGGAAAACGACCGGCAGATAACAGGAACACAGCGCGCCGTGAGCGCGGCGCGAGCAACTGAGATGGAGGTGGCTTTATTTGGGTAGTATCGCTAACAAATACAGAGTGCATGAGGTGGCCAAGGACTTCGGCGTGTCCACGAAGGAGATCACGGAGATCCTGACCAAGTACGCCGAAACGCCCAAAAATCATATGCAGGTACTGGATGACCGGGAGCTGAGCCTGATCTTTGAGTATCTGACCCAGCACAACCCGGTGAGCAGCATCGCGGTGATCTTCGCCGAGGGCGCCAAGCCGGAGGAGAAGAAGACGGAGAAGCCCGCCGCCAAGCCGGCGCAGAACGCATCCGCGCCGACACAGGGTCAGGTCCAGAGCGGCAAGCCCCAGCAGGGCGGCGCGCCCAAGGCGGAGCAGCCCAAACAGCCCATGTCCCGCGTGCCCCAGCGGCAGGTGGTGGACACCCGCAAGGCCACCAACGTCAATCTGGACAAGTACGATGAAAAACTGCAGGATATGGCCGACGCCCGCAGCAGCGGCAAGCGGGACCAGCAGGCCCCCCAGGGCAAGGAGAAGTTCCGCAGCAATAAGCAGCGGCGGGACAATAACTTCGCCAGCAACAAGCGCAAGCAGGAGGAGGCCGACCGGCTGCGGAAGCTGCGGCTGGAGGTCATCAAGAAGACCCCTGTGACCGTGCAGATCCCCGACGAGATCAGCGTGGGCGAGCTGGCCAGCCGGATGAAGAAGACCGGCGCGGAGGTGGTCAAGTGCCTGATGAAGAACGGCGTGATGGCCTCCCTGAGCCAGATGATCGACTTCGACACCGCCGCCATCATCGCCGAGGAGATGGGCTGCAAGGTAGAGAAGGAGGTCGTCGTCACCATCGAGGAGCGCCTGATCGACGACCATCAGGACAAGGATGAGGACCTGGTGCCCCGGGCACCCGTGGTGGTGGTCATGGGCCACGTGGACCACGGCAAGACCAGCCTGCTGGACTATATCCGCAACGCCCACGTGGCCAGCGGCGAGGCCGGCGGCATCACCCAGCACATCGGCGCCTATCAGGTGCAGATCAATGGCAAGCCCATCACATTTCTGGATACCCCCGGCCATGAGGCCTTTACCTCCATGCGCGCCCGCGGCGCCATGGTGACGGATATCGCCATTCTGGTGGTGGCCGCCGAGGACGGCATCATGCCCCAGACGGTGGAGTCCATCAACCACGCCAAGGCCGCCGGTATCCCCATTATCGTGGCCATCAACAAGATGGATAAGCCCGAGGCCAACCCCGAGCGCATCAAGCAGCAGCTGACCGAGTACGGCCTGGTGTGCGAGGAGTGGGGCGGCGACACCATCGTGTGCCCCATCTCCGCCAAGACCGGCATGGGCGTGGATAATCTGCTGGAGATGCTGACGCTGACCGCCGAGGTGGGCGAGCTGAAGGCCAACCCCAACCGCGCGGCGCAGGGCACTGTGATCGAGGCCCGTCTGGACAAGGGCCGCGGCCCCGTGGCCACGCTGCTGGTACAGAACGGCACGCTGCATCAGGGCGACATCATCATCGCCGGTACCTCTGTGGGCCGCGTGCGTGCCATGGTCAGTGACAAGGGCCAGCGCATCACCGAGGCCGGACCCAGCGTGCCCGTGGAGATCACGGGTCTGAGCGAGGCACCCTCCGCCGGTGCTACCTTCAACGCCGTGGCCGACGAAAAGCTGGCCCGCGAGCTGGTGGAGCAGCGCAAGGCCGAGGAGAAGGCCAAGGCCAACGCCCCTGTGACCAAGGTGTCGCTGGAGGATCTGTTCAGCCAAATCCAGGCCGGCGAGATGAAGAACCTGAACCTGATCGTCAAGGCGGACGTGCAGGGCAGCGTGGAGGCGGTGAAGTCCTCGCTGGAGAAGCTGAGCAACGAGGAGGTCCGCGTGCGCGTGATCCACGGCGGCGTGGGCGCCATCAACGAGAGCGACGTCATGCTGGCGTCCACCTCTCAGGCCATCATCGTGGGCTTCAACGTCCGGCCGGACGCCGCCGCCCGCGACAGTGCCGCCCGGGCCAACGTGGATATGCGGATGTACCGCGTGATCTACGATGCCATCAACGAGATCGAAGCCGCCATGAAGGGTATGCTGGCCCCCAAGTTCCGCGAGGTGCTGCTGGGCCACGCCGAGGTGCGCCAGACGTACAAGGTGTCCGGCGTGGGCACCGTTGCCGGCTGCTACGTGCAGGACGGCAAGCTGCAGCGCAAGGACTGCCAGGTACGGCTGGTCCGCGACGGCATCGTCATCCACGAGGGCGTGCTGGCCTCCCTGCAGCGGTTCAAGGACTCCGTGAAGGAGGTCCAGGCCGGCTACGAGTGCGGCCTGAGCATCGAGAAGTTCAACGACATCAAGGAAGGCGACATCGTGGAGGCCTTCACCATGGAGCAGATCGAGGTATAAGCAACAGCCGAGGGGTGGGCAAAGCCCACCCCTCTCTTTCTTGAGAGGAGGAACGGTCTATGGCCGGAAACCGTATTGGGCGCATCAACGAGGAGATACGCAAGGAGCTGAGCGCCCTGCTCCGCACCGTAAAGGACCCGCGGGTATCCGAGGGGATGCTGACCATCACGCGGGTGGACACCACCAGCGACCTGCGGTACGCGCGGGTGTATATCAGCGCGCTGAGCTGCGCGGATGAAAAGGGACTGATGAAGGGGCTGAAGTCTGCGGCCGGATATCTGCGGCACGAGCTGGGCCAGGCCATCGACCTGCGCTACACGCCGGAGCTGCAGTTTTTCATGGACGACTCCATCGCCCACGGCGCGCACATTCTGGACCTGCTGAACCACGTGAAGCCCGCCAACCCCGCCAACGCGGACATCGTGCTGCCGGAGGACCGGGAATGAGCGCGCGGCTGACGGTGCAGGAGACGGCGGACTTTCTGCGGACGCTGGACGGCGTGCTGATCCTGACCCATGTGCGCCCGGATGGGGACACGGTGGGCTGCGCCGCCGCACTGTGCCGCGCCCTGCGGGCGCTGGGCCGGACGGCGTATCTGCTGGAAAACCCGGAGATCACGGAGACGTACACGCCCTACGCCGAGGGGCTGTGGGCGCCGGAGGGCTTTGTGCCGCAGCGCGTGGTATCGGTGGACATCGCGGCGCTGAATCTGCTGCCGGAGAACGCGGTGCCGTATAAAAACGACATCTGCCTGGCCATCGACCACCACGGATCCCAGGAGTTCTTCGCGGAACGGACGTGCCTGGACGCGGAGGCCGCCGCCTGCGGCGAGATCGTGTATGAGATCGTGGGCAGGCTGACGGACATCACGCCGGAGATGGCGTTGGCGCTGTATGTGGCGGTCTCTACAGACTGCGGGTGCTTCGTCTATGCCAACACCACGGCGCGGACGCACCGCATCGCCGCCGCGCTGATGGAGCGGGGCATCGACGTGGGGCCGGTGAACAAGGCACTGTTCCGCACGAAGTCGCCGGTGCGGCTGGCCATGGAGGCCCGGATGGTGGCGGACATGGAACTGTACGACAACGGCCGGGTGGTGGTGATGTTCATCCCTCTGGCGCTGTGCCGGGAGCTGGGCGCTGCTGAGTCCGACGTGGAGGAGCTGAGCAGTCTGGCGGCGCTGGTGCAGGGCACCGACTGCGGCATCACGCTGCGGGAGCTGAAGCCGGGACGGGTGAAGCTGTCGCTGCGGACGGGACCGCGGGTGGACGCCAGCGCCGTGTGCCGCGTGCTGGGCGGCGGCGGCCACAAGGGCGCCGCCGGGGCCACGGTGGACGGCACCATGGACGAGGCGAAGGCGGCCATTCTGGCGGCCTATACGGAGGTCATGGGATAACATGGCCGACGGGATCATCATTATCGACAAGCCCGCGGGATGGACCAGCATGGACGTGTGCGGCAAGCTGCGGGGCATACTGAAAACGAAAAAGGTGGGCCACGCCGGAACGCTGGACCCCATGGCCACCGGCGTGCTGCCGGTGTTCGTGGGAAACGCCACGCGGGCGGTGTCCTACGCCGAGGGCGGGGACAAGGAGTACGTCGCGGGGCTGCGGCTGGGGCTGACGACCAACACCCAGGATACCACCGGCGAGGTGGTGGCGGAGCGCCCTGTGTCCGTGACGCGGGCGCAGCTGGAGGACGTGCTGGCGCGGTTCACCGGGGAGATCGACCAGGTGCCGCCCATGTACTCGGCTATCAAGATCAACGGGCAGAAGCTGTATCAGCTGGCCCGGAAGGGGCAGGAGATCGAACGGCCCCCACGGCGGGTGACCATACACGAACTGGCGCTGCTGGAGCCGGAGGACGGCGACTGGCGGCTGCGGATACGGTGCAGCAAGGGCACGTATGTGCGGGCGCTGTGCCACGACATCGGGCAGGCGCTGGGCTGCGGCGGATGCATGAGCGCTCTGCGGCGGACCATGGCCGCCGGGTTTACGCTGGCGGAGAGCCGCAGTATTGAGGACGTACAGGCGCAGGGCGAGGCCCTGCTCTCCCCTACCGACTCGCTGTTCCGGCAGTACCCGGCCTATCACATCGCCGGTGAACGGGACCACAGACGGTGCCTGTGCGGCAATCCGCTGGCGGCGGAGGGCTTGCAGCCGGGGCTGTACCGGGTGTACGGCCCGGACGGGGCGTTTCTGTGCCTGAGCCGCTGGGAAGCGGGTGTTCTGACATCAGAGAAAAACTTTTTCGGAGCGTGAACAACTTGGAAAAGACAGTTATCGCCCTGGGCTTCTTCGACGGCGTGCACCGGGGCCACGGCGCACTGCTGCGAAAGACGGCGGAGCGCGCCCGGGAGCTGGGAGCCGTCCCCGCGGCATTCACCTTTGACCGGCCGCCGAAGGAGGTGGTCACGGGGCAGCCCGTGTACCTGATCAACTCCAACCGGGACCGGCAGGGGCTGATGGAGCGTCTGTACGGCATCGAGCGGGTCATTTTCGCGCCCTTTGACCGGGAGATGATGACCATGCCGTGGGAGGCCTATCTGGAAATGCTAATCGGGACATACGGCGCGGTGCACTTCGTGGCCGGGCACGACCACCGGTTCGGCCATAAAAACGCCGGGAACGTGCAGCTTTTGCGGCAGAAGTGCGCGGAGATGGGCATCGGGTGCGACATCATCCCGCCGGTACAGCGGGAGGGCATCACGGTCAGCTCCACGTACATCCGGACGCTGGTGGAGGCGGGCGACATGGAGCGCGCGGCGGACTTTCTGGGCCACCGGCACTGCCTGAGCCAGACGGTGCAGCACGGACAGCGGATCGGGCGGACCATCGGCATCCCCACGGTAAACCTGGCGGTGCCGGAGCACGTGCTGGCCCCGGCGCACGGGGTGTACGTGACGGAGGTATTTCTGCCGGACGGACGGCGGTGCGCCGGCGTGACCAACGTGGGCACGCGGCCCACGGTGTCCGACAGCGATCGGGTGTCCGTGGAGACGTACCTGCTGGGCTTCGAGGGCGACCTGTACGGGCAGGAGCTCCGGGTGGAGTTCTGCCGCCGGCTGCGGGGCGAGCAGAGGTTCGACACGCTGGAGGCGCTGCGGCAGGAGATACAGCGGAATATTCAGCAGGCAGAAGCCTATTTTGAGGCATGAGAAAAGGCACCCCTGACGGGGTGCCTCTTCTGTTATTTCACACGGCGCCGGGGTAAGACACCGCGGAAAACGGTGTCAGTCCTCGCGCTTTTTGCCCACAAACGCCACGCCGGCGGCGGAGGTCAGCGCCATGCCGACATACAGAGCAATGCCCGCGTCGAAGGTCTTGGGGCTGCCCTTGGTGTCGTTGGCCTTGGTGTCGGTGGTGGTGGAGTTGTAGTAGTAGTAGCGGGCGGGGACGGTGTAGGAACCACCGGTCACGGGCACACCATTGACAGTCACACCGGTCACGCCCCTGTTCACGGTGATGCTCTTACCGGCATCCACGCCGTTGATGGGGCCAGCCTTGACCACGATGACAGTCTTGCCACCGTTGGCTGCTGCGGAAATAGCGGAACTACCCACGGCATAATCATTACCAACCATCGCCACAGGGGTTCCCTCAGGCGCGTAGGCGCTCACATCACTGGAGAAAGTACCGCCGGTGACGGCCACCACGGCCTTGTCCGCTTTTTGACCTTTCATTACCTCACCTGTAACAACGGTGCTGTCGCCGCCGATAGTCAAGTCACCCTTATGGGTATCGTTCGCATCGGTATAAATCGCCGGCACACCATTCTCAGCCGTCAGCTTTGTGTTGGTCACGGTGACCTTTGCCTCAGCAAGATATGCACTTGCCGGACCATTCTGATAGTTACCAACGGTCAGGGCAGCTGCGGGAACTTCGTTGCCGGATTTCCAAGCGCCACTATGATACTTCGTTGCAGCATCAGTAAAGTTACCCGTGGTCTTAATATCGCTGTTGGTGATCACAGCAGTACCCGCACGAACGAGCACAGCCTGACGGTCGCCTGTGATCGTGCAGTTGTCAATATTCAACGTACCAGGCACATTGATCATGACCGCACAGTTATCTCCATCAGCAGTATTTGAAACAAATGTAGAGTTCTTGAGTGTGATCACCACATTGTAATTATTCGTACTGCCTGCGTTTGTACCAACACAGTAAATCGGGGCTGTCACGTCACACGCAGTAACATCCACTTTTGCCGCATCGCCTTGAGGGAAAAATGCGGAACCAGTGCACGTCACCTTTATGTTACTGACCTTAAGCGTTGCACCCTCCTGCGGGTTGATTGCAGCCGTTGTCCCAGTAACTCCCGACAATTCCAAAGTGCCGCCACGAGCATTACCGGTAACGGAAGAATCCATAAAGGTCAAGGTCTTGCCCACCCCGACCACATGAGTTGATCCGCTGTAAGTCAGCTTATAACCGTTGAGATCATAAATTATGCCATCCTGCAGGGTAGCGGTGGTCGCATTACCCGTCAGCTTAATGACACCGTTTTCTGCCGCGGGCAACCCCGACTCTGTGGCCCAGCTAATGCTGCACAGCCCTATGGCCATGACCAGGGCCAGAATGGTTGCTAATACTTTTTTCATTGTTCATTCCCCTTATGGTAGTAGATTTCCGCAGGTGCGCTCGTTTTAATGGTTATTAAAACGCAAATGCAGAGGTACCTCTGCGGATAGTCATATTATAGCACGGCTGCACCGTTTGTCCAGCCTATTTATGGAAATTTTACACATTTTTTCTGTTACCGGGAATAAAAACAGGAAAATTTGGCAGGAAATGGAAGTTGGGGCGGAGAAAATGCCGCCTGCGGCGGGGACGGAGGCCCCTACAGGGGAAGGCTCTTGGGGGTCAGACCTTCAGATCAGTGGCGGCGGCGCGGGTGTGCTCACGCATGGCCTGTTTGGCGGCCGCGTCATCCTGCCGGTGGATAGCGCTCAGTATCTCCCGGTGGCGCGCCAGAATACGGCGTTCCAGGGCCAGACACGCGCCGTCGTTCAGCGTCTCCATCTTTTTCAGCAGAGTGTGCTGCTCCACCTGGCCCAGGACATCGGTGACGATCATGGCCACCTGGTTGCCGGTGGCGCGGGAGAGCAGGCTGTGGAAACGGACGTCCAGCTCGGCGAAGCGGCGGTAATCGCCCAGGGCCTGCTCCGCCGCCGTGAGACAGCTGTCCAGCGCCGCCAGATCCTCGTCGGTGCGGCGCCGGGCCGCCCAGCCGGCGATGGTGCCGTCGTTGACGGCGCGGTACTCGCCCAGCTCCTCCAGAGAGATCTGGTTCAGCTGGAGCATGGCCGACAGCGGCTGCTCCACGCCGTCGATGGTCAGCTCCTGCACCACGGCGCCGCTGGCGCCGTGGGTGGAGGCCACATAGCCGCCCTGCTCCAGCATACGCAGGGCCTCGCGGATGGTGGGACGGGAACGGTGGAGCTGCTCCATCATGGCACGCTCGGAGGGCAGGCGGTCGCCGGGCTTCAGCACTCCGGAGGTGATAAGCTCCCGCAGCTGGTCATAGATGGCCTCGCTGGCCCGCCCGCCGCCGATGGGCTGCCAGGGGATATGTACGGCTTCCGGCATGGAAGGGCCTCCTTTCACAGAAAATACCCGGACAGTATAGCGCATCCCGGGGAAAATAGCAAGGGCAGGATGCAGGAAAGCCCGGAGGACGGTGCCTTCGGGCTTTCCCGCTGTGGGGAGGGGGATATTACTTCTTCAGGGCTTTCATTTCCTCGATCATCATGGGGACCACCTTGAACAGGTCGCCGCAGATGCCGTAATCCGCCACCTCGAAGATGGGGGCCACGTCGCTCTTGTTGACGGCGATGATGCACTCGGAGTCCTGCATGCCGGCCTTGTGCTGGATGGCACCGGAGATGCCCAGCGCCACATAGATGCGGGGATGGACGGTCTTGCCGGTCTGTCCCACCTGATGGTCGGCGGTCATCCAGCCGGCGTCCACCACGGCGCGGGACGCGCCCACCACGCCGCCCATGAGGGCGGCCAGCTCCTCGGCCAGGGCGATGCCCTTCTCCACGTCCTTGGCGATGCCGCGGCCCACGGAGACCACCACCTCAGCGCCGGTCAGGTCCACCATGGCGCGGGCGGCCTTGACGATCTCCAGCACCTTGGTGTGGATGTCGGCCTCGGTGAGGGTAAAGGCGGGATGGATGAGCTCCACCTTGCTCGCGCCGTTCTCGTCAAACTCGCGCTTCTTCATCACGCCGGGGCGCACGGTGGCCATGGCGGGGCGGAAGCGTGGGCAGACGATGGTGGCCATCAGGTGGCCGCCGAAGGCGGGACGGGTCATCTTCAGGTTGGTGTTGACATCGAAGAGCTTCGTCTCGAAGTTCATGGCGTCCACGTCCAGAGAGGATCCGGTGCGGAGGAAGTTGATGTAGCCGTTCAGGTCCACGTCCAGATGGGTGCAGTCGGCGCACAGGCCGGTGTGGAGACGGGCGGCGCAGCGGGGCGCCAGGTCGCGGCCGATATGGCTGGCGCCGAAGAGCATGATCTCGGGCTTGAACTCGTGCACCGCGTCGGTGATGATCTTGGTGTAGGCGTCGGTGGTGTAGTCCTTCAGCAGAGGGCTGTTGTAGACGTAGACCTTATCCGCGCCGTAGCCGCCCAGCTCCGCGGCGATGTTGTCCACGCTGTCGCCCAGCAGGATGCCGCTGAGCTGCACACCCAGCTCGTCGGCCAGCTTGCGGCCCTCGGAGATCAGCTCAAAGGTGGTGGGCATCATCTTGCCCTGCCGCTGCTCGCAAAAGACCCACACGCCGGAGAAGGCCTTGGGATCGGTATTCATAAAAGTAGACATATCGTTTCTCCCTTCTCAGATGATGTGCTTGGCGGACAGGATGCCGAACAGCTGCTCCACGGTCTCCTTGCCGCTGCCCTCCAGCATCATGCCGCTGCCCTTGCGGGGAGGCGTAAAGCTCTTGTAGATATTGGTGGGAGAGCCCTTCAGACCGATGGTGTCCACCTCGATGAGGGGATCGTCCTTCAGCGCGTTGTAATCCAACACGGTGACGGGCTCGGCGTCGCAGTCCAGGATGCCCCGGATGGTCATGTAGCGGGGGGTGTTCAGCTCCTTGATGCAGGTGAGCAGGCAGGGGGTCTGCACCTGCACGGTCATATAGCCGTCCTCCAGCATACGGCGGACGGTGAGGGTGTCGCCGTCCTTCTTGATGTCGGCCACATAGGACACCTGGGGGATCTCCAGCTTTTCGGCGATCTGGGGGCCCACCTGGGCGGTGTCGCCGTCGATGGCCTGACGGCCGCAGAAGATGATGTCGTCCTTGTCCACGCCCAGGTTCTTGATGGCGGCGGCCAAAATCTGGGAGGTGGCGAAGGTGTCGGAGCCGCCGAACTCACGGGCGGACACCAGCACGGCCTTGTCCACGCCCATGGCCTTCAACTCCAGCAGCATACCGGCGGCGGGAGGGGGGCCCATGGACACGGCGATGACGGGGCAGCCCAGCTGGTCCTTCAGGGCCAGGGCGGCCTCGACGGCGTTCATATCGTCGGGGTTGATGATGGTCTGCATGGAGGCGCGGTCCAGCGTGCCGTCGGCGTTGACGGCGACCTTGCCGGAGGTGTCGGGCACCTGCTTGACACATACGATAAGCTTCATTCTATTCTTGCTCCTTTCCGCATTACTTCAGCAAATTGCCGGAGATGACCATCTGCTGGACCTGAGAGGTGCCCTCGTAGATGGTGAACACGCGGCAGTCGCGGTACTTGCGCTCGACGGGGTACTCCTTGATGTACCCGTAGCCGCCGTGGATCTGCACGGCCTTGGCGGCGATCTCGTTGCAGGTCTCGGAGGCGAAGTACTTGGCCATGGAGCAGTACATGGAGGCGTTGGGGTCGTTTCTGTCCTTCATCTGGGCGGCCATATAGACCAGCTCCTTGGCGGCGGTCAGCTTGGTTGCCATATCCGCCAGCATGAAGGCGATGGCCTGGTTCTTGCAGATGGGCTTGCCGAACTGGACGCGCTCCTTGGAGTACTTGATGGCCTCATCCAGGCAGCCCTGGGCCAGACCGATGGACTGGGCGGACACACCCAGACGGCCGCCGTCCAGGGTCTTCATGGCGTTGATAAAGCCCATGTTCTCCTTGCCCAGCATATCGCTCTTGTGGACGCGGACGTCCTCCAGCACCACGTCGGAGGTGGCGTAGCCCACCAGGCCCATCTTGGCCTCGTGCTTGCCGCAGGAGACGCCGGGGGCCTTCATGTCCACGATAAAGGCGGAGATACCCTTATTGCCGCGGCTCATGTCGGTCTTGGCGTAGACGATGCAGTAGTCGGCCAGGGGTGCACCGGAGATAAAGCACTTACGGCCGTTGAGGATGTAGTCGTCGCCATCCTTCACGGCGGTGGTGACCATGCTGCTGGCGTCGGAGCCGGCGCCCGGCTCGGTGAGGCCGAAGACGATCTTCACCTTGTTCTCCACGGAGGGACGGAGATACTTCTCCAGCTGCTCGGGGGTGCCCGCCTGCATCAGGGGGCCGCCGCCCAGAGAGTTGGGGGTATTGGCGTACAGGCTGGCCACAGCAGAGACACGGGCGATCTCCTCGATCATGATGACATAGGCCAGGGTATCGGCACCGGCACCGCCGTACTCGCGGGGGATCTTCAGGCCAAGAAAGCCGCACTTGGCCATCTTGTCCACGATCTCCTCGGGAAACTCGCCGGTCTCCTCCACCTTGTCAAGGACCTCAGTGGTGAGCTCGGTCTCGGCAAACTGGCGGACCAGCTTGCGGATCATTTCATGCTTTGCGTCGAAAATCATAGTTTTCCTCCTGTTAAAGTATGGGTCACTGCTCTGCTCAGCAGGGGATCTCGTGCTTGGACTTACCCTCTGTCAAAATCTCATAGATGCTGTTGACGCCGCACTCGGCCATCTGCTCCGCGGCCTCTTCGGTGAAGAAGGCCATGTGGGGCGTGTGGTAGACGTTGACGAAGGAGCGCAGGTACTTCAGCTTGAAGTAGGGCATACCGGGGGTACGGATGATGTCCTCATCGTGGGGAACGTGGATGATGCCGGTCTCGCCGGGGAAGGCGTCCATGAACAGCGCGCCGAACTTGCCGGACTCCACCGCCTCGGTGACGGCGTCGATATCCATCAGCTCGCCCCGGGCGTTGTCGATGAACACCACGCCGTCCTTCATCTTGGCGATGGCCTCGCGGTCGATCATGCCGGTGGTCTCGGGCAGCAGCGGGGTGTGGATGGTGATGATGTCGGACTCACGGTACAGGGTGTCCAGGTCCACATACTCGGCGTACGCACGGACAGCGTCGTTCTCATAGACGTCGTTGGCGATGATACGGCAGCCGAAGCCGCTGAGGCACTTGATGATGGTGAAGCCGATCTTGCCGGTGCCCATGACGCCCACGGTCATGGTACGCAGCTCGCGGCCCATCTTGCCCTTCAGGGTGAAGTCGTTGTCGTTGGTGTTGTAGAGCGCCTTCTTGAACTTGCGGATGCACATCAGGATGGCCATAACGGTGTATTCCGCCACGCCGTTGGGCGCATAAGCGCCGTTGCACAGGCGGAAGCCCAGGGAACGGGCATAGCCGCAGTTCATGTGGTTATAGCCCACGCAGCGGCTGGCCAGCACCTGCACGCCATAGCCCTTCAGCTCGTCCAGAACGGCGTTGGAATAGTCGCTCTGGCCCAGGGTGGTAACACCGTCGCAGCCGGCGGCCATATGGGCGGTGGTCTTATCCAGATTTGCGGGGGTGGAGATCAGCTCGATACCGTATTTCTTGCACAGGCCCTCGATGACGGGCTTCTCGTCGGGACGTACTTCGTAAGCAGCGATCTTCATGATTCTTCTCCTTCACATTCCGGGGGCGGCGGCGCGCTCCTCAACGCGCCGCGCCCTTATAGTTTGCTTTTCCTCAAGTCGCCGGGGTGTTCGTGTTCGTCGCGCTCCGCCTACGGCGGAGAGATTTTTCGTTCTGCCGATGGCAAACCGGCGATGGCGTACCGTGTGTACGTCGAGACGGTTTGACGATGGCAGGGCGGAAAAGATGCCGCCGTCAGTCTTTCAGGGAAGGATCCATGGGCACCGCCTCGCCGGCGGCGATCATGGCGGCCACCTGCTCGTCGGTGTAGCCCAGGTTCTTCAGCACCAGTTCGGTCTGCTCGCCCAGGTACGGACCGCGGTTGTAGGGAGGCAGCTCCGTCTCCTCGAAGATAACGGGAGGCCGGACCATGGTGCGTTTATTGCCGTTGGAATATTCCATCTCGTAGAAGCAGCCGGAGGCCCATGCCTGCTTATCCACCAGCAGCTGATCCCAGGTCTGGGCCACGGCGTAGGGCAGATCGTTGGCGTCCATCAGCTTGCACCACTCGTCCAGGGTGCGGCTGGCCATCTCGGCCACCAGGAAGTCGTAGAACTCCTCGATGTTGGCCTGTAGGTTGGTCTGGGGATAGTAACGGGGATCCTCGGCCAGCTCGGGATGGCCGATGGCGTTCATAAAGATGGGATAGTGGCGGTTGTACTGGGGCATGGCGATCTGGAGCCACTTGTTGTCCTTGGTCTTGTGGGCCACCACCAGGGGATTGGGCAGGGTGCGGCGGGACAAGGGGTACTGGGTGGTGGGGTCGCCGTACTGGCTGGCCTGCAGCAGCAGGGAGACATCCCAGATGGCGCTGTGGAACAGGGAGACCACCACGCGGTCGCCGATGCCCGTCTCGCGGGCGCGGTACAGGGCCGCCAGCACGCCGGAAGCCAGGTACATACCCACCTGATGGTCGCCGAAGCCGGCGATGGTCAGCATGGGCAGGGCGTCCTTATCGAACAGGGTGCCCAGGATGCCGCCGCGGGCAAAGAAAGCGGTAAAGTCGAAGCCAGGTAGGTCCTTGTCGGGGCCCTTCTCGCCGTAGCCGGACACGAAGCCATACACCAGCCTGGGGTACTTGGCGTGGAGCGTCTCATAGTCCAGGCCGGCCTTCTTCAGGGGGTTCTGCCGCCAGTTGGTGATGAAGATGTCCGCCTCGGCGATGAGCTTCTCCAGCGCCTCACGGCCGGCGGGGGTCTTGGTGTTCAGGCAGACGCAGGTCTTGCCGGCGTTCTCCAGATCATAGGAGGTGTTCTCCTTCTGGTCCTGGGGACGGCCCTCGTTGACGGCGGTGTAGCGCAGGGGGTCGCCGGCGGGGGCCTCGACCTTGATGACCTCGGCGCCCAGATCCGCCAGAAAGCGGGCGCAGCAGGGGGCGGCGATAAAGGTGGCCAGCTCCAGCACCTTTACGCCCTCGAGGGGACGCTTTACTTCACTCATATCGTTCCTCCATGTATGTTAATAAATGGTGTGTTGCTTACATTTTCAGCAGGTCGCGGAAGGTCTCGAGGTTGGTTCGCACCTGCTCAAACCGCACCATCTGGCGGTCCACCTCCACCAGCGTCAGGGGCAGGTCGGCGGCCTCGCAGGCCTTCTTGATCATCACATAGTCGAACTCCTCCGGGTCGCAGAACTTGGTCAGCACCACCAGAACGCCCTTGGCGCTTCTCGCCTTGGCGGTGTCCACGATCCACTTCACCCGGTTCTTCTCCTGATCGTACAGCACAGAGCAGTTGCCCATGGCGGCGAACTTCTCGGCCAGCGCGTTCAGGGCGTCATCGCGCTCCGGTGCGTCGGTGCGGTACTGGCGGGACTGGGCGGCCACGTCGTCGGCCACGATGTGCAGACCCATTTCGTCCAGAATGGCGTTCAGCGCCGGGGCGTCCGTCAGGATGCCGGAGATGACGATGGGCAGCTTCTCCGCGGCGGGAGTCTGGGCTTCCAGCTTCTCAATGAGGGCCTCCACCAGATCGGTGTGCTCCTCCTTGGTCATGAAGAAGGCGCTCTTGAAGATGTCGCTGCGCTGGGCGGCGGTGATCTCCGGGTGAACAGCCAACAGCTCGTCGATCTTCCGCATGGCGGCGTTGTGGCGGTTGTAGACCTTGATGGAGGCGAGCAGCTTCTCCTCGGAGAATGTACCGCCCAGCTTCTCCAGGTCGCGGATCACGCGCTCATAGCCGGCCTTGGTATAGGCCACGCCGTAGGCGGGCTTGCGGTTCTGGGGATAGGTCATGGGGATGAAGGGGATGGACGGCACGGCGTACTTCCAGTTCTCGCCCACGGTCTTGAGGGTATCGCACAGGGAGGGGATGACGATAGCGGACGCGCCCTCGTAGGCACCGTTGATGCCCAGCTCCAGCAGAGACTGGACAATGGCGCACAGGAAGGCGGGGCAGTATTCCTTGGCGCGGTTCAGCGCCACATCGCCGCCCCAGGCTCCCATAGGCACGAAGCCCATGGCGTGGATAAGCTCCTCGGGAGTATAAACAGGAGCGCACAGGACGATCTTTTTGCCCTGGGCCAGATAGCCGTCCATCTGCGCGCGGGGAGAGGCTGCTGCCTCATGCAGCTTGTTGAGGATGTCGTTCATGCCTTACACTCCTTTCGCAGCCTTGTTGGCTTCCATGATCTCCGTCAGGCCCTGGACGCGGGTGTCGTACTGGGCCTCGGAGAAATTGCGGGGGTCGGCCTGATCGCCGTCGAAGCTGACCACGGGGATATCGCAGGCCTTGCCGATCTGGCGGCTCATCTCGTACATGAAGCCGCTCCACAGCTTGCAGGAGCGGTTGGTATGCACCAGCATACCCTCCACGTGGTTGTCCTTGCAGAGCTTGATGCGCTTGTCGCGGCTCATCTCCAGATTGATGGCGTTGGGAACCTTGCAGTAGGCGCGGATCATCTCGTCAAAGGTGTTGTAGTCGAAGCCGAAGGCGTCGGCGTAGATGGTGGTGACCATGTTGATGCCCCGGGACTTCAGGCCGGTGCTGGTGGCACGCAGGTACGGCCAGCAGGCGATGCCCTCAAACATGATGCGGTACTTCTCCTCCGTGCGGAAGGTGGAGGTACCGTTCTTGTGGTTGTCCTCGTACTCCTTCAGCAGCGTCTCCATGGCGTCGGCGGCGGTGGACTTGCCCCGGGCCGTGACCATGACGGCCATGTGGTTCAGCAGGTCGAAGCCGTTGAAGGGAGAGGGCACATACCTGGCGCAGCCGGTGGCCGCCAGCCATGCGCGGCTGGAGCGGCAGGAGAAGCCGGTGACCTCCTTGAACTTCTCGTCGGACCACTTCTTGCCGGTGATCTCCTCCAGCTGCTTCACGGCGTCCCAGAACTGGCCGGTGACGTAGGCCACCTCCGCGTCGGACACCTCATAGTCGGGATTGAAGGGGATATCCAGCAGGATCATGGGGATATTCAACTCACGGGCCAGGTTCTCGTACCACTTGATCATGCAGGAGCAGATGTTGCTGCAGCACAGCAGCACGTCGGGCATGGCCACGTCCTGCTCGGGACAGGACTTCAGCTTGGCGTAGGCCAGCGACACGCGGGCGTAGGCGCAGATGTCGTTGGAGTAGCCCTCGGACTCCGCCACCTCGCACATTCTCGTGCCCGCGCCGCGGGCGGCGATGCCGGCGGCCTGGTTCTCGGGGTACACGGTGGCGATGCCCATAGTCTCCGGGATCTCCACAGGGAAGTTGCTGGAGACCCAAGCCACCTTCTCGCCGCGCTTCTTGGCCTCGATGGCATCCACATAGGCGTCCGCCGCGATCTTGCCCAGCTTATACTTGGCGGAATTGGGATCCACCGGCTTAGGCACCTTCTTCACTTCTTCTGCCATTTCAGTTCCTCCTCACAGCTTTTATCGAAACGCACTTCTGCTTATTCATGTCGTCTGCTTATATGCCCACAGGGCCGCGCCGATGGCGCCGAAATACTGGGCCAGCGGGTCCACGCTGACGGGGACGTTCAGCTCGTCGCTGAGTGCCTGCCGCACCGCGTCGTTCCGGGCCACGCCGCCGGAGAGACAGACCTGCTCCGTGACGCCCGCCCGTCGGGCCAGAGCCGCCACGCGGCTGGCCACGCTGCGGCAGATGCCCGCCACCAGGTCAGGGCGTCTGACGCCGTTGGCCAGCTGACTGATGACCTCGCTCTCGGCGAACACCGTGCAGGTGCTGGAGATAGCGGCGGGTGCCGCGGCCTTGGCGGCCTCGGTGTCCAGATCGTCCACATCCAGGCGGAGGATGGAGGCCATCACATCCAGAAACCGCCCCGTACCGGCGGCGCACTTATCGTTCATGACGAAGTTCACCATCTTGCCGGAGGGCGACAGGGCGATGACCTTGGCATCCTGCCCGCCGATGTCGATGACGGTACGCAGGTCCGGGAACACGAAGCGCCCGCCCAGGGCGTGGGCCGTCAGCTCGCTGATCTCGCCGTCGGCGCCCTCGTAGTTTTTGCGGCCGTAGCCGGTGACAAAGGCGCAGGCCATATCGGCCCGGGTCAGGCCGCTGGTCTGCCACAGCTGCGCCAGCGCCTCCTCCGGCCCGCCGGTGCCCAGGCCGCCGGTTTGGAGGCTGTGGGCCACCAGCTCTTTTCCGTCTTTAAGAACGGCGCACTTGGAAGTGGTGCTGCCGATGTCGATACCTAAGGTGTACATGGGGTCCTCCCTATTCTGTGCGATCGGGCAGAAATACCCTCTCCCGCGGTGCGGAGATACTGCGCGCCGCACTGGTCTTACCAGTTTACTTATATTATACGGGTTTGTGAAATTTGCGTCAATTATGCGAATTGCCAAAGAAATAACAATTATTTGTGCATTGTACCGAGCCGCACTTTAAATGATTAAAACTTTCCGGATTTTTCCGGGACAATGTTGCGTTTTCTTTGGAAACTCGTCATGGCAGTATGGGAAAGCCGCATGGCGCGCTCGCGCCATGCGGCTTTCTGCGGTTCACGGCTCCAGGTCGTGTTTGTCCAGCTTCATGTTCCGGTAGGCCTTGGGCAGGCCGGGGGCGATGAGGGGAAAGGTGTTCTCCGTGTCAGACGTGGGCTGGATATTATAGGTGCCGTACATATTCACCAGGTCGAAGCTGCTGCGCGGCACGCCGGGAAAGTGGTGGACGTCCGGTGTAGCGTCATAGGGAAAGCCCTCCCGACTGCGCTTGCGTTTGGGCATAAAAATCACCTCCGGCCTTAGTATGGCCGGAGGCGGTTGGTTTATGAGCTTCAGCGGTAGACCTCCGCATCGAAGTCGCGGACGATCTCATCCCGCCTTTCATCGCGGACGCAGACCAGATTTGTCTCGTCAAAGGCCAGGCGCATGGCGAAATCCTTGGCCTCGTAAATATCGTTTGTCTCGAAGAAGTCGCGATAGGCCTCCTCCGGCTCGTGGCTCTTGCGCCAGATAACGTGAAAACGCATAGACACTCCTCCTGTAAAATGGGGGTAATTTTTAGTATACCCCCGCCGGAAGCAAAAAGCAACGGTGGGTTTTGCCAAAAAACACAGTCAAAGTTCGTCACATTTTCCCCCGGGAAAGTTGTGATTTCTTCTTCCCCTGCCCCACAAGATATTGTATAATAGCAGACGATATTTTGGAGAGACAGAGGTGGATCAGGGTGAAGATCGGATTTGACAACGAAAAGTACCTGCAATTACAGGCGGAGCACATCACGGCGCGGCGCGCCCAGTTCGGCGGCAAGCTGTATCTGGAGTTCGGCGGCAAGCTGTTTGACGACTATCACGCCTCCCGTGTGCTGCCGGGGTTCCAGCCGGACAGCAAGATACGGATGCTGCAGACGCTGAAGGACGACGTGGAGATCGTGGTGGCCATCTGCGCCGGGGACATCGAGAAGAACAAGATGCGCGGCGACCTGGGCATCAGCTACGACGTGGACGTGCTGCGGCTGATCGACGTATTCCGGGGGCTGGGCTTCTATGTGGGCAGCGTGGTCATCACCCAGTACGCCGGCCAGCCGGCGGCGGACGCCTTTATCAAGCGGCTGAGCGCCCTTGGCGTGAAGAGCTATAAGCACTATCCCATCGCCGGGTATCCCTCGGACGTGGCGCACATCGTGTCCGACGAGGGCCTGGGCAAGAACGAATATATTGAGACGACCCGGCCGCTGATCGTGGTGACGGCCCCCGGCCCCGGCAGCGGCAAGATGGCCACCTGCCTGAGCCAGCTGTACCACGACAACCGGCGGGGTATCCGGGCGGGCTACGCCAAGTACGAGACGTTCCCCATCTGGAACCTGCCGCTGAAGCACCCGGTGAACCTGGCCTATGAGGCGGCCACGGCGGACCTGAATGACGTGAACATGATCGACCCGTTCCACCTGGAGGCCTATGGCAAGACCACGGTGAATTACAACCGGGACGTGGAGATCTTCCCGGTGCTGGCGGCCATGTTCCGGATGATCCAGGGCGAGTGCCCCTACAAGTCCCCCACGGACATGGGCGTGAACATGGCAGGCTTCGCCATCGTGGATGACGCGGTGTGCCAGGAGGCCAGCCGGATGGAGATCCTGCGCCGGTACTACACCGGGTGCGTGGAACGGGCCAAGGGCCAGGCGGACGAGTGCGTGGTGCGGAAGCTGGAGCTGGTGATGCAGCAGGCCGGCGTGACGCCGGACATCTGCCCGGCGGTGGCGGCCTCGCTGGAAAAGGCGGAGGCCACCGGCAAACCGGCGGGTGCCATGGTGCTGCCGGACGGCAGCGTGGTGACCGGGCGGACCTCCCCCCTGCTGGGCGCATCGGCGGCGCTGCTGCTGAACGCGCTGAAGAAGATGGCGGGCATTGACCACAAGCTGGACCTGATCCCCTCGTCGGTGATCGAACCCATCAGCGCCATGAAGACCGGCTGCCTGGGCCACCGAAATCCCCGGCTGCACTCGGATGAGGTGCTGATCGCGCTGGCGATCTCCGGTCTGACGAACCCCCTGGCGGCCATGGTGCAGGCGCAGCTGAAGAACCTGCGGGGCTGCGAGGCCCACTTCTCGGTCATCATCTCCGAGGAGGACGCCAAGCTGTATAAGCGGCTGGGCATCAACGTCAGCTGCGAGGCGAAATATGAGGTCAAGAGCCTGTATCACAAGTAAATAAGCGTCTGTGCCCGCGCCGTGCGCGGGCACAGCTTTCTGAAAGGAGCACATATGCAGAGCATCGCACAGATATTGGCATCGGAGCTGGGCCAGCCGGTCCAGTACGTGGAAAACGTTATCGCCCTGCTGGACGAGGGCAGCACCATTCCGTTCATCGCCCGCTATCGGAAGGAACAGCACGGCTCCATGGATGACACCACCCTGCGAAAGCTGGAGGACCGGCTGCAATACCTGCGGAACCTGGACAAGCGGCGGCAGGAGGTCAAGTCCGCCATCGACGGGCAGGGCAAGCTGACCGATGCGCTGGCGGCGGCCATCGACAGCGCCGCCACGCTGGCGGAGGTGGAGGACCTGTACCGCCCCTACAAGCAGAAGCGGCGCACCCGCGCCACGGTGGCCCGGGAGAAGGGGCTGGAGCCCCTGGCGCAGCTGCTGCTGGCGCAGGAGAAGGACTGTCCCGCGCCGGAGGCGGCCGCACAGGCGTACATCGATCCTGAGAAGGGCGTGGAGACCGCGGCCGACGCATTGCAGGGCGCCAACGACATCATCGCGGAGATCATCAGCGACGACGCGGACATCCGCAAGGCGCTGCGGAGCCTGCTGATGCGGCAGGGACGGCTGAGGAGCCTTGCCGCCACGGAGGAGGACAGCGTGTACCGACTGTACTACGACTTTGAGCAGGCCATCCCCAAGCTGGCGGGGCACCAGATCCTGGCCATCAACCGGGGCGAAAAAGAGGGACTGCTCTCCGTCACGGTATTGCTGGACCGGGAGGCCGCGCTGCCGGCACTGCGGCGGGCGGTGGTAAAGCCCGGCTCGGCGGCCATGGAATTCATCAAGGCCGCCTGTGAGGACGCCTATGACCGGCTGATCTATCCGTCGCTGGAGCGCGAGGCGCGGTCCGCCCTGACGGACAGCGCCAACGAGGGCGCTATCGGACAGTTCGCGCTGAACCTGAAGCCGCTGCTGCTCCAGCCGCCGGTAAAGGGCCACGTGACCATGGGGCTGGACCCCGGCTATGCCCACGGGTGCAAGGTGGCGGTCATCGACGGCACCGGCAAGGTGCTGGACACCACGGTGGTCTACCCCACCTACGGCGAGCGCCAGAAGCGGGAGGCCATCGCCAAGCTGACGGCCCTGTGCAAAAAGCACGGCGTGGCGCACATCGCCATCGGCAACGGCACCGCCAGCCGGGAGACAGAGCAGATGACGGTGGAGATGCTGCGGGGCCTTCCGGGCGTCAGCTATATGATCGTCAACGAGGCGGGCGCGTCGGTGTACTCCGCCGGCAAGCTGGCGGCGGAGGAGTTCCCGGACTACGACGTGAACCTGCGCTCGGCCATCTCCATCGCGCGGCGGTTACAGGACCCGCTGGCGGAGCTGGTGAAGATCGACCCCAAGGCCATCGGCGTGGGGCAGTACCAGCACGATATGCCGCAAAAGCGGCTGGACGAGGCACTATGCGGCGTGGTGGAGGACTGCGTCAACGCCGTGGGTGTTGACCTGAACACCGCCAGCGCCAGCCTGCTGGGCTATGTATCCGGGCTGAACGGCACCACGGCGAAGAACATTGTGGCGTACCGGGAGGCCAACGGCGCCTTCCCGGACCGGAAGCGGCTTTTGAAGGTGCCGAAGCTGGGGCCCAAGGCCTATGAGCAGTGCGCGGGCTTTTTGCGGGTGCCGGAGAGCAAAAACGTGCTGGACAACACCGGCGTACACCCGGAGAGCTATGGGGCGGCGGAGAAGCTGCTGGCCCTGTGCGGCTGCGGCGACGAAGACGTGCGCCGGGGCGCGGTGGACGGATTGATGCGGAAGGTGCAGGCCATGGGCGAGGCAAAGGTAGCCGAAGAGATCGGCGTGGGCATGCCCACACTGCGGGACGTGGTGAAGGAGCTGATGAAGCCCGGACGCGACCTGCGGAGCGACCTGCCGGCGCCCATTCTCCGCACCGATGTGCTGGACATGAAGGACCTGAAACCCGGCATGGTGCTCACCGGCACGGTGCGGAACGTGATCGACTTCGGCGTATTCGTGGACATCGGCGTGCATCAGGATGGGCTGGTACACATCTCGCAGGTGTGCAGCAGGTTCATCAAGCACCCCTCCGAGGTGGTGGCCGTGGGCGACATCGTGAAGGTGCTGGTGCTGGACGTGGACGAGAAAAAGCACCGCATCAGCCTGTCCATGAAGCAGGTGAAGGAATAAAAAAGAAACCGCCCCGGGGCGGTTTCTTTTTTATGCGTCTTTTACTCGATGACGGGGAGCTTTTTGACCACGGCGGCGCAGCGGGGGCACAGGTCGGGGTGCTCGCTGTCGCTGCCCACGGTGGGCAGGACCTTCCAGCAGCGGGCACACTTGGCGCCGTTGGCGGGGCGAACGGCCACCTTCTGCTCCGCGTCCACGTCCACGCGGACCTGGGAGACGATAAACAGGTCGGCCACCTGGGCGGCGTCCATGGATGCCAGGAAGCCATCCTCCGGCGTAACGGTCAGGTCCACCTCAGCCTCCAGGCTCTTGCCGATGGTCTTGTTGGCACGGGCGGTCTCCAGCGCGCCGTTGACGGCGGTGCGGAGGGCAGCGATACGGGCCCAGCGGGCCATCTCGTCCTCGGAGAGGGCGTAGCCGTTGTAGGGCAGCACCATCTCGTTGAACAGGACGTTGCGCGCGTCATCGCAGGAGCGATGGGGCATGGCCAGCCAGATCTCATCGCAGGTAAAGGCCAGAATGGGGGCAAACAGACGGGTCATAGCGTCCAGGATCAGGAACAGGGCGGTCTGGGCGCTGCGGCGGGAGAGGCCCTCGGCCTCGTCGCAGTACAGGCGGTCCTTGAGAATATCGAAGTAGAAGGAGCTCAGGTCCACCACGCAGAAGTCGTTGATCATGTGGGACACCACATGGAACTCGTAGTTGTCGTAGGCGGCATAAGCCTTGGTCAGCAGGTCGTTCAGGCGAGTGATGGCCCACTTGTCCAGGGGCAGCATCTCGCCCGGCTCCACCAGATGATCGGCGTCGAAGCCGGTCAGGTTATCCAGGCAGAACTTGGCGGTATTGCGGAACTTCAGGTAGTTCTGGCTCAGCTGCTTGAAGATCTCGTCGGAGCAGCGGACATCCACATGGTAGTCGGAGCTGCCGGCCCACAGGCGCAGCAGATCGGCGCCGTACTTGTTGAAGATCTCGGCGGGATCCATGCCGTTGCCCAGGGACTTGTGCATGGCCTTGCCCTCGCCGTCCACGGTCCAGCCGTGGGTGACGCACTCCTTGAACGGTGCGCCGCGGCCCAGAGCGCCCACGGCCACCAGCAGGGAGGACTGGAACCAGCCGCGATACTGATCCAGGCCCTCGATGTACATGGTGGCAGGCCAGAAGCCCTGATCGCGCTCCATGGCGGCAAAGTGGGTGGAGCCGGAGTCGAACCAGCCGTCCAGCGTGTCCGTCTCCTTATCAAATCCGGCGGCCTTGCCGCAGTGGGGGCAGGTGAAGCCCTTGGGCAGGATGTCGGCGGCGTCTCTGTCGAACCAGGCGTTGGAGCCCTCCTTCTCGAACAGCCCGGCCACGGCCTCGATGCTCTCGGGGGTGCAGACGGGCTTGCCGCAGTCCTTGCAGTAGAACACGGGGATGGGCAGGCCCCAGCGGCGCTGGCGGCTGATGCACCAGTCGGTGCGCTCCAGGATCATGGAGCGCATACGGTCCTTGCCCCAGGCGGGCACCCAGCGCACGTCCTCGCAGGCGGCGATGGCCTCGTCCTTGAAGCTGTCCACGGAGCAGAACCACTGGGGGGTGGCGCGGAAGATGATGGGCTGCTTGCAGCGCCAGCAGTGGGGGTAGCTGTGGACGATGTCCTCGCTGGCGAACAGAGTGCCGTTGTCCTTCATATCCTGCAGGATGACGGGGTTGGACGCATCGGTGGTCATGCCCTCGTACTTGCCGGCGTAGGCGGTGTGCTTGCCCTGATCGTCCACGGGCACCACCATGTCCATGCCGTAGCGCTTGCAGGTCACATAGTCATCGGCACCGAAGCCGGGTGCGGTGTGGACGCAGCCGGTACCGGAGTCCATGGTGACGTAATCCGCCAGCACCAGGCGGGAGGTCTTGGGCAGGAAGGGATGGTCGGCCAGCATATTCTCGAAGAAGGAGCCGGGGTGCGTCTCCACGATCTCATAGCTGTCAAAGCCGCCGATCTTCATGACCTTCTCGACCAGTGCCTCGGCCATGATGTACATCTCGCCGTTGGGCGCCTTGACCACGGCGTAGCTCTCGTCGGGGTGCAGGGCGATGGCCAGGTTGCCGGGCAGGGTCCAGACGGTGGTGGTCCAGATCACGAAGTACAGCTTGCTGTGGTCCAGATGGCCCAGCTTGCCCTGATCGTCATGCATGGGGAACTTCACATAGACGGTGGTGCAGGGATCGTCCTTATACTCGATCTCCGCCTCGGCCAGCGCCGTCTCGTCGTGGGGGCACCAATACACGGGCTTCAGGCCCTTGTAGATGTGACCGTTCTGGTACATTCTGCCGAACACACGGACCTCCTGGGCCTCGAAGCCGGGATCCATGGTCTTGTAGGGGTGCTCCCAGTCGCCCACCACGCCCATGCGCTTGAAGCCGTCGCGCTGGACATCGATGTAGTGGTCGGCAAACTCGTGGCAGGCACTGCGGAACTCAGAGACGCTCATGGCCTTGTGGTTCAGCTTGTTCTGCTTGATGATGGCGGACTCGATGGGCATACCGTGGTTGTCCCAGCCGGGGATATAGGGGGTATAGTAGCCGCGCATCGCGTACATGCGGGTGATAAAGTCCTTCAGGGACTTGTTCAGAGCGTGGCCCATGTGCAGCGCGCCGTTGGAGAACGGAGGGCCGTCGTGGAGGGAGAACAGAGGCTTGCCCTCGTTCTTCTTCAGCAGCTCATTATAAAGGTCCAGCTCTTCCCAGTGCTTCAGCATCTCCGGCTCGCGGGCGGGCAGGCCGGCGCGCATGGGAAAGCCGCTTTTGGGCATATTCAGTGTCTTCTTGTACTCCATGTTGCTTCTCCTTTATCTGAATAGTTTTGAAAACAAAATAAAAAGCGCCTTTGTCTCGTTCAAGAGACAAAGGCGCGGAAAAACGTCCTCTGCGGTACCACTCTCGTTGCCGCCGGGGCGGCCACTCATCCCCCACGGAATGGGGCGGGGAGAAGGTAACGGCTCCCTTGCCGTCCGCGCTTACTCGGCGAGCTTTCAGGCGGATGCTCCGGGGTGATGTTCGGTGTCCCTGTCCCGTCCGCCTTGCACCAAACGGCGGCTCTCTTCGCGTGGACATGAGGCACGGCCTGTCCCCTTCATCGCAACTTTCAATATTGCTGACAATGTAGCACGGTTTTGAAAAAATGTCAAGAGGAAAGCGGAAAAAGGCGGCACACAGCCGCCTTTTTCAGTTAAATTATCCGATAATCCCGCTGGGCCAGGGCCTGCTCCCGGCGTATTTTCTGGACGGCCAGGGCCTCCTCCAGGGCCACGATGATGCTGTTGGACACCAGAAAGCCCCGGGGCGTCAGGCGCCAGCCGTTCTCCGTTCGGGCGGCCAGACCCGTGCGCTCATACTGCACGAGCAGATCCTCCATGGGCTGGAATCGCTGGCGGTAGGTCGTCTCGAAATACCGGCGGTCGATGCCCTCCGCCGTGCGGAGGGACAGCATGACGTACTCGTAATCCCGGGTCAGCGTGGCGTCGGACTCGGACTCCGACAGGATCAGGCGACCGCTTATGTAGCTGTCCAGGTCCCGGACGTAGGCGTAGCGCACACCGCCGAAGTCGGAGTGGGCGCCGGGCCCGAAGCCGGCGTACTCCTCCATGTGCCAGTATTTCAAGTTGTGGCGGGAGGCAAAGCCCGGCTTGGCAAAGTTGGATATCTCGTACTGCTCATAGCCGTTCTGCGCCAAAACGGTGACGGCGTAGAGATACATATCCGCCTGGGCATCGTCGTCCGGGAAGCGCTCGCTGTCCCGGCGGTCATACAGGGGCGTGCCGGGTTCCAGCTTCAGGCCGTAGCAGGAGATATGCTCCGGGGCCAGGGCGATGACGGCGGCGAGGGTGTCCTCCCACTGCTGCATGGTCTGGCCCGGCAGGCCGTATATCAGGTCCATACTGAGGTTTTTGAACCCGGCCTTCCGCACGGCGGCCACGGCCTCCTGTACTTGGGCAAAGGTATGGATGCGGCCGATGGCGCGAAGCAGGCCGTCATCCGCCGACTGAACGCCCAGAGATATCCTGTTGAAGCCCGCCCGACGCAGCGCACGCAGGGCCTTGACGTCACAGGCGGAGTCCGGGTTGGCCTCCAACGTGATCTCGGCGTCGCGGGCCACAGGGCAGCGCTTGCGGAGGGTCCGCAGCAGCTTTGTCAGGCGGTCCGGTCCCAGATAGCTGGGGGTGCCGCCGCCGAAGTACACCGTGTCCACCCGGTGGGCGGCAGTGCGGGGCGCGACCTCCTCGATATGGCGCAGCAGGGCGGCGGTATAGGCGTCCATCTTCTCCTCGCTGCGGGGCAGAGAGTAAAAGTCGCAGTAGGCGCATTTCTGGCGGCAGAAGGGGATATGGATATAGAGCCCGAGAGGGGCTTTTTCTTTCTGCATATCAGCGTACCTGAGGCGGCAGTATGGTCACAGCGCCGTAGAAGCAGTTGACCTTGCAGCTGCGGCAGCCGATGCAGTCATCCTGACGGACCTCATAATAGCCGTCCGGCCGCAGGTCGATGCACTTCATGGGGCAGAACATGGCGCACCAGCCGCAGCCAGTGCAGCTCACCGGGTCGATCACGGCCAGCTGGACCGCCTTGCGCCCGAAGGGATGGGCAGGGTCGTGCATAACTGACGCCCTCCTTTCCTGAGATCACCGTATCATTATAGCCGTTTTCATGGGTTTTGACAAGTATAGCCGCGGCGAAAGCGGCACATATTATCGGGGAAAGGATGTGATGGCGTGACACCTAAGGAATATGACGCGCTGGTACGGCAGCTGTCGCCCAGCTCACCCATCGGCAAGGACACGGCGCTGGCCTTTGTCGTCGGCGGCGGGATCTGCGCCGTGGGACAGCTGATCGCCAACGGCTGGCAGGCACTGGGGCTGACGCAGCAGGAGGCGGCCTCCGCCACCTCGGTAACGCTGGTGTTCCTGTCGGTGCTGCTGACGGCGCTGGGGCTGTACCACCGGCTGGCGCGGTACGCCGGGGCAGGCACGCTGGTGCCCATCACCGGCTTCGCCAACGCCGTAGCCTCGCCGGCCATCGACTTCCGGGCGGAGGGCATCGTCACCGGCACGGCGGTCAAGATGTTCACTGTAGCCGGGCCGGTGATCGTATTCGGCACCGCTGCCAGCGTGGTGTACGGGCTGGTGCTGTATCTGCTGGCATAGCGTGAGCGCCGGCGCTGCCGGTCACGACCGTGTCTGTCCGTACACATAAAAAGCCGCCTTTCGGCGGCACATGAAAAAAGAACCGGCCTCTAGCCGGTTCTTTTTGCTCGGTTCAGATGTACTGCTTCATGCCCTCGGTGGCGGTGTCCTCGTCCGCGCTGATGGTGACGGTGAACTTCACGCCATTCTCCTCGCTGAAGCGGTCCAGCCAGTGGAGGAACGCCTCTACCGCCTGCAGGTCAGTGCTGCCGGCGATCTTGCAGAGATTATCCACGAACACATGGGAAATATCGTAATTGCCCGCGTACATACCGCACAGGAAGCCGCGCAGGCAGTCAAAAGAATCCACATTATACTCGCCGGCGTTGACCAGACGGACGTTGTAGCTGACGTCGTAGGTCATATCGCCCTTAGGCTCGATGCACACGACACTTCCGGTCTCGGACTCCACGCTGGTGTGGATGAGCTCGATGAGCTGCTTGGTCTTACCGGCACCGTTGGCACCCATGATCAGTCTAACCATAAGAAATCACTCCTTTGTCATTGGTGGTTTCCACCTGAGTACAGCATACCATACCGGTGGAAAAATAGCAATGCAGAAAAAGTAAACTTATTTTTGGGCACTTTTACTTTTCCAGCTTCCCCAGCAGCGTCTGCCGCAGGTCCTCATACCCCGGCTTGCCCAGCAGGGCGAACATATTTTTCTTATAGGCCTCCACGCCGGGCTGGTCAAAGGGGTTCACGTCCAGCAGGTAGCCGGACAGGCCGCAGGCGTACTCAAAGAAGTAAATCAGCCCGCCCAGGGTCTGCTCATTGACGGATCCTGTCCGCAGCGTCACGTTGGGCACGCCGCCCTCCACATGAGCCAGCAGCGTACCGTCCATGGCCTGCTGGCGGATAAAGTCCATGCTCTTGCCCGCCAGGAAGTTCAGGCCGTCGCCGTTGCCCTCGTCATAGGGCACGGGGTTTTCGTTTTGAGAGGGGCCGAAGCGCACCACCGTCTCGAACAGGTGGCGCTCACCCTCCTGGATGTACTGGCCCATGGAGTGCAGGTCGGCGGTAAACTCCACACTGGCGGGGAACAGGCCCTTGTTCTCCTTGCCCTCGCTCTCGCCGTACAGCTGCTTCCACCACTCGGACATAAAGCGGAAGCAGGGCTCATAGGCCGCCAGCAGCTCGATCTTCTTCCCCGTGCGGTACAGCTCATACCGGGCGCCGGCATACTGCCAGGCGGGATTGGCGTTCATGTCCGCCAGGGCACATTCGCGCATCATATCCGCCGCGCCGTCCATCAGCGCGTCGATATCGATACCGGCCACAGCAATGGGCAGCAGACCCACGGCCGTGAGCACACTGTACCGTCCGCCGATGTTGTCCGGCACCACGAACTCCTCGTAGCCCTTATCGTCGGCCAGGCCCTTCAGGGCCCCCTTGTGGGCGTCGGTGGTGGCATAGATGCGCCGGGCGGCCTCCTCCGGGCCGTACTTCTTCTCCAGCAGCTCACGGAAAAAGCGGAAGGCCACGGCGGGCTCCGTGGTGGTACCGGACTTGGAGATAACGTTCACGGAGAAGTCCACGCCGTCCACCAGCTCCATCACCTCGGTCAGCGCGTCGGAGCTGAGGCCGTTGCCGATAAAGTAGATGTTGGGCGTATTCTTCTTTTTCAGGTTGTAATTGGGCGAGCGCAGGCATTCGATGACGCCCCGGGCGCCCAGGTAGGAACCGCCGATACCGATGACCACCAGCGCCTGGGAGTCGGACTGTATTTTCTTCGCCGCCGCCTTGATGCGGGCAAATTCCGCCTTGTCATAGTCCTCCGGCAGACGCACCCAGCCGATAAATTCGCCGCCGGCGCCATCACCATTTTGCAGATGGTCATGGGCGATACGCAGGCGGGGGGACAGTGCGGCCTCGTAGGGCAGTGGGATAAAGCTGCGGATATTTTGCAGATCGACCTGTATCATGTTAAAACCTCCTCGTCGGTGCAATGCAACTATTTGCCCTATCGTACAACGTTTCCGGGGAAAATACAAGGGGAAAAACGGGACTTTCCCCCGCTTTTCCCCTTTCCGCTACGCCAGGAACACCGCCTGCTTCAAAAGATCGGTGAACATCCGTCCCCAGCTGCGCCCCGGAACGCTCTCTGCCGCCAGAATGGGCACCGTCAGCACCTCCGTATCGCCGCTGCACAGCGTCAGCGTGCCCACCTGCTGGCCCTGCTGTATCGGGGCCGCCAGCGTCTCCGGCAGGTCCACCCGATACTCCAGCGACGATGCCTGCGCCTTCTCCACCACAGCGGTAACGCCCGTCTCCGGCAGCGTCAGGCCCACCTGCTCCGCCTCTCCCATGGTCACCGGCAGGGCGGGCAGCGGCTCCTCCGGCGCGGCGGAGACCAGCGTATAGGCGGAGAAGCCGTAATTCAGCAGCGCCTTGGCGTCGGTGTTCCGCTTGTCGGCCGTCTCTCCCTTCATGACCACCGCGATCAGCTCCATGCCCTCGCGCTCCGCCGTGGCGCTGATGCAGTAGCCTGCGGAGGCGGTGTAGCCGGTCTTCAGCCCCGTGGCGCCGTCGTACCAGCGGATGAGCTTGTTTGTATTGGCCAGATCAAAGGTGCCGTTTCGGATGCTGTCCGTCCATATGGTGGTGAAATTGCGGATGTCCGGGTGCTTTGTCAGCAGCTCGCGGCTCATAAGGGCAATGTCATAGGCGCTGGTAACGTGGCCCGCCGCCGTCAGGCCGGTGGGATTGGCAAAATGGGTATCGTCCATACCCAGCCCCCTGGCGCGGTTGTTCATCTGCTCCACGAACAGCTCCGTCACACCGGCGACCTTCTCCGCCAGCGCCACCGCCGCGTCGTTGCCGGAGGACACGCACACGCATTTCAGCAGCTCCTCCACGGTGATCTGCTCGCCCTCCGCCAGAAAGACCTGGCTGCCGCCCATGCCGGCGGCGTTGGCCGACACCGTCACCACGTCGTCATAGGCCAGCGCGCCGCTGTCGATGGCGTCCATGGTCAGCAGCAGTGTCATGATCTTGGTGACGCTGGCCGGCTCCAGCTTCTCATGCTCGTTTTGGGCGAACAGCATCTGTCCCGTGGTCTTTTCCATCAGCACCGCGGCGCGGGAGGTCAGCGGCAGGTCCACCGCCCCGGCGTGTACCGGCAGCACAGCGGTGATGCACAGCGCTGCCAGCAGCGCTGTCAGTTTTCGTTTCATAACGTCCCCTCCAGGCTTTTTTCTATGGGTATGCGGCGGGACAAGACGTTCATGCCCTTTCGACACAATTTTCGGTTGCAAAACCGCCGCCGGTATGCTACAATAACCCGGTAAGTAAATCGCAGGGTTGGTATATCGGTATTACAGCGGCTTCCCAAGCCGTTAAGGCGGGTTCGACTCCCGTACCCTGCTCCAAAAAGAAAGACACCCCTACGGGTGTCTTTCTTTTTGGAGCAGCACTTTTGCTCCGCAAAAGTGGTCGCCTGCGGGCGGGCGATTTAACATGCAAGGGAAACCCGACTAAGGTTTCCCTTGCA